>Ga0316204_10007998_pt1 | contig 15018 bp, 17 predicted proteins | sample 6monrhotite_MG_2_FD_205661 | JGI IMG/M metagenome (GOLD analysis project Ga0316204, IMG submission 205661) | Microbial mat bacterial communities from mineral coupon in-situ incubated in ocean water Damariscotta River, Maine, United States -... | ecosystem: Environmental > Aquatic > Marine >...
AAGCGCGCAGGGGGTGAGGGGCGCGCCGGAACGCGGCGCGGGAAAGACTCTATGTTGGCGCTGACGCGCCGCCCCCCATCGGCCCTGCGGGCCACTTCTCCCCGGTGGGAGAGAAGCAGAATCGGCGCCGACACAGGCCCTTCATCTTGATGGGGAAGGTGGAAAAACGGGGACCCACACCCTTTTCCTGCGCCGCGCGCCCTGAAGGCGCTCCGCGTATCAGTCGATCAGACCTGCTCCGCGTCCCCAGTCGGCATAGGTCGAGTTGCGGCGGGTTTCCAACTCCGCTTCGCTCGGGTCGGCGAAGAGCGGTTTTGGTTCAAGGCCTGCGCCGTCGAGAATGCGGTTCATATAGGCGTAGAGCGCGGCTGTCTGCACGGCGTTGGACAGGGCGTCCTCGCTCCAGCCGGCGTCATAGACGGCCTGGGCCATGCGTTCGCTGGTTTTTGACGGTTCGACCGTTATCTGCCGCACATAATCGAGCAAGGGGACCAGTTTGGCGTCAACACCGGCGGCTTCGGCGCCCTCATGGACGAGGGTCTCGACGAAGTCCTGCTCGAAGCCGAAGGCCTGGGCCATCGTCTTGTGGGCGCCAAAGCAGAATTTGCACGCATTCAAGCCGGAGACATAGGCGGCGATCAGCTCGCGCTCGCCAATACTGAGCTCAGAAGCGTCGCGCAGGATCTCGTCGTGCAGCTCGAGCAGCGGTCTCACGCCGCGGGGAAAGCGTTTGAACAGGGCGTCCAGATAGTCGTCCGGTCCAAGGCTTGGATAATGGGCCATTATCACGTGCTCCATGCAAAGACAGTTTGTGGGTCAATGCCATGGCAGGTTTTGACAGGCGGGTAAACGCAGCCTCCACGAATGTGAGCAAGGGGCAGGTCACGGTTTTGGTGATCAAGAACTGACCCCTCCCGTCCAGATAACAAAAAGCCCCGACCGACCGGCCGGGGCTTTTTGTTGGACGCGACGGCGTCTTTCTGGTCGCGCTATTGGTCGCGACGCGGGCCGCCAGCGCCACCGGGCAGGTTCTGCTCGCCGCCGAACTGTTCGCTTGGCAGGCGTCCGACATTGCCGAGCAATTGCTCGAGGAAGGTCAGCTCGCGGCCACGCGTCGGCGTTTCGCGGTCGGCATAGGCGACCACGCGGCCATCTTCCAGACCGTATTCGGAGACCGCGCTGACCAGACCATTCTCGTCAAACGTGACAGCAATGATGCGGCGATCGCGGGTTGCCGGACGCAGATAGGCGAGGCTCTCGCGCGTCGCCGAGATATAATACCAGGTATTGTCTTCAAACGTGCCGCGGGTAGACGGGTTGCCGAGGCGCGAGAGTACCGAGCTCTCAGTGTCTTCCGCGACCACGATGTCAGGCACATCCTGCGTGGTGTAGCGATAGCCGTGCGAGCGCAGGACCGGATTGCAGGCCGAGGCGCCGATCGCACAGGCGGCGATCAGGACTGTAAGGCTAACGCGACGCTTCATCAGGAACTCCTGCAAGATGGTTCGACCGCGCGCGACGTGATGACGCGTGCGGCGCTGTCTTGACCTAACCAAGGGCGAGCTTAGCTTCAAGCGCCAATTCTTGGGAGTGCGGATCGCATGTTGAAGCGGATATTCGGTCACAAGCCGGAAAAGCGCCGGGCTGAAACCCTGTATCGCGCGATCGTTGGCGCTGCCCGCATGCCGCATCTTTATGCCGGATTGGGTGTTCCGGACACGGTTGAAGGCCGGTTCGAGATGATCACACTGCACTGTGCCCTGGTCGTTCTTGAGCTGCAGACCGCCGACAGCAAGGAGGGGCGGGCCCTCAGCCAGGCGCTGTTCGACACCATGTTTGATGATTTTGACGCTGCCATGCGTGAAATGGGTGTGGGGGATTCGGGCGTAGGCAAGAAGATACGATTCATGGCCGAAGGGTTTTATGGGCGCGCCGAGGCGCTCAAGGCGGTCCTCGACAGTGAGCAAGCGGATCAATTGCAGACCGTGCTGGCGCGCAATGTGTTCAATGCCGGGCCGGATGATGCGCGCGCGCCTGCCCTTGCCCTATACGTCAACTCGGCTGTTGCTCATTTGCAGGCGCAGGGTGCTGCGGCAATGCTGGCCGGCCGGGCCCCTGATTTCGCGACCGCCTGATCGCCGCCTTGCTGCCTTGCATTGCTTGGGTCATGAGCTAAGTTCCGCTGGCTTTTTTGGCGCTCTGGCGCCTCAGCCAGGGACACGGCACCGCAACTCATGACAGCTATTCCCATGATTTCGGTCGACGCCATGGGCGGCGATCTCGGACCGGAGGCGGTCGTCGAGGGTATCGGCCACGCGCTCAAGCGCTGGCCAGACCGTAAAGCGACCTATCTCCTGCACGGCGATGAAGCCCTGCTTGCGCCGCTCCTGGCCAAACACCCCAAAGTCGCCGCGGTCTGCGAGCTGCGGCACACCGAGACGTTGGTCCAGATGACTGACAAGCCCAGCGAGGCGGTGCGCCGCGCGCGCGGATCCTCGATGTGGAATGCGATCCAGTGCGTGAAGTCCGGTGAAGCTGGCGCCATCGTATCGTCCGGGAATACCGGCGCCCTGATGGCGATCGGCAAGGTCATCCTGCGCATGAAAAAGGGTGTCCACCGTCCGGCGATCTCGGCCAATTGGCCGACCCCGAAGGGCCATACCGTGGTTCTGGATGTGGGTGCCAATGTGCAGTGCAATGCGACCCAGCTGGTCGAATTCGCCATTATGGGCGAAGCCTATCACCGGGCTGTCTTTGGTGGCGCTGCGCCGAGCGTTGGTCTGTTGAATGTCGGCCAGGAAGAGCTCAAGGGCAATGACACGGTCCGCGAGGCCGATCAGCTGATCCGCAAGGCCAGTCTCGACATTGCCTATCAGGGTTTCATCGAGGGCAATGACATCTCCGCTGGTGGCATCGACGTCGTCGTCACAGACGGTTTCACCGGCAATATCGCGCTGAAGACGGCCGAGGGGACAGCCCGGCTGGTGGCGGGTTGGGTGCGCGATGCGCTGACCAGCTCCTTGCTGGCCAAGCTGGCCGCCGGCCTGTTGTCGCTGGGCGCGCTGGAGCGACTGCGCCAGCGCATGGACCCGCGCTATATCAATGGCGGCGTCCTGCTGGGTCTCAAGGGTATTGTGGTGAAATCGCATGGCGGCGCGGATGGGGAGGGCTTCGCCTCGGCGCTCGGCCTTGCCTATGTCATGGCGAAAAGCGATTTCATGGCCCAGATCCGGGCCAATCTCGACAAATTTGCCAGTTTTGAAGAACAGGAAGTCGCAGCAGCGTCATGACTGAACTGAGTGCGCGTATCGCCGGCATCGGGTCGCATCTGCCCGAGCGTATCCTGGCCAATGACGAAATCTCCGCCATGGTGGACACCAGCGACAGCTGGATCCGCGAGCGTACCGGCATCCGCCAGCGCCATATTGCCGGCGAGGGGGTCACCACGTGTGATCTTGCCGAGCGCGCTGCCCGCCGGGCGCTCGAGGATGCCGGCATCGCACCGGAAGAGCTCGACCTCATTGTGGTGGCGACGACGACACCCGATTTCACCTTCCCGTCCGTTGGAACGATGCTGCAGGCGCGGCTTGGTGCCACAAAGGGTGCGGCGTTCGACGTCCAGGCCGTCTGTACCGGCTTTGTCTACGCGCTCGCCATGGCGGACAACATGATTGCACGCGGTCAGGCCCGGACTGCGCTCGTGATCGGCGCCGAGACGATGTCGCGCATCCTGGACTGGACCGACCGGTCCACCTGCGTGTTGTTCGGTGATGGCGCCGGCGCAATGGTGTTGCAGGCCGATGAGCCGGGCGAAGGCACGGACCGTTCCGGTATTCTGGGCACCTATCTGCGTTCGGACGGCCGGTTCAAGGACCTGCTTCACGTCGATGGCGGGCCGTCCTCGACAGGAACAGTCGGGCACCTCCGCATGGTCGGCAATCAGGTCTTCCGGCATGCGATCACCAATATTGCCGAGTCGATGACCACGATTGCCTCACGCTGCGGCGTGACGATCGAGGAGGTCGACTGGTTCGTTCCGCACCAGGCAAATCAGCGCATTCTGGAAGGCGTTGCCCGCAAATTGTCGATCCCGACCGAGAAAGTGATTTCCACCGTTGCGGATCATGGCAATACCTCCGCAGCCTCGGTTCCGCTTGCTTTTGACAGGGCCGTACAGGACGGGCGGATCAAGCGGGGCGACCTGGTTTTGATGGAAGCTCTGGGTGGCGGATTCACCTGGGGCGCTGCCCTGGCACGCTTCTGATTATTTAATTCTCCGGTTTCTTGCACCTATCCAAGACCTTGGCGTTGACCTGACCCGGTTCGGGGGCGTAGCCTTGTGTCGTCTTTGAGGGGATAACCATGTCAGATAAAACCTTGACGCGAGCAGATCTGGCCGAAGCGGTCTATCGGGAGGTCGGCCTGTCACGGCAGGAATCAGCCGATCTGGTCCAGTCCGTACTCGGCATGGTTTCAGACACGCTTTCCAAGGGCGAGTCGGTCAAGCTCTCCTCATTCGGCTCGTTCCTGCTCAGGGACAAGCGCGGACGCGTCGGGCGTAATCCGAAGACCGGGGTGGAGGTGCCGATTGAGGCCCGCCGTGTTCTGGTGTTCAAACCGTCACAAGTTCTCAAGGAGCGCGTCGACTCGGCTCTGTCCAAGGATTAGGGCGGACCCGCAGACTGATGCGAATAGCGCATGTCGGTCACAACAAAGTCTGCAGACGCGTTCAGAACCATCAGCGAAGCCGCTGAGGAATTGGATATTCCCGCGCATGTCCTGCGCTTCTGGGAAAGCAAATTTGCACAGATAAGCCCGCTCAAACGCGCCGGTGGTCGCCGTTTCTACCGGCCGCAGGACCTGCAATTGCTGCGCGGCGTGAAGCGCCTCCTCTACGAGGACGGCTATACGATCAAGGGCGCCCGCAAATACTTCAAGGATCACGGTGTCGCCGCGGTCATGGCCATGGGTGAGGCGACCGGCGGCCCTGCAGACGAAGCCCTCGCCATCGATGCGGCAGACCGCGAGACGGTATCGGCCCCGCGGACGGCCAGACCCCGGCCGGCGGATGGCCAGCAGCGCCAGATCGACGACATCCTCGCCGATCTGGAAAACGCCCAGGCCAAGCTGAAAGCAGCGCTCGAGCCGTGACCACTGGCGCTTTTGCGGCCATCTACACAAGCGGCTGACAGGCCTGTTGCGGAGCGGCAAGCCTCACCCTATAAGCGACTTCCCCCACGGACGGGCCTGCCTGTCCAGCAAGTGAGTGTCGGAGCGTGGCGCAGCCCGGTTAGCGCACCGGTCTGGGGGACCGGGGGTCGCGAGTTCGAATCTCGCCGCTCCGACCATTTGCTTGCTTGATCACCCTGTTTTCTGACTGCTTCTGTCTCCCTCTGCTTCCTTGGCCGGGCCGGGCCCGGCGAGTTTGCGCCAGGCGGCTTCAAGAGGGCCTTGGTTGAAGGCTTTGAGCCAGAGCGGGCTGGCGACCAGCTGGAAGAGCCCGATTCCAAGCGCCCAGGCCAGACGGTCATCGGGATCCAGGCTGTCATAGGGCACCCATTGGAAACCGGCGAAAATGATCAGGAAAATGACGGAATGCAGGATGTAGTTCGTCAGTGCCATCCGGCCCACCGCCTTGATTGGAGTTAGCCAGCTCGCCTGCGGATTGATCCGATAAATCAGGAGAAGGCCCGCCAGCATGGCGATGGAGGTCAGTACCGTTCCGCCCGTATTGGCAAGCCTCGTCAGTGGCAGCGCTTGCTCCCAACCCCAATAGGGGCCCAGCGTGTCGTGACTGCCGATCCTGCCAAACAGGCCATAGCCGAGGACCGGCAATCCGATAATCAGTGCGATGGCGAGCATCCGGCCGAGCGTTCTGCGGCTAATTGCGGCCTGCAGGACGCCCCAGCGAAACAGCGCCATGCCGATCAGCATGAAGCTGAGCGCGTTCCAGATCCGGTAATAGGGCATGGCCGTCCATTGGATGAACTGGTTGCGCCAGGCGTTGTAGGCGAAAAGGTCGCCATAGGACCCGGCGTAGGCCGCGGCTTCGCTCATCGGCGGGTCTCCGATCTCGAGCCACCAGGAAAACATCCAGCCGTGGAAGGCGACGTCATAGATGACCGGCCATTGCAGGATGGCCAGATGGAGCATCTTGAACGCGATTCCGAAGGCCAGCAGCCACCAGGCGCTCATGCGGTGAAACAGCAACAGGATCAGACCGCAAATGGCATAGTTCAGCAGAATGTCGCCGGGCCACAACAGGTAGGCGTGCGCCAGACCGATACCGAAAAGGATACCCATGCGTCGCCAGATGTAGGCGGAAAAGCCTGGACGGTCGGCGCGCCCGGTGGCGAGGATCAGAAAGCCGGCACCGAAAAGCATGCAGAAGATCGGCATGAATCGCTGGTCAATGACCAGGTATTGCAGGAACCAGGCCGCCGAGCTTGAGAGGTCTGCCTCATGGACCCGCGACATTGATGTGCCCGTGTGCCACGGCACATTGGCCACCAGCATGCCCAGTACGGCAATGCCGCGCAGATAGTCCAGACTCTCGTATCGCTCAGCCAATTCGCCCTCCAACGTTATAACGTTGCGAAATAGGGTGGCCGGGAATTCAAGTCATCTTACTTATTGAACAGGTTGTTGAAACTTGCGGGAGCGATGGGCAATTCCGGCCACGCGCATTGCGTCGCGGCGGGCGGCGTTCGAGGCAGATAAACCCCGAAGACCTGACCCGCTGCCAGCGCCCCCGCGGGGTCGGTCAGCCAATTATGCTGCTCGGTATAGATGATCCGTGGAGTCGAGCTGTTTCGAGTGACGCGAAGATGAGCGAAGCAAGGTGATGCCTCGACCGCGTCACGGGTGATCAAGGCCGTGGCGGGCCATGACCCCTTCGATGACCTCAATATCCGCCTCAACGATGTCGTACAGGCGCCGATAGTGGCGATGCCTGCCAAAGACCTGAGTGGCCCGCTCAGCGCCGATCACCTCGGCCAATGCGCGATACTCCATCGTGTTTACAATGAGGTGCAGGTAGTTGCTGTCTGCGTCACGAGCGCCGTCAGGATAGCCCGTCGGCAGGTCCGGGTAGAGGTTGCGCAGCTCAGCCTTCACTTGTTCGACTGCCGCAGAATGCTCCTCCGAATACCAGTGAAGCTGCTCGTGCAGGTAAGTGGAGAGTGCCTTGTCATCATCATTGATATAGCGGGTGCTCAGCGTCAGGACCGGATGACTGTGTGGCGTCGCCCGATACTCAATGATGACCGATCGGGTGAACGTCCATCGATCCAGATCATAGGTCTCGATCAGGCGCGCCAGCTGGGCCGTCGCTTCAGCCTCCCGGCTCGCCGTGACTTCTTGAGCGCTGATGATAGCCACTTCGTCATCGTTCTCGGCCAAAGCGGGGCTTGCTGACATCAAAACTGCTATAGCAATTCCCAAACCTGCTTGATGGGCTGCTCTGAATTGTTTTTGCACTGCAGTTTTCCTTCGGTTTTTAATCGGCCGGGTTGATTTATCGGTCACGCGCCCGCCAGAGCCGCCTTCATCACATCCTTCATCGCCACCGCGGAGTCGGCCAGCGCGACCGGATCCGGCTTGGCGCGCTTCTGTATCATCATCTTGGCCGCCATGAAGCTTGGCGGATCGTTGATGCAGTCGGCGGCAATCAGGACGCCGTCTGCAAGGTGGAAGAAGCTGCGCGGGGTCTCGGCTTCGCCGGTGCGGATGATTGTGGTGTCGTGAGCGCCGATCAGGCCGGCAGTCTGGAGTTTCAGGTCGAACTGGTCGGACCAGAACCAGGGCACTTCCGGTTTGGGCTGAGCGGTGCCGCAAATGGCGGCAGCGGCTCGCTTGGCCTGGTCGAGCGCGTTTGGCACGCTTTCGAGGCGCAGGCGTTTGTCGGTCAGCCAGTTATGCTGTTCGGCACAATCGCCAATGGCGTAGATGTCCGGGTCGGAGGTTCGGCAGGCCTCGTCGACACTAATGCCATTGCCTGTTTCCAGACCGCATTCGGCGGCAAGCTCCTGATTGGGGATGACGCCGATACCCACCAGAGCGCTGTCACAGGCGATGGTCTCGCCACTGGTCAGTTCGATCCCGGTGACGGTTTTGCCCTCGCTGAACAGGCCGGATTCCGCTTTCAGGGCCGCGACCTGGCTGTCGAGCCGGATCGGGACGCCGCGCGCCTCGTGGGCCTGGCGGTAGAATTCTGACATTTGCGGCACGGCCACGCGGGCAAGGAGGCGATCCATTGCCTCTATCACCACCGGCTTTGCCCCCAGCTTCAGCGCGACTGATGCGGCCTCCAGACCGATATAGCCGCCGCCAATGATCGCGATCCGCCTGCCCGGAGCGAAGTCGGATTTCAGCGCGTCGACATCCGCGATGGAGCGCAGATAACGCACGCCCTCAAGGTCTGCGCCCGGAACGGGCAGGGTGCGAACGCGTGAGCCTGTGGCGATCACGAGGTGGGTGAAGGCTTCTTCGCGGCCATCCTCGAACCGGACAATCCTGTTCGCGCGGTCGATCGCGCTTGCCCGGCTGGACAATCGCAATTCGACAGACTGCTCTGCCCAGGTTTCCGGTGGTTGCAGCCACAGTCGGCTCTCATCGATTTCACCGGACAGGTAGGCTTTGGACAGGGGCGGGCGCTGATAGGGCGGGTGGCGCTCTTCACCGGCGAGCAGGATGCGTCCCCCAAAGCCATTGCGCCTGAGCGATGCCGCGCACTGACCCCCGGCCTGGCCAGCACCCAGAATGATCACCGTCTGTTTGGAATCGCTCACGCCCGTCCCCCGATAACGCTGTCCGGTTGCGACATGATGGCGCGTCCGGTGCTGTCCTGCGAGTGCAATAACAGCATGGCGTGGCGGTGCGGTGAAGTCCAAGCCTTGCACTGATGTGTGGATGAGCTACCTAGCCGTTCCGGGAGATTGCATGCCGTATCATTCCAGAACCACAAGCCGCGCCGTCTCACTCTGGCTGCTCGTCGTTGCCGCACTCGTTTGCGCCATGATCATCATTGGCGGCACCACGCGCCTGACCGATAGCGGGCTGTCGATCACGGAGTGGAAGCCGATCTCTGGCGCCATTCCCCCACTCAGTCAGCAGGACTGGCAGGACGAGTTCGCGCTCTACCAGCAGACCACGGAATTCCAGGTCCAGAACTCCGCCATGACGCTGGAGGAGTTCGAATTCATTTTCTGGTGGGAATGGGGGCATCGCCAGCTGGGTCGTCTTATCGGCTTGGTCTATTTCGTGCCCTTCATCTTCTTCTGGCTGCGTGGGGGCCTCAGCGCCCGGCTCAAGCCGCGTCTGTTTGGTCTCTTCCTGCTGGGCGGCGCGCAAGGCGCGATTGGCTGGTGGATGGTCGCAAGCGGCCTGTCTGACCGGCTCGATGTCAGCCAATACCGTCTGGCGACCCATCTGGGCATGGCCTTCGTGATCCTGGGCCTGTCGATCTGGTTCTCGCTGGAGGCGCGCTATGGTCCGCCGCCATTGCGGCGGGGACGACTAGCCGGAGTGACCGCCGGGCTGCTGGGACTGGTCTTTGTCCAAATTCTGCTTGGCGCCTTTGTCGCGGGGCTGGATGCCGGCCGGATCTACAACACCTGGCCGCTGATGAATGGCGAGCTGATACCGTCGGACTATCTGGGCGGGATGAGTTTTGTACCAGCCGTTTTCGAGAGCCATGCTGCGGTACAGATGCACCATCGCTGGCTGGGTTATCTGGTCGCCATCGCTGTATTCGTCCATGCGGCCCTGATCTGGCGCGAGCCCCGTGTTTCGCTGAAACCCTTCATGGTGATCATGCCGGCTCTCGTGATCGGCCAGATTGGCCTCGGTATTGCCGCCTTGCTCGCCGTGGTACCGCTGCATCTGTCACTGGCCCATCAGGGCGGTGCCATCTTGCTGTTCATTGCGGTGGTTTGCGCGGCCTGGACGGCGCGGCGGGCGGTCTGACCCAAAGGCCCTCGGGTCAGACTGGCCGCTAGTCCGCGGCGACAACCGCTCTGGTAAGCGCGTCGCGCGAGATCACCTTGAGGCGCCCGGCACCATTGTCGAAGACCACCATCAGCCCGTTGGCATAGGCGGTGTAGCCGTAATCCGCCGCCGTTACGGCCAAGGCGGCCGGGGTCTCGACCCCTGGCGTGGACAGGCCATTGACAATGTCCAGGGAGATGCCGCGATCAAGCGCGGTCGCGTCAAAGGTCGCGACTGTCTCGGCATTGCCATTCGAGGCCAGAACCAGGCGGGTACCGTTGAATTCACCGACCGTCAGATTGGCCGCCGGGTAGGGGGCGCTGGCCAGTAAGGTGCCTTGGCTGTCGAGCCGGCTTATGCCGCCGGCCGGGCTGGCCGTATAAATGTCGCCGTCAAAGGTCGCGCAGTTGCGGGCCGGGTCCGGCAGGGGGAAATCCCGAATGCGTTCGACGCTGAGCAGGTCGTCACCGGCATCCCGAACGCGCCAGATCTCGGCATGGGCACCGGTGCTCAGGACGACGAGTTCGACAAAGCCGGCGCCTTCGCGCATTAGGCAAAGGCCGGCGACCCCGTCGAGGGGCTCGATCGCGCCGAGTGGCAGGTCAAGCACCTGGGCGCCGTCGCGGATGACGGCATAGCCGCGCACTTCATCGGCATTGCCGACGGACCCGAAGATCAGCGGCAGGGTCTCGCCCCGCAGTTCGAAATTGGGCGCCGTGGCCAGTCCGGTCAGCCGGTCACCGGCATGGCGGGTCTTGAGCAGGCCGTCCAGGTCGAAGACATCGATCCCGCCCGCGCGTGGCGCGGACAGGACAAAACCCAGCGATGGTGTATTTGGGTCCGGCAGAAAGCCGACCGGGCCGCCACCGCCTTCAACAGCTGTGAAGGCAGCGGTGACGAGCAGCTCGACCGGGCCGTTCTCCTCGACCTGTCCGATTTCATCATCCGGCGCTTCGGTGGTCTGGCCGCAGGCGCTGAGCGCCAGCAGGGATACACCTAGCGCGCAGGCGCGGGCCAGGGACCGCGAACCGCGAAAGTGCGGCCCGGATGGCGCTGAACGTTGAAAAACAGGGTCGAACCGTCGGGACTGAAACATGGACCGCAAATCTCGCTTTTTTGACCTTCCGGCCCGGAGGCCGCATTGCGTCCAATAGTATACACCTCGCCATCGGGCGTCACGCCGCGGATGTACTGGTCCTGGTCACCATCCTCGACCACGATCAGATCGCCCCACGGAGCCACACACAGATTGTCGCAGCTTTCCATCACCGCGTCGTCATGACTCTCGAAAAAGAGCTGGAGGCGGCCAGCTTCGGCGGATTCTCCGGCTTCACCTTCTGCCGGGCTGGGCTGATAGCGCCAGATCTGGCCCAGGCGTTCGGGACCGCCATCAGTGCACGTGAAATAGCATTCATTCTCGCCCCACCAAATCCCTTCGCCGCGCGTGAATTGGGCGGCGCCAGCCGCAATCCCGCGCTGAGCCAGATCGGCCTCTGGTGCTTCGACGTCGTCTAGGTCGATCCATTCAACATCGAGCCATTCACCTTGTGCGATGCCCGCCGTGTCCCAGTTGCGGGTGTCGAGACCGGGGCGACCGCGCACGGCCAGGCCCTGAAGTTGGCCCCCTTCGGCCAGTTGGCCGGGTACGTTGGGCAGGAAGCGGTAGAACAGGCACTGCTGATACCGGTCTTCGGTGAGATAGGCGATCAGCGTGCGTGGATCGATGGCGACGGCCTCGTGACGGAAACGGCCCATGGCTTTGAGCGGGACCGGCTCGACCAGCCCGGTCGCATCAGCGGGCACCTCGAAAACATAACCATGCTCGGTAAGCGCGCCCGGGCCGGCATTGGTCTCGTCTTCCTCGCAAGTCAGCCAGGTGCCCCAGGGCGTCGGACCGCCTGCGCAATTATTGATGGTACCGACAAGCGACAGGTATTCGTCTTCTACATCGAGGGTTTCCGGATCCAGGATCAAGTGGCTGGTCCCACCGATGTGGGGATTGCCGCTCTCATCCCAATCATGGACGAGGTCGCGGTCAATGAGGTCGAGACCGGAATTGTCCAGGCCGAATGGGCTCTTGTCTGTTTCGTTCAGGCGGAGTTCGTGATTGCGAACCAGGACGAGCCGACCATCGGCCCGCTGGAAACAGGCCATGCCGTCAAAATCACCAGGGACGGTCAGGCCGTCACTCATCGGCTGGCCGGCCGAGGAGATCACGTCATAGGAGAAGCCCCGCGGCAGGTCGAACAGCCCGTCCGGATCAACCCTCAGCTCGCCGAAGCCCTCGACCTGATTGAAATAGCCTTGCTCGGCCGGATAGCGGCGCTGGCAGGCCGACAAGGCGGCAAGTCCGGAAAAGGCGAGGGTGGTCGCGGCGCTATTGCGCAGGAAATGACGGCGGGACAGGGACATTGGGCTCTCCAGGGACGGGCTTGATCACCCTGTAACTACAACGAGTTCGCGACGGGGGCATGACGCTTCTGCACATAGCGGTATTATATAACCGCAGAACTAGGTGTATAAAATTGCAGTTGAAATTCGCCGCCTGCTTGACCGAAGTGAAAATCCCCCCTAAACGGCGCGCTCGAATTCAACCTGATCCAATCAGGCCTGAGGCAGGATTATTATGAAAACCATCTCCGTTAAACCGGCGGATGTCGTTAAAAAGTGGGTCGTGATCGACGCAGAAGGTGCCGTTGTCGGTCGCCTCGCTGCCTACGTCGCCACCCGCCTGCGCGGCAAAAATCGCCCGGACTACACGCCCCATGTCGACATGGGCGACAACGTCATCATCGTGAATGCCGACAAAGTCGTGTTCACGGGCAAGAAGCGTGACGACAAGCGCTATTATCACCACACCGGTCACCCGGGTGGTATCAAGGAAACGAGCCCGGCCAAGATTCTGGACGGTCGTTTCCCTGAGCGTGTCGTCGAGAAAGCCGTGCTGCGCATGCTGCCGAAAGACAGCCCGCTGGCCCGTCAGCAGTACTCGAACCTGCGCGTCTATGCCGGTCCCGATCACAAGCACGAGGCCCAACAGCCGGAAGTGGTCGATTTCAAGTCCATGAACTCCAAGAATACGCGAGGCTGATATGTCTGAAGAAGCCCGCTCGCTCGAAGACCTCAAAGACGTCATCCAGGAAGCCGACGCCGGCACCGTGGTGGCTGAAGAGACCGTTCCGGCTGAGCCCAAAATCGATGAGCATGGCCGTTCCTACGCCACCGGCAAGCGCAAGAACGCGGTTGCCCGCGTCTGGATCAAGCGCGGCAATGGCAAGATCACGGTCAATGGCCGCGATCAGGAACAGTATTTTGCCCGCCCGGTTCTGCGCATGCTGCTTCAGCAGCCGCTTGAAGCCGCTGAGCGTGTAGACGAGTTCGACATTGTCGCCACCGTCGTCGGTGGTGGTCTGTCCGGTCAGGCCGGTGCTGTGCGTCACGGCATCTCCAAAGCCCTGCAGCTGTTCGAACCGGGCCTGCGCCCGGTCCTGAAAGCTGGTGGCTTCCTGACCCGCGACAGCCGCGTCGTCGAGCGTAAGAAGTACGGTAAGGCCAAGGCCCGTCGTTCCTTCCAGTTCTCGAAGCGCTAAGCTTTACCGAACACGCCGAATACAAGACGGGCGGTGCCATCGGCACCGCCCGTTTTCTTTTGCGGGCCGCCGGGTCCGGCAAGGCCGGAAACGGCAAATTCACAACCGGCGGGCGGCTCGTGCCTGTTCGGCCAGACCGTTGGCGATGGCGTCAAATACCAGACGGATGCGGCGACTGGTATTGAGCTCGCGATGGGTTACGAGCCATGTCTGCACCGGTATTGCGGGCAGGGGTGGCCAGACCTCCTCGAGCTCGGAATGCTCCTCAATCCAGTCGCGTGTCATCGGCGTCACGCCCAACCCCTGCATGGCCAGGGCATGATGGACAGTACTGCTACCGCAGCTGATCCTGAAATTGTCAGGCGTCAGCTTGAGCCCCATCGCGTTGAGGTGCTCGATCACCTGTTGATTCCGCTCGAACCCGATGAATTCGAGACGGTTGATGTCGTCCAGACAGGTCGGGCGGCCGACCCGATCAAGATAATCGGGATGGGCATAGAGATGCCCGGTTGTTTCGCTGACAAGGCGGGCGATGAGGTCGGGTTGCTCCGGTCGGGCATGCCGGATCGCAATGTCCGCTTCGCGCTTTTGCAGATCCTGAAGTTCGTTCGATGCAATGATTTCCAGCCGGATACCGGGCGCTTCCTCATGGATTTTCCTGATGATGGGCGGCAGGTAATAGGACGCCATGATATTGGTGGCAGTGATCGTCACCAGGCCGGCAATCGCACTCGATTGACCTGATGCGGTCAGTGAAATGCGCTGGGCGGCCTCGCCCATGGAACGGACATGGTCGACCAGTTCCAATGCGGCGCCTGTTGGCACAGTGGCGCGGCGATTGCGCTCGAATAGAGTCACGCCGAGGTCTGCCTCGAGGGCAGCAATCTGTCGGCTGAGGGTTGGCTGGGTCTGGCCGAGAGCCCGAGCTGCGCCCGAAAATGAGCCTTCCTCAATCGTGGCGAGGAGGGCGCGAATCTGATTCCAGTCGAAGGATATGGCGTTCCAATTCATTGTTTTGCGTATATCAGATGTCCGGATAGCCGCAATTTATATTCGCTCTGCGTATGTCAAAACCGGGAATGCGTTGGCTCGCACAGGGCGGCCGACGGCCAGGAAGGTTTGATAATGACGCAAGCTCAGCGATGGTGGGACAAGATTGCCGACAAATACTCCGATCAGGAAATCGCCGACGTTCCAGCCTGGGAATACAAGCTGGACAAGGCCCGGGAGTATTTCTCGCCCGAGACACGGCTCCTGGAGTTCGGCTGTGGCACTGGCGGCACTGCGCGGCGCCTCGCTCCGGACCTAGGCTCCATCCATGCAACCGACCTGTCGGGTGAGATGCTACGTATCGCACGGGCCCGGGGCGAGGCCGAAAACATCACCAATATCACCTATGAGCGCGGCAATTTTGCCGATCTCGACCTGCCGGCAGAAAGCT
>Ga0316204_10007999_pt1 | contig 15018 bp, 10 predicted proteins | sample 6monrhotite_MG_2_FD_205661 | JGI IMG/M metagenome (GOLD analysis project Ga0316204, IMG submission 205661) | Microbial mat bacterial communities from mineral coupon in-situ incubated in ocean water Damariscotta River, Maine, United States -... | ecosystem: Environmental > Aquatic > Marine >...
ATCGTCTTCTACAATCATTGCTCCTGTGCGAGTGGCCCACTCAAGTAATGCTTTTCTGCGTGCTTGGGAGAGTGTTGTGCCGAGTGGAAACTGACTGGCTGGGGTAACATAAATGAGTTTTGCTTTTTTCACCGTTTGATTCAATTGATCAACACATAAGCCCTGGTCATCAACGCGAATCGAAATGACTTTTGCCCCGACCATTTCAAAGCAATGTGCTGCCGGGGTGTAGCAGGGTTCTTCAAATACCACAATATCGCCGGGGTTAATGAGCAGTTTTGCCAGTAATTCGATCCCTTGTTGTACACCGGCGGTTACCACCACCTGGTCTGACGTTGCAGTAATGCCCCGGGCAACGCCCAAGTAGTCTGCAATGGCCTCCCGTAATGGTCGATAACCACAGGGGTGGCAGCTTTCAATCCAGCTTGATGTCATATACCGCAGCCGCCGAATAGCTAACTGCGCCCATACTTTATTGGGAAACGCCTTGCATGCCGGCGAATGTGCCCGAAAAGGACGCGCAGGCGTGTCCAGCTCGGCGGGAATGGTGTTTTCTATGGTGCCAAGTTGTTGATAACGGTTTGCCAGCCGGAGCGGTGAAATGGGCTGCTTTTTAGTGTTTCGAATCGCTTTTGCAGGTGGAGTAGGTTGTGGGAAGTCGCTGGTAACCCGGGTGCCGGAGCCTTTAATGGTGGTGATAAAACCTTCTACCGCGAGTTGATCATAAGCATTAATGACGGTGTTACGTGCCACCCCTAATTCACTGGCTAATTGCCGGGTGGATGGGAGACGCTCGCCAGGTTTTAAGCGGCCCTGCCAGATTGCCTCCCGTAGTTGATTTTCCAGCTGGCGGAAAATGGCGGTTGATTTGGTGTGGTTAATCACTAATGCATCAAACTGAAATCGCTGTTGTTTGGCCATGCGTCGTAAGCTCCCAAAAGTGGACCCTGTATTTGTAAGAAAGTGGACCTTTTAATAGGCCCAATAAACAGTACTATTTATTCATTAGTTATCCTTAAATGCAAGGCATCGTATGAAAAAAATAGTAGTGATTCATAGCTCTCCACGAGGTGAGCAATCAAATAGCACTCAATTGGCAGACTATTTTGTCAATTTCCTGCAGGCATCCGATTCTGAGTGTCAGATTGACCACTTAAATCTTTGGCAGCTCACGCTACCGGCCATGGATGCTGTTGCGACCAGTGCCAAATACGCGATAATGGAGGGTAAAGCGCTGGATAGCGAACAGGCCAATCGATGGCAAATGATTGAAAAGTGTTTCAGGCACTTTTACGAGGCTGATTTAGTGGTGATTGCATTGCCGGTTTGGAATTTTGGTGTCCCCTATGTGTTAAAACATTACATCGATGTTATTACCCAACCCGGGTTATGTTTCACCTGGTGTCCGGAAGCCGGTTATACCTCGCTGCTGGCGCCGCGCACGGCTGTGATTGTTAGCAGTAGCGCTTCTGACTATGGGGAGGGCGCCGGTAACGAGCAGGATGATTTTTGTTTGCGTTATCTGTCGCACTGGCTGAAGGTTTACATGGGTTGTCATGTTGAATGCCTTTCATTCGCCCCAACCGTTCATGCCCCTGACCTTGTTGCCCGGGCCAGACAACAGGCCTACGAGCAGGCTGGTGTGCTGGCAAGCACTATGGGGTTTTAATATATTGGCGTTTAATTCGTCCGGGTTTAATACATTTTTCAGGAGAAAACGGTAATGAGATCACTGCGCTTACTTAATGGGGTATTTCTTTATGGGGCATTACTTTATGGAGTACTAACGATGCTACGTAATGGCCATGTTGCTGTGGGTAAATGGGGGTTGGCCTGTTGGCTTATGTTGTGCGCAAACATGGCCAGTGCCGGTGGCGCGACGATTGGAATACTGGTGTTTGACGGCGTGTTAACCAGTGATGTGACTGCGCCCATTGAGGTGTTTGGTGCTGCCAGCAAAAAAGCGTGGTTTTCAAACTATGAGGTTGTGGTGATTTCCGCCACTCGCAATAAATCCGTCACTTCCGAAGAAGGGCTGCGCATGGTGGCCGATAAAACCATTTACGATGATGTTGATTTGAATGTGCTGATTGTTCCCAGCGCTTATGAAATGAAGCCGTTTATCAACAATAAGGACTTGATTAACTACATTAAAAAACAGCATAAACAGGCCAGTTGGATGGCAAGTAATTGCTCGGGCGCTTTTTTATTGGCAGAGGCAGGGGTATTGAATGGCAAAAAAGCGACAACCTGGGCGGGTGGTGAAGGCCAGTTGGCGAAAGCCTTTCCCGCTATTAAAGTGCAGTATGATCAAAATGTTGTGGTTGATAGCGGTGTGATTACCTCTAATGGTGGTCCCGTGAGTTATCAGTCGGCATTTGCGTTATTGAGTAAACTCAGTTCAGAAAAATATGCCAATGAGATTTCGGAATCGATTCAGTTTAATCGACTGAAATCTGCATTTTAATGGCAGGGAGCCTGTCATGTACTTACGCTAACCCCTGGCCATTGGGTGCGTGTTTGTTGATCGTTACATTGATGCATCGCGGGCTAGGCTAATGTTTGGGGAGGGGCGAATGCCCCTCCCCAATCGTTAGAGAAAGATTAACTTATTGGTTGAATAACTTAGTCGTCATCATCGTGATCGTCCTCATCATTACCGCTGCTGTCGCTGTTAATGCTTTCTGATGCTTTTACTTTGGTGCTGGCTGTGGCCTGCTCTGCATCCGGGGAATCACTATCGATAGTAGCCACCCAGTAGATACGGCCGGACTGTGTCGGGTTGAATTCAGGAAACTCAAACTTTTCATCGTCATCTGCCGGTACGGTTACCATCATTGATTGGCGATAAACCTCCACATCGTTTTGAGTGCCTGTTACCGTGGCAATCGTTGATGCTTCGCTGGTGCCGTTGTTTTCAATCTTCAGCTTAATTTCGATCGCATCATCTTCGCCAAGATAGTGTCTTTTATCCACTTTCAATTTGTCGATTTCCAGGTCGACACCGCCTGGCGTTGGTGGCACGTTTGCGGTAATGGTGGCCGTTGTCATGTCTGAGTCGGTAATGCCCGTATCATCGGTGACAGCCAGCGTAACATTGTAAATACCAGCGGCTGTGTAAGTGTGAGTCGGGTTGACACCAGTGCCGACGTTTCCGTCACCAAAATCCCATGCATAGGTCAGCGGTCCCTCTTCCGGATCGGATGAACCTGAACCATTAAACAACACCGCTACCCCTGCTATACCCGTATATGGGCCATTGGCGTTGGCCATGGGGGGAGCATTACCCACTGCAATGGTTGCCGTGGTGGTGGCGGTACCAAGTTCGCCCATATCATCACTTACTGTGAGGGTTACGGTGAATGTATCATTGGTGGTATAGATGTGGGTCGGGTTGATGCCGGTGCCGGTATTGCCATCGCCGAAATCCCAGCGGTAGAGAACGATTGTGCCATCAGGGTCAGACGAGCCAGAGCCATCAAACTGTACCTCAAGGCCTACTACGCCGCTGTATGGCCCGTTGGCGTTAGCCAGCGGTAGTTGATTGGCAACGCCACCGATAGTGGCTGTGGTGGAATCGGTACTGGTATTACGCACGTCATCCGTAACGGTCAGTGTTACTGTAAAGCTACCGTCAGAAAGATAAGTATGGGTTGGTGCAGGCCCTGCATCGTCTGCAATCGTGCCATCACCAAAGTTCCAGTCATAACGAACAATCGATCCGTCCACATCACTGGATGATGTGCCATTAAATGCAACTGGTACACCAACCGTCCCCGTGTATGGGCCGCTGGCATTGGCCACGGGTGGTTGATTAACGGTGTCCCTAATGACGGCAGTGGTGCCCGCTGAATCAATTGCGCCAGCATCATCGGTAACTGTTAAGGTAACATTGTAGGTGCCGGGGGTTGTATAACTGTGAGTCACACTCATGCCACTGCCGGTAGTGCCGTCGCCAAACTCCCAAAGATAGGATGCGATTGTGCCGTCGGGGTCGGAGGAAGCGGCGCCATCAAATGATATGTCGGTGTTAATGATTCCCTCATAGGGCCCATTGGGGTCAGCGACAGGCGCCTGATTACCCTGGCCAATTGTTGCGGTGGTTGTCGCAGTGCTGGTTGCACCCTGGTCATCGGTAACCGTGAGTGTCACGGTAAAGTTACCGTTTGTGGCGTAAGTGTTGCTGGGGTTAATGCCACTGCCGGTATTGTTGTCACCGAAATCCCATTGATAAGACACAATGGTACCATCCGGGTCCGTTGACGCGGCACCGTCAAACTGCAGCGGGGAACCGGCCGTGCCAGTGTACGGTCCGCCGGCATTGGCAACAGGAAGCAAATTCAACGGTGGAGGCGGTGCATTTGGATCATGCTGCAATAATACCGAAACGCTGGGTGATCCACCGTTGCGATTAGGTATGGCAATATCCAACATACCGTCCCGGTTAAAATCGCCACTCACAATGCTATTTGGTTCTGTGCCTACCGGAATGATGAGTGGTGCGGCTCTGTCTAAACTGCCGGTACCATCGCCAATAAAAATCCGTAGTTCATTGGTGTCTTGTTTCACAAACGCAACGTCAGCGTTACCATCTCGATTAAAGTCACCCGCGGTATGTCCGCGCAGGGGGCCGGTGACAAAGCCGCGATCGACAAAACCATAAACGCCCGATTGGTCATTGACGTAAGTAGCAACGCCACCTTCGCCGCTTAGGACCATGTCAACCCAGGTGTCCCGATTAAGGTCAACCGGGACGATATGAAGTGGTGTACCCTGGCGTTCCAGGTTGTTGCTTAAGTTGAAGTCTGCGTTACCGCCGTTATAGAAAATCAGGCGAGGAGTGACAAGGTCAATGTCATTGTCCTTATCAACATCAACCGCGATAACATCGGTGCTAGCAACAGCATTGCTGGATGGTACGTTCTGCGCGGTAGAGAATGTGCCATCGCCATTGCCCGTAAACACAGAAATACCAGCGCCACTAAGGGCATTGGCTGCCGCGAGATCCAGGTTGCCGTCGTTGTTAAAGTCCGCGGCGACCACTGCTATTGTTGGAGTGCCACCGCTAATGAGTGTGGTTGCATGGGTAAAACCGGTGGTTCCGTCGGCTGCACTGAGATAGATATGAACCTCGGCAGTATTTGAGCCGCCTGCGGTAACAGCCAGGTCAAGACGACCATCATTGTTAAAATCGCCGCTGGTCAGGCCTGCGGGCATATAACTTACACCGGCACCAGTTGTTGTTGCCATTTGAAAGTGGTTGCCAAATATGCCTGACCCCACGCCATAGAGTATCGATAAGCTGCCTCCTGTTCCGTCAATGACGCTTACCGCCATATCGTCGATGGTGTCATTGTTAAAATCACCCAGGATAATATCCACTGGGGCGGTGCCGGAAATACTGTATTCCACCTTCGGTTCGAATTCGGATGCAGCCATTACTCCTTGGGCGGTAAGCCCCAAGGTAACAAGCATCGCAATTTTACCCAGACATTTTGGTGGACGGTCTGTAATACGTATATTATTTAACATACTTCAATATCCTTAACGTAGTAAGTTTCCATGTTGTTTGTGATAATCAGCATTTCGCTGATCAGTGAGTTTTCTGTGGGTTCACCTCCTGTCGTTTCAGTTGCGGTTAGGTTCTGCGTTATGTGAATGCATGTTAAGTACTGCGGAGGAAGTTAACTACCGGTGCAGGCTGTTCAGTTGGTGTAACTGCAGGTCTTACTTAATATTACATCCATGTAGTACGTCCGTGTCAGCTGATTGTGATTTCGTTGCGACGGTAAACCCCCATGCCCGGTTTCAGGTGGCTGAATTAGCCGGATGAACGGTCATGATGAGCTGTCATGGCTCTCACGCTCCCTCGGTTGCTTGCGAGGTTATCAGTGCGTGGTTATTGGGGGTATTAAAAATGGAAAAGGTTCGCAAAATAATATCCATATTACTTTATACTCCTTGTTGCCTTGTTGCGTCGCCGGTTGCAAGTGGTGTTGATGGTGCTTTAGTCAGCCTGGTTGGTTTACGCGCATAACCTGGTTAACTAACGATTGATTGCCGGCGTAATTGTTTCGCGTTATTGTCAATGCAGGTACATTGTAAGCTGTACGGCTGACATGGTGTTGCGGCTTTTAGTCGTCATTAGTGACATTGTTAGTTACGTTGTTCGTTACGTTATTGCTAACGTTAGTTGTAACATCAATACAGTAGTGCATGATGAGTTTATAGTATGCTTTATTAATATGAGAAGCCCTTATCAATGCTGTATATATAACGTTTATGCGGTATTTTTAGGGTGATTGCGTCGTGCTCGTATCTCGTTAATGTGTTTTTATATGTGCATGGCGTTTTGCATGTGTTCGTTGAGTGTGTTCCAAAGTTGCCGCTTAAGTCAAGATGATTAAGTAAAAAAATGATGATTGTGTTTATGTTATGCATATCGGTGTGTTAAATACTAACATCACTTTGGGTTTATATTATTTTATCTAACATGATGAAAGAGCTGATTGGGATTTGTGAGTTATAAATCAGCGCTGCAATGTTTTCTCTAAATACAAAATAACTATTAAGGACTGTGCTGTAGGTCATGGTATGAAGGTGTGGGTGTTTAACCGATTAAATGAAGTGATGAGATTCGCAGGTTGTGTTCGATAGGCAACGGTATCAACACAAAATATTATTGCCGTCATATCATTGTCATTGATATAAGAATTCAGGTGCAAGGCAAAAAAGTAAGTGGCACAGCATTTTGGATTGTTTGAATACGTTAACCAATTCGTTAATCAATTAATTAACTACTGTTGTAACTAGCCAAGGGTATGGGTCGAATGCCATACGTTGAAATCCTAATTCAGGTTATTTCGACAAAAAATAATGATTGAAATGATTGCCGCCTATGTTGCTGGTTGAACCGGTCGATTAACGATATTGACTTGTGGCAAGAACCCCGCTGTGTTGAATGAATTCATTTGACGGATGTCATAACTTGATTATTCCCGCCTGCTGTCATGTTATTGGGTGAGGAATCTTTGAACCTTGAACCCGTGTAATGTTAAGCCTTTCTTTTGGCCAATCCTTTTACACAATAAATAGTGCTAATGGGGTGTACGGGTTGCGTTATTATCGTATTTTTGTGGTGGTATTTTTGGGGGAAGCGGCTCTAGAGGGTGCGTTTTATGCAGGTCTGAACACACCATGGTAGTATCCCTTGCGAGCACATCTTGTCAGTGTCGATGGTGCTGCCAATCAGTTAGTGATGCATGGATTCCTGTTGATGTTCTGTTATTATTGTTGCGTTTTCTTGTGCCATGGTATCCCGCGGTGTTATCCGGGTAGCCCCGCAGAGGTTGCTCCTGAATTCAGCGCGGATTAAAGCCGCACTGTGGGTGTGGCGCTCGCTTATTCGGTGATCTTAGTTATTCATCTATTATAAAAGGAAACAAACGGTGGATATTTGCCTGTCCCAAAACGAAGCACGGGTTATTGGTTGTCTCATTGAAAAGGAAATTACTACACCGGAACAATACCCGTTGTCACTGAATGCATTAACCAATGCCTGTAATCAAAAAAGTAACCGGGAGCCGGTGCTGGCGCTTGACGAAGCAACCGTGCAACAATCACTTGATGCCTTGGTTAAAGCGCATTTAGTGAGTGAAAAGTCTGGATTTGGCAGCCGGATTGCGAAATATCAACACCGGTTTTGTAATACGGAATTCAGCGCCTTGCAGTTGCCAGAGCAGGCGTTGGGCATAATTTGTGTGCTGTTGTTGCGTGGGGCTCAAACACCGGGTGAGTTGCGCACCCGCACGAATCGCTTATGTAAATTTAGCGATGTGAACGAAGTTGAAACGACGTTGGCTCAGCTAGCGACGCGAAGTGATGGTCCCTTTGTTGTTAAGTTGACTCGTGAACCGGGGAGAAGGGAGTCGCGGTTTGCCCATCTGTTTAGTGGCGAGGTTACCCTTGAACAAACGCAGGTAATGGTGCCGGAAATGGGGCAGGCTCTTTCCAGTTCTGATATTGGTCGTATTGACCTGTTGGAGCAGCAGGTTGCTGAGCTACAGCTGGAGATGCGGCAGCTCAAGGAAAAGTTAGCCGATCTACTTTGATCGGATGCGGGTTTCTTCTGCGAGTAACCTGCTTTGCACAAGTAACGATTGGTGGTTTGGGCAAAAATTCATATCATTAATGATGCGTCCATCTCGTAGGCAGGTGTCGCAGGTAACCGTGTTTTGACAGGCGCTGCAGTTGCGTATGTGTTTTGATATGATGGGTAATGGCGTTTTGTTTATATATTGATCGAAATTCACGCCAAGATACGATAGCATTTTAAACAAACGAAATCGGGTAACAGTTCTGCGTAGTGCCTTCCTTTCCTTGTGATCGATATATTTTTGTTTAAAACGCGGAATTAATGTCATAAACAAAATAAAAAATCCCGCTAAAATGAGTAACGAAGCAAGGTATACTATATTGATCGACATCATTTTTCACCTAATAATACAACGGGTAAGTTTAATTTAATAATATACCCCCCACGCGGTCGTTGATATAGGTCAACGTTTCGGTTTTTGTAAGTGGTAATGATGCAATATTTGCCCTTAACGGCGTTAAATCGAGCCTGGGCGGTACCTGGAATAACGTTGAACGCTTATTGTTCTATGGAATAACGTTAAGTGTGTGGCGAAATGATGGTTTCTGATTCTGGTTTCTGGTAAGGGTTTCTGATAATGGTTTTTTATAAAGGTTTTTGGTAGTGGCCTTTGATAATGGCCTTTGATAATGGGAAATAACGATGGCAAAATATTCTAAAGCGAGCCCGGTATCTCAGGAAACAAAAGACGAGGCATTGAGCATCGCTCGCGGTACTCAGCGACCAGGGCAATCCAAAGAGCAATCAAAGCTGATTGCACAAGGTATCCAGAAGGGTATTGATCAATACAAGAAACAGCAAAAGGCAAAAAACAGGCATTTAGATAAAAAATATAAAAAAACCACTAAGCATGACGCTGATATACCGGCGGCGAATGGCAACGCTCAGGTAACGGTTCGGTATAAACAGCACTGGCTACCCTGGGTGATGTTGGTGCTCAGTTGGATTGCTATGGCTGCGTATCAATGGTACTAAATCATGAGCCTGACTCCCAGGTTGGAATTGCTTGTACGCCACTCTGTTTGTTTGGCGTTTATTCTACTGCATCAAAAAAATAACCACCGTTAATTCCCGGCCCAGCCATTACGGGCATATCTCAGGCGTATTCTTTCAAATCAGGCTAAGCCCAACTTTTATGACGTCTCCGCGCGCTTATTCAAGTTAACTTCTAGTTACTATCCGCACATCGCTAGTTCATACCGTCAGGACGCTTCCATCCTTCATCTTTGCCGCGCTTGCAACTGATATTGAGCGAAAAGGGGGCATAATTGAGTTGTTAGTGAAAATACTTTCAGACGACTGGCATTACTCCATTAAAAATATTTGACAGCGGATAATGACCATTTATACTGCCCAATAACCTCAATACCGAGGCAAAAAAGAGCCCGCGCTGCAACGCGGGCCCTGCGTAAGCAAACAGGTTGGCAAGCCGAAACACTGATCTGCTTATCTTTTCGCGCTTTAATTATAGGTTAGTTGGTGTCTTCAGCCAAGCCAATCGCTTGATACTGAAGGAGAAAAATAACGATGAATGAATCAACCGCGGAGAAACCATTAATTACCATCCCAGGGGCAACCGGAAACAATTATCAATTTCGGGTTTACGAATGGGGCACCGTGTTTAACCCCGTATGTGCCGTGTATTTGGTATTAAGTAAAAGTGCACGTGATATATACACCATATTATATGTTGGACAAACCAGCGATTTAAGTTGTCGCTTTGATTTTCATCACAAGCAACCCTGTTTTGACCGGCAACATAAAACGCATGTTGGTGTTTTAGTCGAAAAGTCCGAAGCCAGGGGGTTGTTGATCAAAACGGATTTAATCGATGGACACCGACCAGTGTGTAACTGTTAATTAGGGGCGGGTAGAACAATGGCTACAGAGTACCGACATATTTCAGATTGTGCCGTGGTTCTACCCGGTTTTTCTATTAAAACCCGCGTGGAACACGAGCCAGATGGTACGCATCAAGTATTAATGGCTAAACATTTAAAGGAAAGTCGACCTTATTGCTATGAGGATGACCATGAAATTCGCATTACACCAGCACCCGCTGCCAACAAGTATTTGTTAAAAACGGGCGATATTGTATTTATTTCAAGGGGTATTAGGAATTCGGCTCATGTGATAGAGCAAGCACCGATGTGCACCGTTGCTTCGTCAACGTTATATATTTTACGCGTAAACCCTGGCGTCGATGCCTGCTATTTAGCATGGTGTATTAACCAGTCACCCATTCAGGCCGCCATTAAAAAAGCAAGAACAGGCGCAAGCACACCCATTGTGCAGCGTGATAAGTTTGCCGAAATAATTGTACCAATGCCTTGCGGGGAAAAGCAGCGTAAAATTGCAGCGCTTGCTGCGTTAATGAACCGGGAAAAAGAGCTTAGGGAAAAGTTGCTTGAGCAGACGATTATCTACCATAAGGAAGTGGGCCGGCGCTTGCTGTCAAAACTGTTGCAGGAATATGTTGCCCCTGGTCAAAAATAACCAGTGCCGCTATTTTGCAGGGTTGTTCTGTCAGTGGTGGCAACGTTACACGTTGCACCAGGCCAGTAAGCCGTCAAGGCAAGTGATGGAGTGGTTAATTATGAATACCGAATGTCATTGTGACATTCGGTATTCTAAACGCCACGGGTATAAATGCGGTCAACCAAGGGGTTTAGGTTAAAAGCAGTACTATCTTGGGCATCACTGTGAAACAATACGCCTGATTTACACAGTCGCTATGGGCGCTAATGCACACCAAGGTAAAACGATGAGTATGAGTGACCGCGGGGTGATTGTCGCAACGTGGTTTTTTGTGCCGAGTGCGTTGCAAATACCTTGCTGACAATGCACTGGCCTTAGGGGCAGTGGGGATGCGCAATAACAATTTTCTTTGTAATGTTACTTTTGAACTGAATTGGATATGCTGAAATGCGAATATTAAACGGTAAAAATGTATGACCACGCAGGTGTCCCAACAAGAGGTGAATGAAATCTTGTGGCGTGCATGTGATACGTTTCGTGGCACCCTGGACGCCGCAGATTACAAGGACTATATCCTGGTGATGTTATTCCTTAAATACATTTCCGATGTCTGGCATGATCATTTTGAGCAATATAAAAAGCAGTATGGCGATGATGAGGAGCGTATCCGCCGGCGCCTCGAGCGGGAACGATTTATTGTTCCTTATGTTGAAATCAAGGACGGTGATGAGATCGTAGACCGCTTTTTGGCGGACTACTATAGCCTTTATGATCGGCGGGAAGCCCCGAATTTGGGCGAATTAATCAATATTGCGTTGGAATACCTGGAAATGGCTAACAAGACAAAGCTAACCAATGTATTTCGTAACATCGATTTCAACTCCGAGTCGCGCCTGGGAAACACCAAAAAACGCAATCATATTTTACAACATATGTTAACGGATTTTGCCGATGCCAGGCTTAATTTACGCCCTTCGCGTATTGGTAACCTGGATGTTATCGGGAACGCCTATGAATACTTGATCGGTAAATTTGCGGCAGGGGCGGGGAAAAAGGCGGGCGAATATTACACACCACCCGAAGTCTCTGCATTAATCGCAAAACTGGTTGATCCCAGGCCGGGTGAGCGTATTTGTGATCCGGCCTGTGGTTCCGGTTCATTGTTGTTGAAATGTGCAGAGGAAGTGGGCACTGATGACTACTCATTGTATGGCCAGGAAGCCATCAGCGGCACCTGGTCATTGTGTGTTATGAATATGTTTTTACACAACGTTAACAGCGCTCGCGTTGAATGGGCGGATACCCTGTTAGAGCCCAAGCTCATTGAAAATGATGAGCTCATGACCTTTGACGTTGTTGTCGCCAATCCGCCGTTTTCACTGGACAAATGGGGTGCGGATAAAGCCGGTGAGGAAGCGAGAAAATATAATCGATGGCGGCGGGGTATACCACCTAAAAGCAAGGCTGATTATGCCTTTATTAGCCATATGATAGAAACCATGGCTGATCAAGATTCTCGTATGGGCATTGTGGTGCCCCATGGCGTATTGTTTCGCGGTGGAGCGGAAGGGAAAATACGCCGGGCGTTACTCAACGAGAATTTGCTGGACGCTGTTATCGCATTACCGTCCAATTTGTTTTTTGGTACGGGAATTCCCACCGCAGTGCTTTTATTTCGGCGCGACAGAGGGGAGCGCTCAACCGTGATTTTTATTGACGCCAGCCGGGAGTATGAAGCAGGGAAAAACCAAAACAACATTCGTGTCGATGTAGAAGTAAAGAAAATTGTCGATACTTACCAGGCTTATCAGTCAGTGGAAAAATACGCCTCCCTGGTTAACGTGACGGACCTGCAGGACGATGATTGTAATCTTAATGTCGCCCGCTATGTGGACAGTTTTGAAGAGGAGCGGGACATCGACCTGGGTTCCTCTCTGGATTACATTCACGACCTTGAGGGTGAGCTGGATGTGGTTAAGGCTGAAATGGCAAACGTTATAAAGGAATTAGACTTGTGAAGCCATCACAATGGGAGCTGAAGGAATTAGGGACCGTTGCTACATTTCTCTCCGGTGGTACACCGTCCAAATCTAATCCAAGCTATTGGGGCGGAACAATCCCGTGGATAACGGCAAAAGACTTAAAAACCTTTTACCTTGAAACATCCGGGCTTAAAGTCACCGAGGCGGGGGCTAAAAATGGCGCGCGACGGGTACCAAAAGGGACGGTGTTAATCCTTGTGCGGGGAATGGCGCTGAAAAAAGATATTCCGTTAGGGGTAACCACCGAGGAAGTGACCTTTAACCAGGATGTAAAAGCACTGGTGCCAAAGGACATAAACCCCGTATACCTGGGTTATTATCTGTTTTACCAGAAACCACGGTTAATGAGCATGGTGTCCGAGACAGGACATGGCGCGGGTCGATTACAGACCGATCAGTTAAGCGCACTGCCGATATCGATTCCAAGTATGCAGGAACAACAAAAGCTCTCCGATATTTTCGCATTATGGGATAAAGCAATTTCATTGTGTGAAAAACTGCTGAACGAGAAAAAAAGATTCGGTAAAGGATTAACCGAACAGCTGTTATCCGGCCGTAAACGTTTCCCGGCATTTAGTGCACCGTGGAAAGAGGTAAGGTTTTCGGATATTACCCGTGAATGCAGGCAACGTAATAACGGCACATTAGGCGTGGAAGCCGTTCGTGCCGTTAATAAAACACTCGGCATGATACCCATGCGTGAGCGCAGCATCGGGGCAAACCTGGACCGCTACAAAGTGGTTAATAAAAACTGGTTTGCCTATAATCCCATGCGCATTAATGTGGGGTCAATTTGCCTGTGGCATGGTGACGAGCAGGCCCTGGTGAGTCCTGACTACGTGGTATTTGAGTGTGATGAAACCAGGGTGAGTCCTTTATATGTTGAGTATTTGCGCAGAATACGCCGTTGGCAACACTATGTGCAGGCAGCGGGCAATGGCAGTGTACGGGTAAGATTATTTTATAAGGACTTGGGGAATATCAAATTTCAAATTCCCTCATTGGAAGAGCAGCGCAAAATTACATCGCTATTAACGCAATCGGACCGCGAAATCGCCTGTTATACAAGGTATATTGGTCTGTTACAGCAGGAGAAGAAAGGCTTGATGCAGCGGCTCCTGTCCGAAAAAAAGCGGATCAAATCGGACTGTACATCGTAGGAACCGACAATGGGCTTATCCAGCCTCGAAGACTTAAGTGCATTGGCCCCCGTAATTCAGTTGCTAAGTGCGCTAGACTGGGCCTGTCTGAATCAAAACGAAGCAATTACGTTGCGCAATGGACGCAAAGACCAGGCGGTGCTTACTGGAATACTGACACCCTGGCTAGAAGCGAATAATTGCATCACCATAAAAGGCCGAAGCCACCGCTTCACAACCGCCAATATTAACGAAGCCGTGCGCCGCCTCACCGATATTCCCCCGCGTGGCCTCATTAAAACCAATGAAGATGTTTATCACCTGCTTACGCTTGGTGTAAGTCTGGAACAAACGGTCTGCGGGGATCGTAAGGGCCATACACTAAAATACATCGATTGGCGCCACCCGGAAAGAAACGAATACCATTATGCCATCTCATTTCCCCTTGAACGCATACGTTCTTACGACACGTGTTATCCCGATGTGGTGTTATTCGTTAACGGCATACCCTTTGTGGTTATTGAGTGTCAGGGCAGTGGTGGTGATCATGGTGGCGACAATGGTGGTGACGATAGCAACGCCGTTGACCATCGTCAAGGCGCTGGCGCGCCTGACATCGAAATGCCCATTGGTCGATTGATCAATTATCAGCAGGCAGATCAAATACCGCAATTATTTCACTATGTTCAGTTATTGTTCGCCACCACGGCGCGCCAAGCTCGTTATGCCACGGTGGGGACATCGCCCAAGTTTTGGAGTAAATGGATCGAAGAAGGTGAGAATGGCCCCGCAATTAAAGCAGCAATTAACAACGCGGCGAACCACCCGTTATCCGCCGGTTTGCAATCGAGGTTGTTAACGGCGTCTGAACAGATGGCGGTAGCGCCGGACGATGCTGCACAATTAATTAAGGGGTTTTTCGAAATGTCCAGCCGGGTGCCGACGGCGCAGGACATCACGCTTTGGGCCATGTTGCGCCATGAACGACTGCTAACGTATATCTATCAATTTGTCGTCTATGACAGTGGCGTACGCAAGGTGGCACGATACCAGCAATATTTTGCGGTGCGTGCAGCTGTTAAAAAAGTCGCCAAAGTGAAGCACGGAAGGCGCTCCGGTGGCGTGGTGTGGCATACCACCGGGAGTGGTAAATCCCTAACCATGGTGATGATGGCAAAGGCGCTGGCGTTATGCCCGGATATTA
>Ga0316204_10008000_pt1 | contig 15016 bp, 17 predicted proteins | sample 6monrhotite_MG_2_FD_205661 | JGI IMG/M metagenome (GOLD analysis project Ga0316204, IMG submission 205661) | Microbial mat bacterial communities from mineral coupon in-situ incubated in ocean water Damariscotta River, Maine, United States -... | ecosystem: Environmental > Aquatic > Marine >...
ACTTCAGAAATAATTATAGATCGCTCTCGTGAAGAGGTAATTCGCAAATTAGACAATCCTGAGAACATGAAACACTGGCAAAGAGGGCTCATTAGTTACAACCTTTTAGAAGGTACTTCAGGCAAAGAGAATGCCAAAATGGAATTATCCTATAAAATGGGTAAAAGAGATATGGTAATGACTGAAACCATTATAAAGAATGGCTTCCCCAATGAATTTTATGCCAACTATGATGCACGTGGCGTACATAACGAACAACGGAACTACTTTCGCGAATTGGAACCGAACAAAACCAAATGGGTGAGTGAGAGTGAATTTAAATTTCAAGGGTTTGGAATGAAGTTCATGGCCTTTTTAATGCCTGGTTTGTTTAAAAAGCAATCCATGAAGTATTTAAATGATTTTAAAAATTTTGTAGAGAACGGAACATCCGTCGCACAAGAATAAATGGAACAAGTAAAACTTATATGGGACTTTCGAGGCCCCAACGCAGCTCCCATTGCGGAACACCACGCGATTCATTTGCGAGAATTTGCCCATACAGAAGGTCTAAAAAATACATTGTGTGAGGTAGAGAAATTGACGGAGATGCACCACATCGCTTACCTTGTGGTAGAAAAGGCTCTAATGAATGAACTACGTGAACGCTTAAAACCCCATCGTGGGCAATTGTACAACCCCTGACCCATATCAACCTAACACAAACCCCAACAAACCAAATTATGATCCCATTCTTTATCGATAAGTTCGAGTACAACCATAAATCCAATCAACTACTAATTTCTGGTATTGAAAAAACCCCTGCTTCCTATAAAGAGCGGGTTCAACGTCTTATAGGCCATACTTTAAATGCTCAAAATATCTGGAACCATCGCATTCTTGGTTCGCCTCCAACGCAATTAGTTTGGGATACCTTCGGAATAGAGCGACTTTCTATGCTCAATGAGGAAAACCACCAACAGAGCATAGAAATAGTTCGGAGCCATGATTTGAATGATGTAATTGATTACACAAGTAGCACAGGTGAAGTTTTTCGCAGTACCATTTCAGAAATACTTTTTCATATCATTAACCATAGTACCTACCATCGAGGACAATTAATGACCACCTTGAAACAAAATAGTGTGGTTCCTATACCCACAGATTATATTTTCTATAATCGGAGTTGTAAATAATGGCTTTGAAAACAATTAAAGCCTAAATCAAAATTATACGAATAACAATGTAACATAAAACTCCTCATATCGTCTTGAAGCAATAACCTTATATATTTAAAATGATACCTTTTTTTTTTAGAAAACAATTTCTAGTATTTATATTATTTGGCATTCAAGTAGTCTATTCCCAAACAAAAGACACTATAGTCGATGTTGGAGATTTCAAGCTTCACTTTAATATTATTGAAGGAAATGGAATGCCAATTCTTTTCGAATCAGGTAGCGGAAATGATGCAACAATATGGGAAAACATTGCGCTTCCTATTGCACAAATCACAGGAACAACTGTAATCACATATGATAGAGCTGGACTTGGCAAAAGCGAAATCAAACCTAACAACACTTCAATTGCCGATAATGGGATTGTTAATAATGTAATCGCTCTTGAAATTGGACTTCATAAGCTAGGGTATGACAATGAACTTATTTTAGTAGCACATTCTTTAGGAGGATTCTACGCTACTTTATTTGCTTCTAGAAACGAAAAAATGATAAAGAGCGTTGTTTTTATAGATGCCGCCTTACCAGCTTTCTATACAACGGAGTTTTTAAATAATCTAAATAAGATGATTCCTGAAACTTTTTTAAACCAATTGAAAGAACAAAAATTAGGAACATATTATGAAATAAAAAATATAGACAGTACATTAGAAATAATGCGAGAAACAAATTTCCCATATTCTATACCTGTAATTGATTTGGTAGCAAGCAAACCTTATAACCCTTTGAAAAGTCAAGATGATGAGAATAGATGGATAAAGAGTCATAGAGACTTTGTAAACGTGAATTCAAACAGACAAATATTGACTATTAATAATGCTAGTCATTATGCGTTTAAGGACAACCCAATTATGGTAATTAACTGCATTGTGAAAACCTATACTAGAACTTTGGGAGAATTGATTGATAAAGAGGTTTTACTTCGTTCTTTAGATTTTAATATAAAAAACGGCAACCAAATAAACAATTGAATATAGGATTCTCTTAAATTAATTATCCAAAAGCGAAACTTAAATTATTTAATAAGCACAGCCACAATTTACAACACCGTGTATAATTAATTGCTTGGATGGTGTTTAAAGATTACCACGGAAATTCTGTCGAATTTCCTTTACGCAGTTCCTTTTTGCTATCTTAGAGCTGCCGCAACTAACCATATACAAACACGTTGAGTTAACATATTTATAAAATTTTAAAAAAACTGTATTTTTTATAGTAATATTGCCCGACCAATAAAACCTTTACAATTATGAAGTTATTGAAAATTGCATTTTTATTTTTATGCGTTACAGGATTTGCTCAAACCAAAGTAGGTACTGTGGATGTGGATTATATCATTGGCCAAATGCCAGATCTTACTACAGTGCAAACGCAGGTTGATGAATACGGAAAGGGATTGGATGCTGATCTTCAGAAGAAATTAGCAGCGTATCAAGCTGCAATGAAAACGTATGGAGAACAAGAACCCACCCTTACCTTGAATCAGAAAAAAACAAAACAGGATTCTTTAATTGCCATGGAGCAGGATATCAAAAAATTTCAGCAAAATGGAAATCAGCTGATCATGCTCAAACAAGAAGAGGTACTTAAGCCCTTGTATGAAAAAGTAGGCATTGCTTTAGAAAAAGTAGCGCAGGCTGATGGCTATACTCAGGTATTTACAAGAAATAGCGATGTCGTCTTTGTAGACAATCGTTTTGATCTTACGCTTGCAGTGTTGAAAGAACTCGGTATTGAGATAAAAGAAGAAGAGTAGTTTATTCTGCGGGGAAAAAAAACAGAAAAGGGCGCCATTGGCGCCCTTTTCTGTGTAATATAATCTACATTCTATCTAGAATAATTAGGCGATTCCTTGGTAATGGTCACATCATGCGGATGGCTTTCATTGATACCCGAAGCCGTAATTTTCACAAAACGTCCTGTTTCTTTTAGGGTTTCAATATCCTTAGCACCGCAATAGCCCATTCCGGCACGAAGACCACCAATAAACTGAGTCATGCTTTCCAAAAGTTCTCCTTTATAATTGACACGTCCCACAATCCCTTCAGGAACTAGTTTTTTAATGTCGTCTTCCACGTCTTGGAAATAACGGTCTTTTGACCCTTGTTTCATAGCCTCCACAGAGCCCATTCCGCGATAGGATTTAAATTTTCTTCCTTCGTAAATAATAGTCTCTCCAGGAGATTCCTTCGTTCCAGCCAATAAAGAGCCCAACATCACGCTGTCCGCTCCGGCTGCAATCGCCTTTGGAATATCTCCTGTGTAACGGATCCCACCATCAGCAATAACGGGAACGCCACTTCCTTTAATGGCAGCAGCTACTTCCAGTACCGCAGAAAACTGCGGAAATCCAACTCCAGCAACCACTCGTGTGGTACAAATGGAACCCGGACCAATACCAACTTTCACGGCATCGGCGCCAGCAGCTACTAAATACTTAGCTGCATCGGCAGTGGCTATATTACCAACCACCACATCTAAATTGGGAAACTGCGCTTTTACCTTTTTCAACACAGCTACCACTCCTTTGGTATGTCCATGGGCCGTATCAATGATAACCGCATCCACATGTGCATTGACTAGTGCTTCGGCTCTTTCAACAGCATCACCAGTCACACCCAGTGCTGCAGCCACTCGCAAACGGCCAAATTCATCCTTATTCGCATTAGGTTTCTGAGTTAATTTGGTAATATCACGAAACGTAATTAAACCGAGTAAGAGTCCTTCGTCATTAACGACAGGTAATTTTTCAATTTTATTTTTCTGAAGAATAATTTCTGCATCCTTCAAAGAAGTCCCTTCCTCTACAGTGACCAAATTACTCGTTGTCATCACTTCGCTTAAAGGACGGGCATAATTTTTTTCAAATCGTAAATCTCGATTGGTAACAATTCCTATTAATATTCCAGCATCATCCGTGATTGGAATACCTCCGATGCTATATTCACGCATGGTAGACTGTGCATCACCCACCGTCGCGTCTTTTTTTAAGGTGACGGGGTCTTGAATCATACCGCTTTCCGCTCGTTTCACTTTCCTAACTTCCGCAGCTTGTTGCTCAATCGTCATATTTTTATGGAGGACTCCGATACCTCCTTCTCGCGCAATAGCAATGGCCATGGCACTTTCGGTAACGGTGTCCATCGCAGCTGAGGCAATAGGTACGTTTAGTGTAATGTTCCTGCTAAATTTAGATTTTATGGAAACTTCTCGTGGTAAAACTTCAGAATAGGCAGGTACTAAAAGTACGTCGTCGTAAGTTAGGCCTTCTCCTAGGATCTTGTTTTCGTGTGCGGTCATGCAATCAAATTTTTATTCCGAAGTACCGGAAGTGGATACTATTTAATTGCGTGCAAATATACGAAATTAATACATACTATGTTCTATTCTTTATACAAAGCTTTTCTTTGAAATTTCAGAAGACTACTTCTTTTTCGAAAAAAATAATTGTTGCAATACGGCAATCGCACTCACGGCAAAGACAGCCGTCATCAACATGCCCGAAACCATGACAATCCATTTCATCCAAAGCAGCCCCATCCACAATAAATAAATACCCCCGAAAGTAACAATGATGGATACGAAGGGTTCTATCATTAAAAATGCTTTTAATCGCTTCGGAAGGGAAGTGAGCGACACCAAACCTCCTAAAAGGAAGAAAATAAAAGAGATTGATAGGATGTGGGTATGCAAAATAGTGAGCATTTCGCGCTCCCCTTTTTTAAACTTCATGACGGTTACCTCTCCCGAGTCTTCATTACCCAAATAATTTTCTTCAATACCTTGTGGCGCATCGCTATCGGTTTGACGCACAAATTGAATACCCGTAAAATAACCTACGCTTAAAACCACTACAAAGGCAGCAATAAAATGCTTTACGTAGGTTGGAAATTCATGAATGCGGCCGCTGAAATTCATTAGAGTGCTTTGCGTTCTTGAAGCGTTCGGATACTTTGCAACAACTCATTCATTGCCCGTGTCATGGATTGTACGGAGATCGTAGCTCCGCTAATGGGAATGATGTTCTCGTTGTATTTGAATTCGGGTGAAGACACGGTATTCCCTTCAAACTGACGCAACCAACGTTTGCTCCCAATCTCACCACCATACTCCTCCCTGTAGATCAACACCTTGCTTTTGGTAATGACAAAATTCTCATCAAATAAGACTAAGTAATCGAAGGTAGCCGTTTTACTCGGTGCATTGCCAATATAGCCATAGCCTAGAAACTCATCGGCTCTCATAATTTTAAATAAATTTTCGCTTCCAAATTCGGCAACAGTTGCGGCATTATCCCCTTCAGAAATAGCGGCTATTTCTTTGTAGAATAATTCAACGTCATAAAATTTACCAATCACCTTGTCCGCCTTCTTCGCTACCTTTTCAGGAACTGTAAAACTAGCACCAACAATGGCAATACTTAGTAAAAAAAGAAGCTTAGATTTCATGCTGTAAAGGTATTTAATTAATTAATTCCGCAGTAAAGAAAACAGTGAAAACCTCCCTAAAATAAGCGGGAGGTTTTTTGTTAACACCATCATATTGAATTAAAAATAACTAACTCAATTCGTTCTCGTGGTTTCCTTAGAACCAAACTCCAATTCCGAAGTTCAGTCTATTATCCACGTCGGCATTTTCCGCCTTACTATCTCTAAACTGGTAGTCACCTTTTACCACAACTCCCGTGGCAATATGATAGCTTAAACCAGTCGTAATATCAGTTCTATTGAAGGCATCGTTTCGCTCCAAATCGCCAGCAACACTCGCGTGGGTGTCGTAGTTTTCATAACGGGTAAATGCAAATAACTTTTGCTGTGCGCCCAGAGGTAATAGGTTGTAACCGAGCTCCGCATAATAGCCCATGAGGGCACTTCCCAAATCTCTTTCTGTGGCGAGGTTATAGGCTTCCGTATCACTTAAGGACGCATAAATAAACTGTCCTCTAGCCGTTATCTTTTGAAACGCGTAGCGCGCATCAAAACCAACCATGCTCACGCCTATATTGGCGCCATCCATTGCCTCGATATCATCTGCTGCTTGCGTTTGTCCGTAATAACCCGATAGGCCTAAGCGTAAGCCAGGAAGACCGTAGTAGTCCAATTTGGCAGAAAAAGTAGGGCTATCTACCGTAGATTGAATACCCTTTTGACGACCACCTCTTAGTCCGTTATTTCCACGTAAGAAGCCAGAAATACCACCTTCTCCGTCTGCTTCCGTCGATTTAAACCCATTAAAAATATAGGCTTGATACGATAACGAAGCATCTGGAAAACGACCGTTCACTCCTACGCCTAATTCTCGCCAGGTGGTTGGCACAATGGCATTGTCTACCGCCGGACGTTCTACCCCGTTGAAGGTAGTAGGTTCGTGATATTCGTTGATGATCCCCATAGGAACCAACATCAGTCCACCACGCAAACTTACATTGTCTCCTACCGAATAATTGACAAAGGCTTGTTCTACAAATATCTCCGAGACATGTTCTAGTTCAATTTCAGTAAAAAATTGGGTTTGGTCATTAAATTTATACCCAAAGAGCAATACCATGCGTTGTATATCGAGCTCACCATTATCGCCTTCTGGCTGGTTGTAGGTGGCTTCTGCATAGGCTCCCACGACCACCGCTTTTCCATAATTCCCTGAAAGTATACGCTGTGCAGCATTTTGTTGCATTTGTGGGTTAAACGTAATGCTGTCTTGAATGGTTTGCGAAAAGGAGAAACTACTTACTAAAATGAGTAGGACGGATACTATATTTTTCATTATTCTTATTTAGACTTAATATAAATAGATGTGTATTTCGGTGGCAAAAATACTTTACCAAACGAGACTACACAAGTTTATTTAGAATAAATTTAAATAAGGAATGTGTTAAAGTTTTAGGGGGTACTCAGACGTTACTTTGTCGACACTTTTAGCTCATCTGCGTATTGCAACCTAACTAATTGAGCCCAACGCACTAACAAGTCGGCTTTCTCTTTAGAAAGGCTTCCGTGCGTCCATGTGTACGAGTCCAAAGGCATTTCACCCTCTTCGACCATTTCGATCAATTCATCCAATTTATGGTCCTTTTTCTTCACCGAGTAACTATCCCATTCAGAGACATTGAAGTGTTTTTTACCATCTTTGATATGATCTGCCAACCAATAGGAAACTGGTGCTACTTCAGCATACCAAGGATACTTTGTTTCAGCGCTATGGCAATCATAGCAGTTGGTTTGAAGTATTTCTGAAATCTCCTTAGTGGGTTTGGTATCTGCTTCAAAGGCAGCGATCGATACGTATCCGCCTTGATTCTTTTCTGGCCGAATGAATTGCATTACAACAAAGGCGGCCAAGGCCAAAAGTAAGAAGTATTTTAGATAACGTTTCATGATAGTAGCTTTTAATAAGACTCCAAAAATACTAAATTTATTGGTCGAGCGCCTTTAGAAATAAAATGATTGCTTTTCTGATATCTTTGGCAGGTTCAGTCTTCATAGGTTCATAAACACTTAAAACACCTTCATGATCTGGTGTTAGAAAGGGAATATCAAATCCTTTCATTAAAAAATCACTTACGGCAATGGTATACACCTCATCATTTTTTAATTCCAAACTATTTAACAGCCACTCCCCTTTTTGATTCTGTGAAAAATTAAAGCGCTGCAAATATGCACCTGTGCCTCGACTTGATTCACCAAAATCGAGTACTTCTCGTAACAAACTTCCTTTCATCTCCACTTTCAATACACTACCACCAAATGGTAGCACCCTAAAAATATCAACACTTAAAACCTCTCCAGGTAACATATCATCCAATCGAATGGAACCACCATTTACCAGAGCACCATCCACTTCCATAGAAAAGGAATTAACCATAGCCTCTGTAATAATCTCACCCAAATTGGTTTGTATGCTCCTGTTGGCACTATCGGTACCATCCAAAGGCGGATTAGCCATATAAATCACCTCGTTAGGGTCTTCAATCACTTCCTTCATTTTACGCTCTAAGACCCCATTCCATCTGTCAACAATGGCTTTCACTTCTGGTTTGGAAGGTGTGCGCTCATCAATGGGCATCAAATAGGAATCAATGACAGTTTTCTTCGTCTTAGTATCATGGGTAATGGTATGCACATAAATACTTTTGGCATTGGCATCAGCCTTCGCAATCACAGCATGCTCCGTAGGAACCAACATGCTGTTATGCTCATGACCTCCCATAATTAAAGAGATCCCTGGATACTTTTTTGCCAACTCCTTGTCTTGATTGATCGTTAGGTGCGTTAGGCCTATAATTACATCGGCACGCTGCATCTTTAAAGCTGTATATGAGCTATTGGCTTCCAAAAATATATCTGCGTAGTAGACATAGTCCTGTGGATTTGAAGGTAAGGTGACGCTAAATAGCCCCACATCAATTTTAGTGCTATCAGCATCCATCATTGGGATGGTATACGTCTCAGGCACATAAATGGTATCATTATTTCTTCGGAAGAAAAACGAGCGAGGTCCATCCGAGTTATTCTGAAACACATTCGCTGACGTCCAATAAAAATTGGATTGGTCCATTCGCTTTTGAAGATCACTTTCCTTTAAGTCGAATTCATGATTTCCAAAAGTGGCCAATTCAAAATTCATAGCATTCATCACCTCGATCATCTGCTTACCTCCTACCCGTTCACCATCTACCTTGAGCGTACCTAATAGCGACGGATTCAAAAAATCGCCCGCCATAAACAAATAGGTGTTTGGCGCTACGTTCCGTATGGAATCTACCACATGAGCAACACGCGCCATCCCTCCGTATTTACCCCCACTGAGCGGTGCAATTTCATATACGTCGTTTAGTTGAATAAATTTAAAAGTGAGTTTTCCGTCGTCTTTGACAACCACGGTAGGTTGTGAAGTTTTACATCCTTGCAGCATAAAAAGTGCCCCAATCAATACATATAGCGTCCATTTCATAATTAATGGTATTTGGTAAATATTTTAGTAGCTTCATTGTGCGAACTTTCAAACGACATAGTGTTGATGTTCGTATCCACTTTCGCGGCCGTAAAATAGCTCAACATTTTCTCAGTTGGCATATTGCCTGTTAATTCGTCCTTCGCCATTGGGCATCCTCCAAATCCTTGAATAGCGCCATCAAACCGCCGACAACCATTGAGGTAAGCAGCATCTATTTTTTCGTGCCATTTGGTGGGTGTCGTGTGTAAATGTGCTCCAAATTCAATTTTTGGGTAGGCCGGTATCAAATTGGAATACAAATAAGTGATTACCTCAGGGGTGGAAGATCCCACGGTATCACTAAGCGACAAGATACGCACACCCATTTTAGATAATTTCTCGGCCCATTCCCCTACGATATCAACATCCCATGGATCTCCGTATGGATTCCCAAAACCCATAGATAAATAAGTAACCACTTCTTTATTATTTGAATCTGCCAATTCCAAGAGTTCTTGCAACACCTCCATAGATTGCGCTATGGTTTTATGTGTGTTTCGCATTTGAAAATTTTCAGAAATAGAAAAAGGATAACCCAAATACTGAATTTCAGGATGTTTTACTGCGGAAACAGCGCCTCTTGTATTGGCAACTATAGCAAGTAACTTGCTTTCAGTCTTGGATAAATCTAAACCGGCCAATACCTCGGCCGTATCCGTCATCTGCGGAATGGCTTTCGGTGACACAAAACTTCCAAAGTCAATCGTATCAAACCCACAGCGCAATAAAGACTGGATGTATTGGATCTTCTTTTCCGTCGGAATCCAATCCTTGATCCCTTGCATCGCGTCTCTTGGACACTCTATAATTTTGACTTGCTGCATTGTTTCAAATATACAATATTGGTTTTACGATTGAAATGATTCCGGCCACCTTATCCAAAATTTGAATCACCCCTCCTTATGGAATTAGAATGTAGATGGCAATGCCCACAAACACAATAATCTGCAACCATTTCAAGTACAATCCAACTTTTTGATGCTTTAAAAGATAAGCAGAAATACTCCCTGCTAACAAGGCGATACTACTAAATGCAATAAACGAAACTGCCATGAAAGTGATCCCCAGAATGTAAAATTGACGCACGGTGTCTTCCGAAGTACTCCATAGAAAACCTGGAAAAAAAGCCAAAAAGAAAATCATCACCTTGGGGTTCAGTAAATTCATAATTACGCCTGTTTTAAAAAGTTGTCCATAACTTTTTCTTGGCGCGTTCGCCCCAACCGCAATTTCATGATTACTCTGATAAATTTTGTAGGCCAAATAGATCAGGTAGAGGGCACCTACGATTTTTATGGCATAAAATAGTCGCGGTGAGGAGGTAATCACTGCAGAAACTCCAAATGCCAATAAGGTGGTATGAACGATACAGCCACTTATTAATCCAGCGGTAGTGGCAATACCACTTCTGGTTCCGTTTACAAGAGATTGTGTGAGCACATAAATATTATCAGGCCCTGGGGAAATGGCCAATGCAAGGGTCGCTAGTGAAAAGGAAATCAAATTCTCAATCATGGATTAAAAATATATCTTTTTTTGTAAGCATCTTGTTCTTCTTCCGACTTAGGCAAATAAACGCAAAACGCTATGAAAAAATCTGTCCTCTTTTTATCTTTTATTTTTCTTTGGACACTCTCATTACAAGCGCAGTCTGAAGCAACTTACTCCGTTAAATTTACTAGTAATTGGAACCAAACCGCCCATCCGCACCCTAGTGGTAGTCTGCCAGGGAATGCACACTGGAGCAAACTAGTAGGAGCTACCCACAACAGCGATGTGGTATTTTTAGAAATGGGTGTCACTGCTACTGAAGGCGTTGAAAATATTGCAGAAACTGGGAACAATACTGTTTTCTTTTCCGAAGTAAATGCAGCAATTAATTCAAATTCGGCAAACACACTTATCGATGGCGATGACTTACCTACTGCTGAAGGAGAAATTAATATTGGAAACATTGTGACTACTGAAGACTATCCCTTACTCACCCTATTGTCAATGATAGCGCCAAGTCCAGATTGGATGATCGCTGTAAATAGCGTTTCGTTAGTAGACGGAAATGGCGACTGGGAAGGCATCATTCAACTGGATTTATATCCTTATGATGCTGGTACCGATAGCGGTTTGGATTATACGTCACCTAATTTGGATACCAATCCGCAGGAACCTATATCGAGCCTACAGGGAGTCGCTCCTTTTTCTAATGAGGTTATTGGAACACTCACCATTACCTTAGAAAGTGTCTTAGGAGTCAATGAAGTCACCTCCAGTAAGACCGTATTATTCCCGAATCCGGCCAATGATAACATCACCATCTCTAGTCAAAACAACCTGCAGTCAGTAACCATTTACAACGTATTGGGCGCTCAAGTGATGCAGGAAAGCAACCTTAATTCAAAATCAATAGAAGTAAATATCAGTAACCTTCCAAGTGGTGTTTACTTAGTAAAAGTAGAGGATACTGGTAATAACGAAGGATTAAAACGACTCGTTAAGCTGTAAGTAACGACTTATTAATGGACTTGATTAACGCAGGGCCTTCATAGATAAAGCCGGTGTAAAGTTGAACCAAACTTGCGCCGGCTTCTATTTTTTCCAAGGCATCTGCTGCGGAGTGAATGCCTCCCACGCCAATAATGGGAAATGCTTTATTACTTTTTTCTGAAAGGAAACGAATTACCTCCGTCGAGCGATGTGTCAAAGGCTTCCCACTCAAACCTCCCATTTCTTTTTTATTTTCTGAACGAAGTCCATCACGGGAAATGGTCGTATTGGATGCAATCACGCCGTCAATCTTAGTTTCTGCAACGATGTTGATGATATCCAACAACTGCGAATCGGTCAAATCGGGCGCAATTTTTAGCAAAATTGGCTTACGACTGGTTTTCTCATTGTTTTTTTGTTGCAAGGTGTTCAACAAGGCGGTCAATGGCTCCTTGTCCTGCAAGGCGCGTAAATTAGGCGTGTTCGGTGAGCTCACATTTACCACAAAGTAATCTACGTGATCATACAATGCTTCAAAGCAAATTACATAATCGTTCACTGCTTCATCATTCGGTGTAATTTTATTTTTACCAATATTTCCACCCACCAATACATGACCGCGCGCTCCTATTTTTGGGTTTTGCTTCAATCGCGATACAGCCGCTTCCACACCACCATTGTTAAACCCCATTCTATTAATAATAGCGCTATCCTTTTTTAATCTGAAAAGTCGCTTCTTCGGGTTTCCGGGTTGGGGTTTCGGTGTGACCGTTCCAATTTCAATGAATCCAAATCCGAAGTTAGATAACTCTTTATATAGTTTTGCATCCTTGTCAAAGCCAGCTGCCAAGCCAACGGGATTGGGAAAAGTGAGTCCGAAGAGCTCCCGTTCTAGGCGTTTGTCTTCTTTTTTATAAATACTTCGAAAAATTCCTCCGCAACCTATTTGGTGAAAAAATCGAACCATTTTAAAGGTAAAATGATGAACCGCTTCGGGGTCAAATAAAAATAATATAGGTCGGAGTATCGCTTTATACATAAACAGTAATGATAGGGTGCAAAAATAGTACTAAAACATCAAAAAGTTTAGGGGTTATTCCGTTAATTTGTAGTACATATTTTCAAATCATGATAGACCAACAACACCTCATCAATAGATTTATTAGCTACATAACAGTAGATACCGAAAGTGATCCAAATAGTGACACCACGCCCAGTACCGAAAAACAATGGGACCTAGCCCATGCCTTAGTGGCCGAATTAAAACAAATAGGCATGAAGGAGGTTACGATCGACGATAATGCTTATATCATGGCTACCTTGCCTAGCAACATCGAGGAAGAGGTTCCGGTGATTGGTTTTGTATCGCATTTTGACACCACGCCCGATTTTACAGGTGCCAATGTCAATCCACAAATCATTGAAAACTATGATGGATCGGACATCGTACTTAATGAATCACAGAACATCATTCTTTCGCCAAAAGATTTTGATGATTTGTTACTCTACAAGGGACAAACCCTGATAACTACCGATGGTACTACCCTGCTAGGAGCTGATGATAAAGCAGGTATTGCCGAGATTATCTCGGCCATGGAGTATTTGGTGCAGCATCCTGAAATAAAACACGGAAAGATCCGAGTGGGATTTACGCCCGACGAAGAAATAGGTCGTGGCGCGCATAAGTTTGATGTCGAGAAATTTGGTGCCGATTGGGCGTATACCATGGATGGAAGTCAGATTGGAGAGCTAGAATATGAGAATTTTAATGCCGCAGGCGCTGTGATTACGATCAAAGGGAAGATTGTTCATCCAGGATACGCAAAAGGGAAAATGGTGAATAGTATGTACATCGCTACTCAATTCATCAATGCACTACCCCGCTTGGAAACCCCAGAACATACCGAAGATCGCCAAGGTTTTTTCCACCTACATACCATAGAAGGTTCTGTAGATGGCACGAAACTACAGTATATTATTAGAGACCATGATAAGGATCATTTTGAAGCTCGAAAAGTAGTGATGAATGACCTAGCCGCTAATCTAAATGCCGAGTTAGGAGAAGAGCGCGTTTCCGTAGCGATCAAAGATCAATATTTCAACATGCGGGAGAAAATAGAACCCGTCATGCATATCGTTGATATCGCAGAAGAAGCCATGAAGGAAGCTGGTATTACGCCCTTGATAAAACCAATACGTGGCGGTACCGATGGGTCTCAACTGAGTTTTATGGGCTTACCTTGCCCTAACATATTCGCTGGTGGCCATAATTTTCACGGACGCTATGAATATGTTCCTGTTGAAAGCATGCTGAAGGCCATAGAAGTGATCGTGAATATTGCAAAATTGGTCGCTTTAAAAAAATAGAGGTAGTAAAAACGGGTTGAGGTTGTTTTATTAAGGAAGAAGAATTTTAAAAAAACAACCTATGAAAAAATTGCTATTAACCCTATTGTTAGGGGTGTCAACTATCGGCCTTGCCCAAGAATCTGTAACAACCGAAAATCCAGCCTCAGATCGAATACACGAAATACGATTGGATGCGCTAGAGGCGCTAGCCTTAACTACAATTGAACTTAATTATGAATATATAATTAGCAGGTTTTCTGGCTAGGGAGCAGCTATTTCGGTGCGATTAGATGACTTCGACGATTATGGAAGCTATCAAAAGTTTGCATTCACACCGTATTACCGGCAGTACTTTTTTAACAAAAAAGAATACGGTGCTAGAGGTCTATTTGCTGAAGGTTTACTTCAGTTAGCTACTGGTGAAGCATTGTACGGCGATTTTCATCAAGGAAATGATATTGGGTTCATAGACGATGAAGGTGCAGATATTATTTTCCCAGATACCAATGGTAATTGGACCAACTTCGGTATAGGTTTTGCTTTGGGTCAAAAATGGGTCAGTGCCAATGGGTTTATACTTGAATTAAGTGTAGGTGGAGGTCGCTACTTTGGAGGAAAGGAAGGCAGCCCAGAAGGGTTTTTCCGTGGAGGTGTACTCGTTGGCTATCGCTTCTAAATAGCAAAAATAGATACACAAAAAAACCTTCAGCTTTTACTGAAGGTTTTTTATTCTATTGTAAAGGTATATTACTTTGTGGCGTTAGCTGCAGCATTCAATTTACCGCTCTTCTCTACAGAAATAGCAGTTTTATCAAACTTTATTTTTCCTGCACCCGACTCGATAATGCATGTTCCATCATCGTTCAGTTCAAGAATCTTACCGTGCATTCCACTACTCATAATAACCTTCATCCCCTTTTTTAATTCACCGAAGAATTTCTTTTCCTGCTTTAATTTCTTTCGTTGCGGCAACACAA
>Ga0316204_10008001_pt1 | contig 15015 bp, 11 predicted proteins | sample 6monrhotite_MG_2_FD_205661 | JGI IMG/M metagenome (GOLD analysis project Ga0316204, IMG submission 205661) | Microbial mat bacterial communities from mineral coupon in-situ incubated in ocean water Damariscotta River, Maine, United States -... | ecosystem: Environmental > Aquatic > Marine >...
TCTTTTTCGTTTTTTTTTTTTTTTTTCTTTTTTATTTTCTTTTTTTTCTCCCCCACCCCCCCCCCCCGGGGGGGGGCCCCCCGCCCCCGCCCACCGACCCCCCCCCGCCCCCGCCACCCCTTTTGCCAATGGTTTGCCAAACCGGGACCAAGCCTGTGACAGCTATTGCATTTCGCAGGAATACGGACGGCCCCCTCAGCGGCAAGGCACCCCGCTGGCTGCGGCATAGGTCATAGGATTTTGGCTGTAGTGACGGCTTTTCAATGGAAAAGACGTGAAGCTACGGCAAAACAGGCGGCGATTCGATCAAAGACTGGCGAAAGAATCGCAACACATGTGTTCATGTCTGCGCCAGTGCGATTCCCCCTCTTGAACCAATTCTAACTTTTTTCAGCCGCGCTGCCTTGGCATGGGGAGATACCGGTGAATAGGCGGGCAGACACAGGGGGCCAGCGGGGTGATGGGCTGGCGGGATGATTACCTGTTGTTCGCAATCTAACGACCACTGGTCAGCCAATAGGTTTCTTTTGGGTTTTGAGCGCGAAGTAACCTGTTTCGCGCGCTAAGCCTTGGTGTCTTGCGCAGGGCTAATGGGCCCTCGGCGTTGGCTGGCGTGTCAAAGATCTGCCGAGCTGAAGGGCCTCACAGCGCAAGCTATCCGTCGCGATTTAGGCTTAGTTTTTGAGAGCATGGCGCACAAAAAACGGCGGTACCCAGGGAGGAGGAGGGGGTACCGCCGTTCATGACAACATCAGGACCAAGGGAGGAGGAGATCCGGATGCATTCTGTTCCGGCTTAGCCGGTGTTAGGGTGCGGTGACATCAGGGAGGAGGAGGATGTCACCGCGTAGGACAGGCCCTTTAGGGAGGAGGAGAAAAGAGCCTGATCTCTATTAGTTGTTTTCGTAGGCCGCCTGATAAGCGACGCGTTTGATCATCGAGCGGTTCAGACCCAGATCGGCAAGATCGCGACCCGAAAGCTCGCAGAGCTCATTGTAGGTCTCGCGGTACAAGCGATAACGCGCGAATTTTGTGCTCAACGCGTCGAACCAGGCTGTGGGCAGGATCGAGAATACAGACTTAGGTGTTGCGATTTGGTTTACAGCGGCCATCGGGTCTATCCTCAGAGTTCACTTTTTGCGTTGTGCCGGTATCAGCGTTTGTTGAATTCAAAATAGCTAAATGCTGCAGGTGCACAATCCCTAAAGAAAGCAATTCTGCTATGCAGCATTTGCATGGGTGCATTGTTACCCTTTTGTAAACAGGCTGTTTTTTGGGCATAATTGTCCAAATCTGCTTTCCGTTAGGGCAGCAACATGATTTCGGGCGGTCGCTTTTCCTTGCGCACTAGATGCTCTCAGCACAAGGTGCGGCCTGCATCTCGGGAGCGCCTCAAGCAAGCGGTTCTCCTCAGGATAGGGCTCAGGAAGGAATGGACATGTCAGTGACGCGGAAAAGAGTTGAAGAGGCGCTGGAGCGTCTGGCGCTGCCGGACGGCGGCACTTTGATCTCGCGGGATATGATCCGTGCGCTGACCCTTGAGGGCGGCACTGCAGCTGATGGGCAGGCCAAGGTCAGCTTTGTCATCGAGGCGCCAAGCCCGGCGATTGCGCAGCATATGGAGCCCCTGCGCCGCGCCGCGCAGGCAGCGGTATCGGCGCTGGATGGCGTAGGCTCTGTCTCTGTGGCGCTGACAGCCCATGGTCCCGCAGCGGCACCGGTGGGGGCAGGGGCGGCAACAGCTGCTGCGGCCCCCAGTCTAAAGATTGGCGGCCATCCCAAACCACAGGCTGGCCCGATCAAGCCCAAGGGGGTTTCCCGTATTCTGGCAGTGGCCTCTGGCAAGGGCGGCGTGGGTAAATCCACCGTCAGTGCCAATCTTGCGGTCGCCCTGGCCCGTCAGGGGCGGCGCGTTGGATTGTTGGATGCAGATATATATGGCCCGAGCCAACCGCGCATGATGGGGGTCAGTGGCCGCCCGGACAGCCCGGATGGAACCGTGATCGAACCGCTCAAGGCCCATGGTGTGACCCTCATGTCGATTGGTCTTATGGTGCCGGAGGATAAGGCCGTGGTCTGGCGTGGCCCCATGTTGATGGGCGCGCTGCAGCAGATGCTGGGGCAGGTGAACTGGGGGGAGCTGGATGTCCTGATCGTGGATTTGCCGCCCGGAACCGGCGATGTGCAGCTGACGCTCTGCACCAAGAGCGAGCTAAGCGGCGCTATTGTGGTCAGCACACCGCAGGATGTCGCCCTGATCGACGCCCGCAAGGCGCTGGATATGTTCAAGACGCTGAAGACCCCGGTGCTGGGGCTGATCGAGAACATGTCCTTCTTTACCTGTCCGGATTGCGGCAGCGAGCATCACATTTTTGGTCATGGCGGTGTCGCCAGCGAGGCTAAGGCTCTGGGCTTGCCGTTGTTGGGTGCCTTGCCAATTGACCTGGAGACCCGCTTGGCCGGTGATGCCGGCACCCCGGTTGCCGCGGGCGAGGGGGCAGTCTCGGAGGCCTATGCACAGATTGCCAAGGGGCTTGTTGCGGGTGGAATGGCTTAAGGCCGACCAGATTACCATGGGTCTGACGCCTATGGGCCCGAGAGTGGGTCCGAGAATGGGCAGGTCAGGTCTGAAGGGGTGGGGTGTGAATGGAATTGGTGTGGTTCTAGAAAAATCGCCTTAAACACCTGGAGGAGGCCGTAAATAAACAACCCTTGATTGTTTGCGCCGATTTGTTCGTGGTCGTGGGAAATTATGGGACATTTGGGATTTTATGGTCTGCCTTGGCAATAGGGCAGCGCTGCTGACTCGGAAAGTCAGGTGAATCGATGCGAATCGCGGCGCGAGTCTCGGCCGATTCTAATTATCCACAAAGTTACACACAGAACGTGGGTGGAACATTGCGGGAACTGTTAATCTACTGTTAATAGATCGGTCTCGTTTTGGGAATTCATGGGTCGAAATGGCCCGTTTTTGGCGACTTTTTTTGACCACCACATATGGTGTTTTCACCGCCACCGGCCGCTATTTGTGCCAAAAATTCCTGAATATGGTTAACTGGATATTGCTCATTTGTGATATTGAGGATCCTTTTGCGGTGTCTTTTCTGAATTGTGGCTTGTCAGGCCATGAATTCCCATAGTATCCCTTTCTCATCGGATGCGGCGGAGAGCATATAGGGGCACCAAAGACCCCAGCTCATAATAATAAGCAGGTTCATACAGGCCTTCACTGCATCCGAACAATGAGAGATCCGGCGCGCGGGCGAGCAGACATCCCCCCAGGTGGCGCGCGCAGTCGGACACCCCGCTAAGCGGGAATTAGGAGGCGAGTTGATCAGTGGCAGCAGATCAGCTCGCCTTCCTTAGTTTCTGGGGCAGAAAACGCGCCAAAGAGCGCATGTTGAGGGCAAGATTTTGGGCCGAAGGTTCAGAGGCGAAAGCCACCATAAGGTGGATGCAAAGGGGCGGGTGTCAATTCCGGCCTCCTTTCGTCGTGTAATCGAGGCCAGTGACCCGAACTGGAAGTCCGGCGAAAACCCCGAGCTGGTGATTGTCTACGGTGACCACCGGCGCAACTATCTTGAATGTTATACGATAGAGGCCATCGAAGAGGTGGATGACAAGATTGATGCGCTGCCGCGCGGCTCGATGCAGCGCAAGATGTTGCAGCGCATGTTCCATGGCCAGTCGTTCCCCACGACCATAGATGAAACAGGCCGCTTGGTTCTGCCTGCAAAACTGCGCAACAAGATTGGCCTTGAAAAAGAAGTGTTCTTTATGGCTGCGGGCGATACTTTCCAGCTTTGGAAGCCCGAAACCTACGAAGAAGAAGAGCAGGCTCTTGCCGATAAATGGATGGATGAGCTGCCAGAGGGTTTTGACCCGCTGGAGTTCCTGGATGGCGCCGGAGGCGCATAAGTAAATGACTACGGACCGCCCCACGCCTACTGGTCCCCATGTTCCGGTCCTGCTGCGCCCGCTGCTCAAAGCGGTGGCGCCGGTTTCGGGCCGCTGGCTGGACGGCACCTTTGGGGCCGGCGGCTATACCCGTGGCCTGCTGGAGGCCGGTGCTGACCAGGTGATTGGTGTTGATCGTGACCCATTGGCCTTTGAGCTGGCGCAGCCCTGGGCCGCTGATTATGGCGACCGCCTGGTTCTGCAAGAGGGGGTGTTTTCAAAGATGGATGAATACGCCCAGGATCTCGACGGCGTGGTGCTGGACCTTGGCGTGTCCTCAATGCAGCTGGATCTGGCCGAACGGGGCTTTTCTTTCATGCGCGACGGGCCGCTGGATATGCGGATGTCACAGTCCGGCCCCTCGGCGGCGGATCTGGTGGCGGAGCTCAGCGAGGTGCAGCTGGCCGATATTCTGTTCCACTTTGGCGAGGAACGCGCCAGCCGGCGGATTGCCAAATCCATCGTCAAGGCCCGCGAGCTGGAGCCGATTACCACGACGCTGCAACTGGCCAAGCTGGTAGAGCAGTGCCTGCCGCGCCCGAAACCCGGTAAATCGCACCCCGCCACCCGCAGCTTTCAGGCGCTGCGGATTGCGGTGAACGCCGAATACGAAGAGCTGTTCAATGGGCTGTTGGCGGCTGAACGGGCGCTCAAGCCTGGCGGACTACTGGCTGTCGTCACCTTCCATTCGGTCGAGGACCGCATGGTCAAACGCTTTTTCCAGCACCGGGCCAATAAAACCGGGCGGGCCAATCGCTATGCGCCGGAAATCGAAGAAATCCCGGCACAGTTTGAACTGGTCACCCGCAAGGCGGTTGGCCCGGATGATGACGAGCTGGCGGAGAACCCCCGGTCGCGCTCAGCCCGGTTGCGGGTTGGCCGCCGCACCGAAGCGGATCCCGTGCCGATCTCGGCCAAGGATCTGAGCATGCCGCAGCTGAAAGAGGAGCGGAAATGAAGTCTCTGCTCTATGCGATCACGGCACTGGCTGTTTTTGGTCTCGCCTTTTGGGCCTACCGCGAAAACTACGCCACCCAGCAGGTGTTGAAAGAAACCCGTGCGCTGCAGCGTGAAATCGGCGCCGCCCAGGTGCGGATCAGCGTTTTGCGGGCGGAATGGGCCTATCTGAACCGCCCGGACCGGTTGCTTGAACTGGCCGAGCTGAATTTCGAACGCCTCGGGCTGTTGCCGCTGCGCCCCGACCAATTTGGCCGTGTGGATGAGGTTACTTATCCGGTGCAGCCTGCGCTGCAGATCAGCGAAGGTGTTGATGTCTCTGGTCTGAACGCCCGCCGCACCGAGGAGGCAAGCCAATGATCCGCAAACCGCTGCGCCCGCTGGCACGGGTCCTGGACGCGCGCTCCAAGGGGGAAAACCCCGATGCGATTGAGAAAGAGAATATTCGACAGCGTCACGACGACATGCAGGTTAAATCGCGGCAACGCGCTGAGGGCCGCCTGCTGGTGCTGGGGGTGTTTTTTCTCTGTGCTTATGCGGCTGTAGCGGGGCGTATGGGGGTTATGGCGACCTCTGAGCCGCGCGAACCCGTTGCCAGTATCGCTGGCAGTTCCATTGCTATGCAGCGCGCCGATATCGTCGACCGTCAGGGGCGCATTCTGGCGACCAATTTTGAAACCCATTCGCTTTATGTGCAGACACAGCAACTGATTGATCCGCAAAACGCTGTGGACCGTCTGGTTGAGATCTTCCCGGACCTGGACCATGCGGAGCTGTTGGCAAAGTTCACGGGCGCCCGCAAGTTCCTTTGGATCAAAAAGAAAATCAGCCCCGAGCAAAAGCAGGCGGTGCATGATATCGGTGACCCCGGGCTGTTGTTTGGCCCCCGCGAAATGCGCCTTTATCCCAATGGATCCGTTGCCGCCCATGTTCTGGGCGGAGCAAGCTTTGGCAAAGAGGGCGTCAGCGCCGCCGAAGTGATCGGGGTTGCAGGGGTGGAAAAGCAGTTCGACGACTACCTGCGCGACCCTGCCAATGGCAGTAAACCGCTGGCCCTGTCGCTGGACCTCACCGTGCAGGCCGCAGCTGAGCGGGTGCTGGATGGCGGCATGAAGCTGATGAATGCCAAAGGCGCTACCTCAATCCTGATGGATGTGCATACCGGCGAGGTGATCTCGGTGGTGTCGCTGCCGGACTTTGACCCCAATGAACGTCCCGCGCCACCGACTTCTGGCTTTGACCCCTCGGTCAGCCCGCTGTTCAACCGCGCGGTGCAGGGCGTTTACGAGCTGGGCTCGACCTTCAAGATTTTCACCGCCGCCCAGGCGATGGACCTGGGGCTGGTGACGCCGGATACCATCATCGACACCCGTGGTCCGCTGCGGTGGGGGAAGTTCTCGATCAAGGATTACCGCAACTACGGCAACGAGATGTCGGTGACCAAGATCATCGTGAAGTCCTCCAATATCGGCACCGCCCGGTTGGCACAGCAAATCGGCGCTGAGCGTCAGCGGGATTTCCTGGGCGAGCTTGGGATGCTGGAAGAAACCCCGTTTGAGATCGTCGAGGCGCAGGGCGGCAAGCCGTTGTTGCCAGCAAACTGGTCAGAGCTGTCGGCGATGACCATCTCCTATGGGCATGGGATTTCTACCACGCCGATGCATCTGGCGGCAGGCTATGCGGCGGTTGCTAACGGTGGCCGCTATGTCAGCCCGACCATTTTGAAACAGGATGGTCCGCAGTTGGGGCGCCGTATCATGTCGGAACACTCCGCCGAGGCGGCCCGGAGTATGCTGCGCCATGTGGTGACCGAAGGCACCGCCAGTTTTGCTCGGGTGCCAGGCTATCAGGTCGGCGGCAAGACCGGCACCGCCGACAAGCCCAGGCCGCTTGGCGGCTATTATGAGGACAAGGTGATCGCCACCTTTGCTTCGATCTTTCCGGCCCATGATCCCAAATATGTGCTGGTGGTAACGCTGGACGAACCCTCGGTCAGTGCCCATGGGGAAGAACGCCGCACCGCAGGCTGGACAGCGGTTCCGGTGGCCGCCGAAATGATCGGACGTCTGGCGCCGCTTTTGGGGCTCAGACCACAAGTTGAACCCGCTGAGGTGACTGGTATAACCCTCACCTCAAACTGATCCCGGCGAGTTATGCCGGGCCAAATACCTGGTGAGGGCCGCAGATGCGCAGCAACCCCGACGATACTTCTGATCTCCGCCCTCTGAGCGAGCTGGGTCTTACCGCCCGTGGCGGCGCGGATCCTCTGATTTCCGGGCTCTCGGTGGACAGCCGTGGGGTTTCTGAGGGAACGCTCTTTGCCGCCCTGCCGGGCAGTCTGGTTCATGGTGCCAAATTCATCCCGGCGGCGCTGGAGCAGGGGGCGGTTGCCATTCTGACCGATGCCGCAGGCGCCAAGATCGCCGCAAAACCTCTGGAGCAGAGCCATGCGGCTCTGGTGATCGCCGAAGATCCGCGCCAGGCGCTGGCCTATGCCTCGGCGCTTTGGTTTGGCGCTCAGCCGCAGACGATGGTTGCGGTGACCGGCACCAATGGCAAAACCTCGGTGGCGACCTTTGTGCGCCAGATCTGGTGCGCTCTGGGCCATGCGGCGGTCAACCTGGGCACCACCGGGATCGAGGGCGCCTGGAGCCACCCATTGGCCCATACCACCCCTGAACCCATCACCCTGCACCGCGCCCTGGCCAAGGCGGCGGAGGCGGGTGTCACCCATGCGGCGATGGAGGCGTCGTCCCATGGGTTGGATCAGTGTCGCCTTGACGGTGTGCAGCTGGCGGCGGCGGGTTTTACCAATTTCACCCAGGATCATCTGGATTACCACGAAACATTCGAGGCCTATTTTGCCGCCAAGGCGGGCTTGTTCCGCCGGGTTCTGCCCGAAGATGGTGTGGCGGTGATCAATATGAATGATCCGCGCGGCGCCGAGATGCGCGCGGTGGCCGCCGCGCGCGGCCAGGAGGTGATCAGCATTGGCCGGGGGTTGGGTGATATCAGCCTCACCGGGCAGCGGTTTGATGACACCGGGCAGGATCTGCGGTTCAACTGGCATGACCGCCCGTTTCAGGTGCGGCTGAACCTGATCGGTGGCTTTCAGGCGGAAAACGTGCTTTTGGCCTGCGGGCTGGTGATTGCGGGTGGTGAAGACCCGGCCGCAGTGTTTAACACCCTGCCGCAGCTGACCACGGTGCGCGGCCGCATGCAGCATGCGGCAACCCGCGACAATGGCGCCTCTGTGTTTGTCGACTACGCCCATACGCCGGATGCGGTGGCCACCGCGATCAAGGCCCTGCGCCCGCATGTGCTGGGGCGGCTGATTGCCATCATCGGTGCAGGCGGCGATCGCGATGCCACGAAACGCCCGCTGATGGGGCAGGCCGGGCAGGACAATGCCGATGTTGTCATCGTGACCGATGATAACCCACGCAGCGAAGATCCGGCTGTCATTCGCGCTGCGGTAAAGGGCGGCGCTCCAGATGCGCTGGAGGTCGGCGACCGGGCCGAAGCGATCCTGCGCGGTGTCGATATGCTGGGCACGGGCGACGTGCTGCTGATCTGTGGTAAGGGTCATGAGAGCGGCCAGGTGGTTGGCAGTGATGTCTTGCCCTTTGATGATGTGGAGCAGGCCAGCATGGCTGTTTCCGTTTTGGATGGAAAAGCAATATGAGCGCGCTTTGGACAGCGGCAGAGGCCGCAACCGCAACTGGCGGTGAGGCCACAGGTGGCAGGACTGGTGGCAGCGCAGGAGACTGGCAGGTCTCAGGCCTGTCGATTGACACCCGCACCTTGCAGCCGGGCGATTTGTTTGTGGCCCTGAAGGCGGCGCGTGACGGTCATGATTTTGTGGCACAGGCGCTGGAAAAGGGCGCCGGGGCGGCGCTGGTCAGCCATCGCCCAGAAGGGGTCGCGGCAGACGCGCCCCTACTGATTGTCGAGGATGTGCAGGCGGCGTTGGAAGCCCTGGGGCAGGCGGCGCGGGCGCGCACCCGGGCCAAGGTGATTGCCGTCACCGGCTCGGTTGGCAAAACCTCGACCAAGGAAATGCTGGCCTGCATGTTGGCCGATCAGGGCCGCACCCATGCGGCTGTGGCCAGTTACAACAACCATTGGGGGGTGCCGCTGACCCTGGCGCGGATGCCGCGCGACACTGAATTTGCAGTGATCGAAATTGGCATGAACCACCCGGGCGAGATCGCACCCCTGGCCCTGCAGGCGCGCCCCCATGTGGCCATGGTGACCACAGTGGCAGCGGTGCATCTGGAAGCCTTTGACGATGTGGCGGCTATCGCCCGTGAAAAAGCCGCCATCATGCAGGGGCTGGAGCCCGGCGGTGTGGCGGTTTTGAATGCCGATATCGACGAGTCGCAGGTTTTGGCGCAGGAGGCACAAAGGCTGGGCGTCTCACAGCTGTGGTTTGGCGCGGCCGCAACAGACTACAGGGTGCTGACCACTCAGATCCGCGGTGAGGACACTGTTGCCGAGGTGCAATGCGGGGCGCAGGCTTTGAGCCTCACCATCCAGTCTCTGGGCGCGCATTTTGCGATGAACGCCCTCGGCGCGCTGGCCTGTGTTGCGGCGGTGGGCGCGGATGTGCGCCGGGCAGCGCAGGTTCTGGCCCTGTGGTCGCCGGTTCAGGGACGTGGCGCCCGGGTCGAGGTTGAGATGGGTGGCGGCAAGCTGCTGATCCTGGATGACAGCTATAACGCCAACCCCACTTCGATGGCGGCGGCTCTGGCGGTGCTGGCGGCGACGCCAAAGCTGGCAGCAGGGGGTGATGGTGTCGCGCCTGCCGGGCGCAAGATTGCCTATCTTGGCGATATGGGCGAGCTGGGCCCGCAGGAGGCCGCGCTGCATGCCGGTCTTGCCGATCTGGCGGCGCTGGAGGCGCTGGACAGCATCCATTGCATCGGTCCGCTGATGGCCCATTTGCACGCAGCTTTACCTCTGGATAAGCGCGGCAACCACTACGCAACCGCAGCGGATGTGCTGCCTGATTTGCCTGCGCAGCTGCGCTGTGGCGATATTGTGCTGGCTAAGGGATCTTTAAGCGCCGGGCTCTCCAAGGTCGTTGACGGCATCCGGGAATTGGGTCATGGCAAGCGCTAATCTTGAAACTTAACCTAAAGGCGAGGATCAATCCGAGATGCTCTATTGGCTGACAGCCCTGTCGGATGGCGGCGATTTCTTCAACCTGTTCCGCTATATCACCTTCCGGGCAGGGGGCGCGTTTATGACGGCGCTTCTGTTTGGCTTTTTGTTTGGCAAACCGCTGATCAATGTGCTGCGCCGCAGACAAGGCAAAGGCCAGCCGATCCGCGATGACGGGCCAGAGGGGCATTTCACCAAGGCGGGCACGCCAACAATGGGCGGGTTGCTTATTGTCGGGGCGCTGTTGACCGCGACTTTGATCTGGGCACGGCTGGACAATCCCTTTGTCTGGCTGGTGCTGTTTGTCACCCTGTCGTTTGCGCTGATTGGTTTTGCCGACGACTACGCCAAGGTATCCAAGCAGAACACCGCCGGAGTGTCGGGCAAGGTGCGGCTGCTATTGGGGATCATCATAGCGGTGATTGCGGCGCTCTGCGCCCGGGCCTATCACCCCGAGGCGCTGCAGAACCAGCTGGCGCTGCCGGTGTTCAAGGACACGCTGATCAATTTGGGCTATTTCTATGTGCCTTTTGTGATTTGTGTCATCGTCGGCTCTGCCAATGCGGTGAACCTGACCGATGGGCTGGATGGTCTGGCCATCATGCCGGTGATGATCGCGGCGGGGACGCTGGGGGTGATTGCCTATGCGGTTGGCCGGGTCGATTTCACCGAATATCTGGATGTGCACTATGTGCCGGGAACCGGCGAGATCCTGATTTTTGCCGCCGCGCTGTTTGGTGGGGGCTTGGGCTTTTTGTGGTACAATGCGCCCCCGGCTGCGGTCTTTATGGGCGACACCGGTTCGCTTGCGCTTGGGGGGGCCTTGGGGGCCATCGCGGTGGTCACCAAACATGAGCTGGTCTGGGCCATCGTTGGTGGTTTGTTTGTCTTGGAGGCCCTGTCGGTGATCATTCAGGTGCTTTATTTTAAACGTACCGGTCGGCGGGTGTTCCTGATGGCACCGATCCACCACCACTATGAGAAAAAGGGCTGGGCTGAACCCACCATTGTGATCCGGTTCTGGATCATTGCCTTGATCCTGGCCATGATTGGTCTGGCCACCCTGAAAGTGCGCTAATCATTCTGGCCGCTCCAGCCTGTGTCGCAGAAATCAATACAAAGAAGGTGGCCTCGGCCGCCTTTTTTGTTGCCCCTATTTGTTGTTCTTTATTCTTACGAAAAAGGGGGGGCTCCCGCCAATTTCGAGAGGCTTTGCCTCTCTGCCAATTGTTGGGGGTGGCAGAGCCCTGCGGGCTCTGCGGTTGCGCCTGTGGATGCGTATGTGGGGATGCCTGAAGGGATCCTGTGAGCCCTTGCAAGTGGGGCAGCTGCGGTGCACTGTGCGGCGAAAATTTGATCAAGTGTGAGGTGGGCGATGATCCCGGTTCAAGGGTTTGAAGGCGCGAGGGTTGCCGTTTTGGGGCTGGGACGGTCTGGCTTGGCCACGGCGCGGGCGCTGCTGGCAGGCGGCGCCACCCCGGTGTGTTGGGATGATCAGCAACAGGCGCGGGACCGGGCCGAGGCTGAGGGGTTTGAGCTGCGGGACCTGTACCGGCAGGGCGCCTTTGATGATATCGCCACTCTGGTGACCTCGCCGGGGATTCCGCATCTTTATCCGCAGCCAAACCCGGTGATCCGCGCCGCGCTGCAGGCGGGGGTGCCGGTGGACAATGACATCGGGCTGTTTTTTGCGTCATTGCCCGCCCAGGGCTGGGACATGCTGGACCAGCCGCCCAAGGTGGTGGCCATCACTGGCTCCAACGGTAAATCCACCACGGTGGCGCTGCTGCATCATATCCTGGAAAGCGTTGGTCGTGACAGCCAGATGGCAGGCAATATCGGCCGTGGCGTGCTGGATATCGACCCGCCCGGGAATGCCGGTGTTGTGGTGCTGGAACTGTCCAGCTACCAGACCGAACTGGCCCGCGCCCTGACCCCGGATGTGGCCATCCTGACCAATCTGTCGCCGGACCATCTGGACCGCCATGCCGGGCTGGGGGGGTACTTTGCCGCCAAACGCAGGCTGTTTGCCGAAGGTGGGCCGGACCGGGCCATCATTGGCATTGATGAGGACGAAGGCCTGTTTCTGGCGGGGCAGATGTCACAGGCTTCCAGCGATGACCGGGTGATCCGGGTGGCCACGGGGCGCAAGCTGACCGGGCCGGGCTGGCAGGTCTTTGCCCGCAAAGGATTCCTTAGCGAGATGCGCAAGGGGCGGCAGGTGGGCGCGATTGATCTGCGCCAGATGATGGGCTTGCCCGGAGCGCACAACCATCAGAATGCCTGCGCGGCCTATGCGGCGGCGCGGGTCCTGGGGCTGGCGCCGCGGGTGATTGAAGCGGCCCTGGCCACATATCCCGGCTTGCCGCACCGCAGCCAGACCGTGGCCGAGGTGGCGGGGGTGCGCTATGTCAATGACAGCAAGGCCACTAACCTGGACAGTGCCGCCAAAGCATTGAGCGCCTTTAAGAATATCCGCTGGATCTGCGGTGGATTGGAAAAAGAGGGCGGCCTGGGCGCGCTTAGCGGTCAGACTGGATCGGTGCGCAAAGCCTATGTGATTGGCCGCGAGGCTGCGGGCTTTGCCATGCAGCTGGATGTGGAGGCGGAGGTCTGCACCACAATGGAGCGGGCGGTCGCCTGCGCGGTGGCAGAGGCAGAGCCCGGCGATGTGGTGCTATTGGCGCCTGCGGCGGCGAGCTTTGATCAATATGACAATTTCGAACAGCGTGGCGATGATTTCATTTCTGAAGTCCACAAGCAATTGGGCTGATTTTTTGGCAAGGTTTTGGTTGGGGGCTCGGGTTCACCAAAACGGAAATTCCGCAATGGCGGGGGACGGTCAGGCGCCAGTTGCGTTTCCGGCGGCATTTCCGGCGGCGATGGCTTGGCCTGCGGCATGGCCCGAAGCCCAGGCCCATTGGAAGTTATAGCCGCCCAACCACCCAGTGACATCGACGGCCTCGCCAATGGCAAAGAGACCGGGCTGGGATTTGGCCTGCATGGTTTTGGACGACAGCGCATCGGTGTCGATGCCGCCCAGGGTGACCTCGGCGGTGCGGTAGCCTTCAGAACCACCGGGGGTGAGCTGCCAGCTCTGCAATGTATCGCAGAGGGCCTGTAGTGCCGCGTCTGACTGATCCGCCAACCGGCCGGTGATGGCGAATTCGGCGGTGAGGAAGTCCACCAGACGTCCCGGAAGATGGCGGGCGATTTCAGTGGTGAGGGCGCGGCGACCCTGGGCCTGGCGCTGATCGCGCAACAGGGTGAACAGATCGGTCTGTGGGATCAGGTTGACGGTGATCGCTTCGCCCTCATGCCAATAGGAGGAGAGTTGCAGCACCGCAGGGCCAGAGAGGCCACGATGGGTAAACAACAGGGCTTCGTCAAAGCTGGCGCGGTTGTTGGACAGGCGCGCGGGCAGGGCGGTGCCAGCCAGAGCGGTGAACCGCCCCTCGGGAAAGGTGAAGGGAACCAGGCCCGGGCGGGTGTCAATCAGCGGCAGGTCAAATTGGCGGGCGATGTCATAGGCGAGGCCGGTGGCGCCCATCTTGGGGATGCTTTTGCCACCGGTGGCCAGCACCAGATTGGCGCAGCTCACCCGTTGCGGGCTGCCATCGCGCAGCAGTGTCAGCTGGTACTGCTCACCCTCATAACGCACATTTTCAACCGAGGTCTTGAGCCAGAGTTGCGCCCCCGCCTGTGTCAGCTCCTCCACCAGCATGGCGACGATCTGTTTGGCGGAGCCATCGCAAAACAACTGGCCCAGGGTCTTTTCATGCCAGGAGATGCCGTGCCGGTCGACCAGCGAGATAAAATCCCATTGGCTATAGCGGGCTAGGGCGGATTTGCAGAAATGCGGGTTCTGCGACAGGTAGTTCTCCGGCGTGACGTCCAGATTGGTGAAATTGCTGCGCCCGCCGCCTGAAATGCGGATCTTTTCACCTGGGGATTTAGCGTGGTCCACCACCAGGCAGTCGCCGCCTGCATGGGCAGCACACATCATGCCGGCGGCGCCAGCGCCGAGAATCACGGTGTTTACAAACATTCTGTGCATCCATCACGGATGGGCCAGTGGCGCAAGGGGCGAGCCTCAGGGGTGCAGCTGAGCGCTGTGGGAGTGGGAAACGGGGCGGTGCACGGCGGCTGCAAAAACCTGCTGTTGCATCATCAATGGGCTGGCTTGAAGCGCAGTTTGCGGTTACGCTGTCTGCAATGACCCCAAAATGGGGCTGATTTTGAGGCAAAACTGGCGGTGATCCCATGACTGAGATGGTCTATGGAGCGGTTCCTGTACCCACAGGTGAACCGATCCTTCCGAAATGGTGGCGGACGTTGGACAAATGGTCCATGTCCTGCATTCTGACGCTCTTTGTGCTGGGATTGCTTTTAGGCCTGGCGGCCTCGGTGCCTTTGGCCGAGCGCAACGGGTTTGATAATTTCCACTATGTGCAGCGGCAGGCCATCTATGGCGTCACGGCGCTGATGGCGATGATCCTGACCTCGATGATGTCGCCGCAATTGGTGCGGCGTTTGGCTGTTGTTGGCTTTGCCTGTGCCTTTCTGGCCCTGGCGCTGCTGCCCATTCTGGGGACAGACTTTGGCAAGGGGGCTGTACGCTGGTATTCGCTGGGCTTTGCCTCGTTGCAGCCCTCTGAGTTTCTCAAACCCGGTTTTGTTGTGGTTGCGGCATGGATGATCTCCTCCAGTCAGCAGATCAATGGCCCCCCCGGAACTTTGATTTCCTTTGGGATCTGTATGGCGGTGGTGATGATGCTTGTGCTGCAGCCTGATTTTGGCCAGGCCTGCCTGATCCTGTTTGGCTGGGGGGTGATGTATTTTGTCGCCGGTGCCCCGATGCTGCTGTTGGTCGGAATGGCCTGTGTTGTGGTGTTGGGCGGAGTTTTTGCCTATTCTAGCTCCGAGCATTTTGCCC
>Ga0316204_10008002_pt1 | contig 15014 bp, 12 predicted proteins | sample 6monrhotite_MG_2_FD_205661 | JGI IMG/M metagenome (GOLD analysis project Ga0316204, IMG submission 205661) | Microbial mat bacterial communities from mineral coupon in-situ incubated in ocean water Damariscotta River, Maine, United States -... | ecosystem: Environmental > Aquatic > Marine >...
GAGGATCTGGCGATGGAAACCAGTGGCGAGACCATTCAGGTGATGACCGGCCTTGGGGCGACCGAGACGGCCCCGTTTGCCTTGTGCTGCACCCGGGAAGATTCCTTTTCCGGGGCGGTCGGATTGCCTGTACCGGGTGTAAAGCTGAAAATGGCGCCGGTTGAAGACAAATTTGAAGCCCGCGTGATCGGCCCCAATGTGACGCCCGGCTACTGGCGCCAACCCGAACTGACGGCCCAAGCGTTCGACGATGAAGGGTTTTACCGCTTCGGCGACGCCCTTAAATTGATCGATCCGGATCACCCTGATCGTGGCTATTTGTTCGATGGGCGCATCGCCGAAGATTTCAAACTGTCTTCGGGCACATGGGTAAGCGTCGGACCGTTGCGGGCGTCCTTCATTGCCCATTGCGCACCATTCGTTACCGACGTCGTGATCGCCGGCGAAAACCGGAATTTTGTCGGCGTGCTTGTATTTCCCGATCTGGACGCCTGCCGCGCTATCGATCCCGCTCTTGGCCCAGAGGCAACCGCCAATGACATCGTTGCCAGCGTAATCGTGCGGACCGAATATACCCGCTTACTTGTTGAAATGGCGGCTTCGGCGTCGGGCGGGTCGCGCCGCATCATGCGCGCCATATTGCTGACAACGCCGCCGTCAATCGACAGTCAGGAAATGACCGACAAAGGGTCCATCAATCAGAAAGCGGTTTTGAAGAACCGTGCGGAACTGGTTGAAGAATTGTATTTGGAAACCGCCGGGCCACGGGTTTTATCGGCCGATTAATGTTTTTTCAAGGAGGATGCTATGGCACTGACAACCGAGTGGAAGGATGTCTGGCTGCTGGACGGAGCCCGGACACCTTTCGTTGATTACAATGGCGATCTGGCGAGAGTTTCACCAATCGACCTTGGTATCAAGGCCGGTCGTGCCGTATTCGCCCGCACCGGCATATCTTCAACCGACGTCGGGCAAGTGATCACGGGCAACATGGCCCAGGCGAGTTTCGACACCTATATGCTGCCGCGTCACATTGGACTGTATTCGGGCGTGCCAATGGAAACGCCTGCCCACATGGTCCAGAGGGTTTGCGGCACGGGGATCGAGGCCATTTCGCAGGCCGCCGATTCCGCAGAACACGGCAGGGCCGATCTGGTCCTGTGCGTTGGCGCTGAATCAATGAGCCGCAATCCTGTTGCCGCCTATACCAGTCGCGGCGGTTTTCGGATGGGACAGGTCGAATTCAAGGACTTTCTATGGGAAGCCCTGCTTGATCCTGCTGCAGATGTCACCATGGGCGGCACCGCGGAAAACCTGGCCCAACAGTATCAATTGACCCGCGACGACGTTGACGCATTCGCCGTGCGAAGTTTCGAACGGGCGAAGGCGGCCCAAGATAGCGGGTTCCTTGGAGACGAGATCGAACCGGTCGTGAACGAAACGTTTGACCTTGATGGCTACAGTTCCCGCCAGATCCGATTGCCCCGTGGGGTTGATGCCGTTTCCAGCGACAGCCACATCCGACCGTCAACACTCGAAAGCCTTGGTAAGTTGCGTCCGGCCTTCGGTGGCGTCCAGACCGGCGGCAACAGCTCTGGTATTGTCGATGGAGCGGCGGCGGTTCTCGTTGCTTCGGGGGCCTACAAGAATGATACCGATCGTGCCCCCCTGGCGCGTATTGTCTCTGCCGCTTCTGTTGGCGTTCCTCCGGAAATCATGGGGATCGGTCCGGCCCCGGCGATTCGCGCCGTGCTTGAACAGGTAGGTCTCGGAATTTCTGACATTGATCGCTTTGAAATCAACGAAGCCTTTGGCGCCCAGGTTCTCGCCTGTGTACGTGAATTGGGACTGGACGAGGAAAAATTGAACGTCAACGGTGGTGCAATTGCCATTGGCCATCCTTTGGGGGCAACAGGTATCCGGCTCAGCCTGACGGTCGCGCGCGAATTGAAGCGCTCTGGTCTCCGGTACGGTATTGCTTCGGCCTGCATCGGCGGTGGGCAGGGAATAGCTATATTGCTGGAAAATCCTGAAGCGGCTTAATCGCCTGTATCTTTGTCCGGACCATAAACTTGTTGAAGGCGGCCCAAAAGATCAATCAACGTTTTCCTGTCGTCTTCACCAAGAAGATCGGTCATTCTTTGTTCGTGAATTTGGACCAGCCTGTCCAGGTGACTGAGAAGATTTTTGCCTTTTGGCGTTAGCCATATTGTGTGGGAACGTAAATCAGTTTGGTGTGGTTTTCGTTTTGCCAGGCCAAGGCTTTCAAGCTCGTTGATCAAGGACACCGTATTGGGACGCTTGATGCCCAGTGCCGCGCCGATCACGCCCTGGCGGGCTCCGGGGTTAAGGTTAATAATGGTGAGGATCGAATAAATAACGGGACGGACGCCGACCTCTGCGCAGGTATCAATAAAGTCCTTGAATACATTTATCTGGGCACGACGCAAGACATACCCGACCAGATTTGGCAATGGGCCTAGGTCGAGATCAAAGCTGGGTATAGCCGCCTGCGTTGTTCGAAATTGGGAAGCCGCCATTTTCTTTCAATAATTCCATTTGGTCTGTGACCTCTATTGTTATATCATATATCAAAATATAATCCATGCCGGAAAACGGGTAGGACTACAGAGAGGGCACTGTGCCTAAATTGCTTCGTACAGAGGAGGACTAAAGTGACATTGTTTCATTCATTAAAGCCCGGACACCGGGTGTTTGGGGGCCTGATCAGCGCGGCGATTTTGGCCGGCGCCTGGACGGGATTAAATTCCGCAAAGGCCGCTGAACCGGAAGTAACCCTGAAATTCCATCATATGCTTCCCCCCATGTCGACGGCTCACCGGGGCTTTATCGTTCCGTGGGCGAAAAAAATTGAAGAAGCGTCAAACGGTCGCATCAAAATCAAGATTTATCCGACCATGCAACTGGGCGGCAAGCCCCCGCAGTTGTTTGACCAGGCGCGCGAGGGTGTCGCCGATATTGTATGGGCACTGCAGAGCTATACACCGGGTCGTTTTCCGGTAACGGCGGCGTTTGAACTGCCGTTCATGGTCGATCAGAAAGCCGAAGTCACCAGCCAGGCATTGCATGCCTTTATCAATAAATATGCGAAAGAAGAATACGCCGACGTAGTGCCCCTGGCATTTCATGCCCATGCGGGTGGCGCTTTCCATATTCGCAAAAAACCTATAACGACCATGGCTGATCTAGAGGGCATGAAAGTCCGCGGTCCGACCCGCGCCATCGGCGAGGCGCTTAAATTGATGGGTGCGACACCGCTGTTTATGCCGATTCCGCAGGTCCCTGTAGCGCTTTCAAAGGGGGTTATGGACGCGACGGTTATTCCGTTCGAAGTGGTGCCACCGTTCAAAATTCATGAACTGGTGAAATATCATTCCACTGTTGACGGTGACCGTGGTTTTTATTCTTCAACGTTCATGGTTGTCATGAACAAAAAGTCATACAACGCATTGTCGCCTGATCTGCAAAAAATTATCGACGACAACTCGGGCATGGCCTGGTCAAAATCTATCGGCAAGGCTTTTGATGCCGGCGAAGCGCCCGGTCTCAAGATGGCACATGCGCGCAAGAACACCTTCACTACGGTCAGTGCCGAAGAAGCAGCCCGCTGGCGTAAAGTCGTGCAACCGGTCGCCGATGGCTGGGTCGCAGATATGAACAAGAAAGGCATGGACGGGGCTACCATGCTAAAAGACGCCAACATGCTGTTGGATAAATATAAAAAAATGTAAAACGACGAACGGTCGGGGTTCTCTGATTGAAGGCAATCCCGACCGGTTGTTTTACCGGAATGTTTTCCAGCAACCGGGGGCGCCTGCGCCTTTCGGGAGAGAAAATTTCATGACAAATTTTGACTTCAAGCACTTGCGAGTGGAAACACAGGGTGCGGTGGCGGTGATATCTCTTAACCGTCCTGAAAAACGCAATGCCATCAACGATGAAATGCTTACGGAAATAGAGGCGTTTTTCGACTCTCCGCCAAAAGAGGTAAAGGTCGTTGTGATCGACGGCAAGGGTAAACATTTTTGTGCCGGCCTGGATTTAGCGGAGCTTTGTCATCGATCCGCCGTTGAGGTAATGGAACATTCACGTTGGTGGCATCGCGTATTCGATAAGATCGAAACCGGGAAATTGCCGGTAATTGTGGCACTGCACGGCGCCGTTGTCGGCGGTGGTCTCGAACTGGCGGCGGCCGCTCATATCCGGGTTGCCGATCACACCACATTTTACGCATTGCCAGAAGGCCAGCGGGGGATCTATGTCGGCGGCGGGGCCTCCGTTCGTCTGGCGCGGCTGATCGGTGCATCTCGCATCGCAGATATGATGCTCACGGGGCGTAGCTACACCGGCGAAGACGGCAGCAAGGTGGGGTTCTCGCAACACCTGACCGAAGACGGCGGTGCGCTGGAAAAAGCCCTGACGCTGGCCGAAAAAGTTGCCGACAATGCACCGTTGACAAATTACGCTATTTTGCAAGCCCTGCCGCGTATTCAGGATATGAGCCGCGCTGATGGATTGTTTGTCGAAAGCCTGATGGCCGCTTTGGTGCAGACCGCGCCCGAGGCGCAAGAACGCATGACAGATTTCCTGGAAGGACGCGCCCAGAAAGCCGGGCAGGACCGCTAACGTACGCTATGATTTTTACAACTAAATTCTACGAGACATACACCAAGGTCTGCCGCACATGGGCGATCATGGGGGGTGGGGTGTTGTGCCTCGCCATGATCATAACGGTCATCAGTATCGTCGGGCGCGCTGTCGGTATCGGGCCTGTGGATGGTGACTTCGAAGTGATGGAGATCTCAACCGCGATCGCCGTGTTTTCCTTCATGCCATACACGCAGATGATCCGGGGGCATGTTTTGGTCGATGTCTTCACTCAAAACCTGCCGCGACCGGCCTTGCGTATTCTTGATACCATCGGCATGACAGCTGTCGCGATCGTCGCCCTGATGTGGCTCTGGCGGATGCCGCTTGGTGCCTATGACTTTTATCAGTTCGGTGATGAAACCACTGTGCTGCGTTACATGCGTTGGTGGAGCTTTATCGTCATTTTGCCCTCGGTCGTGCTGTTCGCCGGGGCCAGTTTGCTGTCGATCTTCCGAGAGGTCAATCGATGAACGAAATTGCACTGGCTGGTAGCGGTATCGCTATTTTGTTGTCAATGATGTTTCTGCGTGTACCCATTGGCGCGGCAATGGCCTTGGTCGGGATGGGTGGCTATGCGTTGCTGGCCGGTGTCGACCCGCTGTTGTCGCAGGTCAAGACAGCCGCCTATTGGCGTTATTCTTCTTATGACCTTTCCGTTGTGCCCTTGTTTCTTTTGATGGGCCAATTTGCGACCCGGGCCGGGCTCAGCAATGCCTTGTTTGACGCCGCCAGAGGTTTCCTTGGCCATCACCGAGGCGGACTGGCAATGGCCGCTGTAGGTGGGTGCGCCGGGTTCGGAGCGATCTGCGGCTCGTCACTGGCAACGGCGGCGACGATGGGGCAGGTGGCCCTGCCTGAACTGCGGCGATATAATTATTCTGGCGCTTTGTCGACAGCATCGCTGGCCGCCGGGGGAACGCTCGGCATACTTATACCGCCATCGATTGTCCTGGTCATCTACGCCATCCTTGTCGAAGCCAACATAGCCGTCATGTTCCAAGCGGCCTTTGTTCCCGGCATCCTGGCTGCCGTTGGGTATGTATTGGCGATCATGGTCGTTGTCCGCATCTGGCCCGACGCCGGACCGGCGGTCCCCCCCTTGCCGCATGCCGAACGGTGGCGGAAGTTGCTTGATGTCTGGCCGGTCCTGACCATATTCGTCGTCGTTATTGGCGGCATCTACGCCGGCATTTTCACACCGACGGAAGGAGCCGCCATCGGTGCCTTTCTGACTGGCGGTTATGCCTTCGTGCAGGGGAACTTAAGCGCCAATGTGCTCGCTGAATGCCTGACCCAAACGGCGGTCAGCACCGGCATGATTTTTTTGATTATTTTCGGCGCCGATATGCTGAACGGTTTTCTGGCGCTGACCGGGCTTCCCGATTTTGCGGTCATGACGATTGTCGATTCCGGACTGTCACCCTATGTGGTGTTGATTGTGATGATTGTGATTTTCATCATATTCGGTTGCGTCATGGACAGCCTGTCGATGATTTTGCTGGCAATTCCCGTTTTTTGGCCCGTCATAGCGGCCATGGATTTCGGAATGACCGAAGCGGACACCAAAACCTGGTTTGGCATTATTGCACTGATCGTAGTCGAATTGGGATTGATCACTCCGCCAGTAGGGATGAACATCTTCATCATCAATTCCATGGCCAAGGATGTTCCTATGCGTGAGACATTTATTGGGGTCATCCCATTCATCGTGACAGATTTGTTAAGGGTCGCCCTACTTGTCGCACTGCCGGCAATCGTCCTGTTCGTTCCGCAACTATTGGCTGACTGACTAAATCGATCTGTAAAACCGATCCCATTGATGTGTCGATCATCGCTAGTATAGACCAAATTGAAATGTTCATTGTTGGCTAAAAACGGAAGTTGTTTTTCTGCTTCTTGAAAACGTGTGCTTTCCTTCGCAAAGCTGACATTGCGGCATATCGGGTTTAGTGTGAGCCCTCAGCCCTCATCACTACTCAACTCCGCGTCATATTTGATCCTGCGAAGCGCAATTGACTCCTTAGCTGCGGAAAAATACAACAATTTCCTGATAAAGTAATCCAACTGCTTGGGTCGGGTTTAGGCCTGCGGTATTGTTCCGTTCCTGCGGCGCCCGTGTCACCGTCATCTGATGTGTCGATGTCATGGGAGAATACAGGCCGCTTGTCGACGGATTGAGGGCCTGGTGCAGGAGCGAATTTCAATCTCTTAATCAGCGGGGCATAGGTTTGAATCCTATACAGTCCACCCATATTTTCAACGCCGTGGCCGGAAACGGCTAGGGCGTTGTTTTTATTTATGCACAATGGGTTATAACTGGCTGAACAATGACCGCCAGTCAGGATTAATTGACATGTTAAGTTATCAACACGGCTTTCACGCCGGAGGTTTTGCCGATGTGCACAAGCATGCCGCCCTGTGTTTACTGCTTTCTCATCTGCTACAAAAACAGACTCCGTTTTGCGTAATAGACAGCCATGCCGGTCGCGGTCGATACGACCTGACGGACGAACAGGCCGGGCGAACTGGAGAGTGGCAGGCAGGAATTGGCCGGTTGGCTATTGTAGAACCACAAAGCGAGGGCTTGCGAAGCTATCTTGACGTCGTGGCGGGCTTCAACAAGTCAGGCGACCTGACGACCTATCCTGGGTCTCCGGCGATTGCTGCCGGGCTCATGCGGCGTACCGACCGACTGGTGTTGATCGAGGCACACCCGGGGGAACACGCGGTCCTGTATGGTGCCCTCCGTCATGACAAAAGGGCCCATATCCACAAACGCGATGGTTATGAAGCGATGCCGGCGCTGGTGCCGCCGGGGGAACGGCGTGGCCTCGTTCTGATTGACCCATCCTACGAGATCAAAACCGAATACCAGACGGTGCCCAAGGTTGTTCAAGCTGCGTTGCGAAAATGGCCAGCGGGTATCTTCGCAATTTGGTATCCGCTGCTACCTGATGGCAGGCACGCACCGCTTCTGGCTGGTCTTGAGGCGCTTGGAAGTCACCTGCTGGTGGCCGAATTGACCGGCCCGACGCCACAACGCGGGCTTGTCGGCACGGGGCTCGCGGTGATCAACCCGCCCTGGCGCTTTGGGGATGCATTGGTGGCGGCTGGTGATGAAATTGCCACTTGTCTGTTTAACGATGCGGGCAAACATGCGGTGCGTGAAACAGGGGCGATATAGGCCGGGTTGAAAAATCAAACTGGTCGCAATAAAAAAGCACCGTCCTTCAGGTCATAGTGATTGTCGGCGATCTTGTGGCAATCGTTTACATCGTGGGTAACCAACAGGGTCGCAAGGTTTTTGTCGCTGACAATTCCACGCACCAGGGTCAGCATTTCCTCTCTAACTTCGGCGTCAAGCGCACTGAAGGGCTCGTCAAGCAATAACACGGGGCGGTTGCCCACCAGTGACCGGGCGAGTGCCACCCGTTGTTGTTCGCCGCCGGAAAGCCGGTGCGATGGTGCATCCTTGAGGTCTTCGAGGCCAACCCGGTCGAGCGCTTCGTCGACAGCCCGTTTTTCGTCTTTTGTCAGGCGCAGGGATGTGTTGATCCCGAGCGCGACGTTTTGATGTACCCGTAAATGGTCAAACAGATTGTTGTTTTGAAACAACACCGTCACCGGACGCAATCCCGGTGGCAATTGACCGATTTCTTGACCCTCAAGCAAAATACGGCCGGTGTTGGGGCTTAAAAAGCCTGAGATGATATCTATGCAGGTTGACTTTCCACTGCCGCTTCGTCCGGTTATTCCGGCAATCTCCCCGGCCTGGATACTTAAATTGAAGCAATAGTCGGCCACCTGTGTGCCGTCTTCATAATGAAAAGTGATGTTTTCAAGATCCAGCATGGGGTCGCTTTTCAAACAGGGCAGGTAGCAGCATAAACACCGAGATTACCAAAACCAGCAGGACCAACGCGATGACGGACGCATCAGAAGTGCGATAGGATCCCAAGTTTTGATACAGCAACCAGGGCAGGGTTGTGAAGTCGCGATTGCCGAACAAGGCGATGACACCAAGATCCCCGAGGGACAGGCAAAATGAAAGTGCAGAAACAAAGCCTATTTCCGAACGCAGTGTTGGCCAATCGATAAATCGCCAACGGGTCAGCCCTCGAATGTTGAGAGAAAAAGCCAGCTTGTCATACCGCCGCCCCGATTTCTGCATGGCCGGTAAAAACACCACCAGGGCGAAGGGCAACGCCATCAATACATTTGCTAGGATCAGAACCAGTGGCGCAAGATGGTCTGTTGCTATGGGTAGGTTCTGGAAGATCATAAAAAACCCGAGGCCCAACACAATTGACGGCATGGCAAGGTATCCCGTCCCCATGAATGAAATCAACCAGCCAACCAACCAACTAAAGTTCGATTGCCGGGTTCTTAAGTATGACCCCAAATTGCGCCTGGTCGCGGCGATGGCGAGCGCGCAGCCGATGGTCACAATACTGGACAGACCGGCGATAATCAGGCTGGTGGCAAAAGCCTGGCGGAACAAACCATCTTGCAGGATTTTGAAAATGTCGCCTTGCAGGCCATCAATAACAACAGCGGCTAATGGCGCTGTCAGTGCTACAGAGAAAAGCAGAATAGCACCCGTTTGCAGGGCCCGTGCGAGTTTGGGATCCGGCCACATATAAAACAACGATGGCGGTGAAATTGCAGAAGAATGTTGGGGCAGACTGGCGGCGAGCATAACCAACAAACCACACACGCCCAGTTGAACAAGCGCCAGCATTGCCGCCCGGGTTAGATCAAATTCCAGTTTGACGGCCTCGAATATGGCGACTTCAAGAGTGTTAAAATTAGGAGACCCGCCAAGGATCAAGACGATTGAGAACGACGTGAAACACAGCAGGAAAACTGTAATCGCCAGCCCTGGCAATGCAATGGTCAAGGCTGGCCATTCGACAATCTTGAAACGCTGCCAGGGCGAAAACTGAAGGCTGGCGGCAAGTTTGAAACGTTCAGCCGGAATACCTTCCAGGCGTTGCAGTAATCCGCGGGCAATAAACGGTGCATTCAGCCAAGTGTGGGCGATCAAAATTCCGGGAATGCCATAGACCGAGAAGCCGCTAACTTCGCCAAAAAGCGAAAGGTGAACCTGGTTGAGCCATCCATTGCGACCCAGCACCGTGATCAGCCCCAGTGCGGTAACGATGGTCGGCAAGACCATGCTGACCGATAGCAATGCCAGAAGCATCCTGCGCCCCGTGAAGTGGCGGCGATGGTTCAGGCTCCAGGCCAGTATAGTTCCCAGCAACAGGGCTATTAAGGTTGATGCCGTGGCCTGCGCTGTGGTGAAGGCCAATAAGCGTCCCACACCGTCAAATGACAGCGCTGTATTTTGTGTGAGTCCGGTCGCAATAATGGCTGCGAATACGGCGCAGACCAAAACCAGCAAAAGACCAGACACCATCAGGCCGGGATAAATAGACAGACCCGGACTGACGATAGCTGTTTGTGTGATTAACGCAGGGCGTCTTGCCATTCTGCGATCCATTTTTTACGGTTTTTGGCAACTTCGATCCCGGACTTAAGCAGGGATATTTTGGGCGTATGTAACCCTTCAAAAACCGGGTTCAGGCCATTTGCCAGTTTTGTAACCGGTAACATCCAGTTGCTTTGCGGGATCAAGCTTTGAACTTCATCTGAAATCATGAACGTCATGAAGTGCTGTGCCAGTTTCTGGTGTTTGCTTGATTTCAAAACCGCCCCGGTTTCGATTTGCATGTAATGCCCTTCGTTAAAGGGGGCTGCCCGGTAACGTGGGTCGTCTTCGGCGATGATGTGATAGGCGGGGGATGTGGTATAGGACAATACCATATCGGCTTCACCCTTCAAAAACAGGCCATAGGCTTCGGACCAGCCTTTGGTAACGGTCAGTATTTTGGGTGCCATTCCTCGCCATACGTCTGCCGCTTGTGACGGATAGGCTTGCTTGACCCACAACAACAAGCCCAACCCCGGGGTGGCAGAACGGGGGTCCTGAATGATGATCTTGAAATTATCCGGGGTGGCGGCGATGTCTGTGAATGATTTTGGCGGGGTAGGCAGTTTTTCGCTGTTATAGACAAAAGCGAAATAGCCGTAATCAAAGGGCAGGAACTGCGCGTCAGACCAGGCCACGGGCAGGGTAAGGCGGGAAGTGTCCGCACCATGATCGGAAAAAAGCCCGGTGTCGCGTGCGATTTCCGCAATGTTTGTATCCAGCCCCAGGACCACATCGGCCTTGGGGTTCTTTTCTTCAAGTTGGATCTTTCGCAAAATGCCGATGGATGACTCACTGGCGACAAATTCCACGACACAGTTACATACATTTTCAAACCCGGCCTTGATTTTGGGGCCAGGACCCCAGTCGGCGGCGAAGGCATCGTATGTGTAAATGGTAAGAACGGGTTTACCTGCGGCATGGGCGGGAAGACCCGACAGTGCCATCAAGGCGAAAGACAATATAAAGGCCGTAATTTTCATGAGCACGCTCCGAAGAAAATAAAAAAAGAGCGGCGGTGAATGAAGTTTCGAACAGCAGTATGTATACTGTTGTTCGTCTCTTGCTTCCTCCGCCAGTATTAACTGGTTCAGGTTCAATGGGTAATTCTCAGCTTCAAAACGCGAAGCACCCCAGAGAGACGGCACCAGTGTATACCGGGACTCAAAACAGGCAAGAACAATAGTCATGATAAAAACAAAAACGGTCAAATATACCCAGCCTCTGCTGTTAGTCGGTGGCGGCGACGTTAATTGGCCGGTGTTGTTATCCTTGCTGGACAAAGGATTGCCACTTGTGGCGGTGGATGGCGGGGCCAATAATCTTGTCGATCACGGGATCACGCCCGATTTGATTATTGGCGATCTTGACTCGATCAATATCAAGACCCAACGCGAACACCGCTCGCGCCTGATGGAAATTTCCGAGCAGCTCAGCACAGATTTCGAGAAAAGCCTCTACGCAACCGAAGCCCCCTTGTATCTGGCCTTTGGCTTCCTGGGGCGACGCTTTGACCATTCGTTGGCGGCCCTTCACAGTCTAGTCAAATACCGTGCCCAAAAACGGATCGTGTTGGTGGATCAGGAAGATATGGTGTGGGTTCCACCGGTGGCGGACGTCTTTGAAATCCGCCTGCCTCATGGCACCCGGTTTTCAATTTACCCCATGGAACCGGTCACCTTTGAAACGTCGCAAGGGCTCGAATATCCGCTTGACGGGCTTTCCCTGAAACAGGGTGTTGCCATCGGAACGTCGAACCGGGTGAACGGTGAAGATGTTCGTATACGCGTGGCTACGACGGACGTAGGGGCTTGGGCGGTCATTGTTCCAAATGATTTTGTCGAACTGTTTGTTTCCTAAAACATCCTGCCGGCTTCCAGCTTGAAGTACGCTTCACACGCGTGTTGCGAAAGGGGGAGCAAAACTAGTCATTTGGCGATGATACTCGTGCTTCGATTGCAGAACGGATTGTCGCCAGCAAGGCTTCATTGGATGACTTGGATTTGACGAGAATCGCCTTGATGTTATTGGCTGTTTTTGTCGAAATTTCTTTCGCTGAGAAAATAATCACAGGTGTTGATTTGTGATTGTCTCTCATCAGTAAAGGCAGCAGTTCTTCGCCGTTTCCATCAGGGAGCATCAGGTCCAGAACGACCAGATCAAAGGTCTGGCGCTTCAAGAGTGAACTCGCTTGCGCAATCGTTTCGGCGGGGGTGATTTCGGCCAGGTCCGAGACCAGGGTCGAGACGAAATCAAGGACGTCCTGGTCATCTTCAACATGCAGGAGTCTGGCTTTGCCACCAGATGAAGACTGCATGGCCCGGTTTAAACTTTCTGAAAGTCGTTCTTCGTCGATCGGCTTTTCAAGCCAGTCTATGACGCCGAATGCATTCCCGTCGATTTCCGTGGCTCTCTCATTGGTCTTGCCGGACACGACAACAATCGGCAGGTCCCTGGTTTCCGGATTTTCTCGAAGCTCTCGCAATAGGGTGATGCCGTCCTTATCTGGCAAGCCGAGGTCCAGAGTCATTGCGTCATAAGTATTGTTACCAAGAAACGCCTCTGCTTCGGCCGCGGTTCTGGCTATATCGGTGGTTAACCCATCTTGTTGAAGGATCATTTCCAGAACGACCCCGGTGTCCAGATCATCTTCGCAGATCAAAACGTCATACTTGGAATTGTCAGCTGCAGTCGTTACTTGTTTTGCTTGACGTTCGTCCAATTCAGGAAGGTCGAAGTGGAAGGTTGTGCCTTTGTCAGCTTCGGTCACGAAACCGATGGTGCCACCGTGCTTGGTCACAATCGCCTTGGAAATGTTCAGGCCAAGACCTGTACCGCCTTTTTGCCGGGTATCAGATGAATCTGATTGGGAAAACTTTCCAAAAATCTTGTCGTGAAACGCTTTTGGAATTCCTGGGCCATTGTCAGCGACTTCGATGCGAAAGCCCGTATCATGACTGGACAGCGATATATCAACATTGGAGCCTGCTGGCGAAAACTTTGCGGCATTGGACAGCAGGTTCGCCAGCACCTGCATCAGGCGGTCATGGTCACCTTCAACCCTTGCTTCGGATAGATCGGATAAATAGGAAAAACTCACCTTATATTCGTCACCATATCCTTTGTTGGACTCGATTGCCTGTTTCAATAGTGGTACCAGGTCGACCGGTTCCATCTGGTAGTCCATCTTGCCGGCTTCAATTTTTTCGATGTCCAGAATGTCGTTGATCAGGCGAACCAGTCGGTCACTGTTGTTGTAGGCGATGTCCAGCATGCCCTTTAGTTTGTCCGGCAGTTCTGCAATCGCACCGGACCGGATCAACCCAAGGGACCCTTTGATTGACGTCAGAGGCGTGCGGAGTTCATGGCTGACGGTTGAGACAAACTCGCTCTTCATATCGTCGGCTTCTTTGCGTTCCGTAATGTCGCGGATCGTGCCCACAAATCCCCGCTTTCCGTCAATCGTCATTGGCGCAACAACCAGTTCCATCGGGAAATGCGTGCCATCTTTGCGGCGGCCGGTCAATTCGCGAAACTGGTTGATAATTCGGGGGGCATTCAGTTCGGTTTGGGAGGTATAGGTCTCGTGCAGGGTGCGTTCGTCGGTGGGCAACAGGATGGACACATTACGGCCAATTACGTCTTCAACCGGATAGCCAAATATTTTCTCGGCACCCGGATTGTACGTTTTGATCAGGCTTTCTGAATCAATTGTGATAATGCCTTCGGCAGAATGTGCGATAATGCTGTCAACGTAATCCAACGAGGCGCTGGTGCGCTGTAGCGCTTCTAGCATGTCGTTAAAACGTATACCCAGCAATTGGATTTCGCGCGGGCCTGAAACGTCGACCCGTTGATCCAGGTCGGCGGAACTGTGAATGCTTCCGATAACGCTGGACAAGCCGGCGACCTGTCTTTTTGCAACGCCCGCTGACATGGCCACGCTGCCGAAGAGGACAAGCAAAGAAATCATCAGCGTTATCAGTAGGAAATCACGGACCCATGCAAGTTGCGACAGGCCTTGTTCAATAGAAATAGCGCTGACAATAGTAACTGAATCGAGGTCGTCTAATGTCGATGAGTACGTAAACCAGGATTGTGGGTCGGGCTTGAAGAACCCGGCGCCGGTCTTGCCAAAGAGTTCAGATGAGGCTGACAGAATGGATCCGTTGCGGTCAATCGTCAGAGTTTCCCCATCTTGTACCAGGATATTGAATAGCTGTGGCAGCTCGTCACCGGACACAAAAATGTGTAGGGCACCTTCAGCCAGACCGCTATAGATGACGGGGGCAACGATTGATAATCCGGCGGCAGACAAATTACGCCAAATACGCTGTTCTTCGATGACGGTCGCAAGCCACCTTTCCGGCAGTGTACGAGCCTGATCCAGTGGTTTGTTGGAATAGACGGGGCGTCCCTTGTAGTCGGTCAGTGTCACATTGGCTGAAACCCGCGATGCAAGTTTGAGCGAGCGAAAAAACAACGGTAATGAATTCGCCTGATCGCCCTGATCAATCAGACCGTTGATCACCAACTCATTCACTGCTAAGCCGACTGCCTGTCCCGTAATGCTGTCAATTCTGGCCTGAATTACTTCTCGCTCGTAACTATTTGCATCTGACAAATCCTTAAGGATTTTTGTCCGCACAATGTCCTGAGCCGAAATGAAGATCAGTAAACCGGCGATGGCCAACATGACGGCCCCAACGGGCAGGACCCGCCAAAACAGGAAAAAGAACAGGGTAGATTGAGGCTTGGTGTCAGCGTTTTTCATATAGAACTGTCTTTAATTGGTGCCGGTTTTGACGATGCGGATTTGTCCATTGGCCTCGTAGCGACCGATCCGGAA
>Ga0316204_10008003_pt1 | contig 15012 bp, 20 predicted proteins | sample 6monrhotite_MG_2_FD_205661 | JGI IMG/M metagenome (GOLD analysis project Ga0316204, IMG submission 205661) | Microbial mat bacterial communities from mineral coupon in-situ incubated in ocean water Damariscotta River, Maine, United States -... | ecosystem: Environmental > Aquatic > Marine >...
ATGTTAAATTCATGTCTTGGGACTAATTTTAGGATTTGAGAAAAAATTGTGTTATGATGTGACATGGCTTGAATCTCTTTGTTATTGCTAGGTTTTTTGCAACTCCAGTATAACATATTATAGAGATCTAAGCCGCTTTATTCGTCATCTAAGTGGGACAGTAGTGGGTTGGAACCTGTTGTTCCTCTTCCATAGGTTTCGAAACCAAAAGCAGTTAGAATGGTAGAGTTCATACTGCCAATAGTTGTTCCCATAATTATTACTTCAAACATATTTGAGTATCCGTAATGACTTGTATTAGGGAACAACTTTTCCTAGAAAAACATTTCAGTAAGTCATGTCAATAAATAATAATTTAGAACTTGTATAATTCTTTTTTTGCGTATAAATCAAGGATTGCGAATGCGTGAGAACTTGTAGTTGCGGCTTGTTTGGTAGAAAAAATGCCGTTAACACGACTTATGTCATAAGATTTAAAGGCAGGGTCCGCCCTGCCTTTGTCTATTACTAAATTAGTAAAAATATATTGACTCATATACGAAAAAGAAGCAATATTTTCATGAGTGTAGTTACTCAGAAATCTTGACAACTCGTTAACACGATTTATGTCATAAAATTTAAAGACTGGGTCCGCCCAGTCTTTTTTCGTTTTGCGGCGAATATGAGACTATGGCCGCGTCCACAGAATATGAAAGCCACCCGGACAATGGGTGGAATTTATCTTGATGAATTTGGCCACGATAGAGGAACTTCATCATCTACGCCCATATCCAGCAGTTGCGCCGTTTGGGATGCCAGGGGTTAGTGGCATGAAAACGGATCAGGTGCGTAAGCTGAAGGATCGAGAACGTGAGACCGGACGTCTAGAGGGCTGTAGCCGAACTGACCTCGGACAAGCTCATTCTGCAGGAAGTCGCAGAGGGCTTAAAGTGCCCGCGAGACAACCTAAGAGAGGCTGCTTTGGCTCAATGATGGGTCTTGTATCCGCCTGAGGCCCTGTTGAAAAAAAACACGTGTGGGCTACGACTTTGTTATGGCTCGGACCCATGATGGTCGGTCCTTTCGCATGCTAACGGTTATTGATGAACATACTCGCGAATGGCTGGCGAACTCATATGGCCTTTAGAAAAGTGAGACACTTTTTATTATTATCAATATATTACACGTAAAGGACAAACTTTTAGGAGTGGTGCGCCTAAAGGAAGAAAGTCTGAACGCCGCAGCCTTGAGCGCGTTTCATGTGAGCACAGCCCCCAACACCGGCCTTAATAACAAACAAGGGCCTGAGCGGAGCGGAAACAATCAAAAAATGGTGCCGCTGGGGAGAATTGAACTCCCGACCTCGTCATTACCAATGACGCGCTCTACCACTGAGCTACAGCGGCCCTGTTATGGTGAGGGCCAAGCATAAAATATCCTTGACGCTTTGTCAGAATGGCGCGGAAGATGCCACAGCTTTTGACAGGGTGCAAGCCCTATTCCGGGAATCTTTGCGATTCCAGAAAATTGTCCTTAACCAGAAAATTGCCCTTAAATTGTCCTAAAGGCGTTATAAGACTATATCTATACAGATTAGTTTGCAATCACTGGACCATGACATGAACAAAGAAGACAAGAAAAAAAACAAACAGCAACGGTTGGCACAGGCCCTGCGCAGAAATTTAAAACGGCGCAAGGAACAAACCACGCGACCTTCAGAAACAGACATTTCCATAGATGCGGCACATGATGATAAGGAAGAATAATATTTGTGCGTTTTCCATACTTGTGGAGGTAGGCATTCTGGGCTACAAAAACACAGATAGAAAATTAAGCTAAAACAAGGACCTGAAATCATATGGCCATTATGTCAGATAAATGGATTAGAGAACAAGCCGTGAGCAAGGGGATGATTGAGCCTTTTGAAGATCGCCAGAAGCGAGACGGCGTTATATCTTATGGTTTGTCATCTTATGGGTATGATGCGCGGGTTTCCCGTGAATTTAAAATATTCACCAATGTGGACTCGGTTACGGTTGACCCCAAAAACTTTTCCTCGGCAAGTTTTGTTGATCGGCCCGGAGACACCTGCATCATTCCGCCAAATTCATTTGCTTTGGCGCGCACCGTGGAATATTTCCGCATCCCGGAAAATGTTTTGGTTATTTGTCTTGGCAAATCCACCTATGCCCGCTGCGGTATCATTGTTAATGTAACGCCGCTTGAGCCGGGCTGGGAAGGCCATGTGACATTGGAATTTTCCAACACAACGCCCTTGCCGGCTAAAATTTATGCCAATGAAGGGGCCTGTCAATTCCTGTTTTTTGAAGGAAACGAACCTTGTGAGGTGCCTTATAATGCCCGGTCCGGAAAATATATGGGCCAAACCGGTGTGACTTTACCAAAATTATAAAATGTAAATCTGTAATTCGCAAAGACTGTAATTTAAAGAAAATATACCATGGAAAAAATTCTGATTGAGGGGGGGCACAGATTACAAGGCCAATTGCCCATTAGCGGCGCCAAGAATTCTGCTTTACCGCTTATGTGTGCGGGCCTTTTGGCGCGGGGCGGCCTTACGCTGCATAACCTGCCTCATTTGGCGGACATTAAAACGTTGGCCAGCCTGCTCTGTGAACTTGGCAGCAGGATTGATTATGGTACAGAAGGCTGGGATACGGGGAGCAGCCAAACAGCGACCATCTCCACAGACCAGATCACCAGCACGACGGCCCCTTATGACATGGTGCGTAAAATGCGCGCCTCCATATTGGTTCTGGGGCCTTTATTGGCGCGGGAAGGTGAGGCGATCGTCTCTCTGCCCGGGGGATGTGCCATTGGCAACCGCCCCATTGATTTACATCTAAAGGCCTTTGAAGATATTGGCGCTGTTATTGAACTGAAGGATGGCTACGTTCGGGCCTCTGGCAAGCTTACCGGCGGCATCGTTCATTTCCCCACGGTTTCTGTGGGGGCAACAGAGAATATCCTGATGGCCGCCTGCCTTGCAGATGGAACGACCATCATCGAGAATGCGGCCAAAGAGCCGGAAATAGCTGATCTTGCCCATTGTCTCGTCGCTATGGGCGCAAAAATCTCCGGTATTGGCACCTCTCGCATAGAAATTATCGGCGTGCCAGAACTTCATGCGGCGGAATATAGCGTCATGCCAGATAGAATTGAGGCCGGAAGTTACGCCGTCGCGGCAGCGATGACAAACGGTGAACTGGAGCTTGTCGGCGATAAATTGCCTTTGGTTATGACAGGGTCACTCGAAATTCTCAAGCAGGCGGGCATTGATTTTACAGAAACCGATCAAGGATTGATCGCCCGCCTTGGTTCAGATAAGATAATGGGTATTAATGCGGTAACTCAGCCATATCCCAGCTTCCCCACGGACATGCAGGCGCAGCTTATGGCCATGATGACATTATGCAACGGGGCATCGGTCATTACGGAAACTATCTTTGAAAACCGCTTTATGCATGTGCCTGAGCTATGCCGTATGGGGGCTGATATTACCGTCAATGGTTCCACGGCGACCATCCGGGGTATTAAACGGCTTTTGGGCGCGCCTGTGATGGCAACCGACCTTCGGGCATCCATGTCACTGGTACTTGCTGGTCTCGCCGCCGAAGGGATCACTGAGGTCAACCGGATTTATCATCTGGACCGGGGCTATGAACGTCTGGTACAAAAGCTGAGCGCCTGCGGGGCAAAAATATCGCGTCAAAAGACATGAATATTGCCTCACAAGACAGGCGGCATTTAAATTTAAGGGGATAACTCTTGCCAAAACTCAGACTTCGGGCAGAAGACAGCGAAGACATTACTATTCTATCCGCCTATCTTCAGGACGCGATTACCATGATGGGTGACATTTCCTATCAACATAACAGCCGGAAGTTTGTCATGATGCTGAACCGTTATGTCTGGGAGAACAGATGCCCTGAAACCGGTGATATTCTGCCGGGAAAGGATGAGGAGAACATCATAGCTTGCAGCCGAATTCGTACGGGTCTGCATTTTGACGATATACTGAAAATCAACAGCCAGAATATTACGATCTCGGCAAAAGATCATCCGCTGGAGCTGTTATCCATTGAAACATACACAACGGAGACTGATACGGTTTACGTGGATTTTATATTTTCCGGCGAGGGCATTATCAGGCTGGAATGTGAAATTATTTCGGCTCATATGCAGGATATTGGCATGCCATGGCCGGCGCAATGTCACCCCAAGCATGATATACTGGATGCCATACAGGGTGAAAATAGCTAAAACATTAAATCTATACTGGATAGTTGGCACACAATTTCGTACAACCAAGTAATTTTTTTTGAATTTCAGGAGTGAAGTTAAGGTGCCCTCACAAACATCTGGTACAAAGTCAACGGCAGAACCCATGACATTGGCCCTACCCAAAGGCCGCATCCTTGAGGAGGTCATGCCAATCATTAAGGCCGCAGGCATTATCCCTGAAGCGGATTTTGACAATCCAAAATCTCGGAAACTGACATTTGATACCAATCATCCCATGCTTAAAATTATTCGGGTTCGAAGCTTTGATGTCGCGACTTTTGTTGCCTTTGGCGCCGCGCAGCTAGGGGTTGCCGGGAATGATGTCCTGCTTGAATTTGATTACCCGGAAATATATGCGCCCCTTGATCTGGATATTGGCCACTGCCGCTTGTCCGTGGCAGAATTAAAATCTTTAAGCATTAGCGATGATCCCAGCCGTTGGAGCCATGTTCGGGTTGCCACAAAATATCCCAATTTAACCCGCAAACATTTTGCTAAACGGGGCGTGCAGGCCGAATGTATCAAGCTGAACGGTGCGATGGAACTCGCCCCGAGCCTTGGGCTATGCCGGCGTATTGTTGACCTGGTCAGCACAGGGGATACGCTTAAAGCCAATGGCTTGGCTGAGATTGAAAAAATTATTGATATTACCTCGCGCTTCATTGTTAACCGAACAGCCTTCAAGACCCGCAATGAAGAAATCAGCCAGATATTGCAGAATATTGCCGAACGTAACGATTTAAAATGATTTTCAGGTGACGAATTTATGGTGAAGACTTTAAACGTCCGAGACAACGGATTTGATCAAGATTTTGAGAAATTCATCACGGCACGCAGAGACAGCGACGCGGATGTGTCCGATGTTGTTCGTGCCATTCTGAAAGACGTGCAGAATCGCGGAGATGCTGCGCTTTTTGACTATAGCAAACGGTTTGATAACAATGACCTTTCCGTCAAAACATTACGCGTCAGCGAACAAGACATCCGCCAAGCAAAAACATTTTGCGCCCAGGAAACATTGGATGCGCTAAAACTTGCCGCCGCCCGTATTGACAGTTTTCACCGCCGTCATATTCCGGAAGGCGACGAATATACGGACGCTGCCGGGGTCACGTTAAGTGCCAGGTGGACAGCCGTGTCTGCCGCAGGAATTTATGTGCCGGGGGGGAAGGCGGCCTATCCGTCGTCCGTATTGATGAATGCTATCCCGGCCAAATGCGCAGGCGTTGAACGGGTTGTCATGGTGGTTCCCGCACCGGGCGGCCACCTAAACCCCCTTGTCCTTGCCGCGGCAGAGCTTGTTGGCATCACAGAAATATACCAGATTGGCGGCGCGCAAGCTGTAGCGGCTTTGGCTTATGGGACAGAAACAATAGCACCGGTTGATGTCATTACCGGCCCTGGAAATGCCTATGTGGCGGCGGCGAAACGCGAAGTTTTTGGTACGGTTGGTATTGATATGATTGCGGGGCCTTCAGAAATTTTGGTGGTGGCAGATGGCCTGAACGATGCGCGCTGGATTGCCATGGATCTATTATCACAGGCAGAACATGATGAAGTGGCGCAAGCTATCCTGATTACTGATGATGCGGCCTTTGCCAAGGCGACCTGCGATGCTGTGGCGGCGCATCTGTCCAGCTTGCCCCGCGCGAAAATTGCCCGCAAAAGCTGGCATGATCATGGGGCAGTGATTTTAGTGGATAATCTTGAGCAGGCGATACCCCTGATTAATCAATTGGCGCCGGAGCATCTGGCACTGGCCATAGACAATCCGCGCGAATTTGCCGGGCGCATCACCAATGCCGGATCAATATTTCTGGGCCGCCATACGCCGGAAGCTATTGGGGATTATGTGGCTGGTCCAAATCACGTTCTGCCCACGGCCCGTAGTGCACGTTTTTCATCCGGTTTAAGCGTTCTTAACTTTATGAAAAGAAATACGCTGATAGAATGCACGCCTGAGAGCTTACAGGAGATTGGCCCTGCTGCCATGCGCCTTGCCGAAGAGGAAGGCTTGCAGGCCCACGCCGGATCCATTGGCATTCGGATCACGAATAAAGGACAGGACGCAAAATAATGACCAGTGCCGGCAGTAATTATCGGATCTGCCATATTGAATTGGATGACAAATCCATCATTCGCCGTAATGCGGATATCGAGCATGAGCGCCGCGTGGCTATCTTTGATCTATTGGAAAATAATTCTTATCAACCTTTGGAGGAACTACCCAATAAATATGCGGGGCCTTTCCGGGTGGCACTTCGCATGGAAGAAAACCGGTTGGCTATGGATATATTCTCTGATCAGGATATGATAATGAATGAGAAGCTTTCCATCATTATTCTGCCTCTGACAATGCTGAGAAAAACCATTAAAGCGTATTTTCAGATCTGCGACAGTTATTTCGCGGCGATCAAAAGTGCAAGCCCCCGGCAAATTGAAACCATCGACATGGCACGAAGAAGCCTTCATAATGAAGGGTCTGAAATTCTTAAGGAAAGGCTTGGCGAAAAGGTGAAAATGGACTTTCCTACGGCGCGGCGCCTGTTCACCCTGATATGTGTCTTGCAGATTAGGTAGCTGTATGGCAAACATTGTCATTCCCCCACATTTCAAGCCATCACATTTCAGGCATACGGACCCCATTGACGAGGATTTCTCTTCGCCCCTCCTTGAAGTGCCCGGTAGTATCCTGTTTATCTGCAACTTCAATGCGGTACGTTCGCCCATGGCAGAAGGCCTGACCAAATATTTTTTTGGCCGGAAAATATATGTGGAAAGTGCCGGCATTCGAACAGAAGATAGCGTTGCCAACCCCTTTGCCATAGCCGTGATGGAAGAAATAGGACTTGACCTTTCCCATCATAAACCAAAAAAAATAGAAGATTTGATGGATAGCTCGTTCGATCTTGTGATAACCCTCAGCCCCGAAGCGCAACATAAGGCCATTGACCTGACCCGTACGCTGGATTGTCAAGTCGAATATTGGCCAACGCTTGACCCGACGGCGGTTGTCGGTAATCGGGAAAATATCATGTCCGCTTTTCGTCAAACCCGCGACATGTTAACGACAAAAATCAAGGAACGCTTTGCCGTTGATTATTTCCCATCTGTTTAGCAATAATTGCAGATTAGAAGAAAAAATTAACACTTTATGCGTATCTTTTGATGGTGATTTTATCTGAAAGAAAAGGATAAAATGAGAAATGCTATTGGATTGATGCGTATAATGAAAAAGAGTTTTGTGATTATTTTCACTATTGTTGGTTTGAGCTTTGTGTCCATGCCCGCTAATGCCACCGTGATTGATTTTGAAGAAATCAGCCGGCCTTATAGCGGTAATTCTCTTAATTCAAAGGGGTTTAACTTCTTTAATGATTGCGGGAATTATGCTCTATGCATTCTTCATAGAGACCGGGATAATACTTATAATGCCAGTTCCGGGGGCGTCACATTTGCACATAATTCACCACAATCCACCACAAGTCTTACTCATATTGATGGTTTGGCGTTTGACTTGATTTCCATTGATTTTGCAGATTATTTTAATTTTCTTGTTTCCCAGCATATTACACTCATCGGCACCTATGCCAGGGGCGGTACCGTTACGCAAACCATCGCGCTGAGGGCTATTTTCGGTCTTGAAACCTTCACATTCAACTGGCAGGGGCTTACGCAAGTCTCATGGGTAGAGACATCAGGCAACTGGCTACAGTTTGACAATGTGGTCGTGCAGACAGTTGTCCCGCGGCATAACTGGATAGAGGTTTCGGCCCCAGCCTCCATTGCTTTGTTGGGATTCGGTCTCCTCGGACTTTTCGCGGCAAGACGAAAACAGGGCCATAAAATTACGACGTAATATCTTCTGAACTTAGGGCCTGACCCTAATTGGCCGTTCGGGGGCCATTATTATTATTCGCTTTTTTTCGCTCTATTCTTCCATTGAAGGGGCTTCTTTATGCTGAATTTAGTGGAAATGCAGAAAATATCTTGAAAAATATTTAATTTAAGCTATTCATCTGCCTTAAGGTGTTTAATGAGGAGCCAAGATGGCGAAAGAAGAATTATTGGAAATGCGCGGGGTTGTAACTGAATTACTGCCCAACGCTATGTTTCGCGTAAAACTTGAGAATGATCATGAAATTCTTGGCCATACTGCTGGGAAAATGCGCAAGAATCGTATCCGCGTATTGGTTGGTGATGATGTATTGGTTGAAATGACTCCATACGACCTGTCCAAAGGCCGCATTACTTACCGCTTTAAATAAGTGCTTATTGCTTCCTGTCCCATCCTTATTCGAAAAAAAATTCATAGAGTGATTTTGGCTTCACAAATCCTGTCAGGATCGGTTACCCTATATCAATGACAGCCTCTACAAAAAATAAGAACACGCTGATTTTGGCCTCTGCCTCACCCAGAAGGCAGGAACTTCTGGCGCAAATAGGCATCACGCCGGATCTTATTATACCTGCGGATATTGATGAAACGCCAGAGCCACAGGAAGCCCCCCGGAAATTGGCCGAAAGACTGGCATCTGCCAAGGCGGCCATCATCCGAAAGAATCATCCTGACTGTTTTATTCTGGCCGCTGACACTGTGGTGGCATTGGGCCGGCGGATATTGGAAAAAGCGCGTGATGCGCAAGAAGCCAGGAAATTCCTTAGCCTGCTTTCCGGATGCCGTCACAAAGTCTATAGCGGCATTTCCCTGATCACCCCAGAGGGTAAGCAATACACCCGCGTTGTTGCGACCACCGTGGCCTTTAAACGCCTATCTGAGCCTGAACTAGAACATTACCTTGCATATGATGAGTGGCAGGGGAAAGCGGGGGCTTATGCCATCCAGGGCCGTGCCGCCGCTTTTATAAAAACCATCAACGGTTCCTATAGCAATGTTGTTGGCTTACCTCTTTTTGAGACCACAAATATGTTGCAGGGGAATGGCTATGTCCTCTGAAATTTTGATAAATTCAGCTATTGGTGAAACCCGCATTGCCCATCTGGAAGGGGACGTACCCGTTGAAATTCGGCTTTTCCGGGATAATGACCAAAGCCTTGTCGGTGCCATATATTATGGGCGGGTAACCGCCCTTAGTCAGGCGTTTCAGGCCGCTTTTGTTGACCTGGGAAATGGTGTGACAGGGTTCTTGCCCCTTAAACTACTGCCCAAACGTCCCGGCAGGAAACCGCAGGATTTGAGCAGTCTGCTTCACGAAGGTCAAAAGCTCATCGTTCAGGTCACCGCTGATGCTATCGACGATAAAGCAGTCAAACTCACCTGCCGGATTGAAATCATCAGCCCAGGCTTGATATTGCATCCTTTTCGCGAAGGTGCCTTTGTTTCCAGCCGAATTAAAAATCCAAAGCGCCGGGAAGAATTAAAAAAATTTGGCAGCAGCCTTAATTTACATGGTATGGGGCTTACCCTGCGCACAGAGGCCGAATATATTTCTCTTGAAGAATTAGAGAAAACCGCTGAATATCTGGTCCGTCATTGGCGGAATGCCGTTGATAACCGGGATAAAAAGAAGGTGCCCTTCCTGTTATCCCAAAGTCCTGACAGCCTGCGGCAAATATTGCGGGAATATGGCAGTAATAAGCATGAGCACATTATTTTTGATCAGCCATCCGTCCTTAAAATTGCCCAATCCTGGGCCAGGGAATTTTCTCCAGATCTGGTGAGCCGTATGATAGCGCACCAAGGGAACACGCCCCTATTTGAGCATTTTGGCGTTGAGGCAGAATTAGATCAGCTTTTCGAAAAAAAAATCCCGCTGGCTTCCGGCGCATGGATCACCATTGAACAAACCGAGGCCATGGTCGTCATTGATGTCAATATGGGTAATGCCCGGGTACATAATGATGCGCAAAAACAACGTTTTTCAGTCAATTCCAGCGCCGCGCGAGAGATTTTTCGGCAAATACGACTGCGCGGTTTAAGCGGCCTGATCATTATCGACTTTATCAATATGTCGGCTCAGGATGACGCCCCCCATAAAGTCCCTGTCAAATCAGATATCAGCAACCTTCTTGGGGTGATTGACAATCTGATACTAAAAGATCCCGTGCAAATCCAACGCAGCAACATGTCTGCTTTTGGCCTGCTGGAGTTAACCCGAAAAAGCAGTCATCGGTCCTTGAGCCGCCAAATCCTGTCAGAATCATCCCCCGTCGCCTCTGTTGAAACCGCATCTCTTGCGCTCTTACGCCGGTCTGAACGAGATGCTGCGGCAAAACCCGGTATCCCGCTTGTCATTAAAGCCGCGCCACCTGTTCGTGCCTGGATTATGGATCACCCACAGTTACTAAGTGCATTTACCCGCCGTACGGGAAGCAAGCTCGAAATTAAAGGTGATTAACTCATGAAAGCGGCCAATAACAACAACCTGTGCCCAATATGTGATAAAAACACGGTTGCAGAGAAATATCATCCTTTTTGCTCAACGCGCTGCGCCGATGTGGATTTAGGGCGCTGGCTTAAAGGCAACTATGTGATTCCCGGAGAGAAGGCAGAAGTGCCGGAAAACGAACCGGATGAAACATAGTAAGCCTTTGAAAACGGTTGATAAACTTGGGCATGCATTTTTTTGAAACGAGTACTGGACAGGCCATGTGTTTTTTTCTATAACCCACGCACATAAATGACCCCCTATATTACCCAAGAATGCCCGGGTAGCTCAGGGGTAGAGCAGCGGACTGAAAATCCGCGTGTCGGTGGTTCAAATCCGCCCCCGGGCACCACTATCTAAAAATTATCCTTTATTTACAATGCATATAGAATGAAAAGTGTCCCACTTTTCTTTTGATCCGTGAAAAGTGGGACACTTTTGCAGATACAGAGGTGATTGGGACGTCTAAACTGCCTATGAGGCGGTGCCCATATTGAGCCCCCTAACCAATAATATTGTGTTAATGTGTAAAGGGAGGTACACATACACTGGACGGTATACTAGGGTGCTGGTTTGTATGCGTTTTAGCAATAGTGAATATTGAGGAAATAGTGGTGAAGTCTTCTACAAAAAAAGAGTTGATCGTGTCTGCTGCCCGCAAGTTATTCCTTGAGGCAGGCTATGGCGCAACAAGCATGGATTCAATTGCAGCAGAAGCTGGGGTTTCCAAGCGTACCGTCTATAGCCATTTTAAGAACAAAGAAAATTTGTTTGCTGCCATTATGGGAGATATGTGCGACCTTATCAGCGGAACCAATCCTAATGAGCCTATTCCCGCAAATGAGCCTGAACAGGTGTTAAAGCAATTAGGTTTACATATAATTGAGAGTGTAATGGAGCCAGAGGCCCTTGATGTCTTTCGTGTTGTTTTGGCGGAAAGTCCAGTGTTTCCAGAACTTGGAAAAGCATTTTGGAAAGCAGGGCCTGATGTGATGAAAGGGTTTCTTGTTGATTATCTTGTTGAACTAGATCGTCGAGGCATTTTGCAGATAAATAACCCAGAATTGTCAGCTTTTCAGTTCATGGGTATGATAAAGTGGCCATATCACATGCGTCTTTTGTTTGGGGCTGGTAAGCCGCCTACAAAAAGTGAAATTGAAGAAAGTTTAGATCTCGCTGTTTCTACATTTGTAAATGGACTGAAACTAAAAAAATAATACTCATTATATATTAACCGCCTAAGCACTCTGCAAAACATTTTGTTTTGCAGAGCCTGTAAACTTGAATTAAGCGGGCTATTTAGTTCTCTATTTTTTGCCTTAAATTATACATATAATTTTTTGAATATATAACTTGCCAAAGTAAACTAGTCGGTGTAGTTTAGGTATACTAAACGGTGTAGGGCAGCAATGAGTTTACTCAAAGCCTTTGGTATAAATTGTTGAATTAATAAAAATGTAAAAGGCAGTGAGATGACAAATAAATGGAAATTAGATGGGATGTACTTTGAGGCATGTAACTGTGATGTTGCTTGCCCTTGTGTGTTTTTAAGCCCTCCAACGGAGGGCGACTGCACAGTTTTTATCGGATGGCACATAGAAAAAGGCGAGTTTGGTGATATTGATCTGAGTGGTTTAAACGTCGCCAGAGCTGTATATACACCGGGGCACATGCTTGAGGTTCCTTGGACATCAGCTCTCTATATTGATGATAAGGCGAGTGAAGATCAGTTGGAAGCCCTTACTCAAATATTTACAGGCAAGCATGGTGGCAGCCCTTCCAAGCTCGCTTCGCATATTGAAACTGATCTAGGTGTTCGGATTGTACCAATAGAGTTTACCGCAGAGGGTAAAAAACGATCTGTCACTATCCCCAATATTGCCTCGGTGAAAATTGAGGCCATGGTTGGTCAGGTCGAGGGAGATGTTACCATATCAGGTCACCCACTTTGTGTAGCTCCGGGCTATGACGTTGTGGTGAGCAAGTCCGAACACCTTAAATACAAAGACCATGGATTAAATTGGGAAATTAGCGAAAAAACAGGTTTCTTCTCACCGTTCACATATCAGGGGCCATAACACCTCCCCCTTAAATCTACAATATTTTAACTAAAATACTCAGGGCAAATGCGTTGAGGCAAGAATAATAAATTTTTACAAAAGGAAAATAAAATGAAAACTAATACTAAAACAGCAAAATATTTGATTGGAACAGATTGGTTAGAGCAAAACCTTACAGCATCTGATGTGAGGATATTTGATTGTGCAGTTATTGCAGGACCTAACCCCGACCCTGAGCTAGGCAAGACACATCCTTTTGCTTTTGAGAGCGGTCGAGAGAGTTTCAAAGCGGGTCATATTCCGGGAGCGGGGTTTATTGATATTTTATTAGACCTCTCTGATAAATCAGCATCTTTACCGCTTATGCTACCACCAGAGCAACAATTTGCAGATGTAATGGGAAAACTTGGCATAGGTAATGATAGCCATGTGGTGCTTTATAGCTCCACAGAACCCATGTGGGCTGCACGCGTTTGGTGGATGTTACGCGCATATGGCTTTCATAATGCCTCAATATTGGATGGGGGATTAGGCAAGTGGGAAAGTGAAAAGCGTGCAGTGTCACAGGATGCTTGTAAATACAAACCCCGTATATTAATCACCGCGCCAAATCTAGGCATTTTTGCAGGAAAAGAAGATGTATTAAATGCCATTGATGACACAAATGCATGCATCATTAATGCGTTGCCACCTGTAATGCATACGGGAGAAGGTGGACCCGTATTTGCCAGAAAAGGACGTATTACAAGCAGTGTTAATGTTCCAACTGGTGTGTTGCATGACCCGGATACTGGGACCTATTTGCCTCAAGATAAGTTGCGCCAAATTTTCAGTGCTGTGGGGGCAGATCAGGCGGCAAAAATAATCACATATTGTGGTGGTGGGATTGCCTCAAGTAACGATGCATTTGCTTTAGCATTACTAGGCTATGACAATGTCGCAGTTTACGACGCATCAATGTTTGAATGGGGTAATGACAGCTCACTGCCAATGGAAAGAGATTAGGTATAATGCCGTCTCATGCATACAAAATGATGCGGCGAGATCGCTTGGTGGTCATCGGTGGAATGGTGGCTATCACGGCTCTTGCTTGGGCTTATCTTATTGTTATGCCCCATGGCATGATGCATGACCTCGCCCCATCCACTCACGACAGCTATGAATACATAAAGCTCACTATGTCATTTTTGATGTGGTCTGTGATGATGGTTGCCATGATGTTACCCACGGCAAGCCCCATGGTCTTAACATATGCCAAGATGAATAGGTCTCAATCAAAAACGGATAAAGTAGCCCTAGAAACAGGGTTGTTTGTTGCAGGCTATATTGTTGTTTGGTCTGTGTTCAGCTTTGTATTTGCTCTGCTTCAAGAGGGGTTGCAAGATGTTGGCCTTATCTCACAGATGATGGGTAAAGCTAACTTACTTTTTGGCGGCTTAATTCTTATAACTGCTGGCATCTATCAATTTACTCCTCTTAAGGACGCATGCTTGAGGCTCTGTCAAACACCACTCGGGTTTTTAATGACCAGATGGAAAGATGGGACCGTAGGCGCATTCAAAATGGGATTAGAGCACGGTATTTATTGTGTTGGTTGTTGCTGGGCTTTGATGCTGTTGATGTTCGTAGGCGGTGTTATGAATCTACTTTTAATGGCTCTCCTTGCAGTCTTTATGCTCGCAGAAAAGATGGTTCCACCAAGTCATTGGTTACCAAAATCTTTTGGTGTGGGATTAATCATATGGGGCGGAACACTTCTTGTTACCAATATATAAAACTAAGAAAGAAAATAATAATGGATAAAATAATTAATAACGACATGAGCGAATATTGGAACGGTGACGGTGGCAAAAAATGGGTGGAATTACACAAAAAAACAAATGAATTTATCTTACCTCTTGGAAAAAAAGCCATCGATTTAGCCTCGATCAAAGAAGGTGAATTAGTGCTCGACATTGGCTGTGGCTGTGGAGAAGCATCTTTTGATATTGCTAACATTGTGGGAGTTGCTGGCCATGTTAATGGGTTGGACATCTCAAGGGTTATAATAGATGAGGCGAGAGTAAATAAAAAGCAATTGGGTATTAAAAATGTAACCTTCCAATGCGGGGACGCACAGAACTTTGAATTAGAAAAGGAAATTTATGACCTAATTTATATTAGTTCAGATTAGATCTGACATTCGTTGCGATCGAAAAGGGTTGCAAGGATGAGAGTTACCGGTTTTGATGTTGGTGCTTATTCAACATTAAAACTTTAAAGAGGTAACTCTCATGATT
>Ga0316204_10008005_pt1 | contig 15012 bp, 15 predicted proteins | sample 6monrhotite_MG_2_FD_205661 | JGI IMG/M metagenome (GOLD analysis project Ga0316204, IMG submission 205661) | Microbial mat bacterial communities from mineral coupon in-situ incubated in ocean water Damariscotta River, Maine, United States -... | ecosystem: Environmental > Aquatic > Marine >...
TTCACTCCTTGTGAATAAGTACCAATCGCTTGTGGTGCTTTATCTGTAGAAATAATTTCGCGTGCCATTCTGGCCTCCCAATATTTTAATTGTTTTTAGCTACGTGCCAGACGCAACACTTTTTTATTCGCGTGAATTTGTCGCATAATCTTCGCAAGGTGACGACGATCTCGTACACTTAAAGTGAAATTCATTGTACTGTAATTACCTTCACGTTCTTCCATAATGACGTTTTCAATATTCGCACCCATGTCGGCAATTGTTGCGGCGATAGTTGCCAATGAACCACGCTGATTAGACACATCAACCCGTAAGTTCACCTGGAATTCACCTTCAAGATCATTTTCCCACTCCACATCGATCCATTTTTCCGGGTGCTTACGAAAATCGCCAACATTACTACACATCTCATTGTGTACAACAATACCGCGACCTGTACTAAGGAAACCAATAATAGGATCGCCAGGAATTGGGTGGCAACATTTTGCAAAATTGACCAACATACCTTCCGTTCCCTTGATCATCAAAGCAGAAGAGCCAGTTTCATTCGCCAGACTGTCATTCACCGCCGTTTCTTCCGGCATTAGCACGCGAGCAACTAATTGCGCCATACGTGTACCAAGACCAATATCAGCAAGAAGATCATCAAGGGTTTTAAAACCATATTGTTCAAGCAAATCATTGACGCGTTGCTCAGGAACATCTTTCAATTCAATATTAAAAGCGGCCAAGGCTTTATCTATTAATCGTTGGCCAAGTTGCACCGCTTCATCATGGCGAAGATTTTTCAAGAAGTGGCGAATATTCGATCGCGCCTTAGCCGTAATAACAAAGTTTAACCAAGCAGGATTCGGTCGCGCATTTGGCGCTGTGACAATTTCAACATGTTGGCCATTCCATAATGGTGTACGCAATGGCGCTAACCTGCGATCTATTTTGACCGCCACACAAGAATTACCAATATCTGTATGTACTGCATAGGCGAAATCAACCGCTGTCGCTCCCCGTGGCATTTCCATGATCTTGCCTTCAGGTGTGAAGACATAAATCTCATCAGGGAATAAGTCGACTTTTAAGTTCTCAATAAATTCTAAAGAATCGCCTGCGCTCTTTTGCATTTCCAAAATATTACGTAACCACTCACGTGCACGAACATGATCGGTTGAGCCAACCGCATCACCTGTTTTATATCGCCAATGTGCTGCAATACCTTTTTCTGCAACCGTGTGCATTTCTTTAGTACGAATTTGAACTTCAATAGGCACACCATATGGACCAAACAAAATAGTGTGTAAAGATTGATATCCATTAGTCTTAGGGATAGCAATATAATCTTTGAACTTACCTGGCACTGGCTTATAAAGATTGTGTACTGCACCTAATGTTCGATAACACTCATCAACAGTGTCAACCACGATACGAAATGCGTATACATCAAAGACTTCAGACAATGATGAAACTCTATTTTTTATTTTTTCATAGACACTATAAAGATGTTTCTCGCGGCCAATAACGTCGCCACTTAACTCTTCTTGTTTGAGACGACGTTTAATCGATTTTTCAACCTTTTGTACAATCTCTTTACGATTACCACGTGCTTTTTTAAGCGCCTTATCCAGTATCGCGTAACGCATAGGATACATTGATTTGAAGCCAAGTTCTTCCAGTTCAATTCGTATCGTATTCATACCAAGACGGCTGGCAATCGGTACATAGATATCAAGTGTCTCACGCGCGATTCGACGCTTCTTATCCGGGCGCATGTGCCCGAGTGTGCGCATATTGTGCAAACGATCTGCCAGCTTGATCAAAATCACACGAATATCTCGCGTCATCGCAAGCATCATTTTGCGCATATTTTCTGCTTGCTGCTCAGCCTTACTCTCAAATTGAATTTGCGTTAGCTTACTGACGCCGTCAACCAGTTCGGCCACATCTTCGCCAAACAGATCACTAATTTGTTCTTTTGCCGTTGGTGTGTCTTCGATGACATCATGCAAAATCGCCGCAATGATGGTTTGGTGATCCATTCTCTGGTCGGCAAGAATCCGGGCAACAGCAATTGGATGATATATATAAGGTTCGCCAGACAGGCGATGTTGGCCCTTATGTGCTTCCGCACCAAATAGGTAGGCATTATAGATTTCTTTAACCTGATCATACTCAAGATACTCTTCGAGCATCTCGCACAGGTCACTAATCAGAAACACCTTCGCCTCCTTATGAGGATTACCCATCAATAAATAACTATTGTGTGGGGCGAAGCGCGGCGTGTAAAGAACTAAACGATATAACGTCGTTTATTCGGTAGGTGATGGGAACTCACTGTTCATATTGGCTTCAACTTCAAGTGCAGCAGCCTCTGCAGCAGCGGCTGCATCAGAATCAACCTTGTCCATAATTTTGGTACTAATCAGACCTTCAGCAATTTCACGTAGAGCAACGACTGTTGGCTTATCATTTTCGACGTCCACCAAAGCTTCTTTGCCATTAGTCAATTGACGCGCACGACGCGTAGCAACCATAACGAGATCGAAACGATTTTCAACATTATCTAAACAATCTTCTACTGTTACGCGTGCCATGGTGTTCTCCAAAAATTATGCTTAGGTAGCCCGTTCAATGGTGACGGGCGAGGAATTGTACGCAAATCAGCCCCTTCACGCCAGTAAATCAGCTATCATATTGGCAATTTCCGGCTGTTTTACCTCTTTTTTGAGGCGCCCTGCGACAAATATGGCCAATAATTCCTCTAGGGCCTGATCAAAGTCATCATTCACGACTAAAAAGTCGAATTCATCAAAATGCTCAATCTCGCTGACGGCATCTTGCATACGGCGGGCAATAACTTCATCACTGTCCTGTCCCCGACCTTGCAAGCGTTCTTCAAGCGCCTGACGGGATGGCGGCAAAATAAAGATCCCAGTCGAAGCCCCAAAGGCATTGCGTGCCTGCCGAGCACCCTGCCAATCTATCTCCAAAATGACATCGGTGCCTTCTGCCAAACGCGCATCAACCCAATCTCGGGAAGTACCATAAAAATTATCAAATACCTGTGCATGCTCTAGAAATAAGCCTTTTTCGACCATTGCCTTAAAATCATCCACACTGACAAAATTATAGTGCGTTCCATTTACCTCACCCTCACGCATCGCGCGAGTAGTATGAGACACAGAAACCATTACCTTGTTATCACGTTCTAATAAGGCATGAACGAGTGATGTTTTACCCGCACCTGACGGTGCTGAAATAATATATAGGGTACCTACTGCTGAATTTGAAGCATGCTGCATTATCTGTAACCGTTCTCTGTCATTATTCAATATTCTGGATTTGTTCGCGCATTTGCTCAATTAAGACTTTTAAATCTACCGATGCGCGGGTTGTATCTATATTAATAGACTTTGAGCCTAATGTATTGGCTTCCCGATTTAATTCTTGCATCAAGAAATCTAAGCGCCTTCCTACTGGTTTATTGCCTTCTAAGTTACGCCGAACCTCATCTAGATGAGCCGCAAGACGGTCCATTTCTTCGTCTACATCCATTTTATGCACAAGGATCGAAGCTTCTTGCTCCAAACGGCCATTATCCAGCTCAACATCTAAACCATTCAAACGTTCGATAATCTTGGTTCGCTGCGCAGTAATAATCTCGGGTATGACTTTACGCACTTCAGTCACAATAATCGCTATTGCATCCAGTCGTTCAATGATCATCGCCTTTAGGCAATCACCTTCTCGCTCACGAGTACTAATAAGATCATCTAAAGCGTCATCAAATAGTTTCAGCGCCTGCTCCCGCAGTCGCTGCCAATCAGCCGAACTCGTCTCAATAACACCCGGCCAACGCAAGATATCCAGTGAATTAACCGCGGCTGAGTTATATAACAAATGGTCAACCTCACGGCTGGTTTCAACCAGTTGCTTAGCAAATTCGGTGTTAATCGTCAGGCTCGTTTGCGTATCTTGTTGAGCCTGGAAACGGCAATTACATTCAATCTTGCCTCGACCAAGACGTTTAGTCAGTCGCTCACGTAATTGACTTTCTATGGCTCGTAATTCTTCAGGCATGCGAAAGCTCGGTTCCAAATAACGATGGTTAACTGTACGCACTTCCCAGCTCAAGGTGCCCCAATCGGTACTTTGATCACAGCGGGAAAAAGCAGTCATACTGCGAATCATAATAATGTCCTGTAACAGTGAATTATTTAAGCCTACTAAATATCAGGCATATACGAGGTTTTATCAATATCTTGTGCTAGGCTTTATGTTCTAAGAACCGAATAAAGCCACTATTAATGAGCTCTGCAGCCAAAAGCTTACCTAATGACACACGCATTGATAACTATGTTATCAGTAAGACCCTAAGTCGTGGTGGCTTTAGTTATGTTTACCTCGCCAAAGAGGTCGATACGGGTAAGCGAGTTGTTCTTAAAGAATACATGCCTTCAAAACTCGCAAAACGCGATAAAGAAATGCGTGTGGTTGCACGCAATGAAGACACTATCGAGTATTTCAATCATGGTCGCAAGTTGTTTCTCCAAGAAGCAAAGACGCTCGCAAAATTGCAACACCCAAATATTGTCCACGTAAATAATTTCTTTAGCGCCAACGGCACCGTTTATATTGCGATGGACTACGAACAAGGCCATAACCTACATAGCTATATTAAAAAGCACGGTGGTTTTTTAAGTGAACAGTTCTTATTAACTGTATTCCCCGCCCTTCTAGAGGGCTTGAATATGATTCATAAAACCGGTTTCCTACATCTTGATATTAAACCTAGCAATGTTCATCTTCGCCCGGGCGGCAGTCCACTGTTACTTGATTTTGGTGCGGTTCATCCGATCATGCAAACACGTAGTAGTCAGTTAACTCAAGTCATTACACCGGGATTTTCGCCGATTGAACAGTACAACAACAGTGGCTATGTTGGGCCATGGACAGATATTTATTCGTTTGGTGCAAGCATGCGAAACTGCATTGATCATCGTCCTCCACCTGAGGCGGTCAAGCGACACGAACATGACACGATGAAACCCGCCACTGAGGTCTACCATCGGAAATACTCGGAAAAGTTACTCAAAGCCATTGATTGGGCGATGGAAATAGATCCTATGCTTCGGCCACAAAGTGCTACCGAATTACTGGATGCATTGCCTAGTTGGGATGCCGGTGACAGCAAAACCACGGAAGAGACCGCCTAAATGGAATTGGATATCACTCAACTTAACCGTCTTGGCAATCGTGAGACCAATGAGGATCGACTTGTTGTTGTTAGTCGTGAACAATCAACGCTTGTCGTTGTTGCAGATGGAATGGGTGGCCACCGTGGTGGTGATATTGCCGCGCAACTTTTCGTTGATACCTTAGAAAAAATCTTTCGCCGCGTACCGCTACCACTATCTAATCCCAAGACTTTCTTGAAGAAGGCCATTGATGCCGCTCACAAAACAATTTGTGAAGAACGGAAAAACAGTACATCCTCTATCGATCCGCGTACAACTTGCGTTATCTGTATTCTACAAGGAAACTCGGCAAACTGGGCACATGTTGGCGATAGCCGCTTATACCTAATCCGTAATAATAAGATTCTTGCGCGCACCATAGATCATTCCTATGTAGAAGATTTATTTCGCCAAGGTCTGATTAGTGAAGCCGATATGCTGACTCACCCTAAACGCAGTTACTTAACTCAATGTGTAGGTGGTGTTGAGCAAAAACCCAATGTCAGTTACGGCACAATGGAATCCCTAAAAGAACAAGATACCTTTGTACTCTGTAGCGATGGTTTTTGGACGGCTATTGATGAACAAGCCTTGTGCAATATAAATGAGCAGGCAGACTTAAGTTCCTCAGTTCATCAATTAGCAAGCATTGCAGAATCGAACAGTTACCCGCAAAGCGACAATATAAGTGCCGTTGCGCTACGGGTTATTAGTTTTGCTGACGTCACACCGCAACAAGAATCCAAGCAATCAAGTGAGAAATCCGCACAAATGGGCAATGTCGACCATGCCGTTGCCGCCATCACGCAAGCCTTAGAAGATTATCAAAACGAAATGGATTATGATTCCGACACGAAATAACTTCTGCTAGTATTAAAATTAAATCAAGGAACAACACTATGCGCCCCAGTGGTCGAGCTACAAATGAATTACGCCAAATCAAAATTACCCGTAATTACACCAAGCATGCAGAAGGCTCAGTATTAATAGTATGTGGCGACACCAAGGTATTATGTACCGCGAGTGTCAGTGATCGTGTTCCAGGCTTCCTTCGCGGTAAAGGTCAAGGCTGGGTCACTGCTGAATACGGCATGCTGCCCCGTTCCACTACCGAACGCATGGGCCGGGAAGCAGCGCGCGGCAAACAAGGCGGACGGACGATGGAAATTCAACGGCTGATTGGTCGCTCACTTCGCGCTGCTGTTGATATGAAAGCACTTGGCGAAAACAGTATTAATCTTGATTGTGATGTAATCCAAGCCGACGGCGGTACACGTACAGCTTCAATTACGGGTGCCTATGTTGCCTTGGCGGATGCCATTTCTCATATGATGAAAAAAGGCATGATCAAAACCAATCCGTTACAAGGTGCGATAGCGGCCATTTCCGTTGGCATGTATAAAGGCGAAGCCGTACTTGATCTCGATTACCCTGAAGATTGTGAAGCCGAAACCGACATGAATGTTGTCATGAATGACGCTGGTGATTTTATTGAGATTCAGGGCACAGCCGAAGGCGTTGCCTTTCGTCGTACAGAGTTGGACAGTATGCTTACGCTTGCTGAATCCGGTATCAGCGATCTTATCAAGTTCCAGCGTGAAGCCTTGGAAGGATAAGATTCTCGTGAAAAAATTTGTTCTCGCCAGTAACAACAAAGGCAAATTACGTGAATTTAACAACATGTTTGCAAACATGTCGATCAATGTATTGCCGCAATCAGAATTCAATATAGAAGAAGTTGAAGAAACTGGCTTGAGCTTTGTCGAAAATGCCATCCTCAAAGCGCGCAATGCCGCACTGCACAGCGGCTTACCTGCGATTGCCGATGACTCAGGTATCGAAGTTGACGCTCTACAAGGTGCGCCCGGTATCTACTCGGCACGTTTTGCCGGCGTAGGCGCCAGCGATGCCGACAACTTAAAAAAATTATTAAAAGAACTTGAAGGCGTGCCAACAGCAGAACGATCTGCACGCTTTCAATGTTTATTGGTGTACATGCGTCATGCAAATGATCCAACACCAATTATATGTCAGGGTACATGGGAAGGCGTGATACTGGAAGCACCACAAGGTGAAAACGGTTTTGGCTATGACCCCGTTTTCTTCGTCCCCGAAAAGAATTGTTCATCTGCCGAACTCGATGCCGACGTAAAAAACAGCATGAGTCATCGAGGCAAGGCCTTACAGTTACTTTCAAAAAAACTGGCAAAATAACTTGTAAACAACTGTTACATAGGTACTTGTTTTAATATCAGGTGGTTAGCTGAAATAGATACTTTATTAGTCAATAATCTGAATCAACATTGACACAAAACGTAACAATTACCCTATGGCTTAATTTGCAAATCTTCGTATAATTTAATCATAGTTTAACGACCTGGATAACAGGTTTTAACTTACCGGCATGCTTCCCCCCCCCTCTCCCCCTTTGCATGCCGGATTTTATAAAGCGCGGCTTATGCCGCGCTTTTTTTATGTTTGCGAATTATTTAATCCTCTCGAAGTACATTATCCTTTTTCAAAATTTCAAGACACTGAGAAAACGGCAATTCACTATCCTTTTGCAATTTCAAACATTGTTTCTGAATTTCGGTATTTGAAGGTATTGCTTTGAAAGACAGCGGCATTAACAACACAATATTTTTATGCTCTGGGACTTCTAAGCACAAAGGCAAAAAGCCGAATACTTTTTTCAACATCTTTAGTGTATTTAAAAGATGTTCTGCAGATTCTGGAATAATATTCACAATCATTATTCCGTTCTCATTCAAACTTTCTTTACAATTTTTCCAGAACGCAGCTTCTGCAAGAAAACCCGGCAGTTTATTATTCTCCACTATATCTATTAATAATAAATCATGTTGCTGAGGTTTTTTAATGAATTCTTTGGCATCTTCAATTTGAAGCGTGAGTTGTTTTTGATCTGGTCGAATGAGAAAGTGTTCGCTTGCAATTCTCGCTATCTGCGGCTCATTGTCTACCGCCACAATTTTCATTAAAGGAAAAGCCACTTGTAGATAACGAATTATATCGCCACCACCAATACCCAACAGACTAACGGTCTTTGGTGTATTTTCTCCCTGTAACAACTGCCACATCATCATGAATTGTTGATACGGCAATATTAATTTCGCTGGTTCTGCTAATAACATACAGCTTTGAATTGCCTGTTCGTCATCAAAACAAAGCCAACGAAATAACTTGTTTTCAAAAACCCTTAACTCGGTCTGACCACTTATATAGTTAGCTAATACACAACCACCTTGTAGCTGCAGCTCAAGCATCGTTAAGCGTTGTCACATAAAAAGAAACTGGCTGTTGTGTCTGTTTAATCATTGCGCCGGTATGTATTTGAAATTGCCCTTTTTCTCGATCAGAAAAATAACGTTTTAAACTTTCAGTAATGACGGGGAAAGCAATCTCATCCCATGGGACATCCGCCTCATCAAATAACTCAACCTCCAAACTCTCAGGACCAGCGGAAAAGCCAAGCTCCTTAAAATCAGCCCGATATAACATATAGACCTGATCAATATGCGGCAGACTAAACATAGTAAATAGTTCAATGACCTCAACATTTGCACAAGCTTCTTCCTGCGTTTCACGTTGTGCGGCCTGCATGGTTGTCTCATTATTTTCCATGAACCCGGCAGGCAAGGTCCACAATCCATATTGAGGCTCTATCGCACGCTTACAGAGTAAAATTTTATCGTCATGCTCTATAAGGCAACCCACAACCATTTTTGGATTTTGATAGTGAATAACACCACAGCCTCCACATATATGCCGGGGACGATTATCTCCTTCAGGGACAGCGATATTTACATTTTCACCACATTCACTACAGAAATTCATATCATTTAACCTGTTTTCAATCGATAAGAATACTTTACTACAGGCTCAGCTTGTCATTAAATAGCTATTCACTCAATTTAGGTACGGAATACATGTCTGTTACACACCCGATTATCGCGATTACCGGTTCATCTGGCTCTGGCACCAGCACGATTCGCGATGCTTTTGCTGAAATATTCCTACGTGAAAAGATACAAGCGGCATTCATTGCCGGTGATAGTTTTTTACGTTATGAACGCAATGAGATGACCGATGCTATTAAGAAAGCCAATCAAGAAGGTCGACCTATTAGTCATTTTGGTCCTGATGCGAATCGTTTTGACCTGTTAGAAAAACTCTTCAAAAATTATTCTGAATCTGGCACCGGCAAGATTCGTCAATATGTAAATGAAGATAGCAGCAAGCTCTATGAGCAGGCTGCTGGTACGTTTACACCCGAGCAAGAATTACCAGCAGCGACCGACCTACTTATATATGAAGGTCTTCATGGTGGCGTAATTGCAAAAACATGGACGCGAAGACGAATGAGTTCTTCACATAACCCTGTCGTAGTTGAACGACGCAACCAAGCCAATAGCAAAAAAGGTGTCGATGTCGCTCAGTATGTTGATTTTCTCATTGGTGTCGTACCCGTCGTCAATCTCGAGTGGATTCAAAAAATTCATCGTGACAATAAAATCAAAGGTATTCCGATAGAAGAAACAACAACAACAATCCTGCGACGTTTACAGGATTATATCTATTTCATGACACCACAATTTTCATTATCTGATATTAATTTCCAGCGCGTGCCTTTGGTTGATACTTCAAACCCCTTTTCAGCAATGGATGTACCCACTGCAGCTGAAAGCATGCTAATTGTCCGTTTTCGAGATCCTGAAAGATACGACCTGCACAGTTATCTTGAAAAATTCGACAACTCATTCATGTCACGACCCAACACACTGGTTATTCCTGGCGGGAAATTACGTATGGCGCTTGAAGTTATCTGCACCCAGCGTATCCAAGAGTTGGTTGCAGCAAGCAAACAGACATAAAAAAGCCGCTGCGCAATGCAGCGGCTCTTTATCATTAATGCGCTAATTTTAGTTAATACTAATTAGCTCGATATCAAAAATAAGTGTTTCATTTGGTCCTATAGAAGCACCTGCACCTTTTTCACCGTAAGCCAATTTCGATGGAATATAAACCTGCCATTTCGAACCTGTTGGCATTAATTGTAATATTTCTTGCCAACCAGGAATAACACCGTTAACGGGGAAAGTAGCTGGGCTACCTCGTTTAATCGAGCTATCGAAAACATTGCCATTAATCAGGCTACCTTCATAATGCGCAACAACCGTGCTGCTTGCTTTAGGTAGTTCACCATCACCCTCAATCAACACCTTATATTGCAAGCCGCTATCAAGTGTTTTTACACCATCTTTCTTTGCATTTTCAGCAAGAAATTTTTCACCCGCAGCAAGGTTTGCAGGAGCAAGCTTTTCTCGCGCCTTCAGAAATTCATCCTGTTCTTTCTTTGCCTTTTCTTTGAAACGTTCGACAACGGCTTGCATCTCTACTTTATCTAACGCAGGCGGCTTACCAGAAAATACGTCATGAACCGCCTTCGCAGCCGCATCCGCATCTAATCTCGCACCTTGTTTCGCGAGATTCTGTCCAATTTGGTAACCCAGTATATAACTAAGTTTCTGGCTATCCGTATCGAGCTTCACATCTGCGGCTTGAAGTTGACCGACCATCATGCCAACCATTACTAAACCTGTAAAAATTCGTTTTTTCATCATTCTGCTTATTCCTTAAGATTCAATCTGCGACTAATACTAACATCACTTACATAGGATATCCTGTCAGCCATTACTGATATTTTAATATCCCTGCAATCCTTTTATATAGATGCGTACAATAGACAAATGTTCAATTTTACTGCCCTGCCACCATTATCTCTCTATATCCATATTCCTTGGTGTGTGCGCAAATGTCCCTATTGTGACTTTAATTCACATACCGCAGGCGAATCATTACCTGAAAAACACTATTTACAAAGTCTTTTTGCCGATCTAGAACACGATCTGCCTTCTGTCTGGGGCCGCACTATTCAAAGTATTTTCATTGGCGGGGGGACACCAAGCCTATTCTCTGCCGAGGCGATGGATGAATTGCTTGCCGGTTTGCGCATGCGCTTGGCTATTGAACCAATGGCTGAAATCACACTTGAAGCCAATCCCGGCGCAATTGAAACAGGGAAATTTGCTGAATTTCGTGATGCGGGCATAAACCGTCTATCGATTGGTTGCCAAAGTTTTAACGATCAGTATCTGGAAAAATTAGGTCGTATCCATTCTGGACAAGATGCGATTAAGGCCGCCGAGATGGCGCATGCTGCCGGATTTGATAACTTCAATCTTGACCTGATGTTTGGCCTACCAGAACAAACACCAGAAACAGCGATGGATGACATTAAACAAGCGATCTCACTATCGCCTAGTCATATATCCCATTACCAATTAACGATAGAGCCGAACACCTTGTTTCATCATAGCCCGCCCACATTACCTGAAGATGAATCGAGTTGGACGATGCAAGAACAGTGCGAAGATCTACTTGCTAATGCCGGCTTTGGCCATTATGAAATTTCAGCGCATGCCAAACAGGGTAAACAATGCCAACACAATCTAAATTACTGGCAATTCGGTGACTATCTGGGGATTGGTGCGGGTGCACACGCCAAGATCACCAGTGCGGCAAGCCAAAACATTACCCGTAGCTGGAAAACAAAACACCCCGATGCCTTCCTGGCAGCCAAGGCAGGCAAACATATTTCAGGTTCATCAATATTAAGCCGTGAAGATGCCGCCTTTGAATTTATGATGAATGCCTTAAGACTAAAACAGGGTTTTGCAAAATCCCTGTTTTCAGAACGAACAGGATTACCTATTCATCAAATTAGTGATGCATTACAACTGGCCGAACAACGTGGGCTGATCACTCAGGATTTTTCTAGTATTGTACCCACAGAGCAAGGTTGGCATTTTCTCAATGACTTGATTGCTCTTTTTCTAGCGGAGGCCACATGATTGAAACACGTCTAATAAGCTGCCCTTACTGCGGTGAAGAATTTGAAACGACAATTGATGCTTCTGCCGGCGATCAATCCTATATTGAAGATTGCTATGTGTGTTGCCAGCCTATTGAGTTTTCAATACACGTCGATGCAAGTAATAACTTAATCAACGTTGATGTTCGTAGTGGCAATGAATGATGAATGATGAATGATGAATGATGAATGATGAATGATGAATGATGAATGATGAATACAAGGCTGTATCTTGTGAACTACATAGTCAATACGAACTCGCCATTATGCGCAAACAAATGCTACGCATAGCGTGGTTAGATTCAAAAAAAGAACCACATATATCCTGTGTCTTACCTGAAGACATTTTTACCCGAAATCATGCAGAATATCTTTTGGTAACAAATGAAAAAGGCGAACTTATCGAGTTACGCCTCGACAAAATCACATATACATCACCCCTTACTGAATAATGTTTTTATATTCATCAATCATCATTCCTAAATCATCAATCTAATTAACCCCACCTTCACCGACCGCAATAAATGCGGACCAGAAAATGGGGTGGGCATAACTAAATAACTCTTTGCCATCCCGCATATACCCGGGACCATCAATTAGATGTTTACGCGCTGCTTGTAATGAAGCAGCACGACCAAGCTTATTATCTTTAACTGTTTCACTAAACATCGTCGTTGTTAATTGCTGTGTTGAGGTGGATTCCACTGGCCAAAGCGATACTAATAAAGCACGTGACCCCGCGTAAAAGAAAGCCTGTGTTAATCCAGTCAGACCTTCATTTGCCAAAGATTCATCTCCTGATGCTGTATTACAAGCTGATAACACCACCCAATCAGCATTTAGCTCAAGTTCGAGTACTTCACCCATCTGTAACAAGCCATCGTTTTCTCCGTTAACCGTTTCCGGTGGCGTCAATGCCAGAGCAGGTTGTTCTAGTCCATCGAGATCACCCGCGACCAAACCATGCGTGGCAAAGGCAACAACACGGAAATTTTTCAACGTTGAGTTACGAACATTAGATTCATTCGCCTTAGCGCCAAGGAAAATCTTATCATCACCCGCTCCCAAGCTTAGCGCTATTTGTTTCAACTCTTGCCTTGTTTCAGGCAAATTAGGCAAGCCACTTATATTTCGGGTATTAATCGCTGCACGCTGTGAAATACGAATACCTCGTGTTCTCACCTCATCAATAACACCGTCATCTTCACCGAATATTGGATCACCAAAACCGATAAAAGGTTCGTCTGCCTTTTCCTTCTTCGCATAGGTACGCATAGTCACCATTGCAGTGGCTGAAGGCATAATATTTATGGCATATTTCCGAGCTAACCATGGCACTGCCTTATATTCCGAGAACGGTAAACTCCCTTTTTTCAAACTAGATTTTGCCGTAACTAATGCACCAAATGGCATGCTCAGCAATGCCTTGTGTGGAACAATAATTAAATTATTAACACCGTCTAATTGTTTTCCTGCTGGCGCTATTAATTCATTATAAAGCTCATGAGCCAATTTAAGATTATAGGCAGGGATATCTTCCACTGTTGCAATTGGTACATCCAAACCCGCACGAATTCTTTGTACCCTTGCGTAAAGATCTTTCTCTGCCAATTTTGACACATGCAAATTAGCGTTATTTTTATCTATTGCCCAAATCAGTGTGCGATCTTTTTGCACAAAGTAAGACAACATCAATTCACCAGGCATCAGCAATTTTTGTACTGCAGCGAGTTCAGTCGCCTTTGGGTTTATAAGCTGGTTATATTCAGGATATTGATAACTCATTTCTTCGCCAATTTTGCGAAGTTCCGTAGTTAATTCACGTTGCTTTGTGGCTAATTCCTTACCTTTTTTGCTACCACCCTGTGCGGCCTTTTGTACAAATTCAATTTGTTGTTCTTCAATTATGCCTAGTTGTACGCGAATATTTTGTTCCTTTCGTACAAGTTCAGATAAATATTCGTTACCCGCTGCTGCACGAGCGGTTTGTCCAAGCATCGCTGTTTGCAAGCTTTTGCTTCGTGACGCTTCGGCAATAGCAAAACTTTCACTCACTGGCTCCGCATTAACCTTAATCCCCTTAAGCTTTGCATCAACCATGAGCTTCATATAGGAGAATAAATAACGTTGCGCTGCGGCCTCCTGTTGCGCTCGACCGCTGTTCGAAAAGGTTTTACGGTTCGCCAAAAAGCCTGCGTTACCTTCCATCACTTCGCGGTAAACCTCGACTGCCTTGTCGTACTGCTTCATCTTGGCGTAATTCTCTGCAATATAGCTCTTTGCACGTGCAGTCTTAGGGTTATGTTTACCAAAACTTTGTTCTGCTATTTTCACGGCTTCAAGTAAGAATGGCGCTGCCTTTTCGTACTCGCTCTTGTTAAAAAACACACGCCCCATGCCCTGGTGATAAGTCATGGTCCTGGTCGATATCTCATTGGTTTCGCTCAGGCCTGCTTTTAACTTGGCAAAAGCTGCCTCAGCTTCATCCAGTCGACCTTGCTGCAATAATGTTCGTGCCCAAAACATATTTCGCCGAATACCAAAGTGAGACGTATCAGAAAGATTCTGGCCAACCTCGGCAATTTCCAACATGACCTTCTCTGATTCTTTCGGTTTTTTCTGTTCAAGATAAATCTGGGCAAGCGTCAGCATGGTCTGGATTGTTTTAGCACTATCGACACCCAGTACCACTTTTTTCCCTTCAATACTTTCCTTTAGTAACTGCTCTGCCTCAACATAACGCCCCTGCTCCATCAGCACACGACCGAGGTAAGACATAAGATGTAAGGCAAGTTGATGATCTTGATTCTTTTTCTTTGAGGCAAAATTAAC
>Ga0316204_10008006_pt1 | contig 15010 bp, 9 predicted proteins | sample 6monrhotite_MG_2_FD_205661 | JGI IMG/M metagenome (GOLD analysis project Ga0316204, IMG submission 205661) | Microbial mat bacterial communities from mineral coupon in-situ incubated in ocean water Damariscotta River, Maine, United States -... | ecosystem: Environmental > Aquatic > Marine >...
ATATCAGAAGGCGAATATTTGTTTGGTACACTGGCACAGCGGGAGAAAAAACGGCTCGAGGAGTTCAATAAAAATTGCAAATTCACAGCGAAAAAAGGTGGATTCGGTGGTTTCATGAAAAGCACTTTAGGATCGGTTACAAATAGTTTGGCCGTCAGTCAAGGGGAGGAGCCTACCTCTGTTCCCGAAATAGCGGATCCCTGTTTAAAACCAGAGTCGAAAGGTCTGTTTGACGGCTTGACCAGAACCCATCAATCCAATCAAAAACGGAGTGAAACCATCCTCAAATACCGGGAAAAATATTATCCTGATTACCCTGACGTGCAGGCCCGGCCCTTTGCCGACGATATTAAGGACGATTTTTTTAGCCCAACCAGCCCCTTCGCAAGATCTGCCACGGCGGCAGATGCCATGCTTTTCATGCGGGTAGGAAATTATGAAACCGGGGGTCAATTGGCGGAAGAAAGCTTCGATCCAGCCGATGTGAATTCAAACAAACCCAGATTGGCAATGTATATGCTTGAGACCCAGCGGGGTAACAACGAGGCTGCGCTTAAACATCTGGATATATTGATCGAAAACAACACAGCGGGCAGGAAGATTTATGAACTCAGGCTGACCGACTTTAATAAGGCGCTAGAGCCGGTTGTAACAGCCTATACTAAACAAACCAAACTGGAGAGCTTGGCGGCAGTGAGCGGCCTGACTGCAACAGTGGCGACCGAAGATGAAATGCCAGAAGCATATGACGCAGTAAAACACGCCGCAGCACTTAAGGAAATTACTAAAATTTTGGGTCAGAGGCTTGACGTTTTGGGTCAAGCTATAGGCAATTTTAGAAGCTATCCGCCTTTTTATATTGACGCGATTAAAACTGCTGCACATCTGGGCTACGGCGAAAAAGCCCAAGGTTTCTTGCTATTGTGCAAAGGCGCTTTTCCTGAGGCAATTAACCTCGAAGAACAGGCCAAACTAGCAGGTAACAATGCGGACGGGCAGGGAGCAGGGAATGCACCAGCTAATATGAAGAGTTTTGCTGATATGTTTACAGGCAGTAAAAAAAGCCCAACGCCGCAGGAATATCACACGCTCGCTTTTGCACAGTGCGAAGCCGCAACGACTGTGCCCGCCATTAAGGTGTCGACACAAGAAATCCCGCCGGTTGAAAAGATGGCGGCGGTCGCCAGCCCTCAAATCAATTAAATCATCATACGTCCTTTGGTGTTGGCCTATTCAGGGGTTGGAATTGCTCACGGCAGATCCGTCGCGGCCCTTTGCTTCCTTTTGGCGCTGAGCTAAGCTGCATAGCCACGTTATGGTGGCGATTGAGTGCAAAGCAAACTCCTGTACGTCTCCTTTGCCAAATAGGATTGTGGTTATTTATCCCGCGAACCTTGCGACAATAGCGACAATAGGTGCTCCTTTTAGGGCTATTGTCGCGTGTCACAACGGTTCAAAGGGTTGGATTTACCAAATAACGGAGCTGAGATTTGCCTACTGTTGTTCCCTCACGTACAGGCGTGGCCAACAGCCATCCGTAACCGACAAGGTCAGAGCATGCGTCTTTGACTTCTTGCGCCTTCATGTTTCTCAGAGGGGTGCCATTACGCAGCTCACGTACAGTGAACTCAGAAACATTGTTGTCCAGAATATAGAAAGCTAGACGGCGCATATTGACCTCCTTTGCCGTTTTGCTAGCGATCCCGTGCGCCTGCTCCGCCATTGGCCCTGCATAGGCGTCCATAAAATGGATGGCATTCTCTATAGTTCGGACGCTCACCTCAGTTGGCTCTAAGCCATCCGCTGTCACCGCCCAGTCAAGATATTCAAGCACCAGCGCTATGCGCAGGCAAAGCCCTTGTGCTTTGCCCCACAAACCGCTCATTCGGCCATTCTCAGGAGCTACGGCAAGTAACTGTTGCCACCACACCTCAAACAGGTCGGCCGCAGCAGCGGATAAAGGTAGAATACGGGAGCACGGCGTTTGGTTTTCATCCATATCAGGCGCTAAAGCGTCAAGTTTACCTGTAATTTGTTTGATTATTCTATCGTCAGCCAAGTGCTTTGGTCGCTGTCTCGGTGCAGGATTTGGGTAAATGTACAGAAAGCGAGCACTCAAGCCGTCATCATCGCCCTTTAACAGGCAGGATTGCAGCCTGTCAGGCTGAATGCCGCCAAGCACTGATATGGCAAGGCTTGGAATATAAAAGGGTTCGCCGCCATTAAGATCAGCTCGCGCCGTACGGATGCTGGGGAAATCCTCACAAGGTGCCTGTCACGCCATTCGGCCAAGTCTGTCGGTTGAAGCACATCAAGCGGGATATTTGCTATAGGATCGCGCTTGAACTTCTCAAGGCGGATTGTTTCCCACCGAGCACCCTTTTTGGCTGGCGACACCTCTTTAGCGTAGCGGTCGAAAGCATCAAAAACCGTCTTGTGCTTGCCACGTTCGCCCGATGCATAACTTTTTAGCTCGGCTTCTTTTTTGATTGCCCAAGTATTTGCAACCACTCGGGTGTTGAACGTTTTAGAAAACGTTTGGCCCTTATGCTTGACTTTCACCCGGTACGAGTTGCCGCGCTTGGTAATTGACGCCATTGGCACACCTCCGAAAAATGGTCCCCATTTGGTCCCCGGAAGTTATAAGTTTTGATAAAATTTGGCAAACTATGAAAAACAAGTTGGCTTTAAACGACTGCTTTACAACGATTTTAAAAAGTTTGATAGAATTTGAGAATGCCAATTGGTGCCCTGAAGAAGACTCGAACTTCCACGTCCACAAGGGACACTAGCACCTGAAGCTAGCGCGTCTACCAATTCCGCCATCAGGGCACCGTATGAATTGGTCTCGGGGATTTAGCCCGCAGTGCCTTGGCTGTCAAGCGCTTTGGCCCATTGCGGGTGTATCTGGACTTTTGAATCAGATTTTAAATGACCCCGGCAAAAATCAGCGCAAAAAGCACCAGCCCCAAAAGCACCCTGTAGACAACAAAAATTGTCATATCAGCATGCTTTAGCCAGCCCATCAGAAAATGGATTGCACCGAACGCCGCGATTGCAGCGAGCAGTGCGCCGATGCCAGCGTCGACCCACATTTGCGCCGTAGCATGCTCAACAGCCTTAATCGCGGTGGCGGCACCAGAAGCAATGATGGCGGGTATGGATAACAGCATAGAAAACCGCGCAGCGTCGCTACGAGCAAACCCCAGATGCCGAGCGGCGGTCATGGTGATGCCCGCGCGGCTAGTGCCGGGTATTAGGGCCAAAATCTGCGCTAAACCAATGATAAGCGCGGGTTTTATTGCCATGCGGTCCAAGGTTTTATCAATGCCGCCCTTTTTGTCGGCAACATACAGTAGCAGGCCAAAAACAATAGATGTAGTGGCTATCACCTCAGCCCCGCGCAGGCTATCGCTAGCATCCAGCGCCACCATGGCGCCGCCCGCAATAACGAGAGGAATGGTGCCTATAACCAGCGCCCAGAAAAGCTTGCTATAGAGGGTGCCTTCCACTGCGCGGCGAGCAGGCGCAATGCCAACAGCACCGAGGCCAGCCAAGAAAAGACCTTTGGTGTCGCGGGCAAAATATAGCAATACCGCCGTGAGCGTGCCCACATGCACCGCCACATCTAACATCAAGCCTTGATCAGCCCATCCTGTTAAAAGCGGCACCAGTATCAGGTGACCAGAGCTGCTGATTGGCAAAAATTCAGTAATGCCTTGAACCAGGGCAAGAATGATGAGTTGAAAAAGCGTCATTTTAGAAAATGCCTTCCTGACACAATGCTGTTTTTCCTGTCGCTACGAGGCAACCTCCAGCTAGCTATATCAGGTCAGTTATGGGGGAACGAGGGCTTAATTAATACCGATGTGATACTATTTATTGGGTCACATAGGCGGCTTTGGCCCCGAAAAGCCGGTGTGTCTGGTAATTTACGTCAGTATGTATGACCTATTTAGCATTTTTCGGGTGATTTTATTGTATATTGTATTTATAGTGCGCAACGAATGGGAATTGAGACATAAAATTACCCGTATTGTGATCCACAAACAACGGTGCCTCGAAAGAGGAACGCTGTCGATGTGCGTAATTCGGTATATTGAGGGCAGCAAATGGCTGAAAAATTATTAAAATTTGTTTCGCTGGAGCAGCAAATGCCCACAAAGCGTTCGCCGGAAAAGCGGTTGCATGACTTTGACGAGGTTTATGCGCGGTTTGATATCAACGCTGCTGAACAACAAGCGAGCCGCTGTTCGCAGTGTGGTGTGCCCTATTGCCATATTCATTGTCCGCTTGGGAACAATATCCCCGATTGGTTGCGTCTTACCGCTGAAGGCCGTCTTGAAGACGCCTATTTAATGGCGACCAGCACCAATAATATGCCTGAAATTTGTGGCCGTATTTGCCCGCAGGATCGCCTGTGTGAAGGCAACTGTGTAATTGAAAAAGATTTTGACGCCGTCACTATTGGCAGCGTTGAAAAATATATCGTTGATACCGCATGGGAAAAAGGCTGGGTTAAGCCAATTCGCCCCCGCGTTGAATTAGACCAATCTGTGGGTATTATTGGCGCAGGCCCTGCAGGGCTCGCGGCTGCTGAAGAGCTCAGAAAAGTTGGCTATCAGGTCCATATCTATGACCGGCACGACCGCGCTGGGGGCCTTCTCGTTTACGGAATTCCAGGCTTTAAGCTTGAAAAAGACGTGGTAGGCCGCAGAACTGGGCGGCTTGAGCAATCTGGTATTAATTTCCATCTGGATTTTGAAGTGGGCCGTGAGGCCAGCCTTGCCGACTTGCGCGAAAAACATGATGCGCTATTGGTGGCGACGGGTGTCTACCGGGGACGCGGCCTGAAGGTGCCGGGGGTCGGCCTTGGCAATATTCGCGAAGCGCTAGATTATCTGATTGCCTCTAATAAAAAAAGCTTCGGCGACGCTGTGCCTGAATTCGAAAATGGCAACCTTGATGCCAAGGGCAAAAATGTTGTTGTGATCGGCGGCGGTGATACAGCAATGGACTGCGTGCGCACCGCCGTTCGTCAGGGCGCGAAATCCGTGAAATGCGTGTATAGGCGCGACAGAGCAAATATGCCTGGCAGCGCGCGAGAAGTGGAAAATGCCGAAGAGGAAGGCGTTGAATTTGTGTGGTTGACCGGCCCTGAGGCCTTTGTTGGAGACAAAACTGTGTCAGCAGTGCGGGCCTATGAAATGCGCTTAGGTGCCCCCGACGGCACGGGTCGCCAAGCACCGGAGCCCGTGCCTGAAAGCAGTTTCAATATGGATTGTGATCTGGCGATACTGGCGCTTGGGTTCGAACCAGAAGACTTACCTGCATTATTTGGTGCGCCAGAGCTGCGCGTTACGCGCTGGGGTACTGTTACCGTTGATCATGAAAGCATGATGAGCAATCTGGAAGGTGTGTTTGCAGCGGGCGATATTGTGCGCGGTGCTTCGCTGGTTGTGTGGGCAATCCGCGACGGCCGTGACGCGGCGACAGCCATAAAGAAATTTCTCAAGAACCAAAAAGCCGCAGCGGCTTAAGTCGGATCAAACCTATGAATTCTTACAATGAATATGTCCCTGGCCCAATAGGCCTTTATGACCCGGCAGATGAACATTCCTCTTGCGGCGTGGGTCTTATTGCAGCCCTTGATGGTCGCCCCAGCCGCGATGTGGTGCTGCGCGGCATTGAAGCGCTTAAGGCAATCTGGCACCGGGGTGCTGTGGATGCAGATGGCAAAACCGGCGACGGCGCGGGCATTCTTCTGGAAATACCGCAGGAATTTTTCCGCGAGCATATTAAGGCCACTGGGCACGAACCTAAAAAGGGCCGTATTGCTGTCGGCATGGCCTTTCTGCCCCGGCTTGATCTGTCGGCACAGGAAACCTGCCGCACCATTGTAGAAACTGAAATTCTGGCATTTGGCTATACCATTTATGGCTGGCGGCAAGTGCCTGTTGACGTCTCAGTGATCGGGGAAAAAGCGGAAGCTACACGTCCCGAGATTGAGCAAATAATGATTGCCAACAGCAAGGGCGTAGATGATGAGACTTTCGAGCGTGAGCTCTATGTAATTCGGCGCCGCATCGAGGCTGGTGTTATCCAGAGCCAGGTTGGCGACTTTTACATGTGCTCGCTTTCCAGCCGTTCGGTTATATATAAAGGGCTTTTTCTCGCCGAACAGCTGTCTATCTTTTTCCCTGATCTGCTGGATGAGAAATATATTTCCAGCTATGCGGTTTATCACCAGCGCTACTCCACCAATACATTTCCTCAGTGGTGGTTGGCACAGCCGTTTCGTATGCTGGCCCATAACGGCGAGATCAATACCCTGCGCGGTAACTTGAATTGGATGAAAAGCCACCAAATCCGGATGGCATCCATCGCTTTTGGCGAAAACTCTGAAGACATCAAGCCCGTCGTGCCCATGGGTGCCTCCGATAGCGCAGCCCTTGACGCAGTGTTCGAGGTATTGGTGCGTTCAGGCCGCGATGCGCCGATGGTGAAAACCATGTTGGTGCCGGAAGCATGGTCGAACAAAAGTACGATGCCTCAGCCTCACCGAGATATGTATGCCTATACCAATAGCGTGATGGAACCCTGGGATGGTCCGGCAGCCATTGCTGCAACGGACGGGCGCTGGGTTGTTGCGGGCCTCGATAGAAACGGCCTTCGCCCGATGCGCTTCACGGTAACCAATGACGGTTTCCTGATCGTGGGATCAGAAACCGGTATGGTGGTTGTGGATGAAGCCGACGTGCGCGAAAAAGGCAGGCTTGGCCCGGGCCAGATGGTCGCGCTTGATCTGCAGGAAGGCCGTCTGTACCACGACGGCGAAATCAAAGATAAATTATCTTCCGCCCAGCCTTACGGCGCATGGGTTGCCGACCTGGATTCGATTAAACAGTTGCCGGGATACCAAGGCAAAGAAGTGGCTACGCATAGCGGCGATGATCTGCGCCGCAGACAAATAGTTGCAGGCCTAAGCCATGAAGACCTGGAATTGATCCTTCAGCCGCAGGTGATGACCGCCAAGGAAGCCATTGGTTCGATGGGGGATGATACCCCCCTTGCTGTGCTGTCAGCCCAGTATCGCAATCTGTCACACTTTTTTAGGCAGAAATTTTCTCAGGTTACCAACCCGCCGATCGACAGCTTGCGTGAGCATCGAGTGATGAGCCTCAAGACTCGCTTTGGCAATTTTGCCAATGTGCTTGACGAAGGCCACACGCAGGCAGGTGCTTTGGTGCTGGATAGCCCGGTAGTTACCAACCGGGAATGGCAATCACTCATTGATCATTTTGGCAGTTCGGCTGAGCGCATAGATTGCACGTTTGAAGTTTCAGGCGGTCCGTCAGCACTGCGCTCCGCGCTTGACCGCATTAGGCGGGAAGCCGAAGACGCCGTGCGCGAAGGCCGCGGCCACCTGTTTCTTTCCGATGAAAACATCAGTGCTGACCGCGCACCAGTGCCAATGATTTTGGCCGCCGGCGGCTTGCATACGCATTTGGTTGAAAATGGATTGCGCACTTTTACCAGCCTGAATGTTCGGTCGGCCGAATGCCTTGATCCGCATTATTTCGCTGTGTTGGTAGGCGCGGGGGCAACCACGGTGAACGCCTATTTGGCGCAGGATGCGATCGCCGATCGGCAGGCAAAAGGCTTGTTCGGTGATTTAGACCTCACCGAATGCATGACCAGAGCATGCGAGGCCATCGACCAGGGCTTGTTGAAGATACTGTCCAAAATGGGAATTTCGGTAATTTCCAGCTACCGAGGCGGCAACAATTTTGAAGCCCTGGGCCTATCACGCGCACTCGTTGCCGAATTCTTCCCGGGCACACCTACGAAAATATCTGGTATTGGTCTGGCGGGCATTCAGCAGAAAATATTGGAACAACACGGCAAAGCCTTTGCAGCTGATGATGCAGCCTTGCCAATCGGCGGTCTTTACCGGTACCGCAAGGGCGGCGAGATACACGCCCATGATGGTCAGTTAATCCATCTGCTGCAAAAAGCAGTGAGCGACGACAATTACGCGAAATATCTAACTTATTCGCGCGGCCTTCATAATTTACCGCCCGTGAACTTGCGAGATTTGCTTGATTTTCGCCGCGCTGACGAAGCCACGCCTCTTGACGAAGTTGAGAGCATCACCCAGTTGCGCAAGCGCTTCATTACTCCCGGTATGTCGTTAGGGGCTTTATCCAAAGAGGCACACGAAACGCTGGCCATCGCCATGAACCGCATTGGCGCAAAGTCAGTTTCCGGTGAAGGCGGGGAAGACAAACGCCGCTACACCCCCTTTGAAAATGGGGACAATGCCAACAGCCCAATCAAGCAAATAGCTTCCGGCCGGTTCGGTGTTACTGCTGAATATCTAAATGCCTGCGAGGAAATTGAAATCAAGGTCGCACAAGGCGCCAAGCCGGGCGAAGGCGGACAGTTGCCAGGATTTAAAGTAACAGATATGATCGCGAAGCTCAGGCACTCAACGCCGGGCGTGACACTGATTTCGCCGCCGCCACACCACGATATTTATTCGATCGAAGATTTGGCACAACTGATTTATGACCTGAAGCAGATCAACCCTGTTGCTAAAGTGTGTGTAAAGCTGGTGTCTTCTGCCGGTATTGGCACCATTGCCGCGGGTGTCGCCAAAGCGCATGCCGATGTGATCCTGATATCAGGCCATAATGGCGGCACCGGCGCCAGCCCGCAAACCAGCATTAAATATGCCGGTACACCGTGGGAAATTGGTCTTGCGGAAGTTAACCAGGTGCTTACGCTCAATGGTCTCCGGCACAGGGTGAAACTGCGCACCGACGGCGGCATCCGCACTGGACGCGATGTGGTAATTGCCGCGATGTTGGGTGCTGAAGAATACGGTGTAGGTACTGCGTCGCTGGTGGCGATGGGCTGCATTATGGTGCGCCAATGCCATTCCAACACTTGCCCTGTGGGTATATGCACACAAGATGAAGCGCTCAGGAAAAAATTTGATGGCAGTGCTGAAAAAGTTGTAAATTTATTCAGCTTCATCGCCGAGGAAACCCGCGAAATCCTCGCGGAGTTGGGTGTTGAAAAGCTAGAGGATATTATTGGCCGGACAGAGTTTTTGCATCAGGTTAGCCGTGGTGCGGATCACTTGGATGATTTGGACCTAAACCCTTTGTTGGTACAGGTAGGTGGCCGCGGACAAAAGCATATTTGCACGCTTGAAGAGCGCAATCCAGTACCTGCCTCGCTTGATGCGCAGATGATAAAAGACGCCCAGGCCGTTTTCACAAAGGGTGAGAAGATGCAGCTTACCTACAGTGTGCAAAATACACTGCGGGCTATTGGCACGCGGTTTTCCAGCGAAATTACGCGAACCTTCGGCATGGCTGGGCTGAAGGAAAATCATGTCACTGTGCGGCTTAGAGGCTCGGCGGGTCAATCGCTTGGAGCCTTTGCGGTTCAAGGCTTGAAGCTTCAGGTTTCTGGCGATGCCAACGATTATGTTGGCAAAGGCCTATCAGGCGGTACTATTGTTGTTAGGCCTTCCAACAGGGCATCCTTTAATTCACAGGCTAATACCATTATTGGCAATACCGTTCTATACGGCGCGACATCAGGCAAGCTGTTTGCTGCAGGTCAGGCCGGAGAACGGTTTGCCGTTCGGAATTCCGGTGCCACGGTTGTGGTGGAAGGGTGCGGCGCCAACGGTTGCGAATATATGACCGGCGGCACAGCGGTAATTCTTGGCAGTGTTGGTGATAACTTTGGTGCGGGCATGACGGGCGGTATGGCCTTCATTTATGATGAAAACGCGCTGTTTGAGGAGTATGTGAACCGGGACACCGTGCTGATCAACCGGCTAGACAGTGACCACTGGGAGGGTGTTCTTACAGCCCTTATTGAAGAGCATGCTCATGAAACCCATAGCCGGTGGGCCAAAACGATTCTGTCGAACTGGGAAGCAAAGCGCGGTCAGTTTTGGCAAGTGGTGCCAAAAGAAATGGTGAGCAGATTAGAGCACCCCGTTAGCGACAGTGAAGGCAAACAAGAGCTTTCCGCATAAAAACCCACAACAGCCTGTGTAGTCCATAGGCTGTTGTTTAGCTGAAATGTGTTTGTTAGCCTTGCTCTAAGGCCCGTTCACGGTATGCGGTAACATTGCCCAGCATAACTTTGGAGTTGTCGAAATTGGAGTGTTTCATCACCTCGATAAACTCTCTAAATTCCGGGTGGTTTTCTTTCCAAATGCATTTGCTTTCATACATTTCTTTGGGCCAAGTTCCCCAGTCAGTAACCATGCTGAATTGTATTTTATCGACACCAAAGCCACTAGCAAGTTCGATGAAAGCTGGCATGTCGCGAAAATTATCAACCTGCACTACAAAATCGAGCCGCATCAGCTTGAAATAGCCCTCTGCGCGCTTTTTGCCGAGAAAATCAAGGTTTTCCATCAACTTTTGCCAGTCGCCGCCGCGCCGGGTGATGGCATATGTATCCGCTTTTGCTGCATCCAGGCTGATGATCAGGTTTTGAAGGTTATCGTGTATTTTATGCAGGCGTTCAAAGTTTCGGGGCGTGAACATCACACCATTTGTTTGTAAATTAACGGTCATATTTGGAAAATTTGTACCATTTAGTTCAAAAAGAAACTCTCTGAATATCTTTGAACCAAACGGGTCGCCCGACCCGGTAACATTAATATTGAATGCCTGCTCGGTTGGTTCCTTCAAATAAGCCTCAACGATTTTATCGTGAATAGCTTTTTTCTCGTCATACTGCGCACCCGAGGACAGCATGATTTTTTCGGTACGGCAACTGGGGCAGGACAAATTGCAAGAAGGATCATTGCAAAAATTAATCATTGTAGGCCCGGCCTGCATGACGGTGCGCTTGTTATCAATTATGTCTGCATAATCTGCCCGCATGCGTGCGGCTTCGTTTGTGGGCAGCATGTTTCCCTGAATGAGCGGGCAGACCTTTTTGTCACAATATTTGAAGGACCCATCAAAAATGGATGCGCGGATGGCTTGTGACGCCTCCGAATTCCACAGCTTTTCTGCGGGCGTTGTTTTGACATTGCCCAGGGGTAGCCGAAGCCAGCCAGAGCAACAGCTGTAGGCGTCACCTGATTCGTAAATATCAAATTGAACAAATGGATGTGGGCAGAAATAGTTACTCATATCTTTATCGATATTGAGGGTACCCTCTGCGTCCCGTTTGGCACGACCACTAAGCGATGATCTTTTATTTTTTTTCCGATTTTTCCGCCATTTTTTTAGCGCTTTCAGTCCAAACATCGGCCCCTCACGTGTTTTGCTTTGTTGTGTGGCAATCAATACACCAGCAATTGCTGTTTGTCTTTGTCGGTTTCAGACGCAGCAGCAATTTTTTTGCGGCTTCTTTTTCTCGAAGGTGAATTGTAGCTGGTTCCTCTTTGAAACATAAGGTAACAAGTACGTTATATGCCGATACTTTATCATCACTGGTTAAGCCCCGCCGCGCGGTTTGTTCGTGTACTTCTTACCGAGAAGCGCATTGATTTTAGCTTGCGCCTTGAAAAAGAATGGGACCGTAGGCCTGCTTTTCTGGCCCTCAACCCTGCAGGCGAAGTACCTGTTCTGGTGATGGACGACGGCAAGGCCTATTCTGGCGTTATGGCAATTGCGGAGTTTCTGGAAGAAATTGTGCCCGAACCTCAGCTTATGATAGGCGGTGCGGATGAACGGTATGAGATCAGGCGCTTAATGGGCTGGTTTCACACCAAACTTGGCAGTGAAGTCACACGCCATTTGGTAACGGAAAAACTTTATAAGCGGTTTTTTGGTATGGGCGAACCTGATAGCGAAGCCGTGCGGTGTGCGGCGCATAACATGAAAATTCATCTGGAATATATTTCGTTCCTCGCCGAACGCAGGCATTATTTGGCGGGACCGCAATTTACCATGGCAGATGCCGCCGCCGCCGCGCATATTTCGGTCGCAGACTATTTTGGCAACATATATTGGCAAGATTGGCCTGCGGTGAAAGATTGGTACGTGCGTGTGAAATCGCGCCGGTCGGTTCGCTCGCTGCTCAGCGATAAAATCAATGGCCTTGCCCCTTCCAAACATTATAGCGAACTGGATTTTTAGCCATGCCTTCGGGCGCTGACATTCGCACGCAGCTTGAGACCAAGGCTGCTGAACTTGGATTTGACCAGTTTGGCATAACCGAAGCCCATACAAGCGCCGCAGTTGTCGACGGGTTTCGTAGTTTTATCAAAAAAGGTCATCACGGCACCATGTCCTGGCTTGCGGATCGTATGCCTGAACGGGAGCAGCCGCGTACCCTGTGGCCAGAGGCGCGTGCCGTGATTATGCTGGGCATTAATTATGGTCCAAAGGAAGATCCGCGCCTACTGCTCGACCATGCAAATACGGCAAATATTTCGGTTTATGCGCGCGGTAAAGACTATCACGATTTGGTAAAAAAGCGCCTCAAGGCAATGGCCCGCTGGATGGTGAGTGAATACAAATGTGATCTGAAGGTGTTTGTGGATACGGCGCCAGTACCTGAAAAGCCGCTAGCCGCCAGTGCTGGCCTTGGCTGGCAGGGCAAGCACACCAATATGGTTTCCACCCAGTTTGGCAGCTGGCTGTTTTTGGGGGCTATCTATACAGATATGGAGTTGCCCGCAGACCAGCCCCATGCCAACCAGTGCGGCAGCTGCAATGCCTGCATTGACGCATGCCCAACAAATGCCTTTCCTGAACCCTATAAAATTGATGCGGGGCGCTGCATCAGCTACTTGACGATTGAACACAAAGGGCCAATCCCGATCGCGTTTCGCAAGGCCATGGGCAACCGCATATACGGCTGTGATGATTGCCTTGCCGCCTGCCCCTGGAATAAATTTGCTGTAACCTCGAATGAGGCCGCGTTTCACGCCCGCGCTGAACTGGGTGCCCCTGCGCTTGCTGATTTGGTGGCGCTCGATGACGCCGGTTTCCGGCAAATATTTTCTGGTAGCCCTATTAAACGCATTGGCCGGGACAGATTTATCCGTAACGTGCTCTATGCCATTGGAAATTCGGGCGATAAAAGCTACCTGCCTGCGGTGGCTGCCCTAATTACTGATGAAAGCGAAGTGGTACAAGACGCGGCGCTTTGGGCACTGCAGGAATTGAGGGAATAGACCTTTTACCATAGTTTTAAAACTGCGGTTGGTTTGAGGGTTTCGCCCTCATTCACCTTGCCGCCGGGGCCGAATTTGGGCCACTGACTGCCAGCTACGAAATAATACCCTGACGGGGTAGAGGTGCCCAATGTTGGTTCGTCAAAGCCGGGCAGTGATTGGGCCAAAACCTCAATGTCCGCAACAGACTTGCCGTCATCCGACAGTGTGATCGCGACTATTTTGTGGGGGTTGGATCCGTTTTGAATGCCGACCAACTTGCCGTAGCGTTCTGTCAGCCCATCAATACCAATAAGGTTGCTATGGGCGCTGCGCGCCAATAGGTTGGCGGTGCCCGCTGCCCGGTCCAGCCGCCAGATACCCCGGCCCCAATCGGCCATGTAAAGAACACCGTTCAGCTCCGCCAGCCCTTGCGGGCTCATGGAATTGGACAGGTCAAACACCTTCACCAGCTTGTCGCCGTCAATTCGGTATACAGCCCTGCCGGTGGCATCGCTCACATAAACCTTATGGCCTTCTGCGATAATCAGGTCGGCGATCTGGTGTTTGTTGGTGCTGCCGTCCAGCACCCAATTACGTTTGAGCTTGCCGGTGGCCGCGTCAAATTCCGCGACACCGGTGGTGCCTTCCCCAGCTGCAATATTTGGCGTTTGGTCCACACGGGCGTAGGTGGCAAAAATACTGTCATGGAGCGTATCATAAGCGATGCCAAAAAAGCTGCCCATAGCGTGGGTTTTTCCGTCCACAAGCAGCGCACTATCACTGCCGTTCACACTGTATATGCCGCCTGAAACTACGCTGGAAACGAAGGTGCGTCCACTTGGGGCAACAGCGATGCCCTCAATCAGTTTTGCGTCTGTACCAATCGTTGCGTGTATGGTGGCCTCGCCTTTGGCCGCGATGTTGACGTCAAACATTGCTTTGATCCCAAGCCATATGTCAGGGGCAAGTTTTTCGCTGAGCTTTTTCTGAATACCAGCGCCGGGCACTTGTCCTGCCGCTGCAAATTGCCGGGCTGCTTTTGCCGCGCGGCGCACGTCGCCAGTTTCCGCAGCCAAATAAGCCACATAGCCCAATATCAGCGTATTGCCGGGGCGAAGGGCTAGTGCCTGTTCCATTTTTGCGAGCGCAAGGGCGTGGTCACCGGTGCGAAAAGCAGCAAGTCCTTCGCCGCGTGCTTTTTGGCTGGCCTCAAACTGAGCGCCGGTTTCAAAAACAAGATCACTCGCAGCAACAGGGTGCGCCGTGAGCATAAGGGCAAGCATCAAGCCAATGAGTTTTTTCATGGCCCTATGCTAGGCAATGCTATGCCAGATGCAATATGCCTTTTGTTTAGGTCAGTAAATCAGCGGCTGGCAAAAGCTAGCGCGTGCGGCGGCGTAGTGTTTGGTTGCCGCCACTAGTGTTTTTGCCAGACTCAGGCTTGCGAAAGGCCTTTGTTTGTGCGGATTTTGCTTTACGTGCAGCGACGGCGGGACGCTTTTTCTTTGCGCCTGCTTTTGCCTTGCGTTTGTTAGCACTTGGGTCCACGCGCTTCGCGGTTTTTCTGGTTAGTGGCTTGCCAGCACCTTCGGACGATTTAGCCCAACCGGCGTCACCCGCTGCGCTACTGGAAGACGGACCGGATGTTTGTGCACGCTCGGTACGGTGCGGTTTACCAGCCGCAGCATTTTCCCGCCTATCGCCTGTTTGTTTTTCACCAGACCGTTTTTCACCCGGTCTTTTTTCACTAGGTCTTTTTTCAAAAGTACGCTCGCTTTTATGCGCATCTTGTTTTCTGGGTTTTTTTGCTGGGCGGCTTTCCTGTGTTGGATCATATTCCGTTTTGGATGCGCG
>Ga0316204_10008008_pt1 | contig 15008 bp, 14 predicted proteins | sample 6monrhotite_MG_2_FD_205661 | JGI IMG/M metagenome (GOLD analysis project Ga0316204, IMG submission 205661) | Microbial mat bacterial communities from mineral coupon in-situ incubated in ocean water Damariscotta River, Maine, United States -... | ecosystem: Environmental > Aquatic > Marine >...
TTACCTTTTTTGTAAAACTTGTGGATCATGTCATTGTGGTGAGGTGCTTTGTCGATAACAACGATGTTGTCGATTCCTGCAAGTTTTGCTTCGATAGCACATGCCATACCGCCAGGACCTGCTCCAACAACAGCAATGTCTACTATTCTTCCGTTTTCATGAATCATAATTTTCCTTCAGAAATATTTACCCGAATTATATACAAATTTTTGAATAAAGTCTTCTCCATTATTGTCATTTTTATTCTCTATTTTTGTTGTTTTTATTAATATAAAAGATAACTGTTTACATATATATTCTTGGCGGGTAAGCAGACAGACAGTGTAAAGATGAACAAACTTGACATCTGCATACTCTAAACTCACATGTGTCGGATGGATAAACGTAATACAGCATATGCTTATTTTTAACGTACCAAGAAGCAGAGTATACGCATTAATAGAATTTAGAATAAAAATTGTGTACAATAGGACATATTTATCAAGGAGAAGTATTTGCTGTTTAGATCTGTACTTCTGCTGCTTGTTTTTTTTGTTTTTCAAACTAATCTTTATGCACTCACCCTTAGTGTCAATGTGGGACGCGAAGAGGGTGAGAGTTATTCTACGGTACACATCAAAGAAGAGCTTTCTTTCAGATGTCTGAGCGAGAAAGATGAGTTTGATGAGATCAAACAGATCCAGTGTGTTTTTCCACGAGAACCAAAAGAGAAGTTTGAAGCCTTCGAGACCAACTATTTCAAGATAGATTCCTTCACTAAAAAGGGAAAGTATATACTGCGTATCTATCCTATAGAAAAGATGCAGTTGATTCCGATCAAGCACAAGCTGTATGAGACGAGCAAGATACGAAAACCAAGTGAGTATACGACCTCGTCACACTGGATGATCATTGGCTATAAACAGAGACTTCCACTGATAAGGATGATGACAACACCTCCTTTGGGCATCGACTTCCCCATAGAGATGGAAGAGACCAAGTTGCCGAGTGTCGGTGCCTTGGACATAGCAGGTATGCCGATACAGCTCAATGAGCTAGGCGATGTTAGTGCCTATATGCAGATCAAGAGCGACTATGAATCAGGAAACTATGTACAACTATCCAATGATGTAGATGCACTTTTTAAGAACTATCCAGAGACGATTTTCAAAGCAGAACTACTCTTGTATAAGATGAGAGGCCTTCATCATACGGATGAGAGTGAAGCCTTACTTGAAGTCTCAAAAGAGTTTATCCGTGAGTATTCGGATGATGAGAATATGGCTGAAGTACTTGCTTATACGGCAAATGCCTATTCTGATGTAGGAATGCAGGCGGACGGAAGTTATTTCTTTGAACGTCTGTTCAAAGAGTATCCGGAGTCAAAGTTTGCTTCTTTGGGAATGATATTTCTGGGCGATCAGTTTGTCTCAGGTGGGAAACAGAAGCAGGCAGAGATCTATTTTGAAAAAGCGCTCTATATGACAAAAGATGTTGAGATCGCTTCGATGGCAGCGATCCGTCTTGCCAGAATAAGTCTTGAGAAGGGTTTTAATGACAAGTCGGCGGAACTGTTTGAAAAGATCATAGAGGGGAATAGTAAATACCTTCTTCATGATGTCACAGAGAACTATGATACTGCTCGGGCCTTTGCGAACAGAGGCCATAAGAAGACAGCAGCAGACATACTGAGCGCGATCACAGCGCATCTTCCTCGAAACGATGACAGATATGAAGCGATGATCAAAGATATTGGGGTATGGCTGAGCGAGACATCAGACAAGGCGGCAGCATACAAGGCACTTAAACGTTATCAAGAGATGTATGGAGACAGTGATTATACGCAAGAAGTGCAAGAGTCTCTGGATGCGCTTTTTTATACGCCGGAAGATGCGAACAAGACGGCTCTGATCGCCGAGTATGAAAACCTTGAAACTAAGTACGCAGATCAGGAGATTGGACAAAAGGCAGCACTGGAAAAGGCAAAACTGTATTATGCGCAAAACAGTTATGCTCAGGTGCTTGATATGAACGGTTCGGGAGTGGAACAAGAAGAAGCGTATACCCAGCTCAGACAGGACTCAGCCAAAGCCTTAGCCATGCAGTCGCTTGAAAAAGGCGAGTGTGCGCAGGCTATCATGCTTAGCAAAGAGCATAATCTAACCCTGGAGCAAAAGTTTGACAAGAGTCTTTACAACTGTGCTTATAAGACCGGGAACTACTTCTTGGCCAAGACCACAGCGGCGAAGCACCTTAAAGACAAAGACGAACGTCTGCAATGGCTCTATAACTACGCAAAGACACTGAACAAATCCGGTCAGTATGAAGAGCTGACGAAAGTTGCTGCAGATGTGATTACGCTATCAGAAATGGAAAAAAGTTCGGCCTATGACGATATCTTGCAAGATCTCTTTTATGCTTATGAGCGTTTGGGCAACTCCCAGGGTATGATCAAGACGGTAAAAGAACTTGAAAAACGCCGCGGTCTGGAGTATGACGATATAGAGATCTATGTCAGTATGATCAAGCTCGGACTTAAAGAGAATGACGACATTATCATCGAGACTTACGCCACCAAGGTAATGACACTTCAAGAGAAGACAAATAGCTATTCGCAAAGTCCTTTTGCTGAGTTTGCAGCACTTCAGGTTTTAAAAACTCAGAAAAAAGAGAAAGAGCAATTGGTGCTTCTTGACAAACTTGTGAAGCGTGACCTGAATGACAAAGAGAAATCCCGTGTTCACTATATGTACGGGTCACTTCTGATGAAAGCGGGCAAGAGCACTGAAGCCAAGGCCGCTTTTGAAGCCAGTATCAAGGCAGATGAGAAATCGGCTTGGGCTGGCTTGTCTAAGGATGCTTTGGAGTTGGTTGAGTAGAAATATAATCATTCTCCTCACGCTTGAACATAAGGTGAATTAGCATGAGATAAGAGTGCTATTTGAAGATACTGTTGCAATATTCGAGATAGCTGGCCCCAATACACATGGTAAATAACTACAAATCTACTGTTATGATTTTTTCACTCCTATATTTCGAGACGATTTTCAATACGAAGGAGATAAAAGAGCTTCTAGTCAAGAGTAGACTACAGATTAAAAATCATACGAGGCGATAAGGCGGAGGTGGTTCACATCATCTTTGCCGTTGATATAGTCGATCGCTTCGAAACGAAGAAAGACAGACGTGTCGGCATCGAAATAGTGTCTTAGGTGAGTATAGTAGGCATTAAAATCATTCCCTCTTGGGTCATGGACGCGTGTGTTTGTCAGCCAGATTGCAAACTCGCTTTGGCCGTACGAAAGCGGGTCTACATCAAAGCGCGAATGCAGCATCCATGTCTCAGGTTTAAAGTTCCCCCGACCGTTGGCTACCATGGAAGTAGTGTAGACCTTTGCCAAGCCGCCATACCCTTTGACGATCCCGCTTAAGCCAAAGTTCTGTGAGTAGTTTAAAGTGACATTCCAGTTGTCTCCGTCGACTCCAAATTTTAGTGCAATCAGATCGATATCGTCTCCGCCGTCATTAGATGTACGCATATTGTAGACTCCGCCATTACCGCTTTTAAAATACTGCAGGCCTGCACAGAAAAGATATTCATCTCCCGTAACCTGCTTATAATCGATTTGGCCTATAAAGGTACTGTAGAGTTCAGGTGCATGATAATAATAAGCCTGTAGGCTTATATCTTTGAACCCTTCATTGGTGATTGCAAGCATGGTGATACCATCATCAAACTCTCCGCTTCCACTCATCTTTGTATAGTCGTCTGAAGTGTTCTTGCGTATCTGGGTGATGTAGTTGAGCTGAACCTTGGTGTTGGTGAGACTTTCAGAAGTCAGAGTGAATCCCTGATAGGACCAGGGGACGATTCGTGTTGTATCATCGTTCATCATAGGCGTTGATAGCATCATGTTACCGGCTTTTAAAAAATGCCCTTGATCCCTGTAGGATATAAAAGATTCCGACACTGCGCTCAGGCTCGAAGCCCCTTTGTCATTGTTAAAAAGATTCGTTGCTTCCGGATTTTTGTTTGGTCCGACAGGAGAAGATTGATGAAAACGTACAGAGGCGGAGAGAGGCTTGGAATCATCGGTAGTGTATTTTAAAAAACCACCTAAGGCAGTTGCATAGGCATTTTCTTGTTCTTTTCTATCGATATTATAAAAGAAGAGGGTGGCATTACCCTGAACCTTTCCCTGAGTAAAGGCACGAGAGAATGTATCTGAACCCTTTACGCAATGAACACTGGTCAATAATAAGAAGGTCAGTGCATGCGCTCGCAAGATATGCCTCCGTGTATATAGTCTAATAAATACCTTAACAAATCACAGCTGTATATAGACTTTAATTTTCATAGGGTATAATTTCATCATTATTCTAACAAGGAGAAGTTTATGGGAATGCCACAACCTTCGTTTTATCTTTTTAAGTGTCAACAATCAGCACCAGCAAATATGCCTGGAAAACCATCATGTGTAACACCGGAAAATGAGGATCTTTTTCAATTTTTGGGAATGTCGTTGATGAAAAAAGGTCTAGTCGGTAATGTGATGCCAATTCAAACAGGTTGTTTAAACCGTTGTAATGCAGGACCTCTTATGTTAGTAGAACCAGGCCACGTCATGTATGCCGGTCTGACAAAAGATAAAATCACAAAAATTATTGATGAGCATATCATTGGCGGAAATATTGTTGAAGAGTATCTTATTGATGAAGAACTATGGGATGCACCAATCTCTCCTGCTGATATGATAAAGCAGATGGCTCAGTAAGGAAAAATAATGACAATGGAAATGCTATATAGTAAGATTCACCGTGCAACGGTAACTGATGCTAATTTGAATTACGTCGGTTCGATTACCATTGATGAAGAACTTCTTGAAGCATCGAAAATGAGAGTCGGTCAAAAAGTAGAGATTCTCAACATCAATAATGGTGAACGTTTTTCGACATACATCATCTTAGGCGAACGCGGGAAACGTGATATCTGTCTGAATGGTGCTGCTGCACGTAAAGTCCATAAAGGCGATAAGATCATTGTCGTCGCTTATGGAACTTATCATGAGAATGAACTTGAAGACTATAAACCGAGAGTTGTTATCTTGAATGATGATAATAACATCGATGAAATCCTAGACGAGATCTAAATGTTTGAAAACATGAACCTAGGCGATATGGGTAAGATGCTCGAGCAAGTTCAAGAACAAACAAAAAAGATGGAAGCCGAGATGGCTTCCAAAGAGTACACCGCTAAAGTCGGAGGCGGTATGCTTGAGATCAAGATGAGTGGAAGCGGCGAGGTGATCGATGTGAATATCGATGACAGCCTGCTTGAAGACAAAGAGTCTTTACAAATACTGCTGATCTCCTGCATCAATGACGTCAATAAGATGGTTCAAAACGATAAAAACAATTCGACAATGGGTATGCTTGGTGGCATGGGTGACCTATTCGGTAAAAACTAATGGCTCTCCGCCATTTTATCTTCGCACTTTTTTTTCTACCTCCACTAACACTTTTTTCTGCACCTATTGATTTTAAATCCTGTCAACTCAAGTATCAAGTCAGCTCGATTGCAATCGGCAAGACGCAAGGCTTCGCCGTAGATACTCAGTACGCACTTTATTATTCGCAGAAAGAACCCAGGGGTGACGTCATAAAGCGTGATCCATTTTTAGGTCTTAACCTTGTAAAAGCCCCTAAACCTTTTAAACATATTTTTAAGTTTTACAACAATGATCCTAAAGAACTTGCTGCCACCTTGCCAAAACAGGTGAGCGAAGGCAAGATAATAAGCGAACAGATAGGGCTTAATACGTTGGGCCAGTTCTCAAAGAGTATTGAAGAAAACTCAATCATCAGCGGGACCTGCTGCGGGATCATAGGTATAAGCACGCCTAAGGGTATAATCGACAAAGGCTATATTCACCATTTTTTAGAATCCAAAGCGGTTGTCTATGCTGATATAGGTATCCGACTGGCAGACAAAAAAGGGACTCGCGTTATCGAGGTCAATCCTTTTTTTGAAGATTCGCCTTTTTTCCTAAATGATCTGATCATCTCTATGGATACGAAGAAGACAAAAAATGCAGCGCAGTTGAGCCGAGATATTCTTTTCGCTTCTCCCGGAAGCAAACATACTTTTGTCCTTATTCGAGAAGGTAAAGAACTCAAACTGGATGCAGTGTTTCAAAAACGCCTTAGCGGAGGGCTTGTCCCGGACAGTTTTTTTGATCTTTTCGGACTTATGCTTGATGAAGATTTGATAGTAAAAGAGGATAATGGCAGATATGAGATAAAGAAGTCTGACAGGCTTCTTTCTGTGATGGGAAAAGAAGTAAAGACTCTGGGTGATATCCGTCAGGTCCTTTCCGTAGAAAAAAGCAGTCAAGACAAGATGGTCGTCCTGCTCTTCAGACGAAATGGTTTTGATTTTTTTATTCACTTCAGTAAGCCATAAAACAGTATAGAACATGTATAATTTCGTCACAAAAAACAAGTAGGTCATATTGCAGGTATTTACTAAAGAAAGCATGGACGCTTTTGAAGCGTATTTAAGTTCCCATCTTCCTCCAGCGGAAAGTTTTCATCCGCATTATGAGCAAGCATTGCACGAGATGCTTCTAGCAGGCGGAAAGCGCTTTCGTCCTGCTCTGCTTTTAGCCGTGGTAAGAGCCTATAACACGCTTTTGTTGGATTCGGCTTATGCTGCTGCCTACGCAGTGGAACTTCTGCATACTTATTCGCTTATCCATGACGATCTTCCGGCTATGGATGATGCAGACCTTCGCCGTGGACACAAGACCCTGCATGTCACGTATGATGAAGTGACAGCTATACTTGTAGGTGATGCCTTGAACACGTATGCGTTTGAAGTCTTAGCGACGTCTTCTTTTTCGGATGAAGTACGTGTCAAGCTAATCCGTGAACTTTCCGTTAACGGCGGATTAAGCGGTATGGTCTTGGGGCAGGCGATTGATTGTCATTTTGAGAACCAGCCTCTAAGTCTGGATCAGATCAAGACCTTGCATATCAACAAGACAGCAAAGTTGATCGCAGCTTCATTGAAGATGGGTGCGATTATCGTCGGCCAAAATGAGTTGGCCGATGCACTGTATGATTTTGGCATTAGAGTGGGACTTCTATTTCAGATCCAAGATGATATCTTGGACGTGACGCAGAGTTCTGAAGAAGCAGGAAAGACAACGCAGAATGACGGAGATAAAAATAGTTTTGTCACGTTACTCGGACTGGAAGCCGCGATGAACGAAGCCAATGACTTGGCCGGAGAGTTGAACGCTCAGCTTCAAGGGTTTGATTCAAACCTTTATAGAGAACTTTCACCGATACTCAACGCGTATCTCGTACGACACAAGTGAGTAAATTTAAATCCGTTTAGGCGGATTTTGATTTATTTACTAGAACACACAAGGAAAATATCATGCGTCAAAAGATGGCAGACTCGATTCGATTTTTAGCAGCCGATATGGTTCAAGCAGCAAATTCAGGACATCCGGGTGCACCGATGGGCTTGGCAGATATCGCCGTAGTACTGAGTGAACACCTTTCACATAACCCTAAAAACCCTTCGTGGTTGAACCGTGACCGTTTGGTCTTTTCCGGTGGACACGCAACAGGTCTTATCTATTCTCTATACTATCTGTGGGGATATGGGCTTGAACTGCAAGACCTTAAGGATTTCCGTCAGCTTGACTCAAAGACTCCGGGGCATCCTGAGTTTGGACATACGGAAGGTGTTGAGATCACGACCGGTCCATTGGGGCAGGGTGTTGCCAATGCAGTCGGTTTCTCTATGGCCTCAAAGTTTGTAGGTGCGCAGACCAACTCGGAGACAGCCAAGGTCATTGATCATCATGTCTACTGCCTATGTGGTGACGGCGATCTTGAAGAAGGTATCTCATACGAGGCTTGTTCGATCGCAGGGCACAACCAGCTTGACAACCTTATTGTGATCTATGACTCTAACAATATTACGATCGAGGGCTCGACGGAACTGAGTATCTCCGAGAACATACAAAAACGTTTTGAATCCCAAGGCTGGGATGTCCAAGAAATCGACGGGCATGACTTTGAAGCAATCGATGCGGCTATTGTAAAGGCAAAAGCCTCTGACAAACCATCTTTGATTATTGCACACACATTGATCGCAAAAGGCGCAGGAGAACTTGAAGGTTCACACCACTCTCATGGTGCACCTCTTGGAGACGATGTCATTGCCAAGGCAAAAGAAGCAGCCGGTTTTGATCCTGAGAAGAAGTTCTTTGTGGATGAGGACGTGATGGCGCGTTTCAGATGCGCTATCGAGACAGGTGACCTTGCTGAACGCGAATGGAAGCACCGTCTTAAAGAACTTCCTTTGATGGAACAGAACGAGGCGCTTGATGCACTTCAAAACCCTGACTTTTCTCGTATCCAGTGGCCGACATTTGACAAAGCGGATGCTACTCGAAGCACAAACGGAAAAGTACTTAATGCTATTGCCAAAGCTATCCCGGGTTTCCTTGGAGGCTCAGCTGACCTTAGCCCGTCAAACAAGACAGATATGAAAGACATGGGTGTCTTTCCAAAGGGTAAAAATATCTATTTCGGTATTCGCGAGCATGCTATGGCTTCGATTTGTAATGCGATGGCGCTGTACGGCCCGTTGATGCCATTTTCAGCGACGTTCTTTGTCTTCTCTGACTATCTTAAGCCTGCAGCACGTATTGCAGCACTTGCCGGTATTCAGCAGTTTTTTGTCTGGACGCATGACAGTATCGGTGTAGGCGAAGATGGTCCGACGCACCAGCCGATCGAACACCTTTCTCAGTTTCGTGCATTGCCAAATTTCTATGTTTGGCGTCCTGCAGATGGAAATGAGAACGTAGAAGCATGGAAGACAGCACTGGAGATGAAAAAATCTCCATCTGCTTTCGTATGTTCTCGTCAAAACCTGGCACTTCTTCCATCAGCTGTATGCGGTGAAGCTTCAAAAGGCGGATACCTTTTAGAAGAATCTGCCAATGCAACGATCACGCTGATGGCCTCAGGTTCTGAAGTCGAGTTGGCCATGAAGACAAAAGAGACACTTGCATCCAAAGGGGTACTGGCAAATGTTGTCTCAGTTCCGTGTTTTGATCTTTTGATCGAGCAAGAGACAGCCTATTTAGATACTATTATCAAAACAGAAAAAGTGGTTGCCATAGAAGCGGCACGTGGTCTTGAATGGTATAGATTTGCAGATGAGGTCATCTCGATGGAGACTTTTGGTGCTTCCGCTCCTGCAGGTAAGCTTTTTGAAAAGTTTGGTTTTACTCCTGAATCCATAGCTGCAAAACTAGCATAAGCGGGGTTGTGTTCAGTGGAAAATTTCTTCAGAAAATTAGCATAAGCAGTTTTGCTGATGCTAAAGGCTTTTTTATAAAACAAGCGAGGGTTATTTCCTTATTTGTATGGAATGGGTTTCGTCTTTTTCTTGTTCTTCGGTCTCTTCTCGTTTCTTCTTGTCTTTAATTATGTATTGGTTGTTATAGACATTCACGCATTGTGCTTCTTTTTTGGCTTGAAGAATAGCCTCTTTTTTTAAATCTTCATACGTTTGAACTTTAAATTTATTTCTAACTTTGGCTGCTTTTTGCATGTTTGTAGTCAGTTCTTTTTTATAGCGAAAAGCAAGCTCGTCACTTAAAGCACACTCTGCAATAGCAGCACTTGAAAGATCAATAAAGTCATTGAGCAGTTGATAGGCCTTAAATGAAGGGACATCACTTTTAATAAGGATTTGAACTTTTATGTTTTCAATCTGTGCTTTGTCAAAGAGTTCTTGGCATGTTTCGGCATGGAGTGTACGAGCTACTATTAGTGAAAATAAAACCAATCTGAGCATGTTGTTTCCTTAGTGATCATCTGCATTTTTAAAGTATAGCCAGGTTGTTTTGAGACAAAATAAAGATCCATAGTTAATTATAAATGTGTCCGTAGTGTAATGATGTGTACTTGTTTTCTTCTTTGTAATTGTGCACCGATTCCAGGGGCAAAGATGTTATAATCTTGAAGAATTTAATAATGGATAAGCGATGCAATATGTAATGAAATACTCTCTGCTTAACTTTTTTAAAAAGGAGTCCGCTGTCGGTATCTTGCTAATGATCGCTACAGTCCTTGCGATGATTATGGCAAACTCCCCTTTGACGGATGCCTATGACAAGATGATGCAAACTCCGGTCATGGTTATGTTCGGAGAGTTTAATATCGCAAAACCACTTCTTCTTTGGATCAATGACGGTCTGATGGCGGTCTTCTTCTTTATGGTGGGACTCGAGATAAAACGCGAAGTCGTTGAGGGAAGCCTGAGTGATAAGAGCAAGTTGGCTCTGCCGACATTTGCGGCTATTGGAGGGATGATCGTCCCGGCGGGTATCTATACCTTCTTTAATTGGGGGGATGAAGCGGCTATGCAGGGATGGGCTATTCCAATGGCAACGGATATTGCCTTTGCCTTAGGGATATTATCACTTTTGGGTACACGGGTTCCTGCTCAGTTGAAGATCTTTCTTCTGGCTTTGGCGATTATCGATGACCTCGGTGCAATCATTGTCATCGCAGTCTTTTATACCTCTAGTATGTCGTTTAGTTCATTAGCTATTGCGGCGATAATGATCCTTCTTCTTTTTATGATGAACAGGGGCGGTGTGACAAACAACACAGCGTATATCCTTGTAGGGCTTGTACTATGGACGGCCGTATTGAAATCAGGGGTGCATGCCACACTTGCGGGTGTTATCCTTGGTTTGATGATTCCGATCAAGAACAATCATAACAGTTTTCATGAACTTGAGCATTCTTTGCATGCGCCTGTCAACTTTGTCATCTTGCCTCTTTTTGCTTTTGCCAATGCCGGTGTGAGTTTTGGCAATGTCACGGTAAAAGATTTTACAGACAGCATGACGATGGGGATCGTCTTGGGTCTGTTCTTGGGCAAACAGTTAGGCGTGTTTTTGTTTTCATACTTTGCGATCAAATTTCGTTTGGGTACACTCCCGGATGGGATTACCTGGGGTTCCGTCTACGGACTGGCTATCTTGAGCGGCATCGGGTTTACGATGAGTCTATTCATCGGTTCTTTGGCTTTTGAAAGTCATGAAGGACCCTGTTATGCGCTTGTCGATGAACGGATGGGCGTCTTAATCGGATCACTTCTCTCCGGTATTATCGGGTACTTTGTGCTCTCTAAAACACTTCCAAACAAGGTCTAGTCACATATGGAAAACTCATCAGCCTATAATGAAAAAAAGAAAAGCTTTGAACGCTTGATAACGGTTTATGGACGCAATGTCGTCCTTGAGACCTTGGAAGAAAAAGATGTCTGTGTTACGAAAGTACATATGGCGGACTCGAACAAGACAGACGGCGTGATCTCAAAGATACTCAGTCTGTGCGAGAAGAAAGGGGTAGAGGTCGTTTATCATTCCAAGCAGGCGCTTTCGCGGATATCCAAAAACGCGAAACAAGACCAGGGTGTCGCTGCAGATATCGAAGCAACCTCTTATCTCTCGGCCGAAGATTTTTTAAAGACACCAACACAATCCTACCGCTACATCGCCTTGGACTCGGTGCATAATCCTCAAAACCTTGGGATGATCATTCGTTCTGTCGCTGCGGGTTTTGTCGACGGCATCATCCTGCCTAAAAAAGGTTCAGCAAAGATCTCCCCTCTGGTCATCAAGGCAAGTGCAGGGACACTGTTTAAGACACGTATCCTTTATTGTGATGATTTGGAAGAGAGTCTACCGGATTTTAAAAAAGACGGAGCAGATATCTATGCACTGTCGTCGTATGCAAAAGAGTCGCTTTTTGACCTGACCTTGGGAGAGAAGACGGTCTTTGTCTTGGGAAATGAATCCGAAGGTGTCAGCCAAGCAGTTGAAAGACTGGCCAACAAGACACTTTCGATTCCAATGCGAAATGGGGTCGAGTCACTGAACGTCGCTGTGACTGCCGCGCTATTGGCTTATTACTCTTAGAAATTTGTACTTTTTCTATTTAGGCTGTTCTTAAACCGTTTCTACCACTTGGTTTTTATTGTTTGCTTTTGCTGTATAAAGGGCTTTGTCCGCTCTGTTTATGACTTGGTCGATATCGGTATCGTGTTCCGCATGAAGATGGGCAATACCTATACTGGTAGTGAAGTGAACGGCATCGTTATTATCGGTATGAACTACTGACTGTTCAATATCTTTGCGTATCCTATGTGCTAGAGCAAGGGCTTCTTCGGGACCAATTTGAGGTATAAGTATGATAAACTCTTCCCCTCCGTATCGTGCGGCAACATCACTGCTTCGTATGGAATCTTTGATGACATTTGCCGCTTGGGCTATGACCTTGTCACCAATTGCATGCCCATATGCATCGTTAATATTCTTAAAGTCGTCAAGGTCAAGCATCATGATGGACAAGTCCTTTTTATATCGCAAGGCTCCGTCAAAACTTCTGCCTGCAACATCCGAAAAATAGCGCCTGTTGTATAAGGAAGAGAGAACATCGATAGTCGCTTGCTGTGTCAACTTCTCTTTTGTCTTTTCAAGTTCTTTTGTCTGTTTTAGAAGATGGTCGTTAGTCATCAGGAGGTCATTTGTGCGTGATCTGATCTCATCTTCAAGTTCTTTTTCATACTTCTCTTTTTCATAGATCAATTCGCTTTGGATACGTATCTTGTCTTGAAAAAGAGCATGGAAGCGGTTGATCATCAAGGAGTTGAAGAAAAGTACCTCGACAAAAGAACCAAAGATAAAGGCATAACGAGTCAAATCTGTATTTTCGAGTAGGCCATTATAGTTCATGTTCATCATGCCCATGGTTGGCATGTAGACTATCAGTGCAATAAGGTAGTACCGCGTTTTGAGATGTCCCTGCCTCCATACCTTAACGGCTATGATAAGCAAAAGAGTGAAAAATATAAAAGTAACCAGATTTAAAAGAAAAGGAGCATAAGGTACTTTAAGTGCAATAACAACAGAAAGAAGTCCGATAATCAGGGCAAAGGCATTGAAGATAGTATACATTAGCGGAATACGGTCTTTTAATTCAAGAAAGGCATTTGAAAACAATATCAAGAGAACTACCAGTAGCGCTCCTGAAGCATGCAACCCCTCATTCCAGGGGGTGAAACCGAGAATCAGATAGCTTCCGCTTAGTACGGATATCCATAGACTAAGAGCTAATATATACCCTATATAATAGGCATAGATACGCTCTTTTTGCGCCATAAAAAGATACAGGTTGAAAACTGTTACGATGAGCAAAAAGGCAATGTAGAAGATATACAGATCTGTAATACTAAAACGTGTGGGACGGAAAAACTCTTCATGCATAAAGATCTGGAACTCACCGATCTGGGCAGAGGCACTTTTCCCTCTGACATAAAAGGTCTTGCTCGATCCCTGTGGAATAGAGAGAAAAAAGGCGGGATTGATATCATCGATCTGTCTATCCGTCAAGGAAGTCAGGAGGCCTGCATGATGGATTTTCCACCCTGTCTCAGAGGGCTCGTACAGATCAAACTCTTCCCACAAAGGTTCGGTGAAATAAAGGACATACTCATCCGTCTGACTTTTGTTGACAAGCTCTATCTTGAACCATGCATTAGCATCACGGTATCCGAAGCTGAACTGATTGGGAGTCTCATGAAATTTTTGGGCAGGGATATTATCAATGGAGAACCGGTTCTCTTCATCATAAAAGTAGTCTATTGAAAAAGCATCATATTTTTTGACGTGATCACTTAAAACCGTTGTTGAAAAGGCCAAAGCAGGAAAAAATAGACATAGCAGTAACAAACGTAGAAACATCATTTTTTTCCTTTTGATTGATTTAAGTATACCAAAAAAAATAAAAATTATTTATAGTCATATCTTAGGACGTATAATTACTAAAAGTAATGATGATTAAAAATAGTTGTGGGATTTAATAACAGGAGTTGTGTTTTCCCTGATCAGATGAATATTTTTGCAAAAAATCTTTGAGATGCTTGCTCTCTTTTTTATACAGGTCACTTAGAAAATAATCCCATGATGTTTGTGCATCATTGACATCGAGATGGATCTGGCCAAGTGCATTGGAAGACCCCTCTTTAAAAAGAAGAAGGTCTTTCCATGTTTTTGCAGACTTGCTGTAGGCCATGCCTTTTGCACTGATATGACATGGCAGACAGCTCTTGGTATAGATGACTTTGCCTTGGGAAGCAGATGCTGCAAGCCCGGTTGCAGTAAGCGCGAGTATGCCTAAACAATAGAGATAGTGTTTCATCTTGCCTTCCTTGCTTATGAGATCATCAGTTCATAAGGACGACGGATCTCTTGAAGCAGCCCGTCAACACTGACTGCCCGTCCTTTACGGATAAATTCGCGTCCTTCAAAAAAGACGATGATAGTCGGTGCGGAAAACACCTGAAACTGCGCAGCGATCTCGGGTGTCAAGCTGATGTCCGCATGATAGCGTCCTATAGCAGGGTACTCATTTTCCAGAGCCTCCATCAGTTTGGGCCGCAGTACATGACAGACGGAACATGAGGGAGAGCTGAAATAAAGCACAAGGGCTAGATCATCTTTAAGCGCAGCATTTAATTCATTTAAATCATTAAGTGTTGTATCCATACGGGAGTCCATATTTTTAATGATATTGTACTGCAAATAAGAAACCCATAAGCTTAAGAGAGTTACACTTAAGTATGTCCAATTAAGGAGTACATAATGAATTTGAATATTGCAGGAAGACATATCACACTGAGTGATCAAAATCGTCAGCACATTGAAGCAGCGATGGAATCTTTTACAAAATATCAACTGGATATTACAACAGTGAATGTGGTGGTTTCTGAAATTAAAAATGGTGTTAATGTTGAATTTGACATGCACATTGCACATGCAAAACCTGTGGTTATCAACCAAGGGGATAAAGATTTAGATACAGCAATAGATTTAGCGATCGAAAGAGCGACAAAAGCGCTTCGTCGTCTTCATGACAGAGTC
>Ga0316204_10008010_pt1 | contig 15006 bp, 10 predicted proteins | sample 6monrhotite_MG_2_FD_205661 | JGI IMG/M metagenome (GOLD analysis project Ga0316204, IMG submission 205661) | Microbial mat bacterial communities from mineral coupon in-situ incubated in ocean water Damariscotta River, Maine, United States -... | ecosystem: Environmental > Aquatic > Marine >...
CCATGAATTCCTTGGCGAAACGGCGACCCGGATCATCAACGAAGTGCAAGGCATCAACCGGGTGACCTATGACATCACCAGCAAACCACCCGGCACGATCGAATGGGAATGAGGCAATCCGTCCACGACGGTTGAAGTCTTTGGCAGGCCACAGACAGCGGCACCCCATCGCAGGCGCGGCGCAATTTCGGAAAATGAATGCTGGGGCACCCGAGAGGAGCAAGTTCAAACTCGCGCCAAAGCGTCCGACCAGACGCCGGACGCTCAGCCCGCCCCATCGGAGGCGCTGCGCGCCGTGAGATATGCAAAGTGGCGCACCCGAGAGGATTCGAACCTCTGGCCTCTGCCTTCGGAGGGCAAAGGAATCTAATTACCAGACACTACTTTGGGTTACTCAGGATTACTAAAGCCATTGATTTTAATCAGTAAATAGCGTTAAATCATAAAATGATTAAAAATATCTCCATTCTAACATTACTCAAGTTATACGCTTCCGTGCTTCCTATGTGCTTCCTTTCGATAAAATGAGTAAAGCTCGGCTAACAAAAGTCTTAGTGGATAGGCTAGAACCAGGCGATAAGGATTTCTTCGTTTGGTGCGGAAGGCTTGCTGGCTTCGGAGTCCGAGTTTGGCCCAACGGCAAGAAGACGTTCACTGTGCAATATCGCGCAGGCGGCCGTGGGTCCCCTACCCGTCGCAAGTCATTAGGCGGTTATGGAACAGTAACAGTAGAACAAGCTCGGAAAAGTGCTGAGCGATATCTCGCATCTGCACATCTCGGTATCGATATTGTAGGTGAAGAACGGAATACTCTTGCTGAAATGACGGTTTCAGAACTGTGTGACGACTATATTTTACACGGCATGGCCCTCAAAAAACCAAGTACTATCAAGACAGATATCGGTCGGATTAACGGCCATATCCGCCCTCTTCTAGGTAAGAAGAAAATCGGCGCCGTCACCCGACAGGACATTCAGAGATTTCTGAATGATGTTGCCAATGGCAAGACGGCTAGAGACAAGCGCACCTCGAAGAACGGTCGTTCAATTATCACAGGTGGCAAAGGCACTGCGACACGGACGGTTCGGCTCCTGGGGGGTATTTTCACCTATGCGGTCAGTCAAAACTATCTAGATACAAACCCAAGAACTGGTGTGAAGTTATTCAAAGATGGGGCAAAGGAACGGTTTCTCTCTACCGTTGAGTTGGCTAGGCTCGCAAGCACATTAAGAGAAGCTGAGACAAAGGGCCTACCGAGGAGCCTTCAACACAAAGGGGGTGCCGTAGATCGATTGGATCCTGCCGAACCCGTCTTAGACGTAATGTCTCCACACATAACCGCAGCGATCAGACTTCTGCTGCTGACTGGCTGTCGGCTACGCGAAATATTAAATCTACGCTGGAATGAAGTCGATTTTCAACGAGGGCTACTCGTACTACCTGATAGCAAAACAGGAAGGAAGAATATCTTTCTTTCAGATGCCGCAGCCTTGGTGCTGCAAAGCCTACCTCAAATCGGTGACTATGTGATTGCTGGCAGATCGCCCAATAAACCTCGGTCTGACTTGAAGCGGCCTTGGCAACGAATCACATCACATGCAGGACTGCAAAACCTACGAATTCATGACTTGCGGCATACTTTTGCATCGATCGCAGCGGCCCAAGGCATGAGCCTTCAAATGATCGGAACACTGTTGGGACATCGCTCAACTGAGACAACTTCTCGATATGCGCATTTGACAGATGACCCCTTAAGGCGGGGATTAAATCAGATTGGCACCTTGCTTGCAGACACTGAGGTGACCAGCGACAGCTGACAAAATCGTCCCGGCGAATGCTGCAAAACAATATCTAGTGGTTTTCTCGCTATGATTACGCTATGATTAAGGTCCGGCCCAGCAACAGAATTGAATTCTAGTATGCTCCCGAGACAATCAAAAATCTTTTAAACCAGAAGCGGTTAGAGCTCTCAACTCATCGTGAGCTCAGTATAGAATTTTGTCCTGTCTTAGGGCGACCTTCTCTGCATGATCAACCGCTTCTCAATGTTCAATGACCAAGAAGAAGGATCGATCCCATGAATATTAATCACACAAGACCACTGTCTCCTGCCGAAGCGAGCACATACCTTCACGCGGAACACAATCTGAGATTCAAGACCACTACACTCTCAAAGTTCCGGTGTGTGGGCGACGGGCCTTGCTATCTAAAGATCGGCAGAACTGTACGATATCAACCAGCCGAGCTGGATCGATGGGTTAGGTGGCGGACATCACCAAAACGGCATACCTCTCAATACTCAAGACCGTTCGAGTCGAAAGATGTCGATATATTCGCCGCTTTTGGTATCTCTTCTGATGAATAAAAGTAAGGTGACGATAAGGACGGCAGATCCCGTATAGCGACTGTTTATCGTTTAATTACAATAACTTACGAGAAATAAGCTATTGACACCCCCTGTGGGTCTGGTTTAATAGTATAGGTGGAGGCTTAGCGGTCTCCACCATAACTCAAACCTACAGAAAAGGGTCTCGTTATGGAAAACAACAATGACAACTTCATCCTCATTCCTGCAAGAAGTGGAGGTGGCGCCTTGGTGCGTCGCAGCCAAATCGCGGGCGGTCGAGCCAATGGACAAGATGGGTCGATTATATATTTGGCCTGTGGTCCGTCGGTCTACACAACGGCCACAATTCCCGAGCTTGCAGGTTACTTTGCCGCTGACAAAGCAGAATTCGTATAGACTGAATGACGCTGGGACTTGCGGGACTTGTTTATGAAGCCTCGCAAGAACCCAACCGACACACAACTTCTACGACGCCAGCAGAAAGAGCTAATTAGTCCAAGTGATCCACGCGTAAGGAATGATGCCTATTGGGCCCTTCGACATCAAGGTTATCCACATGAATACGCTAAGCGCGCATTCCGAGACTGTCTGCCACGCTATCATAAAGAGCAGCTGGTAGACGTATCCAATGAATACCTTGAGGATATTGATCCTAATGAATTATTGTTCGTTCCATCAATGCACACTGAAATGCAAAAGTTGTCAGTTCTTGTTCGTCCTGAGCTAACGGATGGTTCAGTTGCAACAGCTGCACCACGTAGCATCGAATACACAATATGGGATGAGAACCCGCCTGGGTTCGGGCTGAGAGTCCGACCGTCAGGATCACGATCTTTTATCTCTATATTCAGAATTGCGGGCAACAGTCGCCAGTATAAGATTACGCTTGGGAAAGCGGGCGAGCTGCCGATTGGTCTAGCAAGGAAACTAGCAAGAGAAATCAGAATGGAAGCAAATGCCGGTTACGACCCTCGCCCGATGCATAAACGAGGCGACCTTCTAAAAAGAATAAAATGAAATTAGGCGCGTCTGGGCCCGCTTCCCCCGCGTTACCCCCAATCGGCGAAGAAACACCATTGTGGTACCTAGAGGCGCCGGCGAGTCCTGAAGGCAACGCTGTATATCAGATAACGTAGACAAACATACGGAACAAAGTGCAAGCCCGCCAGCTAACATCAAACCGGGTGTCAGCAATGTTTCATATGCTTTGAATAGTCAATCAGAGACAACGCTCGACCATAAAGGAACCAGTTATAATCTTAACTTTACCTATGGATTTCATCTGCTGCGACAGTTCCACGCTTCGCATCAGCAATGTATCTTTGCTTATGAGGAGCAACGATAAAAAGTTGCTGTAAGGGGCGCGCTCACTCCTCGTCGTGAGAAATCAATGATGTGGCTGCTCTCACGAGGCGTCGTCGGACTGCATACCCGGTCTTGGAGGAAAGCTTTAGAAAAGAACGAGCGCAACATGGCAGCGTAAATGCTATCCAGGAATGACAAAATCAAACTAGATAAATCTAATAGGAAAATATCACTCTATGTCTTGGGAAGGATTTAGATGATGAACTCAGGTAACTGGAAAACACCTACAAAATAGATACATATTACGTACTTATGCGATTTCAGGAACAAGCTCAGCAATGCATAAAAAACTATGGGCAAAACACTGTTTGGGGTAGGTAAAAAATCTACCCCAAAACGTTCAATTTCGCGCTGGCGACTACTTGATCAACCTTCAACTGGCGCATCCGTATCTTGACTTATGCCCCTTAGATAATTGACTAATTCAAGGTACATAACCTCTTTATTGCTGTAGCAAGATCGCGTCAGATGGTGCAGTCTACGCCCCACGCATACTGTAGACCAACGCCGATCAACTGGTACGCCATTACTGTCGCGACTATGTCCAAAGAGATCACCTATACAGGCATTCCAAGTCTGTCGCCTTTTGGGAAAGTCAAAAGCGAGCTACTGTGTAAGAAAAGAATGGACAGGCATTAAATGGCAATCAAGAAAAGTGATATTTACCGCTCTCTATGGGACAGCTGTGACCAACTGCGCGGCGGTATGGATGCATCTCTCTACAAGGACTACATACTAACACTTCTCTTCGTGAAATATGTATCGGATCGTTCCGGTGCTAAAGACTCCCTAATCGATGTACCTGAGGGATGTTCATTCACTGACATCAAGGGCCTTCGCGGCGATAAAGACATCGGCGAAGAGATCGACAAAATCATCGCAAAGCTGGCTGAGGCAAATGATCTGACTGGTGTCGTGGATCGAGCATTCTTCAATGATGCAGAAAAGTTCGGTCGTGGTGCCAAGATGGTCAGCACCCTGACCGCACTCATCAACATCTTTTCACGCGAGGAACTGAACTTCTCAAGCAACCGTACTGACGGAGACGACATCCTTGGGGATGCATATGAATATCTCATGCGCAATTTTGCGACGGAGAGTGGTAAGTCCAAAGGTCAATTCTACACGCCCGCCGAGGTTAGCCGCGTTGTCGCCGCCGTTGCTGGTACCGGTCGGGCAACCAGCCCAAAACAGACAGTCTATGATGGGGCATGTGGATCAGGATCCCTGCTGCTCAAGGCTGCAGAAGCGGCACCAGTCGACCTAACAATCTATGGACAGGAATACGATATCACGACCCGCGGCCTTGCAGTCATGAACATGATCCTGCACGGGCGCGAGATGTCCGACATTCGCCAAGGTGACGTGATCGCGGAACCTCAATTCTTGGCCAGTGACACGGTTTTGCAAACCTTTGACTTTGTCGTCGCCAACCCACCGTTTTCTCTCAAGGCTTGGAGCGCGGGGCTTACCTCTGACACCGACTTTGGCCGTTTCGCAGAAAGCATGCCGCCCGAAAAAAACGGTGACTTTGCCTTCTTGCTGCACTTACTCGCGTCGATGAAGTCAACCGGGACCGGCGCGGTCATCTTGCCGCACGGCGTTCTCTTCCGTGGAAACAAAGAAGCGACCCTGCGCGAAAAGATCCTGCGCCAAGGCTACGTCAAAGGCATCATCGGCCTGCCCGCTAACCTCTTCTACGGTACTGGCATCCCCGCTTCGATCATTGTTCTCGATAAATCAGAGGCTCGCGCGGGACGTTCTCTGTTCATGATCGACGCCTCCAAAGGCTTTATTAAGGACGGCAACAAAAACCGCCTGCGCGAGCGTGACATTCACAAGATGATCGACGCCTTCACGCAAGAGCTGGACATCCCCGGCTATTCCCGCCGCGTGGAATGGGATGAGATCGCGCGCAACGATTTCAACCTCAACATCCCGCGCTATATCGACGGTTCCGATCCGGAGGACCTTCAGGACATCGAGGCGCACTTGAAGGGTGGCGTGCCAAATCGTGACCTCGACCTTCTCAGTGATTTTTGGGACGTCATGCCCGGTGTGCGCGGTGCTTTGTTCGGACCCAACCCACGCGACGGGTATTCCGATCCACTCATCGGCCCTGAAGACGTGCGCGACGCCATCCGCGAGCATCCGGAATTCACCGCGTTCCGTGATACGATCCGCACAACGCTCAAAGGTTGGGCCGACGCCAATACACCCCACCTGACAGGTCTTGGCCAAGGCGATCTGCCCAAGAAACTGATCCATGACATTTCTGAGGATATGCTGGACCGGTTCAGCACCGCCCCCCTTATCGACAAATACGAGGCCTATCAGCGGCTCATGACCTACTGGTCCGAAACGATGCAGGACGATGTCTTTGTCATCACCGGCGAAGGCTGGAAAGCGGCCGCTGAACTGCGCGAGGCGCGCAAAGAGGTGGACGGCAAGAAAACCAAATGGCTGGAAGACGCGGATATCATGGCGGGCAAGATGCGCCTTGTGGCTGATGTGATCCCGCCCGCGCTGGTGATCGCGCGCTTCTTCCCTGACGTGCAGGCCACGCTTGAGGCGGCACAAACCCGCGCCGATGACCTGACCCGCGAGGTTGAGGAGATGGTGGAGGAACATGGCACCGAGGGCGGCTTGCTTGAAAGCGCGCTGACCGATGCAGGCAAGATGACTGCGGCCACCGTCAAGGCGCGGATCAAGACGGGCGAGGCGGATGCAGAGGAGGCGCCGATGCTGAAACGCGCAGCCAAGCTGCTGGCGGATGAGGCGGCGGCGAAGAAAGCACTAAAAGAGGCGCAGCTAGCACTGGATGAGGCCGTGCTGCGCAAATACCCCGACCTGACCGAGGACGAGATCCGCACGCTGGTGGTGCAGGACAAATGGCTGGCCGATATGGCGACAAGCATCGCGGCAGAGATAGAAGCGCGGACCGAGGCCCTCACCGCCCGCGTGCGTATTCTGACAGAGCGGTATGGTCGCACTTTGTCGGACTTGGTGGATGAGGCTAAGGGTCTTGAGGCCAAAGTGTCTGATCATCTGGCGGCGATGGGGATCGAAGCATGATTGCCGAAGAGGTTTCAGTTTTGCCTTTCGATCTACCATCTGGCTGGACGCAAACGAGCGTTGATGAAGAATTTTACCTAATACTTGGCAAGATGCTGGATGCGGAAAAAAACACAGGTGTCTCACGGCACTATCTGGGAAATAAAGCGGTTCAGTGGGGTCACATTGCTGTCGAAGACCTCGCAGAAATAAAGCTGACAAAATCTGACTTACTACGATATCGGCTGGTCGATGGCGACCTGCTTGTGTGTGAAGGGGGTGACATCGGTCGATGCGCAATATGGCATTCGCAGCTCGAAGAATGCTATTTTCAGAAAGCATTGCACAGGGTGCGAACGCGTGGGAATTTTTCAATCATTTTATTGCGCTATCTTCTTGAGCATTACTCCAAGACTGGATTTCTGAAAAATTTCGCAACGCAGACAAGTATCGCACATCTGCCTAAAGATAAATTCCAACAAGTTCCTTTGCCATCCCCCCCACCCGCCGAGCAACAAGCCATTGCCGAGGCGTTGTTGGATGCGGATGGCGTGGTTGAGGGGCTGGAGCGGCTGATCGAGAAGAAGCAGCGCATCAAGCAGGGCGCCATGCAGGACCTCCTCACCGCCAAACGCCGCCTCCCCGGCTTCTCGGGTAAGTGGAAGAAGCAGGCAATTGGCAAAATCACAGATGTGATTATGGGGCAATCTCCTTCTTCCGCTTCCTACAACTCGGCCGGCACAGGATTGCCTTTAATTCAAGGGGCGGCGGACATTCGTAATCGAAGGGTAATCCAGCGAGTATTCACCTCCCAAATCACGAAGCTTGGACTTGCCGGCGACATCGTGATGACTGTGCGAGCGCCAGTGGGTGAGATCTCCGAGACTGATTTTGACGTATGCCTAGGAAGAGGAGTGTGCGCGCTTAGAAACGCGGATCGTTACGTTTTTCATGCTATGGTTTTTTATGAGACTGAATGGGCAAGCTTATCCAAAGGGTCAACGTTCGACTCGGTCAACGGAAAAGAAGTCAGTGAGTTTGAAATTCTATACTCGGACCAATCCAAAGAACGCGAAGCTATTTACAATTTGCTCGATGAAATGGACGCCGAAATCACCGCCCTCGAAGCCCGTTTGCAAAAGGCCCGTCAGATCAAGGAAGGCATGATGCAAAACCTTCTGACAGGTCGGATTAGGCTGGTCTGATGCGTATATTCGCGACAATATCCTCGCCAAAGGAGGCCCTGACATGACCACCATCGGCGAACCGGAACGCGTCACGCAGAACCGTATCATCGCGCTGCTCAGCGGGCACAAAACCGATGCACCGGATGGCCTCGGCTGGCGCTACCTTGGTGATTGGCAGAAGCGGGACGGCAATACCAATATCGAGGAAAGCCTTCTGCGCCCGTGGCTCACCTCTCGCGGTTATGCCCAAGATGTCATCAGCAAAGCCATCGCTGAACTGACCCGCGCCGCGCGGATGGAGGGCGTGAAGCTTTATGAGGCTAACGTCACCGTCTATGACCTGCTGCGCTATGGCGTGTCTGTCTCCCCAGGTCCGGGTGAGGCCCCTGTGACGGTGCGCTTTGTCGATTGGGACAACGTGGCGGCCAACGACATGGGTGTCGCGGAAGAGGTCGCGATCAAAGGCAAAAGCGCCAAGGCCTACAACAAGCGCCCCGATCTGGTATTTTACGTCAACGGCATCGCGCTCGGCATCATGGAGTTGAAGAAATCTACCGTGGGTGTGGGCGCAGGTATCCGCCAAACCCTCGACAATCAGGACCCGAAGTTCATCCGTCATTTCTTTACGACCAACCAAATTTGCTTTGCGGGCAATGACAGCGAGGGCATGCGCTATGCCGGTATCCAGACGCCGCAGCCCTACTGGCTAGCGTGGAAGGAAGACAGCGACATCACCCAGCCGCTGGACCGCGATGTGACCCAGATGCTGACGCCTGCGCGGTTTCTGGAGATCCTCCACGATTTCACGCTGTTTGATGCCGGAATTAAGAAGATTACCCGCCCAAATCAGTATTTCGCGGTAAAGGCTGCGCAAGAGCGGGTGCGAGAGCGTAGCGGTGGGATCATTTGGCAGACCCAAGGGTCTGGCAAAAGCCTGATTATGGTAATGCTGGCACGCTGGATCCGTGAGCGGCTACCGGATGGGCGCATTCTGATCATCACGGATCGCAAGGAGTTGGACAAACAGATCAAGGATGTCTTCGGTGACACCGGCGACAAGGTACGACGCGCCGCCAGTGGTGCGGACTTGATGGCGGCACTTGCCTCACCCGAAGATCGCGTGGTCAGTTCGCTCGTCCACAAGTTCGGCAAGCGTGAAGAAGGCGAGATGGACGCGCTGATCGCCGCCGCGCAAAGTGCCAGCCATGGCGGTCCAGTTGGTGACTTCTATGTGTTCATTGATGAAGCGCACCGCACGCAGTCGGGCAAGTTGGCCCGTGTATTGCGGCAAATTCTGCCAGACGCCATGTTTATTGGATTCACCGGTACGCCGTTGCTGAAATCAGATAAGTCCACTTCGCTGGAAACCTTCGGCCCTTACATCGGTAAGCCCTATCGTTTTGATGAGGCTGTCGAAGACGGCGTCGTGCTCGACCTTCGGTATGAAGCCCGCGACATTGAACAACGGGTTGGATCACACACCAAGATCGATGACTGGTTTGATGAAAACACCAAGACCCTGACTCCCGTTGCGAAGGCAACGCTAAAGGCGCGATGGGGCACTCTGCAAAGAGTCTTGTCCAGCCGTGAGCGTCTCAATCAGATCGCTGCCGACGTAATCATGGACATGCTCAAGAAACCGCGACTAGCGGCAGGAAGCGGCAACGCGATGCTAGTGGCTGGATCCATTCCGGAAGCCTGCAAGTTTTTCGAGATATTCAAGAACTCGGGCTCTGCCGTTGCAGACAAATGCGCCATTGTGACTTCCTACAAACGAAACGCTTCTGAACTCACAGGTGAAGAAGCCGGTCTTGGTGAAACCGATAAGCAGTACGTCTATAAAGTATATGACAAGCTTCTAGGGGATCAGGACGAAGAAGATTACGAGAAAGAGGCCCTGCGAAAATTCACCAAAGAACCAGCGCAAATGAAGTTGCTTATTGTGGTAAGTCGCCTTCTCACGGGCTTTGATGCACCAACCGCGACCTACATCTACATCGATAAGCAGATGCGCGATCATGGGCTTTTTCAGGCCATCTGCCGCGTAAACCGGCTAGACGGCGAAGATAAGCCCTATGGGTATGTCATCGACTACAAAGACTTGTTTCGAAACATTGAAGACGCTGTGGACGATTATACGTCTGAAGCGTTCGACGGCTTCGAAAAAGGCGATGTTGAGGGATTGATTTCGGATCGTGCTGAGAAGGCCAACGAAGACCTCCTAGGTGCGCGCGAAGCCTGGTTCGCCCTATTGGACCCTGTTGAGCAGCCCAAGGGAGACGACGAGATTTACGGATATTTTTCATCTCCTCATGGACTTGCGGATGATCCAGATGCCGACGAGAAAGCACGACGTCGACAGGCGCTCTACAAGATTGCAGGCAGATACGCGCGGACGTTTGGCACGGTTGCAGAAGATCCCGCTGCCGCTGGCTTTAATGACCTTGAGATGGCTGGCTATCGAAATGAGGTGGAGCGTGCATTGAACATCCGGAATGCGGTTCGCTTGCACAGTGGCGACGCGGTTGACTTCAAACTGTTCGAGCCAGCGATGCGGCACCTTATCGATACCTACATCAAGGCAGATGACTCTGAAGTCGTTTCTGATCTGGATGACATTAGCCTGATCGACCTCGTCGCCAGTAAAGGGGCCGACGCTGCAGATGATGTTGCGGCCAAAGTTGGCAAGAAGAAAGAGAACGTCGCGGAGGCGATTGAGAACAACGTTCGAAAGCTGATTATTGACGAAACGCCCGTAAATCCAAAATTCTATGAAAAGATGTCAGAGCTGCTCGCGGATTTGGTGCGACAGCGTCACGATGAGGCAATCGCGTACGCTGAATACTTAGAGCGCATTGCGGAACTTGTGCGACAGGCAAAACAGGGCCATGCAATGACTTACCCTGAGGGTATCACGACGCCCGGGCAGAAGGCACTATACGATAACCTAGGAAATGATGCTGAGACTGCGCTCGCAGTTGACAAGGCCCTTAAATCCACTGCGCCACATGGTTGGCGGGACAATAAAATGAGAGAACGTCTGGTAAACCGTTGTATTATCAGTGCGCTACCAGACGGAATAGATGTAGAAGCCATCTTCGAAATTGTGAAAGCGCAGCATGAGTATTGAGCAACTTCATCTGGCTGGCATCGATATCGAAGTCGTCCACAAATCGATAAAGAACCTACACATCGGCGTGTACCCACCGGATGGCCGTGTTCGTGTTGCGGCACCTCCATCCATGAGTTTTGACGCGGTGCGAGTAGCGGTTCTGACGAAACTTCCATGGATAGAGAGACGACGCCGGGATTTCGCACAGCAATCTCGGGAGAATACCCGGTCCTACGTGTCTGGCGAGACACATTGGCATTTGGGGCGGCCGCTGCGACTTCGGGTTGAGACTCTTACGCAAGGAAGCCCAAGCCTAACGCTTGAAGGCAATGATGCCCTTAGGATGCGGCTTCGACCTGAAGCGACCTATATTGATCGGGAACGTATGGTTCTCAGTTGGTACCGCCAAGAACTCCGCACACGTGGGCACGATGCCGTAGCTAAATGGTCCAAAATACTTGATGTGCCCAAACCAGAGCTTGGGATAAGACGGATGCGCACGAAGTGGGGTAGCTGTAATCCGGATTCAGGCCGTGTATGGCTCAATCTTTCACTGGCTAAGAAACCACTGCAAACGATCGACTATGTTGCACTTCATGAGATGGCACATTTTATCTCACGACAACATGACGATGCGTTCATCGCCATTCTCGACAGACTGATGCCATCCTGGAGGCAAACCAGAAGCGAGCTGAACGCCCTGCCCCTGGATGCATGGTAGTATGATCATTGCTTAGAAAGTTCATGATCCTTGCGAAAAAAGCGAGCTCAAAAGCTGATAAACGACAAGTGATACAAGCATATGCTTAGCGTCAATTGACAGGCTCATTTAGATAGCTCGAAGAGGTTGCCGATCTTTCCGATCAACACGGCAATCCCGATGGCATGTGCGGGGCGCCATTCGCCTCTTGGTCATTTAGGCACCTACTTACCCTCTTGATCAAGCCAAGGAAGGTCTTCGAACTTAGGCTCATAACCGCGTTCACGGTACCGGGACTCTGGAATGTCCATTGATACCCCGTCATCTTCTACCCAAGCATCGTCTTCAATGCCATCTGGCCGTTTCGTTCGATGCTTCCCAATGGGTCTTGTCTTGTTCACTGTAAATTCTCCAAATGCATTACGCCGAACATAACATAGGAACAGGGCAGATAAACTTCGAACTTCAAACTGACATGCTACCGTTTGATTGGCCACCTTGTATTCTCGCCTGCCAGCGGAGCTGATTTCTGAGAAGTTTCCGTCAGTAGCGGCCTACAAGGATGGTTTACGGAGAAGCCCACGATAGAGCGCGTCGTTGTAGATAACTAGACGTCAAGCGGATTGATTAGTTCAGCAAAACCCGTCTGCTTGCGTCAAAGTGCAGCTTAAACCTGATCCCTAACTTTAGCATACCCACATTCGCCCGGATCTCAAAATGTGAGCTTTCACTTTCGAGATTGAGTGGTGTCGCCGTGCAACTTCATGTAGCGAAGGCATCGTAATATGTTCAAAGATAAGGAATTTAAGTAATGGATTGGTCTAATCTTCTTTCGGATGAACGGCTGCACGATCATCAGTACGCCGGGCAATCGAACAGGTCCATTTTCACGCAAGATTATGACAGGATTGTCTTTTCTGAACCGTTCCGCCGCTTGGCCAATAAGACCCAGGTCCAACCGCTCTATGAACACGACCACGTTCATCATCGACTGATCCATTCGATTGAGGTCGGCAGCGTTGGCAGGTCACTTGCGATGGCCATCGGTCAATGGCTAGTCGCAGAGGACAAAATCAAAATGGGAGAAGAACACAGCCTCGCGAACATTGTACAAGCTGCCTGCGCTGCCCATGATATCGGCAACCCGCCGTTTGGACACTCGGGCGAAAATGCAATTGGAATGTGGTTTGCGGAAAAATTTCAAGAACCAAATGGGTTGCTCCGCGACCTCGACCCTTCCCTGCAGGAAGAATTCTGCAATTTCGAGGGCAACGCTCAGGGCTTCCGCATAACCGCTAGAACAGAAATGTACCGAAACGATGGCGGTATGCGTCTATCAAAAGCAGTCTTAGGCGCCTTCATGAAGTATCCTCATAGTGCCACGACCAAGAAGGAACTAGCGGAAAGGAAATACAAGGCCGATGGGTACTTTGGGAAAAAGAAGTTCGGTATTTTTAACTCCGAACTTTCCTTGTTTGAGGAGGTTTCTGGCACCCTCGGTTTGCCTAAAGTAGAAGTTGGGCAGCAAGTCTGGTGGCGGCGGCATCCCTTGGTTTTCGTCGTAGAGGCGGCTGATGACATCTGTTACAATATCGTTGATCTTGAGGACGCGTTTACGACCGGCGAGCTGCAATTCGATGTGGTGCAGAAGGCGCTATTCGATTTGGCCGATAGGCCAAACAGGGATGTGACGGAAACGAGTGAGGCAGAGCAAATCGCTTATCTTCGTGCGGTAAGCATTGGAAAGGGCATCGAAAGCTGCCTTGAGGCATTCAAATCAAACTATGCCGCGATTATGAACGGGACATTTGATAAATCTCTTGTCGAAGCAGGAAAGCTGAATTCTCAGTTTGCTGACATAAAGAAGCTTGCTGGAGACAGAATATTCACAGCTCGTCGGAAGACCGAATTGGAGGTTTCTGGTCATAGAATAATCGGAAACGTTCTATCTGGAATTCTTCCAATATACGAGCAGCTTGCCGCCAATGATTGGGACATACAGCGAGTCGATGATCATTCACATCAGGTAGTTCGGGCGCTTTCACTCGATCTGCGGGATATTTCGAGCGTCGAGCAAGCTTTGCATGGCATGACTGATTTCGTTTCAGGGATGACGGATCGGTACGCAGTTCGGATATCGAGGATGCTATCGGGAACCTAATGTGTGGCTCATCGTAGGCAGAGGGGATAGTTTCTCTCGAAAAACCCCTGCGGACGGCCCGTCTTAAGGTCTCTCTTCAGGTTCGCTTGACGAAATCTATCTGTACCTCAAAATTCGTTCGCGCGCCTTCTACCGCAAAGACGAGACCCGCTGCGATATTTGAAGTCTTCGCGCGCCTCGCCTTTGCTATGCCGTTATATTCTGCGAGTATCTCTACGGCATCTCTACCTTTATCAAACATTAGCCCAATACATTCATCGGCTGCCCTTACTTACCCAAGCCGCGATGGGCGCAAGAACGGCGAAACCGAGATACGTAAAAAATGCATGTATGAGAAAAACGGCAGCAGGAACGGCGAAAGAAAATCTCGAAGGCAAAGAATACCATACATCCAGGAAAATTCGGATATAAAAACCTCTTTTCCCAAGCGCAAGAAGCTCAAACCTGTCAATCGAGGTGATATAGATATAAGTCTCTTGCAAGATCCAGGTTCCATAGAATGCCAGGCTCAAGCCAAAACAAAGAACAAAAATCAGTCGGTTTATCCTATTCGACGGAAAAATCTTCATAAATCCACGCGATTTCAACTATTTAGTAGGGAAGATACATATTCCACAAACATAGTTCAAGGCGGCCTTCTAGACCAACAACTTTTCATCGGCGGAGCATGATATGAAGAATGCTAAGAAAGCAACGATTGGGACAGACCACCAAAGTCAAAAGACAGACCTGTGCTTACTATGTGCTTCCTGCTCAAAGTGGCAGGTTCGATATTATGCCATAAGCACTTGATAATATTGGTGCACCCGACAGGATTCGAACCTGTGGCCTCTGCCTTCGGAGGGCAGCGCTCTATCCAGCTGAGCTACGGGTGCCTGTCGCTGTCTATAGCCCTGCGCACAATCTGCCGCAACGCCAATGCGTGCGATTAGGCAAAAAGATCGTGACACAGCTCCAGCGCGTCGATCAGGACATCGACCTCATCGGTTGTGTTGTACACCCCGAATGACGCCCGGCAGGTTGCCGTCACACCCAAATGCGCCATCAATGGCATCGCGCAATGCGATCCGGCGCGCACTG
>Ga0316204_10008011_pt1 | contig 15004 bp, 30 predicted proteins | sample 6monrhotite_MG_2_FD_205661 | JGI IMG/M metagenome (GOLD analysis project Ga0316204, IMG submission 205661) | Microbial mat bacterial communities from mineral coupon in-situ incubated in ocean water Damariscotta River, Maine, United States -... | ecosystem: Environmental > Aquatic > Marine >...
AATTACGTCGACAATTAGCCTGACCGACCAATCAAGGCCTGCCCACAAAAAAACAAACCCCACATCCGAAAATGCAGGGTTTGTCAGCGATCTGAGGCCCCGCTATGCGGGGCCTTTTTTTATGTGCTTAATGAAGCTCATCAGGAATTGGGCGATTCCCCTGCAAATAAGCTTTTCGCTCTGACTGCATGTGCGACTCAAGGTATGTACATTCGATTTCATGATGACCGGTTAGGATCTCGACCTGCTTTTCAAACATCGATAATGGATATGCTATCCTTATCTGCTGTTTATCTTCATCGTAGGCAGGCCTGATCAATCTGGCATCACCATCAGGGTAAAAGCAGATCAATGCTGACTTCGCACTGAAAGCATCACTCGCCGGGCGACCCTGTATTTCGATACTGGCCGAAGAGTCCTGTTCAGACTCTTCATGACAACTCCAATCCGATCCATGATCAACCTGTATATTCACTGCTCTGACCGATTCGATACGCTGGCATGTGTTCTTTTTCAAACTGTATGCGTCCCATGACGCTATGACTTCACTTATCATATCTATGTCCTTTCTTCCTTTTAATGAGAAGAAGATAGTGAAGAAATACGACATTTTGATGACAAATAAAAAAAGGCCCCGCATAAGCGGAGCCTTTTGTTAATCAGTACAAGCTTTAAGTTTAAGCTTCAGTAGCCTCTTCAACGACAGGTGCGCTGATACCATCTACCAGTTCGATGATTGCCATTGGAGCAGCATCACCGGCACGGAAGCCAGCTTTGATCATACGTGTGTAACCGCCAGAACGATCAGAACATGCTGAGGCAACATCGCCAAACAGATGATCTACGATTGGACGGTAACGCAGCTTGGACAGAGCCTGACGACGAGCGTGCAGATCACCACGTTTAGCCAGTGTGATCAGCTTTTCGACGTACGGACGTACAGCACGAGCCTTTGCTTCAGTTGTTTCGATACGACCATGAGTCAACAATGCAGTTGCCATATTCGCCAGCAGTGCGCGACGATGACCTGTTGGCAGACCCAATGAACCGTGATGTTTACGATGTCTCATCTGTACTATCCTCTTCCTATACTAGTGATACGACTCAGCCTTCCAGCGAGTCAGCAGCATCTTGTGGTGGCCAGTTCTCAAGTTCCATACCGAGTTCCAGACCCATGTTTTCCAAGACTTCTTTAATTTCATTCAGTGACTTGCGACCGAAATTCGGAGTACGAAGCATTTCCTGCTCATTACGCTGAACCAGATCACCTACACGGAAGACGTCATCAGACTTCAGGCAGTTCATGGAACGAACTGACAGGTCAAGGTGTTCAATCGGCTGTGCCAACAGATCATCCAGACCATCATCAACTTCAACTTCTTCAGTAGCCTTACCGATGGCGTTGAAATCAACAAATACAGCCAGCTGAGCTTCAAGAATACTCGCAGCTGCGTTGATTGCCTCTTCAGGAGTCAGAGAGCCGTTGGTGTCCAGTTCCATAATAAGCTTGTCATAGTTGGTACGTTGACCAACACGAGCAGGCTCAACACGAGTTGCAACACGACGGATTGGTGAATAAGAAGCATCGACAAGCAGGGAACCTACTGCACGCTCTTCGATTTCACGTTCAGCCGCAGGATCATAACCACGACCCTTTTCGACAACTGCTTCAACCTTCAGGTGTCCATCTTCATTCAGATGTGCCAGTTCCAACTCTGGGTTAAGAACCATGATACCTGCAGGACACTGAATATCACCGGCAGTAACAACCATCGGTCCTTTCACATCCAGGCTGATAGAAGTTGCGTCATCGCCTTCCATGCGAAGGTCCAACTCTTTCAGAGTCAGGATGATGTCCATAACATCTTCACGAACACCTTTAATGGTGTCGTATTCGTGCGTAACACCATCAAAGATAACCGAAGTTACAGCCGCACCCGGAAGGGATGACAGCAGCATACGACGAATACTGTTACCGATTGTAGTACCGTAACCACGTTCGAGTGGTTCAAATACGATCTTGGCTGAACGGCCGGCAACCTTTTCTTCAATGCTGATATTTCGCGGATTGATCAACTGCATGTAACTGACCTCGGGGATTAACTTATTACTTGGAATAAAGTTCAACAACCAGCTGTTCGCGGATACCCTGATCCAGCTGATCACGAGCAGGCAGTTCACGGAAAGTACCCTGACGGCTCAACAGGTCTACATCCATCCACTCAGAAGTACCGCGTGTACCGGCAGCTTCAACAGCAGCAGTAATACGCAGGTGTTCTTTAGCACTGTCTACCAGCTCAAGGCGGGAACCAACACGTACACGGAAAGAAGGAATGTTAGCAATACGACCGTCAACCTTAACAAGGTTATGACGAACAATCTGACGTGCTTCTGTACGAGATGTAGCCAGGCCCATGCGATAAACAACATTGTCCAGACGTGATTCGATCAGCTGCAACAGGTTCAGACCTGTAATGCCCTGCATACGGTCAGCGGCTTTAAAGTAAGCGCGGAACTGTTTTTCCTGCAGACCATAAATACGTTTAACTTTCTGCTTTTCACGCAGCTGCAGACCATAATCGGACACTTTGCTGCGACGGTTCTGACCGTGCATACCTGGAGCATACGGACGACGCTCAATAGGACACTTGTCAGAGTGGCATTTGCTGCCTTTGATATAAAGCTTTTCGCCTTCACGCCTACACAGGCGACACTTGGCTTCTAGATAACGGGCCATTAATTAAACTCCTAAACGCGACGTCGCTTAGGCGGGCGACATCCATTATGAGGAATTGGAGTAACATCACGAATCGATGTCACGTTAATTCCTACAGCTGCAATAGCACGCAGTGCAGACTCACGTCCACTGCCAGGTCCTGTAACCAACACGGTACAGTTCTTCACACCATGATCCATTGCCTTACGGGCTGCTTCTTCTGCAGCAACCTGAGCGGCAAACGGAGTGCTTTTGCGTGAACCTTTGAAACCTGCAGCGCCACTGGTAGCCCAGCAGAGTGCATTACCGGCTTCATCGGTGAAGGTAATAATAGTATTATTGAAACTAGCTTTAACGTGAACAACAGCGTTAGCGATATTCTTGCGTACGCGCTTCTTGTTGGAAGTAGCTTTTTTTGGTGCAGCCATCCTTTATCCCCTTACTTCTTCTTGCCGGCAACAGCACGACGCGGTCCTTTGCGTGTACGGGCATTCGTTTTACTGCTCTGACCGCGAACGGGCAGGCCTTTGCGATGACGCAGGCCACGATAGCAACCAAGGTCTGTAAGACGCTTGATGTTCATGGTCACTTCACGACGCAGATCACCTTCAACAGTATAATCACTGTCGATCACACCACGAATCTTTGCGACGTCGTCGTCATTCAAATCTTTCACTCGCGCATTTGTATCAACACCAGCTTTGGAAAGAATTTCCACTGAACTGGTCTGACCGATACCAAAAATATAAGTCAGTGCGATAACTACACGTTTCTGTGTCGGAATATTTACACCCGAAATACGAGCCACTTCTTGCCTCCTTAGGCCTTAAGAAAAAGGGCGCGAACCATAGCTATTTGTACGGCTTCACGCAACTTCCTTAACCCTGACGCTGTTTATGTCGTGGGTTTTCACAAATAATGCGAACTACACCCTTACGGCGAATCACACGACATTTTGTACACAATTTCTTGACTGATGCACGGACTTTCACGCCAGTACCTCCTCAAATCTATCCCGGATAACCGGCCAACAAACCCTTTCGGGAAAGTTAATTATTTTTCGCGGTAGCTAATGCGCCCACGAGACAAGTCATATGGAGAAATCTCCACAGTAACCTTGTCACCAGGAAGAATACGGATGTAATACTTCCTCATTTTTCCTGAAATTGTACACAATAGTTCGTGTCCATTTTCAAGCTTTACCTTAAACATCGCGTTAGGAAGCTTTTCAACCACTTCCCCTGACATCTCAATAATATCTTCTTTCGCCATGTTTACTTCTCAACCACCTGTGTTAGCACGGCATACACCGCATCCATTTTCCCTGATGCATCGATCTTGCTGAAGCCATCCTTGCTTTGATAGTAATCAAGCAAAGGAGCTGTCTGCTCACGATAAACTTCAAGGCGATGAGCAATCACTTCTTCGCGATCATCTTCACGTTGGTAAAGTTCTCCGCCACAGCGATCACACAGCCCTGATTTTTGGGGCGGCGAATACTGCCTATGAAATCCAAAACCGCAAGCCCTGCATATCAAGCGTCCACAAAGACGCTGCAGAAGGTTCTCTTCAGGTGCATCCATAAAGACAGTGTGATCAATAGACAGACCATGTCTGGACAACATTTCATCCAAGGCAACAGCCTGTGCTACATTACGAGGAAAACCATCCAGCAGGAAGCCCTGCGCATCGTCCTGCGCAATGCGATCTTCAATCATTGCGACTACAACCGCATCAGGAACCAGCTTACCGGCATCCATATAGTTCTTGGCCTTCACACCAGCATCAGTTTCATTGCGAACAGCAGCGCGCAGAATGTCTCCCATTGCCAGATGGGCCATTCCCTCTGCCGATGCAAGTTTCTCGCCCTGTGTGCCTTTACCGACGCCAGGAGGTCCAAACAGAATGACGTTCATTACTTACCAGTCTTCAGTCGTGCTTTTTTCATCAAACCTTCATACTGATGGCTCATCAGATGAGACTGGATCTGTCCCATCGTGTCCATGGTTACAACCACAACAATCAACAAGCTGGTGCCACCAAAGTAGAATGGTACGGACAACTCGGCAATCAACCACTCAGGCAGCAGACAGACCAGACTGACGTAAGCAGCACCAACTACGGTGATACGCGTTAAAACATTATCTACATACTCGGCAGTCTTGTGACCCGGACGAATGCCAGGAATAAAACCACCGCTCTTTTTCAGGTTATCAGCGGTATCCTTTGGATTAAACACGATAGCCGTATAGAAGAAGCAGAAAAAGACAATCAGACCCGTGAACAGTGCCATATACAGCCATGCACCAGGTGAAAGGATTGCCGAAAGGTCACCCAACCACTCCAGTCCTTCAACATCTTTGGTGAATGTTGCGAATGTAGCCGGCAACAGAATCAGAGATGAGGCAAAGATGGGCGGAATCACACCTGCAGTATTAATTTTAAGTGGCAGGAATGATGCTTTGCCACCATACATTTTGTTGCCAACCTGTCGTTTGGCGTACTGAATCGGAATTCGACGCTGTGCACGCTCGAACCAGACCACAAGGCCAGTGACGATCAATGCCATGACAAACAGTGCTAATACTGTGAATGCTGTATATTCACCTGTACGTGCCAACTCAAGTGTACCACCGATTGCCGATGGTAAACCGGCAGCAATACCACCGAAGATGATCAACGAAATGCCGTTACCGATACCACGTTCAGTAATTTGCTCACCAACCCACATCAGGAAGACCGTACCTGCTACCAGTGTAATAACAGTCATGGCCCGGAAATCCAGACCCGGATCAATCACAACTGATTGACCACCTACTGAAAACGATTCCAGACCGATCGACATACCGATACCCTGGAATGTCGCTAGCAGCACAGTACCGTAGCGAGTGTATTCGGTAATCTTGCGACGACCTGCTTCACCCTCTTTCTTCAACTGTTCAAGCCTTGGAGACACTACAGTCATCAACTGGATAATAATCGCAGCCGAGATGTAAGGCATAATGCCAAGCGCAAAAATAGTCAGTCGGGAGAGAGCACCACCGGAGAACATGTCAAACATGCCCAGTAGACTGCCCTGCGCCTGACTGAAAAACTGCGCCAAGACTCCTGCATCAATACCGGGCACAGGAATATGTGCACCGATACGGTATACAATCAGCATAGCCAGTGTGAAGAGAATACGGGATTTCAGCTCGGGAATCTTACCGATATCCCCGAATCCACCCATAGATCCGGCTGCAGGACTGGCCATGGTATCAGGCCTCTGCTGTTGGCAGGTTCAGAGTACCGCCGGCAGATTCAACCTTGGCAATAGCAGATGCTGAAGCCGCAGAAACCGACACGTTTACCTTTTTGGAAAGCTCACCTGTAGCCAGCAGCTTGATTGGATCAACTGCATTACGTACCAGACCAGCTTCAAACAGTGCTGCTGCATCAACAGTGGCACCATCTTCAAATGCATTTAACTGACCGAGGTTAACAACCTGCTTGTCATTATCTGTCAAAGGGGTGAAACCGCGTTTAGGCAAACGACGTATCAATGGCATCTGACCACCTTCAAAACCGCGTGCTACCTTACCACCGGAACGGGACTTCTGACCTTTATGGCCACGACCACCAGTCTTGCCGTTACCTGTTGCGATACCCTGGCCTTTGCGTTTACGTGCCTTACGGGAACCTTCGTCTGATTTCAGTTCATTCAGTTTCATCTCTTACTCTCCGGACTCAATACGAACGAGATGACTCACCTTGTTCACCATGCCGCGAACAGAAGGAGTATCTTCCAACTCTACTACCTGATTCATACGACGAATACCCAGACCGACAAGCGTAGCACGCTGTGATTTGGAGTAGCCGATACCGCTTTTTACCTGACGAATGCGAATCGTTTCTTTGTTAGCCATTTGAAGCTCCTAATTAAGCGGTCTTGCCGCGACGTTCAGCAATCTGCTCAGGGCTTTCCAGCGACTTCAAGCCGTTGAATGTAGCACGAACAGTATTCAGAGCGTTACGAGAACCCAGAGATTTAGTCAGGATATCTTTGATGCCTACCGCATCCAGTACAGCACGTACTGATGAACCTGCGATTACACCAGTACCTTCTGAGGCTGGCTTAAGCATCACACGACTTGCGTCCTGGATACCGATAACCTTGTAGTGGATAGTACCTTCTTTGCGCGGTACGTGGATCAGAGTCTTCTTGGCAATGTCAGTTGCCTTACGAATAGCTTCTGGAACTTCTTTAGCTTTGGCGTGGCCGAAACCAATATGACCATTACCATCACCAATCACCATCAGAGCAGAGAAGCTCATGCGGCGACCACCAGATGTGGTTTTCGCAATACGGTTAATGCTGATAAGTTTCTCTGTGAGTTCTAATTCATCTGCGTTGATCATCTATATCTCCTAGAACTTCAGGCCGCCGGCGCGAGCGCCTTCAGCCAGTGCCTGTACGCGACCATGGTATGCAAAGCCTCCACGATCAAAGGCGACCACGGTTACACCGGCTTCCAATGCGCGTTCTGCAACCAGTTTGCCAACTTCTTCAGCACCAGTCTTGTTACCACCGGACTTCACGGCTGCATCAAGGCTGGATGCTGTTGCCAGCGTAGTGCCGCTAGCATCATCAATAACCTGTGCATAAACGTGACGTGCAGAGCGGAAAATACTCAGACGCAGTTTATTGGTTGCTTTTACTTTCGCACGAACTTTACGGGCACGGCGAATGGCACCATTTTTTTCATAACGTTTTAAAGCCATTTCTTAACTCCTACCTAGAGGCCCTTAAGCCTTCTTGCCTTCCTTCATTGCTACGTATTCACCAACGTAGCGTACGCCTTTACCTTTATAAGGTTCTGGCGGACGGTAAGCACGGATCTCTGCTGCACACTGACCAACCTGCTGTTTGTCAACGCCGCTCAAAGTGATAATGCTCTGCTCAACTTTCACATCAACGCCTTCCGGCAGTTCATACACAACAGGGTGAGAGAAACCCAGTGAAAGATTAAGCTTTTTACCCTGCGCCTGGGCACGATAACCCACGCCGCGCAGCTCAAGTGTTTTTTCAAAGCCTTTAGTAACGCCAGTTACATTGTTTGCAATCAGCGCACGTACCAGACCATAGAAAGACTTGGTTTTTTTATTGCCAAGGTCAGAACAGCTGAGCGTCAGGTCGTTACCTTCCTGAGCTGCTGTGATGCCTGGAAACAGTGGTGAAGTGAGTTCACCTTTGGTGCCCTTAACCGTAATTGATTTATCATTAATGATAACTTCAATACCGGCGGGGATAGTAATAGGTTGCTTACCAACACGTGACATAACTTACCTCAAAATACCGTACAGAGGACTTCGCCACCAATGTGGGCAGCGCGTGCTTTCTTGTCGGTCATAATTCCCTGCGATGTGCTGACAATTGCAACACCATAGCCATTTTTCACACGTGGCAATTCATCAGCGCCGGAATAAACACGACGGCCTGATTTCGAGATACGCTTAATTTCATGAATGATCGGCTTGGACTCATCATCATAGCGCAGGGTCAAGCGCAGAAAACGGTGTCCTTTGTGATTATATGCCTTAACACCGGCGATATAACCTTCTTCTTTCAACAGTTCGCCCAAAGAGAGCAGCGTGTTGCTTGCTGGCATTTCAATTTTTTCAATTCCAGCCGTCTGTGCGTTACGAATACGCGTCAGCATGTCGGCAATACGGTCCATCATCATAGTTCTATACCCCTTACCAGCTCGACTTGACCATGCCAGGAATTTCTCCGGCAAGGGCATGCTTACGCAGACAGATACGGCACATACCCAGTTTACGATAAACTGAATGCGGGCGACCACATAACTGACAGCGCGTGTAAGCGCGAACTTTGAATTTTGGTTTACGATTGCATTTGGCAATCATGCGTTTTGAAGCCATGAAATAACCCTCTTAAGTGCGGAACGGCATGCTGAACTGTTTCAGCAGGGCACGTCCCTCGTCGTTCGTGTTAGCAGTAGTACAGATAGTAATATCCATACCGCGAACTTTATCAACTTTATCATATTCGATTTCAGGAAAGATGATCTGCTCTTTCAAGCCCAGTGTGTAGTTACCACGGCCATCAAAAGACTTTGGAGAAACACCTTTGAAGTCACGAATACGTGGCAGTGTGATGTTGACCAAACGATCAAGGAATTCCCACATCTGATCACCGCGCAGCGTCACACGACAACCAACAGGCATGCCATCACGCAACTTGAAGTTCGCAATAGACTTACGAGAACGAGTAACCACAGGCTTCTGGCCGGTAATTGCAGTCATATCAGCCAAAGCGCCATCAATAGCCTTGGAGTTCTGGGACGCCTCACCGACACCCATGTTAACTACGATCTTGCTGATCGAAGGAACCTGCATCGGGTTCGTGTAACCGAACTCTTCAGTAAGAGCAGGTGTTACTTTTTCTTTATAAACTTCTTTCAAACGAGCCATTGTCGTAACTCCTAGTTATCCAGCACTTCGCCACATTTGCGGCAGGTGCGGACTTTGCGGCCATCTTCCAGCGTTTTCACGCCCAGACGGACACCTGATTCACATTTCGAGCAAAAGTACTCCACATTGGAGATCGCCAAAGGCGCTTCTTTCTCGATGATGCCACCAGCACTAACCTGGGTCTGACGGGTATGACGCTTGATCATGTTCACCTTGGTAACCAGTACCTGGCCGTCGCCAGCCATTACACGGATAACTTTACCGCGTGTGCCTTTGTCACGACCTGCTGCTACGATGACTTCATCATCTTTGCGAATTCGGGATTTCACCACTGTTGTCATTATTCTTTAGCCTCTCTTTCCGCTTACAGCACTTCAGGTGCAAGCGAAACGATCTTCATGTAACCCTTGGCACGTAGTTCACGTGTCACAGGGCCAAAAATACGCGTGCCCAGTGGCTCATTCTGCTTGGAGAGCAGTACCGCTGCATTTTCGTCAAAACGGATTGAAGAACCATCTGTACGACGGAATTCTTTGGCAGTACGTACTACTACAGCTCGCTGCACTTCACCCTTTTTCACTTTGCCACCTGGCATAGCTTCTTTCACAGCCACAACGATCACATCACCAACACGTGCATAACGGCGTTTTGAACCACCGAGCACCTTGATGCATTTGACGCGCTTGGCACCTGAGTTATCTGCAACCTGCAGTACGGTTTCATTCTGAATCATTGCAAATCTCCCGGACTACAGCTGCTCTGAACGTGTCAGAACTGTTTCCATAATCCAACGCTTGCGGCGAGAGATAGGAGCAGATTCGATGATACGAACAGTGTCACCAATATTACAGGTGTTTTCTGCATCATGAGCCATATATTTCTTGTGCGAACGAACTGTCTTGCGGTAACGCGGGTGCAGGAACTTACGTTCAACCTGTACAACCACGGTCTGCTCGCCCTTATTACTTACAACAGTACCTTCCAGGGTACGTTTGTTTGTTTTTACTTCAGACATCTCTTATACCCCTTAGACGCGATCAGCGAGTATGCTTTTGATACGCGCAATCTCACGGCGAACCTGACTAACACGAGCTGTATTGTTCAACTGCATCGTAGCCCTCTGAAAACGAAGCTTCATGTGCTCAGCGCCCAGTTCATCCATACGCTCTTTCAGGTCTGCTTCAGACAAGGCACGCAGGTCTTTTGCTTTTTTTACATCACTCATCGTCCAACTCCACGTACAACGACCTTGGTACGAATAGGAAGCTTGGCAGCAGCAAGCGCAAGCGCTGTACGTGCAGTTTCCTCATCAACGCCGTCCATTTCATACATGATACGACCAGCACGAATAGCCGCAACCCAGTATTCAGGATTACCTTTACCCTTACCCATACGTACTTCAGCAGGTTTCTTTGACACAGGCAGATCCGGGAAAATACGAATCCAAACTCGTCCCTGACGTTTAACGTGACGGTTAATGGTAATACGCGCAGCTTCAATCTGACGAGCGGTAATGCGACCCGGCTCCATTGCCTTCAGGCCATACTGACCGAAGTTCAGACTTGCGCCACGAGGGCTCTTACCACGAATGCGCTGCAGCTCTTTATGATGCTTGCGCCATTTAATCTTCTTGGGTTGCAACATCGTTACTAATCCTCTTCAACTCTTGTTTATGCGCTTTCAGAATCGGCATCACCCAGCTTAATGCCGTTGAATACCCAAACTTTCACGCCAATCACACCATAAGTGGTGTGCGCTTCAGCAAAACCGTAGTCCACATCTGCACGCAATGTGTGCAATGGCACACGACCTTCGCGGTACCATTCAGTACGCGCGATTTCAGCGCCGCCCAAGCGACCTGCACAGTTAATACGAACACCTTTCGCACCCATACGCATTGCACTTTGAACTGCACGCTTCATGGCACGACGGAAAGCAACACGACGCTCAAGCTGGAATGCAACATTTTCTGCTACCAGCTGTGCTTCTGCTTCAGGGCGACGTACTTCTACGATAAATACCTGAACTTCTTTACCAAAATTCTGTACCAGTTCGTTACGAACCGCATCAATCTCAGCGCCTTTCTTACCAATCACAACACCAGGACGTGAAGTGTGAACGGTAACTTTAATCTTTCCAGCCGGACGCTCAATGATGATACGTGAAATACCAGCATGTTTCAGACGGGCCTTAACGTAACGACGCAGCTTGATGTCTTCACGCAGGTTTACGCCGAAGTCCTTGTCGGAGGCATACCATACTGATTCCCAGTTACGAATGATCCCAAGACGAAATCCAATCGGGTTTACTTTCTGTCCCATGACTACTCCCCTTAACCGCGTTCGCTAACAGACACACTGAGGTGACTGTGGCGATGGAAACGCTGACGCATACGACCCATACCTTTCGGACGGTAACGCTTGAGCGTCATGCCTGCATCTGCCTTGGCTTCTGATACGAACAACGAGTCCACATCTAGGCCATGATTCTGCTCTGCATTTGCAATTGCAGACTTAAGAACCTTCTCATACAGACGGGCTGATTTCTTTGGTGACAGGGACAGAACAGCCAGGGCACGAGCCACATCATGGCCGCGGATAGCATCTGCCATCAAGCGAGCCTTCTGCGGGCTGATCCTGCTGTTTTTGTGCAATGCACGAACTTGTTCAGACATGCTTCTTACCTCTTCCTGGCCTTTTTATCAGCACCGTGACCATAATAGGTACGGGTAGGCGCAAATTCGCCCAACTTATGGCCAACCATGTTTTCTGTTACAAAAACAGGGATAAACTTGTGACCATTATGGACTGCGAAGTTCATGCCGACGAAATCCGGGGCAATCGTTGAACGACGAGACCAAGTTTTAACTACACCCTTCTTTTCGGAAGCTTGAGCGGCGTCAACCTTCTTCTGCAGGGAAGCTTCAATGTAAGGGCCTTTCTTTAATGAACGAGCCATTTCTTACCTCACTTCTGGTTGCGGCGGCGAATAATATCACGGTTCGACGCCTTGTTCTTCGTACGGGTCTTGTGACCCTTTGTTGGTACGCCCCAAGGACTCACCGGATGACGACCACCTGATGTGCGGCCTTCACCACCACCATGCGGATGATCCACTGGATTCATGGCAACACCACGAACGTTTGGACGTACACCCAACCAACGGCTGCGACCAGCCTTACCAACTTTACGGTTGGAGTGATCAGAATTACCCATCACACCAATCGTTGCCAAACAACGCAGATCCACACGACGAAATTCGCCGGATGGCATCTTGAGAATGGCTTTACCACTTTCTTTACCCATCAACTGAATGGACGTTCCAGCACTACGTGCCATCTGGCCACCTTTTCCAGGCTTCATTTCAATGTTGTGTAACAATGTACCAACACGAATGTTTTCCAGAGGCAATGCATTGCCCGGACGAATTTCAGCATTCGGGCCGGATTCAATCGCATCACCTGCACGCAGACCCTGCGGAGCAAGGATATAACGCTTTTCACCATTGCTAAAAACAACAAGTGCAATGTGCGCTGTACGGTTAGGATCATATTCAACGCGCGCAACTGTACCGCCAATGCCGAAATTGTCACGCTTGAAATCAACCATGCGGTAAAGGCGCTTATGTCCGCCACCACGATGGAAGCTGGTAATGCGTCCATTGTTGTTGCGACCGCCTGATTTGGTCAGACCAACAACCAGACTTTTTTCAGGTGCGCCTTTATGCAGACCTTCATTCACAACACCAATTCGACCACGATTACCATTGGTTACTGGTTTCAATGCCTTCAGTGCCATTGCTTATACCTCTTCCGACATTTCCAGAGATTGCCCTTCTGCCAGACGAACCACTGCTTTGCGGTAACCGGAACGGGTACCAACAGTAGCGCCACGGCGCTTAGGCTTGCTCGGCATATTAATAACCTGAACCTTGTCCACTGTTACTTCGAAGATAGCCTGAACAGCCGCCTTGACCTGGACTTTGGTTGCAGTACGAGCAACACGGAAAGTGTACTGATTTGCTTCACCAGTCGCTTCGTAACTTTTTTCAGTTACAACCGGCTGACGCAGAATTTCAAAATGTTTGATGTTTGCACTCATGACAAACGCTCCTCAAGCTTATCAACAGCAGCTTCTGTCAGAATGACGCGCTTACTCTTGATCAGATCGTGAATGCTTACCTGACCATCAAGGAGAACCTTGGTGTTCGGCACATTGCGACCGGAAAGCTCAACGTTATTATTAGCTTCAGCCAGAACAAACAGGCCGGAGTTGGTTTCAAAAGCAGTCATCATATCAATGAAGCCCTTGGTCTTGATCTCATCCATTTCAAGTTTGTTAACTACAGTCAACTTACCTTCACGAACGCAATCGGAAAGAACCAGACAGAGTGCGCGACGACGCTCTTTCTTGTTTACGCGAGAATCAAACGCAGTGTTTGCCTGTGGACCATGTGCAGTACCACCATGACGCATCTGTGCAGCACGTGTCGTACCCTGACGAGCACGACCTGTACCTTTCTGCTTGAAAGGCTTCTTGCCGCCGCCGGAAACTTCCGCAACAGATTTAATCTTGCTGGTACCTGCACGCTGTGCAGATGCAAGAGATGCATATACGCGGTGTACAAAACCGGCATCAGATTCGAGGCCGAATACTGCAGGGTTCAACTCACGCTTACCTACTTCTTTATTGTTCTGATCTACGATGGTGATATTCGCCATCTTACGCCCCCTTCACAGCAGGACTTACTTCAACCAGTCCACCACGTGAACCGGGAACAGCGCCCCTTACCAGAATGCGATTGGACTCTGCATCCACACGGACAACTTCAAGGTTCTGAGTCGTGCAGCGTTCGTTACCATAGTGACCCGGCATTTTCTTGCCTGGGAATACACGGCCCGGATCTTGGCACTGACCGGTCGAACCCATCTGACGATGGACTTTTTCAGCACCATGCGTTGCACGGCCACCACCGAAGTTGTAACGCTTCATTACACCCGCGAAGCCGCGACCTTTTGAAGTACCTGCAACATCAATTTTCTGACCAGCTTCGAACAGTGCTGCAGTCAATTCCTGACCCAGCTCATATTCAGCATCGGCTGCTACGCGGAACTCTTTCAAGCCAGCGGTCACTGCCTGACCCTGCTTGGCAAAGTGACCCTGGATAGCACGGCTAGTAACACGCCTTGCAGCACCGAAACCAACCTGAACAGCATCATAGCCATCTTTGTCAGCAGTACGACGTGCAATTACCTTGCACGGCTCAACATTCAATACAGTCACAGGAATTGCAGAACCATCTTCTGCAAAGATCTGTGTCATGCCCGCTTTTCGGGCGATCAATCCAACACTCATGATTATCCTCCCGATTACAGCTTGATTTCGACATCCACACCGGACGGCAAATCAAGCTTCATCAGCGCGTCTACAGTCTGTGGAGTCGGTTTATCAATATCCAACATGCGTTTGTGTGTGCGAATCTCGAACTGTTCACGAGAATCCTTGTACTTGTGCGGAGATTTGATTACACAAAATTTGCGAATCTTGGTCGGGATCGGAATCGGACCACGAACCTCTGCACCTGTACGCTTTGCCGTTGCTACGATATCAGCCGCACTCTTATCCAGAATACGATGATCGAAAGCCTTCAGGCGAATACGAATACTTTGAGTTGCCACGTACGGCCCCCTTACTTACTAATGTCGGTAACGACGCCAGCGCCGACCGTACGACCACCTTCGCGGATAGCGAAACGAAGCTCTTTATCCATTGCGATTGGGGTGATCAATTCAACATCCATTGCGATGTTATCGCC
>Ga0316204_10008012_pt1 | contig 15003 bp, 10 predicted proteins | sample 6monrhotite_MG_2_FD_205661 | JGI IMG/M metagenome (GOLD analysis project Ga0316204, IMG submission 205661) | Microbial mat bacterial communities from mineral coupon in-situ incubated in ocean water Damariscotta River, Maine, United States -... | ecosystem: Environmental > Aquatic > Marine >...
GATATTAATAATCCCCAGATTGTATTAGTAACTGATCGGGTTGATCTGGATGATCAACTTTGGCGCACGTTTGATGCCTGCGGTAAAACCGCCGTAAGAGCTAAAACCGGGGAGCATCTGATGCGCTTGATCTCCGAGGCAAGTGTCAGCTTAATCACGACGGTCATCGATAAATTCTGCAATGTTATTGCTAAACACGCTGTTTCAGACAAGAACCCCAATATTTTTGTTTTAGTGGATGAAGGACACCGCTCCAACTATGGCGTCCTGGCCGACAGGATGCGCAAGGTCTTTCCAATGGCGTGTTACCTTGGTTTTACCGGCACTCCCTTACAGTTGAAAGAGAAAAACACCGCGCATAAATTCGGGGGATTTATTCACTGTTACACGATGCGACAGGCGGTTGCCGACGAGGCCATTGTGCCACTGATGTATGAAGGCCGCATGGTGCTGTTCGTGCAAAATACTGATGCGATGCAGGCATGGTTTGAGCGGGTAACCAATAACCTGACAGACGAGCAACGGCACAGGCTGACACGGCAATTGGCCACGAAACAGGTCGTTAATGATGCTGAACAACGAATAGAGCAGATCGCGCTGGATATAAGCAGCCACTATGCCGCGCACTATAAAGGCACAGGCCTGAAGGCGCAACTGGCAACCAATTCCAGGGCTGAGGCATTGCAATATCAAAAATACATTAACGAGTATGGTTTGATTAACGCTGAAGTGATTATGTCACAACCCAACGTTTGCGAAGGTCAGGATGATCGTGGTGTAGAAAAGCCCATCAAGCAATTTTGGAGGGCAATGATGGCGCACTACGGTTCAGAGGAAGCGTATGTCCGGGCAATTAAAGCCTCATTTGCGCGGCAGCATGGCTGCGATTTGCTGATTGTGGTTGACAAACTGTTAACCGGTTTTGACGAACCGAGAAATACTGTGCTTTATATTGATAAGCCACTTAAAGGTCATAATATTTTACAGGCCATTGCTCGGGTAAATCGTTTGTTTAGCGGCAAGCAGTACGGATTGCTGGTGGATTATCGGGGCGTATTAGGTCACTTGAATGACGCCGTGGCGCGTTATGACGCACTAACAGGATTCGATCATGACGATGTGGATTTTCGAGGAGCGATTATCGATACCCATGAAAAAATAGCAGGGTTGACACCATCACACGCAGCATTGTGGGCCGTGTTTGATGATATTGATCATGAGCAGGATTTGGAGTCCATGGCGCGTTATTTACGCCCGCGGCACAAACGATTGGCATTCCATCAGGCGTTTAAGCAATACCAACATATACTGAGCGTGGCATTGGCCACCGGGCATTTTTATCATGAGTACTCTGTTGACCAGATCGATGCCTATAAAAAGGATTTGACCATATTCAGCAAATTACGGGCAGCCGTGCGGCATCGTTATTCAGAATCAATGGCGTTGGCGGAAGACGAACCACAACTGCGAAAAGTGATGGCGTCTCATGTGCATGCAACGGCGGTCATACCGGTTACCAACATCACTTCTATCTTTGATTTAGACTCCTTTGACCGGGAAGTGGTGACACAGTCCGGAAATGTTGCCAAGGCGGATATGATCGCCAGCCGGCTTAAAGTGGCCATAGCCGATAAAATGCCGGAAAATGAAGTTTTCTATAAGAAATTTGCCTGCTTGGTTCAACAGGCTATTGATGCGTTCTACGCAGGGCGTATTAACGAAGCTGAATACCTCAACCGGCAGTCTGCCTATTTGGAAACCATTCGCCGTGGCCATGAGCTGGACTTGCCCGCTGAACTGGAAGGGCACCGGGAGGCACAGGCGTTGTTTGATTTATTGTCGACGCTGTTTTCATCACGGGGAACCACTTGTGTTGCGCATAAACCAGCGCCGGAAAAACAGACCTCAAATAATAATGGTACAACCCCGGTGTTTACGCATCAACCAGGTGTTGACGTCAATGATGATACGGGGGCTTACCACATTGACAACGCCGCGTTAACCCGGCAGCAAATTGCCCAAATTGCGCTGGATATCGAAGGCATCATCGACCGTAAAAAAATCCGCGACTGGCCATTAATGGAGGATGTGGTCAAAGATATGCAAAACGCGGTGGATGACTATTTGTTTGATACCCGTGACCGTTGCGGCATTGATCTTAAAACCCACGATATGGACACCATTCTTGAGCATTGTATTACGATTGCCAGAAATCGAGCGCAAAGTAACACTTAGCTTGGGGCGAAGTCCGAGCCTGCACTTTGACGTTTATCGACTAATGTCAATTACCTCAATACGAATGCCACCGGGACAATAAACTCCCGTCCCAGGCCAGTCATATTTTCGGGCATGGCGGGGAAGGGGTTGGCGCGTTTTGCCATATCCAGGGTGGCGCGATCCAACAACCGGTTACCAGTGGATTCTTCCAGTTTCACGGATTCGGTCTGACCCGTTGGGTCAAGGCGAATGCGTAACAATCCCTGGCCTTCGATGCGCAGGCGCTTTGCCCGGCGTGGATAACGTTTGTGTTTTTCCAACCACGCAACAAGTAATTGCTCATACTTGATCGCCGCGGTGTTATCCGGTGGTGCCGTATTGGGGGCTACCGGGCGTGGTGGTTCAGCAGCAAGCGCTTGTTGTACGGGTGGGATATTGGTAGCGGACACCGCTGGACTTGTTTGGGCCGTATCAGGTCGGGGTTTCATTACCGGTTCAACGGGCTTCGGTACTGGCGGCGCTGGTTTTACGGCGGGTTTCCTGACTGAGGGTTTAGGTGGTTCAGGCGGCTTGGGGGGCTGTTGTTGAGCCACAGGTTTGGGCGGTGTTTTAGTAAGTGGCTGATGCTTTGTCTGGGGTTTAGGTTTACGCATTGGGGGAGGGGTTTGTGGCTGGCGTTCATTAACAGTGCTGGCGGCGCTCTCCGCAATGGGGGTGAAAAGACTAAGACGCAGTGGCGGTAATTCTTTCTTCTCGGTCGGCATTGGTTTTTGATAAGTAAACCAGGCTGCTAATGCAGCGTGCATGGCAAGGGAAACCACCAGCGTAATGCCAAATTGCCGACGGGAAATTGGCATCACTTGATGATTTTCCCTGTTGCGGCCAAGGCGATGTTACTGGCACCGGCGGCGCGCAGTTCGTCCATGACCTCCAGTAGTTGCTGTACGCTGGTGCTGGCATCACTTTTCAAGGTGATTGCACGGTCATCATCATGCTGCACTAATGTTGCCACCGCATCTCGCAGGTGCTGCAATGGCAGCGTGTCTCCGTTGAGGGTTATTTTTCCTTGTGCCGTTAATACGACGCTAATTGGTGTTTGTTCCAGTGGTACTGCGCTACTTGATTCAGGTAATGTGAGGTCAATGGCTTCCGGTGTCATAAAGGTGCTGGTCAGCATAAAAAACACCAGTAGTAAAAACACCACATCGATCAATGGCGCGATGTCGAGGTGAGAGCGAATACGGGAGCGACCTTCAAACTCCATAGGCTTCCTGCTCCGGTTTGGCATCGTCGCGGGTGGCAATATGCAAGGGACTTTTGCCGAAATGCAACAGTACCCGGACACTGGCATCTTTCATTGCCGCGCGTGCGTGATCGACTTCGCCTTCCAGATAATAAAATGCCGCCATGGCGGGAATTGCCACCATAAGGCCGAACGCTGTGGTGAGCAATGCCTCCCAAATTCCACCAGAAAGTATTGACGGATCCACGCGGCTGCCCGCTTCTTCCAGGCGCATGAAGGCGTTAATCATCCCCGTGACAGTGCCAAGCAACCCCAATAATGGGCTGAGGTGGGCTATGGCGGAAAGCCCCCGCAGCCAGGATTCCAGATTACGTATTTGTGCGGAACCCACGCGGCTTACTTCTGCTTCCACATCGTTGCTTGCCATGCGCGGGTTCGCCCCGGCACGCAAGGCGCTTTCCATCACTCGGGCAACCGGATTGTGCTGCCGTTGTAACGCCCGTAGGGCCAGGTCTTTTTGCCCGCTGTGCAAGGTTGACAACGAATGCTCGATAAACCCGGTCTGACGCAGGGCGCTGCGGGAAAATTGATACAATTTTAAGAGAATGATGGTGGTGGCCAGCACTGAGAGCAACAGTAATACAACCATTACCGGGCCGCCCTGTTGGAATAATGTCATTATGTTCATCGGTTAACGTCGCTTTTTAATAAACGTAGTGTCTATACAGTACCTATACCGCCGTTCGTGCTTACTATAAGTGCTATAACCATGTGCTTGAAAATATGCTTTAACAGTGTGCGTTAACAGTGTGTGTTAACAAGGCATTTAAAAAAGTAATTAAAAAAGTAATTAAAAAAAATGCGGGTGGCTGGCGGTAGAAATGGCCACCCGCATTGGGGGGGAAACCTTACAGGTTCATTTCAATGCCTACATAGGCAAACTGTGGCAGACCAGGGCGCGGGCCATGGGGCTGTCGAGACACAATGTATTCTTCATCAAGCAGGTTTTGTATTCCGCCAAAAATCTTTACCTGATCGCTTGCTTTGTAATAGGCCGAGATATCGGTAACAAAATATTGGTCGGTTTTGCCAAAGCGGGCATCAGGGTCACCATTCCCATTGATTTGTTGATCCGTATTATCTGCACTGGTAAAGGTTTCATCCACATAACTGGCGGAAATAAATGCGCCGGAATGTTTGGATTCAATACCAGTGCCCAGGCTTAGCACCCATTCTGGAATATAGGGGAGTTTATTGCCCTTTTCGCCAAAGCTGAAAATGGATTCCGCATCATTCGAACGCGCATCATTTTGTTGCTCGGTATTGGTATAGGTTAGTGTCAGGTACCACGGGTTACGCAGCGCCCAGTTATTGGCAATACCGGCATCAAACTGACTTGAAAACTCTAATCCGTAACTGTTGACTTCGCCAAAGTTGCCATCAACACCATTGCCGACGCCGCCGATGTTGTCGACGACCAGCAAGTCGTTGAACTGGGTGTAAAACAAAGTTGCTTCCGCTGCAAGGGCCTGGCTTGTATTGGTGTAACGTGCCCCGGCTTCATAGGCTGTGCTGGTTTCTTCTTTCAGGTTTTTGGTAACGGCGCCATTGGGGCTGGGGGGCGAAAAACCGCGATGTATGCCACCGAACCCGGTCCAGGACTCATTGAACTGATAGGCAACCCCCAGTCCGCCGGCACTCATGGTTAACTCATTGTCGCCAATAAAGGTGCCTTTTGGGGACTCGTAGCGTTGATCCAATTGCTCAAACCGTACTCCCGGCGTAATGGACCAGGGGCCGGTTTCTATTGTGTCCTGAACAAATAACGCAAGTGCTTTGGTTTCTTGCTGGCGATCGCCTGCATCGCCTGGTGTACCCGGTGTGAGGTTGGAGATCGTGCCATTAGCTTCCTGGGTATAGTCATCATCCCATTGAAAGCGCCGCACGTTGTCCTGGTGATAACGAATACCGGTTGATATTTCATGTTGCACGGCATCTGATCCGAACCGGTAGTAGACAATGGTTTCGATGCCTTTGGCGTAATACTCGCGGTTATTGGCGCGAACCCGCAGGGTACAGGCCAGGTCACCCTTGAGGCAGTTGAGGCCTTCGCCATTTTGTGCCCCAGCCAGGGCTGCGGAGAGCCCGATGGTATTGCCGTTGACGTTGCGCAGATCCTTAAGTTTGTACCAGTTGCGTTCAAAATCAGTGCTGTACAACGTGGTAATAATATCCAGGTTATCCGTTGGCCCTACGATGTATCGCAGGTGACTGCGCGTTTGCTCACTATCCAAGTTATCAAAGCGTGATGCGGCATAGCGGCGGGTGGGATCTGCCTTAAAATCTGCTTCGCTTAAGCCCAGGTACGTTTCATTGGCATCCAGATTAGTGTTACCCCATTTGAACTCAAGGCGTTGATAAATGTTGGTGTTGGGTTCCCAGGAAAGTTTAACCATCGGCTCTGATTTAATAAAACCGGTGTCTTCACCAACACGAAAATCTGCGGTTTCGTCGATGGTTTTAAAGCCTTGGTTCTGGCGAAAATAACCTTCGACTAAAAAACCAATTTGCCCAGCTTGTGTATCAATGGTGTTACCCACATAGGCTTGCGTGCGTTGTTCTTCAAAGTGGCCTATTTGGGTTTTCAGGTAAACGGTTTTTTTCAGTGGAATCGGGGTGGATAGATAATTTATAACACCGCCGGTAATGTGCGGGCCAAACTTAATCTGGCTCGACCCTTTCAAAACCTCAAGCCCACTCATGCGACCTACTGTGGGGGAGTAATACGCCGATGGTGCGGAGTAGGGGGCGGGTGCCATTAACACACCGTCTTCCAAAATGGTTACTTTGGCACTGCGCGTGGTATCAACCCCGCGAAGACTGATATTGGGGAACAGGCCAAAACCGTCTTCTTCCCGGACATTAACACCGGGGACTTTGCGTAACACGCGGTTAACGTCATCATAACTTTGCTGACGTATATCCTCTTTCGTGACCACATGCGCGGAGCCTGGCATTTGCTCCACATTGGCGGGATTGCCAATTACCATTACTTTGTCTAATACCGTCGGATTTGTGTTTTCTTCGGCGGCACTTGCCGGTAATGCGAAATTCAGTGTTGCGACTAAGGTGTTACTAACTAATAGGGTGCTACTAACAAATAAGTGGTTTTTCACGGCTGCTACTTCCTCGGCTTTTTCAATAATGTGGTGAAGTGCCTCCCCCCCTCAAAAAACGGCAATGGGGAGGAGGCGATCTAAGTAGCTGGCTATGACGACACCTGAAGCGAGAGGAGGAGGCTTGTTTGGCTGGCTGAAGGTCATTATGCCTCGCCCAAATCAAAAAGTAAATGATAATCATTCTCATTCGCATTGACATTTAAATGATAATGATTATCATTAAGATATGCGCTAAGGGAATGATCCCTTATCAACCCAATACACCCGAAAACCGTCAACCGACAATTTTAGGAGCGCCTTATGAACTACATCGTCAGTGCATGGCTGGAGCAGGACGGCCCCCGGCTCGGCATACTTTGTTCCGACACAGGGCAAATAAAGCAACAATGGTCACTTGATAAAGTAAGTAATAACAGCGAGTTAGGTCGACGTAACCTTGCGCGCCTTAAGCGGCCGGGCATTCAGCAATTAACCCGTGAGTTGTTTCTGGTGGGGTGTGCCCAGGAAATAGGCCACTTGCATGAGGCACAGGCCAATGAGTCTGGCAATATTTGCCTATATTGTAACCAATGTGTTCAAGGCAAAGGACTATTGCCGAATTGGCGCGGTTTTTTTAACGACGAAAATTAACGTCAACCATAACATTAACCGGGCTTGTGCCCGAATTTAAGGTAGTGAACCACCATGACTGATTCCAAGCTGACTAAAACCACCACAGCAACAATAAAGAACGCCAACGAATCCATCGCTGAGCCTGTCTTTGTGCGGGAGCCATTAAGCCGTAATGTGCTGGAGAAACGCTATCAAAGCAGGGCACTGTTTAGGGGGAATCAGGAGATTATGATAGAGCATGCCGGGCATACGTATCGCTTACGTATTACCCGCCAGGACAAATTAATTTTGACTAAATAAGGGATGCCGAGCCAGGTGCTCGAAACAATTCACGTAAATGCGCAGGCCGAATCAATGATATGTCCAATTACATGCCTGCCATTGATTTTAAGAAAACAACACCTTAAACAGGTCGGCATGACCTCGCCGTGCATGAAGGGTTAGTGCCAAATGCTTAGATAAATACCGTATTGTTCGCCAGAATAACTGGTTCCGTTCTGTGTTTCGTAGTCCGTTATTATGTATTTTAATGCCACTTCCATATTTCTATAGAGGCTCCATTCTGCAAACAGTAATCCACCAACGCTGTTTTTAAATTCGGTTTTGTTGCCAGCCGCATCAATGACTTCATTCAGTATGTCTGCGTGAATTCCAGCACCCAGATTGAAAATAAGTCCACGGTGTACCAGGGCACTTTCCACCGCCAGCCCGGTGTTTGCGCCTTTGCTGGATTTGCTGCGCTGGTAGCGATAGGCAATTGAGGTACGGTTGCTTAGTGTGGCTGAGTCAAACAGGCCCCAGGAAGCGCCGGTTTCCAAAATTGCACCTGATCCTATTCGATAACGGTTACCGCCTGGCGTGGGGTCGATGTTTTCTCCGCCATAAGACACCCCTAAGCCAAAATAGGTTTTTTCAAATAAATTGGTTTGGGCGATAACATTGGGGCAGGTACCGACTAACATTACTAATAAACACAGACTTCTATAAAACATTATGTACCTCAAAAAAATAACCTTTACTCATCGAAACGTAATCGCCGGCTGATTTTTTTACCGTTAATTTCTCAGATGATGTTGCTCGATTGAGCCAATCTCTGCAGTAGCCCGACGGCTTTGCGTGCATACGTTATGCTGCAAATAGCCAAGGTAAGCGGGGATGTGATTCTTATGCTTTTATTTTTAAACTAGCGACCAAAAGAAAGCTCATGGCTACAATATATACTAAGCGGCAAGTGCAATTCAACGAGTTTTTGTTGCGGTTGACATAGCGCATTGAATGGAATGCAGATTTAAAGCAGCACACGTCACATTACCGGATACTTTTAAGGTAATGTTGAAACAGTTCCGAGTCTTGTTGTTTAAGCAAAGCCCGCTTGTTTATCTCGTCAGCATCCTCGGACGCCTTGTTTTTATCAGTTTGCAAGCTATACAGTGTCCTATAGGCATCGGTGTAGGGGAGTGTTGCGTCGTTTTCCGGGGCTGGCAGTATATTAACCAAACCTGCGTTTCGTAGTAACAGCCAGGCGGGAAACGTTTGCGGCGGTAACTCCGGGTCGATGTCCAGGAAATCATGCCAGTAGCGCTTAACGTCGGCATCAAAATCGGATGCGATTGTCTCAACGTGGTCAGGAAATTGCCAGCATAACAAAAACCAACTCATTAATGCCGCCGGGGTTAATCGTAAACGACTGCAGGCGCGCCCGTGGCGCTGCAGTAGTATCAGGTTGCATTGCCAGTGGGGTACCTGCTCTACTGCCTGGCGTGTGGTATTCCAGTCCATTGCCTGTAGGGCGCAATAGCTGCTGTTCAGCATGGGCGCTGCATCATTGTAAGGCGCGTGCCGCAGCGCCTCAGATAATCGACGCCATTGCGGCACGAGTAGATTATGACTGTCTTTACCTAAAAGCGTATCCGCCAGGGGAGTCAACTGTGCCTGCAATGCTTGCATGTCATTGGCAACATCGTTAACCGGTGTGGCCAGGTTTTCCATGGCGCTAACCAGTTGCTCAAGGTCGGCCAGCTTTGCATGATCGGGCGCTGTATCATAGAGGCGCTCAAGTTGACGCCTGGCTTCTGTTTCGTTGCGATTAATGAGTGCCTGCTGGATACCATTAACCAGGTTATTGGCCGGCGCATCCATGAACAAATCCATTTGAGGTTGGTCCTGCGCCTTGCGAAACTGTTGATGAAAACAGCTATCCAACACCGAGTTTTGACTGAAGCACAATGGGCGTGGGGGTTGTTCCCGCCAGGTGTGATACTGAACCGACTCACACTGCAAACCAAGGCGCTGCAGGTAGCTTTTCGCCTGCGTTAATAGCTCGGTGATTTGGTCGGTATTTCCAAACAAAACGGTGTCAAGGTGATCAATGTCACCATTGCGCCATGCTTCGTAATCATCATAGTTTAGGCGCCCCTCCTGTAACAGAAAGTCCAGTGGCGAGTAGTCGCCTTGCTCCAATAATAGTTGATCCACAGAAAATTGAATTTGATTGGTCATCTTGCTCGTTATCTTAGTAATAATCTTAGTAATAAGATTGGTTATAGTCGTAGTAACAATCAATAATAATTACTATGATTAGTAGTAACAATGATTAGTAGCAATGATTAATCGTATAATAATAAGTGGCGTAACAATTAGTTAGTCCTGTTGTGATGGTTGATTTGGATTGTGCCAGTTATTCGCCCAATGGCTCAAACAGCTGTTCCAGATCCTGTTCCGTCCATTGCGGTTCGCTGCCACCACCGTTCTGATAAATATTATCGGCCAGCGCTTGTTTGCGCAGTTGCATGGCCTGAATTTTTTCTTCCAATGTGCCAGAGCAAATCAGCTTATAAACAAATACCGGGTTTTGCTGGCCAATACGGTGGGCGCGGTCGGTGGCCTGTCGTTCCACGGCAGGGTTCCACCAGGGGTCATAGTGAATAACCGTGTCTGCTTTGGTGAGATTCAGCCCAACACCACCGGCCTTAAGGCTAATGAGAAATACCGGTACTTCACCCGCCTGAAAACGCTGCACCGGTGTTTCACGATCGCGAGTTTGCCCTGTGAGTTGGGTGTAGGCAATATTATTTTTTTTCAGTTCCGCCTCGATAAGCCCCAGCATAGTAGTGAACTGCGAAAATACCAGGATGCGCCGCCCTTCCTCCACCATTTCGGGAATAAGCGCCATTAACAGACTAAGCTTCGCCGATTGTTTAACGTTATTTGCCGTATCCATTTTTGCCAGCCGCGGATCACAACACACCTGACGCAGTTTTAACAGGGCATCCAATACCACAATGTGACTGCGTGCGATTCCCTGTCGCTGAATTTCCTCCCTGACACGCCGGTGCATTGCCAGGCGTACGGTTTCATATAATTCCTGCTGCGCACTTTCCATCGCCACGGCTTGCGTTATTTCAGTTTTGGGTGGCAGTTCCGCCGTTACCTGGTCTTTGGTGCGGCGTAGTAAAAAGGGCCGTATTCGGCGACTAAGCCTTTCTGCATCTTGTTCACTGCTGTGTTTTTCGATGGGGGTGCGGAAGAAACGGCGAAATTGTTTGCTGTTTCCCAGCAGGCCGGGTAATAAAAAGTTGAACAAGGTCCACAACTCACCCAGGTGATTTTCCATGGGGGTGCCGGTGAGGCAAACGCGGTGACGGGCCGTAATTTTACTAACAATGGCGGTTGCCTGGGCTTTGGGGTTTTTAATCACCTGGGCTTCATCCAAAATCAGTAAATGGAAGTTGTGGCTTAATAGTGTTTGTTCGTCACGGGATAGGAGCGGGTAAGTGGTTAGAATTAAATCGTGATGACGAATATCGGCGAATCGCTCGTGCCGCCGTGGGCCATGCAGGGTTAACACCTTTAATGCAGGGGAAAAACGCTCAGCTTCCTGGCGCCAGTTAAACATCAGGCTGGTGGGGGCGATGACCAGGCAGGGCCGATCCATGCGCCCCTGTTCTTTTTCAATTAACAGGTGTGCCAGTGCCTGAATGGTTTTGCCGAGCCCCATATCATCAGCAAGAATGCCGGCAAGTTGATATTCGCGCAGAAACTGTAGCCAGTCCAGGCCGCGTTGTTGATAGGGGCGTAATGTTGCCTGCAGGCCCGCTGGTGGTTTAACGGCTTCAATGCCATTAATGTCACGCAGGCGATGGGTAAATTGTTGAATATCGTCTGAGGCTACCCATTTAAACGCTGCACTGGATTCCGACTGATCCAATGCGGTGAACCGCGATAGCTGGATACGGTTAAGGCAAATACGGTGGTCTTTAACAAAAGTGGTATTATCATAGAGCTCTAATAAGGTGTGATACAACGGGTGCAACCGCGCTAGTGGAATGGGCAATAGCCGCCCATCTTCCAGCGTTACGGTGAATTGCTGCGAGTCAGTAAGTTGTTTTGGCAGGCCGCGGGGGTGTTGGTGCAACAGCTGCACCAGCGTGGGTAACAAATCAATGCGCTCACCGTCAATCTCCACACCCAGTCCGATATTGAACCAGTCCTGCTCATCAATCGATGATGTTGCGTCATCTCCAGTTGCCTCACAATACCAGTGTTGCGCTTCAGCCAATGGGTATCGAAATTGTTCGTCGCTAACAACACGCCAACCCCGGGCCCTTAGTTTGGGGACTGCCTGCAACTGAAAGTCTAACCAAACGTCCATTGCGTTGACGATGGTAAAGTAGTCATCCTCTGTGTCATTGCCTGCGTTATCGATTGATTTATTAGCTGAATTATCAATTGAGTTATCGAGTGCAGGGTTATTGGGGTTTAACCCAAAATTGAGCAGTTGCGTATATGCATTTTCTTCCGCCGTCTTGTCGCGTTGCAGGCGTATCAGGCGTTTACCATCAAACAGAACATCGGGATCGTGGCGTTTAACGTCCAGGCCATTGTAATCAAAACTGAGGCAGGCTGCGTCTTGGTGCTCAGGCAGGTTATCCCGTAATTTACGTTCATAACTGGTTAGGCGCAGGCAGGGGATAGGTGCAACAGGCTTAGCCTCCTCAATGTTAAATTGATGCAGAGGTGGTACGCTGGCGTCCGGGTAGCGTTGTTGCAGGGTTTGTTGCACCGCTGCGATTTTATCCCATTGAACCGTGGGCAGCGTAATCAGCTCGGTTATTAGTTCATCGGGAAGATCACTGCTGAGCCTGCCGTATTGATACGTTTCGGTATCCAGGTAACAGGGGACTGATAGTGGTAGCAGATATTGGGCGGTTGGGGTGGTGCACCACTGTATCTGCTGATGACCATAATGGTTTACCGACCAGCTTAGGGTTAAAGGGCGCGGATCTGCCTTACTCAGGTTGGGTGAGTTGGTATCCTGATAATGACAACGACCGGTTGCCAGCATCGCATCAATAAACTGAGTGCTTCCAGGGTGCCCCGCGAGCACAGCGAAGCCGGCGTTAATTTTATAAGGGAGTTTTTGCAGGTCTGATAATAATTCAATATCGGCTGAACTCAGAAAGCGCGCCGGCGTGCCACGCATTGCCCGGATAGGGTCATAATAATTAGCCTGGCCGTAAGCGCCGTTTTTTAGCCGGCGTGCCACCTGTGTTTGAATGAGCACATTGCCCGCGTTATTATCATCCGATTGTAAGACATACAATAAAACCTGCAGTGGCGTGTCCGGCGTATGTTTGCGCGGAATTGGTACCGAGCGAGTCGAGGCGTGTGCTGCAAGCTTGGGTGTTAGGTTTGCGCCTGCCGCTTGGTTATCATCCAGTGCTTGCAGCAAAACAGCCGCCACGTGCTCACAGTTAAGACGTTGGGCACAGTTACATTCGCCATTAATGGACACGGAATTCGCAGCCTTACTGCTGCGCACATACACGCGAAAAGGACTGCCTGGTGATTGGATGAGCGCGGTAATTAATTCACCGCCACGCTGCACATTGGGGGCTTTAACCCGCTGGTCATTAAATAATTGCACGCCTTTCTCAAATTGTGCGCTATCAAACTGTTTTTCGATGTCGGCGAGTGTGAACAACATGGTCTGCTTGTATTTTAGTCAATGAGGTAGCATTTATCGGGTTTCAGGGGTCGCATTGTACAGCCTGACGGGCATGGATAAAACCGAACGGTGTGATTGAACAGAAAACCAAATATTGATCATTAAATGATATAAATATCAACGATCTAGGTGGGTGACGTTGGTTTTCTTTAGGGGGCTGATGGCGTAATTATCGGTTAGCGCTGGCCTGATACAAAGATTAACGCACATGGATTGAGCCAAGTAGAGGGAGCAGGCTAGTCGTGCTATTTGTGAAAGATGTTTCCTGGCGATACAAAAAAACCGAAATACTGAGTGCCAGCGCTGACGCTTGTAAATAAGCAAAGAGAGACCGGACCTGATTTACAAAGATAACCCCTTGTTTTCCACTGCCGAAACACCTTAGTAATTGCACAAACCGTTAGGCGGAAAAATAGATTTGGCGACTTGATGAAATGTAAATAAGAAGTTGATTGTTAAATAAAAATAAGGCACATTGTGGTAGAAAGTTCAATCGCAAAAAGCAACGCCTGCTAACGAAGAATGACTTTGTTTGTACCCGGCATCAACGGCTATAATTGCATAAAACTAGTGAAAACCCGAATTAACTTATTTGCAACGTGAATTAAGTCGGGAATTTTTACATTCTTTATAAACCACTGTTAGCTGAGCTATAACATGAAACATAGTGCTTGGAACCCAATAAAAAGAAACAGGAATATCGGAACTGAAAAAAGTGGATATTCTCAAAATAATAAATTTGTAGTGCCGGAACGCTGGTGCGATTACAGGATATTTTGGGAACGTTTAATAGATCCGATATTTGTTCCGGTCAGTGTAAAGGGGCACGACATTAATGTGTGTGTCGAGCCTCCAAGATCTGGGTATGTTCACGCAAGTACGCCGCACGATATAACCAAAGTTCTTGAGCTTATAGAACAAGAACACCTGGAAGAAGTTAAATTAATAGTATTACGACAACCCAAAAAAAAGGAAGAAATATTAAGGCCTGTGTGGGGACGTTTTGTCTACTATGTCGATCTAGGCAAATATTCCGCACCTGCAATATACCTAGAAGCAATCCAGCCTGGACAGGTAATTAAGTGGAGTAATAAGTTGGGGCCATATCAAAAAAAGGAGTTAGCTTCACTTGAGTCTGACGGACACCGTATTGAAAAAGTAAAACGAGGTTATAATGTGCATACTTCAATTACCACAGTGAGAAATACGCAACTTTTTCGAACCCTTGCGCATGAAATTGGCCATGTAGTTGACTATCTCAAAAGCTCACTGAATCCCTCTGCAGAGAGTGGCTCGGAAGCTAAATCAGATTATATAACGCAGGGATTCGACTCAAAACCATATCATGACAAAGAAGAATACGCCCATAGATATTCGAGGGAGTTTTATAAAAAATGGTCGACAGAAGGTTCGTTGCCCTTTGATAAAATCTATGATGTTGAGTCATTGAAAAGTATGGGGCTGAATCCCGAATGGTTTGGGCTCAATGGAAATCAGCTAACAAAAGCATAAAGACTGACCGGCAAGGTCTGTGCGACAACAACCAGAAGTGGCTTCGATGAAGAATAAACTTAAATTCTACCTTAATCCTCACTAGCTTGCCGGCTGCTTATGCGGGCGTTAGAGCGCCAAGCGAAGCTTGGTGCATCTTGCAGGGTGAAAGTCCCTGTCGGGTAAGGGCTGACCACCCACCCGTATCGAGTGTTGCGCCCATGGCGGAGCCGAAGTTTTGTAGAAATAAACTT
>Ga0316204_10008013_pt1 | contig 15002 bp, 16 predicted proteins | sample 6monrhotite_MG_2_FD_205661 | JGI IMG/M metagenome (GOLD analysis project Ga0316204, IMG submission 205661) | Microbial mat bacterial communities from mineral coupon in-situ incubated in ocean water Damariscotta River, Maine, United States -... | ecosystem: Environmental > Aquatic > Marine >...
AGACGGCGAAAAAAGAGAATGTTGATATTATTGGTTTGAGCGGTTTGATCACACCATCGCTGGATGAAATGGTGCACATGGCCAAAGAAATGGAACGTCTGGGTTTTGATATTCCATTAATGATTGGTGGCGCAACAACCTCAAAGGCGCATACTGCGGTTAAGATTGAGCAGCATTATCATGGTCCAACCGTTTGGGTAAAAGATGCCTCGCGTGCTGTTGGGGTCGCACAAAATCTCATTAGTGTTGAATATAAAGATAATTTTGTTCAGGAACTGCGTGCAGAGTATGTCAAAGTACGTGAAGCTCATGCGGGTCGTCGAGCGCAAACGAAATGGTTAACGCTTGAAGCCGCCCGTACCAACAAGGTAAAAATCGACTGGAGTCATTATACGCCAGTAATACCCAAACGCTTGGGCACGCAAAGTTTTGATGACATGCCACTTGAATTTTTAAAGTCCTACATCGACTGGACACCATTTTTTCATACCTGGGAATTACGCGGTAGTTATCCGAAGATCTTTAACGATCCTGCTAAAGGTGAAGAGGCGAAGAAGCTGTTTGCTGACGCAGAGAAAATGCTGGATCAGATTATATCGGAACGTTGGTTGAAGGCACGTGCGGTTGTTGGCCTGTTTCCAGCGAATAGCGTTAACGAAGATGATATTGAAATTTATACTGACGACAAACGCAAAAAAGTTCGCATGACATTACATCACCTGCGTCAGCAGACAGAGCGTCCTCCGGGTAAGCCGAATCGCTGTCTGGCTGACTTTGTCGCGCCTAAAGAAACAGGTTTACAGGATTATTTGGGTAGCTTTGCGGTAATTATAGAAGGTGCTGAAGAAAAGGCCGCCGAGTTTGAAAAGGCCCATGATGATTACCAGTCAATTATGGTGAAAGCCCTGGCAGATCGACTTGCGGAAGCGTTCGCAGAACACATGCATGATCGCATACGGCATGTGAACTGGGGTCTGGAGTCAGGCGACTGGAGTCCGAGCCGTGGTATCAACGATGAGGATTTTGATAGCGAAAAACTGATTCGTGAAGACTATCAGGGTATCCGCCCTGCACCGGGATATCCCGCCTGCCCGGATCACACGGAAAAAACGCAACTTTGGGAATTGCTCGATGCAGAAAACGCGTGTGGCGGTAAGCTAACCGAGAGTTATGCCATGTACCCGGCGGCTGCGGTATCGGGTTGGTACTTTAGTCATCCACAGGCATCGTATTTTGCCGTAGGTAAAATCAATAAGGATCAGGTCGAGGACTATGCCAAACGCAAAGGTATGTCGTTGGCCGATGCCGAGCGCTGGCTATCACCAAATCTGGGGTATGACGCTTAACGATAGTGTTAAGCCAATGTTCCAGTTCTGCAGAGGTAGAGCATGACGGCACCTGATGGTGAGTTAAAAATTGTTGAAAAACTGCTTGCCCTTCATGAGCTGGATAGTATTGGCGATGTTGCACTATTGAATCTTGCACACAATACGCGAATTGAGAAATATCCCCCGGCAACAATATTGCGCGCTAATGAGCATAGAGACAGACGTTTGTATCTTCTGGAAGGGTCCGTGGATCTGGTCGCGGACAATAAAATTATCCAGAGTCTGGATGTAAACTCAGAGCGTGCGGCAACGCCTCTTTTTAGAATACATACCCCAGGACTGACAGCCGTTTGTCATGGCGCTGGGGAATTTTTATCAATAGATGATTCAGTCTTTGAATACTATGTGGGTACAGCTCAGCCCTCAAGCAGTGGGATTATCGTTGCAGAGTACCAACAGGATTCGGGTGAACCAGAAATTATTACAGAAGCACGTCTGGATTTTACCCATAGCGAAGTTGATCTCCCGAGCATGCCGGAATTTGCGCATCGGATATATGACATTTTACGTCAGGAAGATGTCGATATTCGCCAGGTTGCCGAGGTTATAAAAACAGATCCCATTATCTCTGTTCGAATTATTCAAGTCGCGAACAGTGCATTGTATCGTACAAATGTTGCCACAGAAAATATCAAAGATGCGATTGCACGTATTGGGCTAAATTCAACACGAGCAATTGTCATGAGTGTCGTTTTAAAAAATTTATTTACAGCAGAATCCCCCGCGATTCACCGCCTGTTCAAGAATTTTTACCAACACAGTATTCGTGTTGCCGCCATCGCGCACACGCTGGCAAAACAGTTGAAAACATTTAATCCTGATGAAGCACTATTGGCAGGTTTAATACACGATATTGGTCTAGTGCCCATACTGGTTGAAGCTGATCACCACAAACGTTTTGATGAGCATGAGACTGAGCTTGAAAATATTCTGCATGAACATACGGCAAAAATTGGTGCTGCCCTGCTGACGCAGTGGGATTTTGAGGAAGTCTTTATATGTGTTGCAAGGAATGCTGAGAACTGGGATCGACAGATAGAGCAGGCAGATTACTGTGATTTGATTCAGGTTGCGCAGTTACATTGCATGATGCTCGGTGGTAGAAAATTAGAGGCTCCACCGATTAGCGAATTGCCTGCCGTGAAACGACTTGGACTTGCGTCAGTCGATTTAGAAAGTATTATTCAGGAAGCAAAACACGACATCCATGAAATGGTGAATGCATTGTCATTATCGTGAAATCAGGTTATGTATTAAAGGATTCATTATGCAAAAGGCGTTATTACTAATAAGTTTAACTATGTTGGTTGCATGTTCTCAACCTGAGGTTGAAGTGGTGGTATACAAAAGCCCCACTTGTGGTTGTTGTAATAAATGGATTACACACCTTGAACAGAATGGATTTAAGATATCGACAAAAGATATGCAGGATGTCACGCCTGTGAAAATTCAGAACGGCCTAACGCCACAATTGGCCTCCTGTCATACGGCTTTGGTTGATGGCTATGTTATTGAAGGGCATGTGCCAGCCTCCGATATCAAAAGATTGTTAAAAGAAAGGCCGGCAGTTAGGGGTTTATCGGTTCCAGGAATGCCGGTGGGTTCACCAGGCATGGAACAGGGGGACCGCAAGGAGCCTTATAATGTTGTGACCTTTAATGACAAGGGTGAGACCAGTATTTTTTCAAGTTATTAATCTAAGGTTCGTGAATATAATCAGCAGGCCGTAAAAAATAATTTTTCTATTTGGTGCTCTATATTCGAGCCGTTTAATCATTTTGTAAACCAAAATAACAACTTAGCAAAACATCTTCATTTGTTTTATGACGTGTGAATAAATTAAATTTGCATCGTCAGCATCCGATACAGTTTACAGGGCTAGACATTTACTTAAACGTATCAGGAGTGTAAAGATGCTGACAGCCAAAAAGAATAACTATCGGCGCACATTGGACAGTGTCATTCGATTTAGTTGTGCCATTGGGGAAAATACGACCATCAAGGGTCAGTTCACCGGTGGTGAGAATATTATGGTGCGTGGTATTGTCCGGGGCGATAGTGATGTCAGTGGAACCATCGTGATTATGGGGACAGGCTGCTGGGCAGGTCATTTAGCAGCGGACGTCGTAGTCATTGCCGGGCGTGTTGAGGGTGACGTGGTTGCCCGAGAAAAAGTTGAGATAGTGGATGGTGGTCATGTCCTTGGCGATATTAGCTCGCCCATTGTAGCGATGGAAAATGGCTCGATTCATGAAGGACGTATTCACATGCGGGAGAAATCTCAGGTTTGTGAGTTTGAAGAAAAACGCCTGGATGCAATAGCAATATCGACGTAACGGTAAATTTTCTACAACATAGTCAGGCGGCGTAATTTACGTAGCAGTCATCGTAGCTTACGTTATCGATAGAGTTCAGGTAGTCGAGATAGGCATCTTTTGCGTCAGCTACGTTTTCGTAAATACCAACCACTTCACCTTTGTTTGAAAGTATGACCGTCACGTCACTACTGTATTTTCTTATGTAAAGTTCCATAGGGTAATCCTCGTAATTAAATATATGTTAGTTAAATATAATGCATGGATATGACACTTATATGTCAATGCCAGCTATCTGACATAATCGAGTTGGCGCAACTAATAATATATTGCTAATTATTGTAACTGAGATTAGTCTGTGCTGGTTTGAAAATATGAGCCTTTCCCTGCGGATATTTTGCATTCAGGCTGGATATACACTCTCTGGCAAAGCGCAGGACTTCATTTTTATTACCACAGCGATACCCAGTGATAGTGTTGTGATCATTACTTATTATGTAACGAAACCAGGGGTTCCTGGATTCGAGATTTAATGGTTCAACGATTTCTATAATGTTAATTTGATACATAAGGCTACTCCTTTTTAGTTTGGTGAGTAGTATGTACGAGGATTGTGAAATTGATGTTGCAGTAATGTTAAGCTTTAACGAAATGGAATCATGGCCGGACGATGTCCGGCCAAAAAGAATTATTGCTAGCCAAAGCTATTGAACATTTTAATCAAAGCATCCGGGCGTGTCTTCTTGTTGTATTTATTAAGTACAAAAACAATCGTTTCACCCTTTGGGCCTGCACCAATTTGTGAGTACTGGAAGTTAGGATGACCAAAATCACGCACGGTCTTCATATCGGCAAAGCTGCTGAAGACATATATACGGTTGTGTTTGATCATTTCGGAATAAAATTGTTTACTAGCCTTGATTTTGCCGTCATACAATTCGATAGCTGGCACATTGGATTTCATTTTTTTGTCTTTTTTCGTTAGACCGAAAACAATCGTTTCGCCCTTGGGACCAGCACCGATACGGGTTAGACGGTAAGGTGTCTCACCGAGGGAGAGAAATTCTTTATAAAGTTTACGATCATAAAAGACATGCATACGACCATTATGATGGACTTCGTAAATTTCCATGGCTATGCCGTTGTCTGTTTGAGAGGTGTTGTTGCTGGCACAGGCAACTAGTGAGATAAGTGCTAATGGTAAAAATAAAAGCTTTAATTTAATAAACATTGTTATTCTCCCGACACGTATTTTATAAATAATAAGTAGAATTGGTGGTCGATCTTATGATTTAAGTATTACAGTCAGATGACTATTTTGGCAGAAGAATAATGGAGTATTTATTTCGTTATCACACGAGGCTTCAAGTAGGATTTATTTAAAAAGGTCCAGATTTTAGTAAACCGGCGAGTATGTCCTGCATGTCATTACCTGTCCCGCAATGTATATAGACAAAGCCTGGCGGCAATATGGGTAATAAAAAGGAGAGGCGACTGTAATAAAAGTGTCACAATTGCTGCAGGCAATAGCGGCTTGGTTTATTAGCCTTGTGCGTCTAGATATTCCCATCGTTGAAAAGACTGCTCGAGTTTACCGGTAATTGTTTCAAGCCGTGACATGGTATCTGTAATGATTTGTTTGTCCTGCTGGTAAAAATCACTTTGCGAAATTTGTGACTCGATTTCTTTTTGTTTTTTCTCAAGTTGTTCGATTGTTGCAGGCAGTTGTTGTAATTCCTGGGACTCTTTATAGCTGAGTTTCTTTTTTTGTTTTGTCGTTGTAGAAGTAGCAGCGCCAGTTTGGGTTTCGGGTTTTTTCTCAGTGGTAGATTTAGTCTTACTTTGATGCAAGTAGTCTTCATAGCCACCGACATACTCTCCGATATGTCCGTCACCTTCGAAGACCAGTGTACTGGTGACAACATTGTCGAGAAAACTGCGGTCATGACTGACGAGCAGTAAAGTGCCATCGTAATCACTCAATAATTCTTCCAGTAATTCCAGTGTGTCAACATCCAGATCATTGGTAGGCTCATCGAGTACTAGCATATTTGCGGGTTGTAAAAATATTTTGGCCAGTAATAAACGATTGCGCTCTCCACCGGACAATATGTTAACAGGAGCATCGACACGCTCAGGTGGGAATAAAAAATCGCGCAGGTAGCTGATGACATGGCGCGACTGACCTCTAAGAAGTACATGGTCAGTCCCGGGGCTGATATTCTCCCGTACGGTTTTGCTGACATCCAGATCACGTCGGTGCTGATCAAAATAGGCGATTTGCAGTTTGGTACCCATAATGACATCGCCACTGTCCGGTGTAAGTTCACCGAGAATGGTTTTGAGTAACGTACTTTTACCAGAGCCGTTAGGACCGATAATGCCGATACGATCACCCCGCATAATGCGTGTTGAAAAGTCATGAATGATTTTATGATCATCGTAACTGAAATTAACATGGCGTAAATCGGCGACCAGTTTACCGGAGATCTCCCCGGAATCAGCCGTGAGATTGACTTTGCCTTGAGTCCCGATACGGTGAGCATGTTCTTTACGCATCTCGATGAGTCGGCGTACCTTGCCTTCATTGCGGGTACGTCGCGCCTTTACACCTTGCCGGATCCAGACTTCGTGTTCAGAAAGCTTTTTGTCAAACTTGGCATTGGCGCGAGATTCTATTTCAAGCAGTTCTTCTTTTTTTGTTAGATAGCGATCAAAGTTGCCGGGGAAAGATAAAAGTTGACCGCGATCCAGCTCAATAATACGGGTTGCCAAACGCCGCAAAAAGGTTCGGTCATGGGTAATAAAAATCAGTGCGCCTTTATAAGCCAGCAGGAATTCTTCCATCCAGTTAATGGCGGCAATGTCCATATGGTTGGTGGGCTCGTCCAATAACAATAGATCGGGTTCACTTACCAGCGCCTGTGCCAGCATGATGCGTCGGCGCATACCACCTGAACAGCTCGATAGCAGTTTGTCTGGTTCAAGGTCTAAACGGCTTAACGCAGATTCAACTTTCTGATTGGTATTCCAGCCATCGCCAGTATCAATTTTATGTTGCAGATCCGCTAAGTCGTTTAAGTATTTATCGGTGGCGTGATCGATTTGTGATATTGCCTGGTGATACTGGCTCAGGATTTGACCTATCTCCCCCAGACCTGAGGCAACCACCTCAAAAATGGTTTGCGTTGAGTCAGGTGGGACATCTTGTTCTAAATAGGATACACGTAGCGTGTCCTGCCGCCAGATCTCACCCTCATCAGGGGCGGCCTCGCCAGTGATGACACGAAACAGGGTGGATTTACCGGTACCGTTGCGGCCAACCAGACAGATGTGCTCACCCTTGTCGACCTTGAAGTTGACCTTTTCGAGCAGTGGGTGGTGGCCATAGGCCAGAGAAACCTGATTAAGCGAGAGTAAGGGCATGTTGTTATCAGCAAAATTGAAAGAGGCGCTATTTTACGCGTTCAGGAGTGAGACATGTATATTAAATTTATAGTGATTTTTCTGTTAGGAGCATTGAGTCTGCCAGCGCTGGCCGAGCCACAGGTGTTTACGTCAGGCCCAAACCGTGTCGGTACTGTGGAGCTATACACATCACAGGGTTGTAGCAGCTGTCCCCCAGCGGAACGCTATTTGAATCAGTTACGCCAGAACCCCCGCGTATGGAAAGACTTTATTCCCATGGCCTTTCATGTGGACTACTGGAATTACCTCGGCTGGCGGGATCGCTTTTCAAAAGCGGAATACAGTCAACGCCAGCGCCAGTATGCCCGTACCCGACGAATGAATACTGTGTACACACCGGGATTTTTTGTTGATGGTCGGGAATGGCGACGAGGTTTTTCAAATGGCCTACCTAGGTTTAATTCTCAGAAATCAGGTGAGTTGACTATCTCTGTCGAAAATCAGAGCGTTAGCGGTAGTTACAAAACAGTAAGCCCGCTGACTGAGCTAAAGCTTAATACAGTGGTCTTGGGTATGGGGTTAATGACGGATATTAAAGCAGGAGAAAGGGAAGGCCATGTAACAGAACATGAATTTGTTGTGCTTGGATATCAACAACAGGCACTAAAAAATTCGGGCTTTACAGCTCCTATACCAAAACCAGTCGTAGCAGCGAAGCAGTATGCAGTTGCTGTGTGGATAAGTCGTGGCGGCGATCCAACACCGATTCAGGCAGTAGGCGGAATGCTTAAACCGTCTGAATAATTACAGCTGGATTTTACCGCCGGGTCCGCCCATACCACTACCCGGTACCACAATCTGGGATGATTGCTGCCGTTGCAGTTCTTTGAGTTTTTCAACGGTTTCCTGCATCGCTTCTTTCGTTTTATCACCAAATTTTTCCACCGCTTCTTTCAGGCTACTAGCGTTTATCTCGAAATTAAGCGGCATTGCCCCTGCTGGGGTCATCATCTGGCTTTGGCCGATATAGAGAACATCACGACTCTCATCTAATGAGCCATCAGATTTAATGGGTGTCATCATCCGAATCGTACCGGTTTTTTGATCGGTAATGGTCTCATCACGGTAAAGCTCATCGGGATTCATACTTATTTCAGGGTAGCTATCTGCATCTGCCATGGTGGTCTCAATAATGTTAATCTATAGATTCACTGTGCATGCAAGCATAACAATATTGGTACTGCTTTGTAAGGCAAGGCGATATCTCATTAAAGGTCTGATAAATGCAAAGCCTCTGGAATGACAAAGAAGCCAGTCAGTACAAAACCGATCTGGAACAACGGGTCTACAGCTCTCGTTTGTTAGGACGTGATGCCACACTTGTTCTGCATGGTGGTGGCAATACCTCGGTGAAGGTTAGCGAGAAAAATATTTTTGGTGAAGAAGAGGAAATTCTTTACGTCAAAGGTAGTGGCTGGGACTTGGTGAGTATTGAAAAAGATGGCTTTGCGCCAGTGCAGTTGGACTATGTGGCAGGGCTGGCAGAACTTCCTGAGTTGACCGATCCGCAAATGGTCAACGAGCTGAAGACGCATATGAAAAATGCCTCGGCGCCGACGCCGTCAGTCGAGGCCATCCTGCATGCCATCCTGCCATATAAATTTGTCGACCATACTCATGCCAATGCCGTGCTGACCATTACCAATAGTGTTGGTGGTGCTGAGAAAATTAAACAAATCTATGGCGATTCTGTTGTCATTGTACCTTATGTGATGCCGGGCTTTATTTTAACAGGTGCATGTAAATGCGCTTACGATGAACAGGTCAACGACAAAACCATTGGTATGATTTTACTGAATCATGGTGTGTTTTCATTTGGTGAAAATGCCAAAGAGTCATACGAACGTATGATTGCTTTAGTTGATAAGGCCGAACAGTATTTAAAAGAAAATAATTCATGGGATTTACCCACGACAAAAGAACACGCGGCAACTTTTGATCGTAACAAGGTGAGTCAATTAAGGAAAAAAATATCAGCAGTTACTGGCAGGGCTATGATCTGTCCCGTTCATAATGATGACCGAGTCATGCAGTTTGTGAGTCGAAGTGATTTAGAAAAGTTATCGCAACAGGGACCATTAACACCGGATCATGTGATTCGTACCAAACGCCTGCCTATGTTGGGCTACGCACTGGAGTCTTATACAAAAGACTATCAGGAATATTTTGAACAGAACCAGAAGACGGGTCAGGTGATGCTCAACCCAGCACCACGCATTGTGCTGGATAAAGACATGGGTATGATAACCGTAGGCAACAACGCCAGGTCAGCGGCCATTGTGGAAGATATCTATCGCTATAGTATGGATGTGATCGAACGTGCGGAGCTGAGTGGCGGCTATCGTGCATTGCCCGCCAGTGATATTTATGAAGTCGAGTACTGGGATTTGGAACAAGCGAAGCTAAAGAGTGGTGGTAAATCACCGGAGTTTGAAGGTGAAGTTGTTTTAATTACCGGTGCCGCATCGGGTATCGGTAAGGCTTGTGTCGAAGCATTTTTAAGTATGGGTGCGGCAGTGATTGGTCTGGATATTAATTCAGAGATTATAAATCTGTATGAAAATAATAAAGCCTATAAAGGTATTGTTTGTGATGTCAGCGATAACAACAGTATTTTAGCTACGCTGGATGAAGGCATTAAAACCTTCGGTGGTATCGACATGTTAGTACTTAATGCCGGTATGTTCCCTGGAGGCTGTAAAATTGCCGAACTGGATGATGCGCAGTGGCGTAAGGTTATGCAAATTAATCTTGATGCTAACCTGACCTTATTGCGCGAAGCCCATCCTTTATTACAGCAGGCATACAATGGCGGTCGTGTTGCAATTGTGGGATCAAAAAACGTACCTGCTCCCGGTCCTGGTGCTGCCGCCTACTCCGCTTCTAAGGCTGCACTTAATCAACTGGCTCGTATCGCCGCACTGGAATGGGGTAGTGATAATATCCGTGTCAACAGCGTGCATCCTGACGCGGTGTTTGACACCGGTATATGGACTGAAGAGGTTTTACAAAGCCGTGCTAAACACTATGGTATGACGGTGGAAGAATATAAAACCAAGAATGTATTAAAGACCGAGATTAAAAGCAGTGATGTAGCGGAGCTGATTACGACGATTTGCGGTAGTGCCTTTGATAAAACCACCGGCGCACAGGTGCCGATTGATGGTGGTAACGACCGGGTGATTTAAATAAGCTCCTTCTCCCCTTGAGGGAGACGACTACATGGACGTAGTCGCTAGGGTGACGCAGGATGCCAAAACCGAAGGCAGGGATGAGGGGAATATATAAAATTGTTTAACCCTCACCCTACCCCTCTCCAAGAATTGGGAGAGGGAATATTATAGTGAATAGTGTTATTCCTTCTCCCCTTGAGGGAGAAGGTTAGGATGAGGGGGACTATATAAATTATTCAACTCTCTTCCAGAGTTGGAAGTGGGGATGTAAGGAGTAAAAGTTGCAAAGAAAAATAATAGGCTATTTTTTAGATGAAGAAGAAAACTGGGTAGCGGATCTTGATTGCGGTCATACTCAGCATGTGCGGCACACTCCGCCCTGGCAAGAACGTCCCTGGGTGACTACTGAACAAGGCCGCGAAGATCACGTTGGTCATACCTTGTACTGTAAGAAGTGTGATGAAGAACTGGAAGCAGTGGTAGGACAATAAAGTAACTCATAAAGAATTTATCCATGCCTGTTACGCAGAAAAAATTCGATGAGGCGATCTGGAAAGTGGTTTCCAATATATCGCCTGGACGCGTAATGGGTTACGGTGAAGTCGCTAGAGCAGCGGGTTTTCCGCGTCATGTCAGAATGGTGAGTAAGGCCATGAGTCGCTCACCGACGGCACTGGCCTGGTATCGTGTCGTAAGGTCAGATCGAACGCTTGCCTTTGAAGTGGATAGCGAGGCATATAAGAAACAAAAGGGATTGCTGGAGCAGGAAGGGGTTCAGTTTATTAAGGGGAAAGTTGTCCCGCTGGAATCAGATGAAAGTGTAGATCTTGATAAGCTGCTTTGGGGCCCACAAGATAATTAGGGTCAGGCACTAGTATAAAATTAATCGAAAGTGACTCAGTAAGTTAAAAATGACCTCCTAAAAGCAGTAGTATTTTAACTTAAACGTTATATGAAATTAGCATCGCATAGGAAGTATCATTGAATAAAAGAAAGGTTATTAAAGGGGAGAAGCACCATTGGTGGCCCAAAGGGCTTTCAAAGTATTGGGCCAATGAAAAAGGCTTAGTACATAGAATTGACTATTCAGGCAAAGTAATTCCGTCAAATCCAAAAGAATTTGGACAAATATCTAATGGGCATAATATTATATTTGAGAATGAAAGTCCTTGGGATTCAACTATAGAGCATTATTTTGATGAGCCTGATCGAAGTATGCCAAGAATAATTAGCTGGCTAGAATCCATAAAAAGTAATGCTGAAATTAAAAGTGTGACCGAACACTTGCATGCATATCAAGAAGAAGATGTTGAATATATGGATATTCTAAGAGAATGTATAATTTCTCTGATCGTGCGCTCACCTAAATATAGAAATGCGCAAAACGCTTTTGTTGAGTCGTTCAGAGGAAAGCTAGAAAAAAAAGAAAGTAAGCTATTAATAGCTTCAAACATTCATCAAAAATATAAAACGCTTGTCCAAGACTCAAAAGGTGCTGGAAAGTTTGCCCTGCTATTTTCAGAAAAATATGAATTTATATTTGGTGATGGATTTTATTCTAATATAAATTCGTCAACTGATAACATCTTTGGTTTGAAAGTTTTAATTCCTATGACTCCACACATTGCAGTAATTTGGTCTTCACCTATGGCTTACCGAACACATCCAAGGATAATTTCCAATCAGGCTGATAAAAAAACGATTGAAATTGTCAATAATTCGGTTCAAGTTTGCTCAAAGGAATATTTATTTTTTAGATCTCAAATGCCAATTTTGTGTGATGACTTTAAGTATTGTGAACACAGGGTTTACGATCACAAAACAGATCCTGTAGGTGTATTAATAAACTCACTGATTCTAGATGAAAGTAGAACCACATATGGTTTCTCGGATTCTGTCTAATATACTGTTATGTGAAAAAAGTGAATGTAGAGAAACTTTGATGAGTTGGATGGATGAGCAGACAGCAATTGATATAAAGGGAACCACGTTTCCCAAATTTACGGATTCTAAGGGTGAAAATCCGGAGAGATTTTGGTTTATCAAAGAGCAATTTATTAAGCATTCAAAGAATCTTTTAAATGAGGGAATAATGTTCTCCTCGATCAGTGCTCGGTTAGTTAACGAAAGATGGATATGTGATCATCATTCAATCACAAAATCTGATATTGCTTCTTTTGTTTGGGAACTGCGCCTTTTTTATATGAAAAGCGAATACATGAGTATTTATTCATTCTGTACCTATATGGAGAGTCATGTTAAGAATAATTATGTAATAAAATTCTTTAAACACATGAGAGAAAGCTGGGAAGAATATCTTTCGAGAGATACCAGTTTATTTGGTAATGAATATCAAGGCCCAATAAAATCAAACAAACAACTTATTGACGCACTATTATATTCCGACAATTTTCATACGCAGGAAAAATACAAAAAGCGATACTATGAACTATTAATCCATATGGATGAAAGTCTTATTCTAAAAAGCACATATAATGCAATGCATTGCGGATACCAAATGAACCAGATAAGTCGTTCGGTAATGGATCTTAACGAAGATAACTTGATTATTAAGCTGCCAAACCACCTACAACATGAATGGAATGATAACTGCCCGTATGAGGTAATACAGTAAATACTTTATGTTCAATAACGCACTCGCTAAAAAGCGTCGCGGCTGAACTTTAACGTTATCCACTAAGGGTAAAGATGGGACCTATAGCACTTTTCGATAAATCGTTCTTTGATCTTGCCCCGGTTTATCGGACACATAGTTAAGCCGCATTCATTAGTTCTTCAAATTGCATAGGGGCCATTTGGTTTACATAAGAATGGCGACGCTTTCGATTGTAAAAAATTTCAATGTATTCAAACAGACTTGCTTTTGCCTCTTGCCGTGTAACGTATTTATGGTGATGCACCCACTCTGTTTTTAATGAATGAAAAAAACTTTCAGCCGCCGCGTTGTCGTAACAGTTGCCTCGACCACTCATGCTGCACCGTATACCTCGTTCAGCAAGCATCAGTTGATAGTCGTTAGCCGCATACTGACAGCCCCTGTCTGAATGCAATATTAGCCCTGTACCCGTTTGACGTCGACTCATCGCCATCACCAGGGCATCAGCGACTAACTCAACGGTCATCTGTTTATCCATGGCCCAGCCAACAATGGCTCGGGAATACAGATCCATGATCATGGCCAGGTATAACCACCCCTGTTGAGTTCGAATATAGGTAATATCCGACACCCACCGCTGATTCGGGGCGGTCGCCGTAAAGTCTTGTGTCAGCAGGTTTGATGCCACAGGCAATGTAGGATCCGCTATCGTGGTGCGTTTAAACGCTTTGACAGCACGTGCAACTATTTGTTCTTCCTGCATTAATCGAGCAACACGTTTACGCGCAACGGATTCGCCTTGTGCTTTCAAATCCTGGTAGATACGGGGCGAACCATAGATACCGTGGCTTTGTGCATGAGATATCCTGACCTTTATCTTGAGTGCTTCATCACGGCGCACCTTGTTACTAACGGGACGGCCCCTCCAGTCATAATAGCCACTGGTGGAAACGCTCAGTAGACGACAGAGGCGTTCTACTGCATGCAATGTGGACAGCTGTTGAATATACGCGTACTTCACCGGATTTCCTTGACAAAGTACGCTGCCGCTTTTTTTAGTATTTCGTTATCCTCTTTAAGACTCATTAATTCTGCACGAAGACGGCGAATCTCATCTTCTTTTGATTCTTCGGTCTTAGGTAAGGATTCAAGCGATTCATGCTCTTTACACCAACGCCGTAATAAATTGTCAGCAATCCCTAGTTTCCGAGAGACCTCTGATACCGTCTTATCAGTTTCCATTACCTGATGCACAGCCTGTAGCTTAAATTCTGTAGTATAAATTCTTCTTGTTCGGTTGCTCATTTGACACTCTCCTGTGAGACATTGTCTCATGGGTTTAAGTATCCGTTAAACTGGGGCAGGTTCACTTACAGTCATTAAGCATCGATGAATCCGTTTGGTTCGATCAATTCTATATCCCAAATATTTCTCCCCTGTTCTATGTAGAAACGCTTGCGGATTTAGATAAGGAGATGAGCCGAGGAAGAACAGCGGAGCAAGTTGTTGGAAATATTGCAGAAAAGTCCCCTCAGCTGAGTGGCGCTCCTAATGTTCACCACAGCGAATTACTGCTAGCCAATCTATTAGGGCAGCCAGTTTCAATGTCCAACAGACCAATCATTGCAGGTGGAAGGCCTGTGGAGTCGGGAGGGAAGAAAGGTGTAAACATTGATATATCTCCTGAAGCAAAAGCTTTCAACAGGTGGCAAGATGGCGAATATCAGAAGATAGAGAGAGATTTTGCAAAGGCGTGGCGAACAAATATTAAATCTATGACCTTTGAGAGTTCTGCGAATTATGCCCAAAAGCTGGGTATAGATATTTCCGTGTGTAAAAACATGCAAGACGCATTTTCCGCTGCCAGTCAATTAGTCACAAAAATAGGTAAGCCCTATGACTTGATAGCTTTCATTGTTCATACACTCGGTATATCTCGTGAGTATCATCAGGAGTTTGTTCAAAGATATCAGGTGTCGGGGTTTCCGCCGCTAATTCAATATGCACCGTATGCGGCACATGTGATAAAAGTTGAAGTGTT
>Ga0316204_10008014_pt1 | contig 15001 bp, 9 predicted proteins | sample 6monrhotite_MG_2_FD_205661 | JGI IMG/M metagenome (GOLD analysis project Ga0316204, IMG submission 205661) | Microbial mat bacterial communities from mineral coupon in-situ incubated in ocean water Damariscotta River, Maine, United States -... | ecosystem: Environmental > Aquatic > Marine >...
GAGTAGGTCGTCGCCAGATCTACCAAAGTGTAAGAAACATCTTCATAAGAGCAAAACAGCCAAACCGCCCAAAAGGCGGTTTTGTTGTTTGTAGAGCAAAAGAGTTGACGCGGGGTGGAGCAGCCCGCCATAGGTTGAGCAAAATGCGAAACCGTCTGCATCGCCGATATGGCGTCAGATAAAATCTGCTACCGGGCCTTAGGGTCCGTACAATATTGACGCGGGGTGGAGCAGCCCGGTAGCTCGTCAGGCTCATAACCTGAAGGCCGTAGGTTCAAATCCTACCCCCGCAACCAATGATAACAAAGGCTTAGAGAGAAATCTCTAAGCCTTTTTCTTGTCCGGGGCTACCTTGGGGCTACTTATGGCTGTGTCATATGAAATTACTACCATTGGAACAGGCTGATTTGAATGGGAAAGAGGCCGTCTATTTTTTTGCTTGCGATTGCACAAGGTTTGGCAAGGTCGCTACAAGGTCTAGAGCGAGTGAAGGTTCAAACCACGAGACGCATCTAGAATCGTATCGGCTTGGTTGCATTCGCAGGTTGTTTGATATTGTTTTTGCACCTATAGTTGAGGCTGATTCTGGGGACGATCAAACATTTTACACACCTTTAAGGCTATAATCCCTGCAACACTACTTTGGTGAATAGGAGCATTGAAGCTTAGTTATGGGTAAACAGCACTCTGATCTGGTACGTTACAGTAGAGATGGAGATCAGTTCCACTATCTATGGGCTGCGAGGCGCTGCCTCAAACTGCTGCATCCCTCAAATGATACAGTCTGCATCACCATCGAAGGGATTGCGCAAAACGAGTCTGCATCCTCAGTTAACGATGGCGCTGATGAAATCGTTGATGTCGCTGAGTATTCCGGTAGTTCGAAGTTGGAAGAGGCCAAAGCGGTCACATATTTTCAGTTAAAGCACTCTACACAGCGGTTGGACAAGCACTGGGTACTGAGCGAACTAGAAAACACCCTAAAAGGCTTCTTGGAACGTTATCTAGCCGCTAAGGACCAGATCAAGAACCAAGAAAAGTTACGTTTCGTTTTCCTGACGAACCGACCGTTTTCCTCGGACTTAAAGGAATTTTTCCAGGCTGCAAGTGATAACGCTCTTTTGGAGAAACATAAAAAGCAATGGGAGCAGGTTAAGAAATATCTTTCTGCCGCCGGCACTTCAGATGAAGCCGTGATAAGTTTTTTTAGATTTTTTGAGATTCAAGACGTAAACGAAGGACTTTGGCAGCAAAGAAATTTACTACAAGAAGATTTCAGAGAGTATCTGCCAGGCGCAGATGGCTCAGGTCCGAGCCAACTTTGGAGACTTGTCAGTGAAAAAGCAACATCGCTCCATTCAAGCTCTCCAGAGATAACCAAATATGATGTTCTCCGAGTTTTAAACAGCTCAGAAAAAGACATGTTTCCTGCACAATGTCTGATTAAAAACTGTGACCATAGCTTTCAGCGAGAACAAGAAGACGCAATCTTTGCTCAGGTCCTATCAGCTAACGTGCCAGTAATCATTCATGCAGACGGGGGCGTAGGAAAATCTGTTTTAGCTTACCGCCTCGCAAACCTGACACATGAAAATTCTGTTGCAGTTCTGTTTGATTGCTTTGGCAACGGCACATACCGAAATACAATTGGCCATAGACATGGGCATGAAATTGCTCTCACTCAAATAGTAAATGAGTTGGCAGGTATGGGGTTATGTCACCCGCTAATTCCCGATAGTACCTCGAGGCCCGCCAATTACCTAAAAGCGTTCAAATACCGGCTGGAACAAGCTAGTACAATTTTGAAAGCTCGTGACGCCGAAGCAAAACTCTTGATATTCGTGGATGCAGCAGATAACGCGCAGATGGCTGCGGAAGAAAACAATGAAACTGATAGCTTTGCGCGAGACTTAATCAGGCTATCTCCTCCTGACAACATTATATTGGTCTTTCTTACCCGAACACACAGAATTCACTTTCTAAAGCCTCCAAGCGAATATTTGGATATTCCACTAAATCCATTCTCTATTTCTGAGACAAAAAGACTGCTTTTGTCGTATTTTGACCAGGCAACGGAGCATGATGTTGAAGAGTTTCATAGGTTAAGTTCTAGAAACCCGCGTATTCAAGCGACAGCGCTTGCAAGCAGCCAAGAGCTAGAATCCATACTCTCGCTTCTCGGGCCAGAACCAACAACGGTTGAACAAACAATCCAAAACATATTCCAGGCATCTTTGCAAAAGATATCGGATGGCATTCCCGAAGTGGAAACTAAACAGCTGACAGTTTTCTGCGAGGCGCTAGCGAGCCTCACTCCGTTTATACCCATTCAGGTATTGGCAACGGCTACTAACATTCCTCAATCGGCTATTCGAAGTTTTGTTGCCGATATTGGACGCCCCATCTCGCTTGTAGGAGACGCGGTTCAATTTACAGACGAGCCATCAGAGACTTGGTTGAGAGAGACTTATAGACCGGATCAAAATGGCCTTAGGAAGTTCATATCTGCAATCTCGCCCTTGGCAAGTGAGAATAGCTATGTGGCTTCAACATTGCCTCAACTTATGCTTCAAGCTGGAAACTACGAAGACCTAATTGGCTCTGTGTTGAATGATGCAGACCTTCCTGCCGACAACGCTATAGACCGCCGACACATCTCGCTTAAACGCGCCCAATTCGCGCTTAAAGCTGCAATTTCCACCGGCAGACTGGAAGATGCGGCAAAGATTGCTTTCAAAGCAGCTTCAGAAACTGCAGGAGATGAGCGCCAACATCAATTGTTTCGCAACAACTCAGATATAGTTTCACAGTTTCTTCCAAGTTTGCAGCTACGGGAATTGGTTTCCAGTAGTACCTTTTCCACAAGCTGGCATGGGGGGCGTTATGCTTACGACGCAGCATTACTCTCGGGTAGCAAAGATACCAAAGCTGAGGGTAGGGGATATTTGCGGGTAGCCCAACGTTGGCTCAGAAATTGGAGTCAGTTGTCCTCATCCGAACGAGACGGTGTCGAAATTCAGGACGAAGATATTGTCCAAATTGCTTTTGCACAGTTAAATATTCATGGTGAAGAGGCCTGTATAAGAGAAATCTCTCGTTGGAGTCCCCGAGCAGTACGCTTTAGAGTGACCGAGACCCTTGTTGGAAGACTTGTTGACTTGGGACGTTTCGAGCAAATAAGACAACTTGAAAGCTACTCAGCAAACCAGCAATGTATCCAACTAGCTCTTGTAGCTGCGCTTAGCTCAGTCGGGCATTACTCTGGCCTAATTGTATCCAAGGATGCCTACCAAGCTCTACTTAGGTATCGTAGATCTATCAAGAAAGTGCGTAGCAACTTTAGTTACAAAAACGAGTTGCTTGCATTAGTAAACACGGTTGCACAGGCGGCCACTCACCACGATTTGGCACCACAGGTAGAAATAGCAGAGCTACTTTCTTACTACCTTCCTGATATGAACGATGCGTTTTTCGGGAGACATCAGGAGGAAGGCAACTTTGTTCTAATCCGGGGCTTTTGCCTGAATGCTGCTTTGAATGGACAGAAGCTAGAACTGGAAGATTTGGCGAAGCCGGAGATCAAGGAGGAATTACGAAAGGACCATAACTCTCATTTGGCAGAAGTTAGGGACTTCCGGTCTGTTGTTGGCGAAGTATTTTCCTGGCACCAGCTATGGAGTAACTTACTCGTTGGCTCGATTGACAAAGAAGACCTGGATAGTGAAATAGAGAAATGCAGGAATGAGACACGCGCATTCGAAAGATCATATTACACGCAAGAACGCCAGTCGCCCGCACAGATATCAAGGCTTTGGCTAGAGATCCTCATTCTATCCGAAGCCTCAGATGAGCAGTTTGAGGAATTCGAAAAATGGCGAAAAGGAATTGAAGGCAGCCTTTACGCAAACACATTAACTGAACTAGCCAGGATAAGTTCACGCTCAAGGGCATTCCAGGTAGCAGCCTATACCTATGCTAGTGAGGCCTATTCTCGGATTGATTCTGAGAGAATGGACGCCGAACAAAAAGTGGATTCGTACTGTGCTTTGGCTCGTGCCGTTTATTCGGCTGATAAAAAGGAAGCTAATTTTTATTTCGAAAAGGCAATTGAAGTCGCAGGGAAAACAGGTGACGAAAATCTGCAAAGATGGGAGTCTCTGTTAATTTTGGCCGAAGCATCTGCTTCAGCAAGTGAGCCTCAACCCAAACTCGCATACCAGTTATCAAGAATGGCCGAGCTAACCTATGAGTACGTCGTAAGAGACAAACACTTTAGCTGGGATCGTTCTATTCGAGCAATCACAAAACTCTGCCCAAAGTCTGCACCTGCAATTCTCTCGAGATGGTGGGACAGAAGGTTTGCTGTTCGCGGCCATCTATTCCCAAGCATGACGGAAGAACTCGCTTCCTCCAATAACCTAGATTCGATCTCACGCGCCTCATTCATTGGTTTTAGTTATCGGTGGGATCATGTTGAACTAATTCAAAATGCATTGAATGAGGCAACAGATTTAGAACACAAAAAGATCGTTTTCACTAGTTTGGAACAGTATGCGCGATTACTGGACCTATCTTCCAAACAGAAAGGACGGCTCAACAAATTGGCAGTAGACCTAGGTGTAGGCGTTGCCGGAACTAATTCCTCCCGGTCTCGAGCGGAACGCGATGAACAAAAGGGCACTGGCAGCGCCTTTGCCAAGAGTTATAGCTCTAAGGAATTGGAGATAGCTGAAACGATCGACTGGGATGCAATTTTTGAAGGTTTGGATTTTCAGAGTTATCAGTCTTTGGCCGCATCTTATGAACGCAGTGAGGGTTCCGAAACCAGAATTTCAACCGAGGCATTTTGTAAGGAATATTTCCGGCGAGCCCCTATAACAGAAGCTGGACGAGCTACCGAAGCACTATTCAGCCTCCCTGATTTGAGTATCTATGCGATCAGCGACATCTTTGCGACGATCCCAGAGAAATGGTTGCAAATGCGGCACTACAAAGATGTGCTCCAAAATGCCGTAAAAATCATTTGTAAACGCCACTATCTCGAGATCAAAAAGAGCGACTACTATCAGTTCCTGCCCTGGGACTTTTTGATCAAACATGCCGAATATACCGAGGCTGATGTTTTCGGTCTTGTGCTTAAAGAGTTTTCTTTCCATTCAAACGTCATGAGTACGAGCCAACTGTTTGGTCTTGTTGATATTATTTCTACAAATCTATCTCAGGCCGAAGCGCGGCGATCACTTGACTTTGGCCTAGAAAGCTTGTCATCAGAACTTGATGAGAACGACGGTGATGGGCGCTGGAGAGATGAGCTAAGACCACCGTCTACGGTGCAAGAATCGTTGGCAGGCTACATATGGTCGAGGTTAGGCGCCCCTGAGAATGGAGAAAGGTGGGAAGCCGCACATACGGTTTGTTTACTCGCCAAATTCCGTTGCAATGAGATCCTGATGCCTCTGGCCCGGCTAGCGGAAAAGAAGCTAGTCTTTGCGTTCAACGATCCAAAGCTACCATTCTACGAGTATTCCGCTCAGCTGTGGTTGCTCTATGCGCTTTCGCGTACTTGTAAGAGCAACCCGGAGCCTCTGAAAACCTTTGAGAATTTTCTGACTTGTGCAGCGGAACCAAATCGACGCCATGTACTTATTCGCGGCAAAGCAGCGGCGATTCTAATTTCATTGTACGAGAATGAGATAATAAAATTGCAGCCGGATGAACTGGAACGCTTAAGCTCAATAAATTCATCAAAACTGCCTATTTCTCGCTCCGAACCTTATAGCCGACAGCTTTCAAATGACTTGGATGAAAACAGAGAGTACTTTTTCGCTCATGACTTTGATCGTTACTGGTATGAGCGCCTTGGGCGGATATTTTGCTTAAGTCCGGGGAATATTCAGTCTAGGGCAACACGAGTGATACTCGATGATTGGAAGATTCAGGATAGTGGCTCTTGGAAAAGCGATCCAAGATCGAAGCTATATCGAGATTCTGAAACCCGACATTCCCACTCTGAGACCCCCAAGACCGAGCCATTAAATTTTTATAGGTCATTCCATTCCCTTATGTTTGTTGCAGGGGACTTGATTGACACAGTTCAGAGACACCAAGACCCTGAGGAGTTAAAAGACGAGTTTGAAGGCTGGTTGGAGAGGAAAGGACCTACTCGGGACGACGACTCTTGGCTTTTTGACCGTAGAGACCCATGCCCAAGTGATGAAAATGTGGATTGGAAAGACACAAGCCCTGATGATGAATGGCCCTTCAGCGTCCAGAAAACTCACTTAGAAAAGGCAATGTTCCCGACCCTAGATACTATCTGCCTATGGGGAAATTGGACTAATGCATATGGTGATCGTAGCGAGCGAATAAATGTTTCAAGTGCACTTGTTACCCCGTCACATGCGTCTTCATTACTTCGAGCACTTCAGACTACAGTAAATCCTCACGACTATTGCATCCCGTGGGAGAGTAGCAATCTAAAAATATCTGATGGTAGTTTTGTCTTGAGGCCTTGGGTATCGGTTCCTGAACACGACTTAGGCATAGATGAAATGGACCCTTGGTCTGGAAAAATATCATTTCCAGCCATACAGCCTGCAAAATGGTTTTGTGATCAATTTGAATTAGAGGCAGATGAGGGAAAAAGAACGTGGTTTATGCGAAGAGATCATGGCAACGAGTTGTTTTCCGCTCGCACCTGGCAGGAACAGGGAGTACCTGATTACTACGAGGCCGAACGGGGCAAAAGGCTCACAGGTCAACTCAGTAGGTTTACTCCCTTGCTCAAGGACCTGGAAATGGACCTTATAATTGAAGTTCAGATGCACCGTGATTTCAGCGACAAGTCTCATAGAAAGAACGATCAAGATTCGTTCGATTTTATCTACCCGTACACACTTCTAATGATAGTAAGGTCAAATGGCGAAGTCGAAAAACTATAAAAGTATCATAGCACTAGGCGAAAAGCTGGTTCAAGAGCTAGAACTTAGCAGTACAGTGGATACGCTTGGTAGGTGGATGACACATCATGTGGCTCAGCTCATTCATGACGCTGAAAGTCTAGATAAGCAGCCTGATAAGTCAGTTGCAGAAGACCGATGTCGAGCCGCGATATTGGAGCTCTGGACACATATAGCGGTTTCCGCATTGGGTCCTAAGTTGTTGGATGACGTTGAACCAATTGTCCAAACCTTGAATTCCCTGAACCCGGACCACTCCGCACATTATTTCTATCAAAATGCACAAAATGCCGTTGATTCCTCGGACTTAACAGAGGAAGCTAAATCGTGGCTTACAATATCTCGCGGCCTCGACTATACCGCCCGATTGCTTATCAAATTTTGTCTAGCCAAAGCAGCCGAAGAAACGCGCAACAAGAACAGTGAGTGGATTAAGCTCGCTGAAGATGCGTTTAACGTAGAGTATCCGGTCATACGTATTATCACCGCTGCAGCGAGTGACGCGCCCGATGCTGTCGATTTGGCGGAAGAAGAAAAAAATGAAAAATTAGCACAGTTAGAGGAACGGTTAGATCGACTGAGGGGGTTTAAAGAACTGGCGGAAAAAATGGAAACCGAAATCTCAAGCCAGATTACCACTCTAAATAGGTAGAGGCGGTACCTTGGTTTCTCTAAACGCCAGCATTACGCTCACAAAGCGCCCTTTAAGCGCTCCTTAGGGAATGGTCGCCTTCTCGCCAGAAGCGGAAAGTAGGGCAAAAAATTCCGTGTGTCATGAAAGTCATATTTTGGACGTTGGTTAGCCTATTTTTTCGTTCCCCAAGTTGCGGCTAAAAAACATCCCCCGGCTCAGGAAGCTCTTTACTGACGATCTTTTTCAATCCTTCCAGGGCAATTGTAATCAATTGTTTATCCTGATCTTCTGCATAGGCGACATAGGTCGGATATGTAAAAATCGGCGCACCCTCAATGACCTTAAGCTCGCCGGACTGAAGAAAAGGCTCTGCAATACGAAGCGGGAAATACCCGGTTGCTTTGTTCTCAAGAAGAAAAGAAATACCAAGGGTCCCCACATTCAAATTCATGGCTGGCGTGGAAAGTTCAGGAAAGTTCAACGCGTGATCCGCTTGAAATTCAGGGCCCCAATCAAAATAGATATACCGTTCTTCATGAAGCTCAGATGTCGATGGTTCGCTGGTGACAAGGATTAGATGCTCTTCAAATATCTGTTTGACTACATAGCCTGGCCGCGCTTCAGGGCGGTATAAAATCACAATGTCCAGTAGCCCGTCCATCATCTGCTGCATCAAGACAGGTGAAGAAGCAATCATTTGGGCGCGTATAGCAATTTCTGGCGCATGCTCACGCATCCAAGGTAACCATTTAAGCAGAAAACCGTCCCACAGGCTTGGTTGTCCACCAATGGTCAGCATCTTTTTGTGATCCTCTCCAACGGCGAGCGTTAGTTTCGCCTGGTCCCACATACGTACGATCGCCGTTGCGTGACGAGCAAAATCTTTTCCCGCCTGCGAGGGGGTCGCCCCGTACTTGCTCCTCTCAAAAAGACTTAGTCCCAGTAGATCTTCTAGTGATTTTATGCGCGTACTAACAGTGGATTGGGCGACATTCACTTTGTCTGCAGCGCGCAGAAAAGACCCAGTTTCAAGGACCGCCAAAAAAGTGCGCGCCTGATTTATATCCACCTAAAGCTCCTGTATCGACTTTACCGATAACATCTATCATAAAACTTCGCTTTTCAAATATTAAACTGAGGCGCACAACCGTATTTTACTGTGTGAAAGCAAGGAAGACTGTCATGCGTCCACAATCTTATGATGATCAAATCGGGCTGGATTACGATGATGGTCCTAGCCGCTATTTCATCACTCGTTGGCCTATCAGTGAAGTTATGCTGAGCGCCGCGCTTTATAGTCAACGCTCGCTAGAGGATATTGCAGATGAATATGAGGTCTCTGTCTCGGACGTAATTGAACTGTGCGAGGCTTATGACTTGGATATCGGATAACGCCCTGCGTGCCGTCCTACGTGCAGACTGGATCACTGGTACAAATTACCACCCTGAAGACGGAACCCTTTGTCGTTGCTTGATCCATTGTCTGGCAATGAATGCAACCAGTTATTGACTCACATACCCCTCATTTCAGTAGGAAAATATAATGAAGGTTTGTTTTTTAATGTATCCGTGGGAAACGGTCGAACCCTCTGCGGATTCTACTCTACGGTTGATCCATGAGGCCCATGCCAGAGGACATACCGTTGCGATCACTAGCCCAACGAAGCTTACAATCCGAGACACGGTCGCGTATGCTTTTTGTCAGGTGCTTTCAAAAAAGACATCTGCCAAAACGCCTCAGTCCCTGCACAAAAATGCAATCTTTAATACGCGTATGCTGCCGCTGGCTGGCTTTGATGTTATTTTCCTGCGCGCCAATCCGCCGGTAGATACTATTGCGCTAAACTTCTTGGATTCGGTGAAAGACAGCGTCTTCATCATGAATGATGTAGACGGCGTTCGCATTGCCAATAACAAAGTTTATTCTGCAGCTCTCAATGATCCTGATCAAAGGTTCGTGCCCACTACACATGTTTCCAAAAACAGGGAATATCTTGAGCGCGTACTTGATGAAGCGCCAACTGAGCGCATGATTTTGAAGCCGCTTGACGGGTACGGCGGTAGCGGCGTGATTGTTATTGAGAAGTCTGCTACAGCAAACATCCGCTCTCTGCTGGATTTTTATCTCGGTGAAAAAGAAGATCGCTACGTGATCATGCAAGAATATGTAGAGGGAGCCGAGCTTGGTGATATCCGCATATTGATGCTCAACGGAGAACCCATTGGCGCGATGCGGCGCGTACCAGCCGAGGGGGAAATTCGTGCCAATATCAGCAAGGGCGGGCGCGAAGTTAAGCACACATTGAGCAAAGACGAAAAGGCACTGTGCCGCCATATCGGCCCGAAACTTGTGCGTGACGGCCTCTATCTAGTCGGCCTTGATGTTATCGGCGGCAAGTTGATCGAAGTAAATGTACTGAGCCCCGGCGGCATCACACGGATCAACAAACTCAACCGTGCAAAATTACAGAAAGACATCATTGATTTTGTCGAAGAGGTAGTGCGCACAAAAGAATTGCAGGCCTCCCGAAAAACCGCATACAGACAGGCGATCGAAGATGCAGTGGCTGACACCTGAAGAAGCGGTGCAGGCAGCCCGCAATCAGAGCATAGTTAAGGCAACCATCAGCGGCGGTGCTTTTGAAATTAGCTTTAGTGATGACCAGCCTTTTTTGTGTGTGGCAGTGCATAATGGCCACGGCATGCGCGAGGAGCTGGAACCATACTGCGCCCTCAACGAACCCGATCGTTGGTTTGAAGAAGATCCGCATACTGGGGATTTGATCGGAGGCCTACAAAATACCATAGTGGCGCACGATAGCCGCTATGAATATGATCTGAACCGCGCCCCTGAAGACGCCATATATGAAGAAGCCTGGGGCGAAAAGATATGGACAAAATCTCTTCCTGACGATGTGCGAAATCGTAGTCTCGAAAAACATAAGAGCTTTTTTCAAGTGCTTCATGCTGTTGTAGCCAGCGTTGTGAGAAAGCATGGGGGCTGTGTTGTTTATGATGTGCATTCCTACAACGGTTCACGCAAAGGCGGCGATAAAGCACCGACTTTCAATATTGGCACCCATTCGGTTGACATGCGGCGCCACCGTCGTAGCGTTGAATTTCTGGAGCGTGCCCTCGGCAACATAGAAATAAGCAACGAGCAAACTACAGTAGGCATCGACGAAGTCTTTGAGGGCCGAGGGTATGTGGCGGCTTATCTGCGCACGCATTTCAAGAAGGTGCTTTGTGTGCCGATTGAAATAAGAAAAATATTTTGCAGCGAAAAAGACGGGACAGCCTACCCGGTGGTGGTGGACAGCCTGAAGGCTCAGTTGACAGACGTGATATCGCGTCATGCAGCCTTCTTTTCGCGTTCCAAGCTGGCGCGGCATCACGCCAAAAGCCATCACATGCTCGGAGCCGCGCCTAATGATCTCGTGAACAAGATTGACACCAAATTATACCAATTTGCACGCAAGTTGGACACATTGCTTTATGTCAATCCCATAAACCTTGTTCAGGAACAGAAGCGCTTTCAAAAAAAAGTGGGAAGTTATGAACCCCAGTTTAGATACAAACAGTTGGCGATTGATCCCTACCTTTTTAGGGAAGACCTGTACCGGCTACCTGTTGAAGAGATTACTGATCCTACGTTACAGCAGCTATACCGCGACGCCATTGACGGCCTTGCGATCAAAATCGACCTGTTAAAAGCGATCGGCACGCGGGAGTTTTTGTATAATTCCCTTCGCTACTACGGCGAACCTCATATCAATGATCTGAAAAATGCTGAGTTCCTGTTGCATGCACCTTCGCCGCCTTCGGAACGACTGCGCGAAGAGGCTCCGCTGATGGCAACCAACGATATCGTCCATGCGATACAAGCAGCCGTTGATGATTATGGTATCGATGCACCTGTCAAGATTTCAGGGTCAATCGTAGCAGGTGCCATGGTGGATAATGCCAATTTTCAGGTTTTCGTCAAAAAAGATGCAAGCTTGCCAAGCAAAAGCGTTGAGGCCCTAATCCATCATGAAGTAGGCGTGCATCTCTTGAGTGCCTCAAATGCTCGTGCCCAAAACCTTAAGGTTTTGCGACTGGGCTCGCCTGGCACCACCATGACCCAAGAAGGCCTCGCGGTGTATGCTGAACATCTAGGCGGCGCGCTTTCAAGTGCGAGAATGAAAACACTTGGCCTGCGTGTGCTTGCTGTTAAGAGCCTGCTGGATAATCACAGTTTTTCTCAGACATTTGATCTGCTGCGAGAAGAATATGATGCTACTGAGCAGAATGCGTTTATCACCACTGCTCGCGTCTATCGAGGGGGTGGTTTCACAAAAGATTTTCTGTATCTTCGCGGACTAGCGCAAGCAAGGCAATACCACCAAGGGGGCAACGACTGGGGGCCGGTTTTTGCTGGAAAAATACCTTTCTCCAAAACTAAACAAATCGAAGAGCTAATATTGAGGGGAATTGTTTCGCCGCCCGCTCAAATCGCCAAATGTCTAACCGAACCAACAGTCCCAGACCCAATATTAGACTATCTCGTTAGCGGACTTATATTTGAAGGCGAATGAACCAATGTCGTCTTTGGCTCAGGAGTGGGCATTTGGACGCGACTTCACTGCGACGGCTATGTGATCCGTTAGCCGCCACTCAGGTTCGTGATGGAAAGTCCCCCTTTCACCAAAACAGGCTAGGAATCCTGTTCCCTTATTGAGGGTAACAAGATTCCTAGAATTATTTTATGTTCGTGAAGTTTCGATAGCTTCTATTCCTGCTTTCTTTCTTCTTCGTGCCTCAGCGCTTTTCTTGCCAAGCTCTGACATTGCCTTTCGAATGAGTTCTTGTTTATCCTCCGGGGGTGGTTCTTGATGTTCAGCCATTCCCAGCTCACCGTCTAGAACGGTTGCTTTAACTGTTGTTTCTACCGCTGCGCTAACCGTTGATTGAGCGCTCGGAGTACCGTGCTCGTGCGGTTGATTTAACGGTTGGTCCAACAGTGCTTTGTACGGTGTAACTCCTCGGTTTTCCGGGCTTTCTTGGTTTTCTAACCGTACGCTTGGAGAAAGCGCTTTTACCGCTTTTTGTTCCACGGTATCCAACTCATCTGTATCGTCCTCCTCACCTGAGAACAGTTTGCCAATTCCGTATACGGCGAGGCCAATTGCTCCCAACGCGGCGAGAGGGCCGAACACTCCAGAAGTCATTAATCCAGTGAGTACAGCGGTTGTTTTGGGGATGTCTAAATTGTTTGAAGTCATAGTTTATACCTTAGAAAAAAGTGCTTTGAGAGCTTGTCCCGCTGTCCCGCCCCCTAGGGCGGGGGACAGCGGGACAAGACTATTAAATGAGGCCTTCGCCTTGGGCTCGGGTCTTCCAGCGGTGGATGGTGGACTTGGTGACGCCCAGTTCTTCGGCAATATCCCGCAGAGGCATCTTCTCTTTGAGCAATTCAACCGCCGTACTGTAGGTGATGTCGCCTTGCGTCCATTCCCACCGTAGAAGGCCGTCCTGATCAAGTAGACTGGCTTCCATATCTTGAGTTTGTTCACCGCTCAGGTGTCTCGCCTTGGTGTAGGTGACAAGCATTTTGGTGCCTCCTTCACCCTGAATATGATCTTCGGGCCTCTTGAGCTTAATAACGGCGTCCATGACATCTTCTTTCTTATGTGAGCCACGTTGCTTGCCTTCTTTGTTGGCGTGGTGAATGAAGATTATTGAGCGGCCTTTCTTGCGGTGTTGAACGGCCCATTCTTGAATTGGAGCCCACGATTCTGCTTCATTCTCATTGCCGGTTCGGTCAAAGGTTGAGATGTTGTCTATGAAAATGGCTCTCGGGTTAGATAGGGCTATCAGTTCATTGATGTGATCACGGCCTTCTTCGGTGCCAAGGTCGGGGATAAAGTCATTAACCTGGCAGTCTGGCGTATAAAGGTTGATAGGTTGCTTGGTGGGCTTGCCGTGACATAGCTTATGCAGCCGTTGTTTCATGACTGTGGCTTGCATCTCGCCGTCTAAGTACAGTACAGAAACCGCCTCTTGAGCCTCATAACTAAGAAACTTTTCGCCGTTAGCCAACGCCAAGGCGCAAGACAATGAGAAAAAGGTTTTACCAATGCCGCGATCTGCAAAGATCATGTTGATGGAGCCTTCAGGTAACCACGGAAACAAAAGCATCTTGCGTTCAGGCAAGGTAAGCGTTGCCAAATCATTGGCAGCAATCAGCTTGTGTTTATGCTTTGTTACTAAGAACTTCCAATGAGCAGGTACGATTTCTGAATTGTCTGCTACGTATTGTTCAAATGTCTGAACAATGGCCTCGCGAGCAGGGTGCTTGGATAAACTGTCCATTTCATTCCAATGGGAGAGTTCAGGTAAGCTTTTTAAGTGGTCGCACACGTCGCCTTTCTCTTGAGCCGGGAACCGCACAATTTTGACGCAACCAAGCTTCTTAAAGCCTCGTATCTGGCCGTAAACGTCTCTTGCGTATTCGGTGCCTGGTTTGTCATTGTCGGGTAGAATATAGATGGTCTCGGCCTCGCAGAGTGCGCCCCAGTCCGCGATGTGGGCTTGAGCGCTCCCTCCTAGGCTTGTGATCGCTTGAAAGCCTAAACCATGAAGCGCATGGGCGCATTTTTCACCTTCAACTATGAAGAGGGGTTTGGAATAGTTACAAATAGAATGCAGTCCAAAGAGGCGGTGTTCTTTTGGTAATGTGTCAGGTATGCCAGCTTGACCATTTTCTTTGAAGTAGGGTATGACCTGCTTGCGAAATGAAGATCCATCTGAACTCTCGCTTTCAAGGCGGCGTACGTGTCCTACCACGTTGCCGTCTTTTGTTTTGTAGTCCCACCGCATAACATTACGCATGTAAAACCTCCCCTAATTGAGAGAGGGTTTCGCGAAAACTCAACCCATAACGGTCTTGGTGGAAGTTCAGGATGTCACCGCCTTTCGCGCCGCAAGAGAAGCAATAAAAGCCGCCTGTCACCTTGTTGATGTAGAGCGACCCTTTGCGCCGATCATTGTGGAAGGGGCATAGACCATTCCAGCCGTGCCAGCCTTGGCCCGTGGATTTGCCAATTGAACCCTCAAGGTGAGCGCCGTAATATAACTCTGGCGGCAGTTTTTCCTTCAGGCTTGTTGCAGAGATGCGAACATTCATAACAACACCTCTCCTTGAAGACGTGAATTGATGAAGTTATCAACATCGACTTCGCGGTAGCGAACCAGTCGCCCTGTTTTTACGTAAGGGAGGTTGTACCGTCTGGTCGTGCGCCAAACGGCAAGAGTGCCAACAGTGATGCCGAGAATGTCGGAGACTTGTTCTTTTGTTAGGAGCGTTAAACTCATTCTAATTATCCTTGATCCTAGTTAGGACAACGAGCGTCATGCTCATTGCAAC
>Ga0316204_10008015_pt1 | contig 15001 bp, 9 predicted proteins | sample 6monrhotite_MG_2_FD_205661 | JGI IMG/M metagenome (GOLD analysis project Ga0316204, IMG submission 205661) | Microbial mat bacterial communities from mineral coupon in-situ incubated in ocean water Damariscotta River, Maine, United States -... | ecosystem: Environmental > Aquatic > Marine >...
AAGGTGGTGAGATTTCCATGTTCTATGACCCGATGATCGCCAAGCTGTGCAGTTGGGGTGTGGACCGGGCGTCCTCGATTGAGGTGATGCGCAATGCTCTGGACTCGTTTGAGGTTGAGGGCATTGGTCACAACATTCCGTTTCTGTCGGCGGTGATGGATCATCCGAAGTTCACCTCGGGCGAAATGACAACGGCGTTTATCGAAGAAGAATTCCCCGACGGCTTTGACGGTGTTGCCTTGCCTGAGGCCGAGTTAAAACGCTTGGCGGCTTCGGCGGCGGCGATGTACCGGGTGCAGGAAATTCGTGATGCGCGAATTTCGGGCACGATGGACAATCACGAGCGCGAAGTTGGCACAGAGTGGGTGATCAGCCTCGGTGGGCAGGATTATCCAGTGTCCGTCGCGGCAGACCGCGAAGGGGCTGATGTGTCGTTTGAGGATGGCACAGTACACCGCGTTGCCTCGGACTGGGTGCCGGGTGTTGAACTGGCTGTGATGGATGTCGACGGCAAGCGCCTGGTGGCCAAGGTCGCCCGCGCGCCCAGTGGATACCGGATGCGGCATCGTGGGGCGGACCTGAAGGTGCTGGTGCAAACGCCACGCCGCTTTGAGCTGTGCAAGCATATGATCGAGAAAACGCCACCGGATACGTCAAAGCTGCTGTTGTGCCCAATGCCGGGTCTGGTTGTGTCCGTGGCTGTGGCCGAGGGCGACGAAGTTCAGGAAGGCCAAGCGCTGTGTACTGTTGAAGCCATGAAGATGGAAAACGTGCTGCGGGCCGAACGCAAAGGTGTGGTTCAGAAGGTCAACGCAGCGGCCGGGGACAGCCTTAAGGTCGATGATGTGATCATGGAATTTGAGTGAGCATTATGGGTACTCTCAGGCCATTCAATGTGAAACTGACGGTTGCGCTGATTGGTGCGGCCGTGGGTGCCCTTGGATGGTTTGTGAACGCATGGCGTAATTGCCTGACCGCTCTTGCCGTGCCAATTAACCGCTCTAGCTATTTCCCCAGGCTTTCAAGGATTTCATCCTGCCGCATCGGGATTTTGTCGATGGCGTGGATCAGTTCGCGCACGCTCCACGGCACCGGTTTACGAAACGCGACTTTGCCGTCTTTGCCGATCACCACCAGCATAAAGCCGCGCGGGTGGAGTTTCTCGCGCAGCGCGCTGTCTTCGGCCGGATCGGTGTCTGTCACGACAATGACGTCCCGAATTTCCAATTCTTCGGGGGTGTCTTCGAGCAATTCCATCTGGCGTTTGAAACGCGGATCGTTCGGGGTGTCGGCGAATATGACCAGTGGGCGTTGCAGCCACAGGTATTCCGCCAACGGATCGGCCTCCTCTTGCGCAAACGCGGTAAAGGGGATGGTTAGGGCCATTCCAAGTATCAAAGCCGGTACTGTTCGCATAAGTCCTCCGTATTTTAGTAATATTGGCGCTGCTTTGTTGGTTTCCAAGGGGGAAACGTTCGGCGGTGTTAATAAGGTGCTGAGGATCGGGGCCTAATGTTCTTTTTGATTGCATTTATAGCGGGGCGTTTGGCCTCGATTGCACAAAGGGGGCTTTGGCTGTTGGAGGTGATCCTTCATATCGGTGCGCATCGCACCGGAACGACATCCTTACAACGCGCGCTGCAACAGAACCAACACAATTTGAAGAAAAATGGCGTGGCTTTTTGGGGGCCGCGGCAAACACGAGGCGGGCGGTTCTCAGGATTGTTGCGCGCAACGGATGCGGATGATGCTGAAACCAAGCGATTGATCGGGCGAAACCGGGGGGTGATTTCGCTGGAATGTGACCGATTGGCAAAACAGGGTACACGTCGGTTGATTGTCAGCGAGGAAAACATTCTGGGGTCGATGCGGCATAATCTGCGGACCAGCCTGCTTTATCCCGGCTTGCCCACACGGCTGGCGCGATTTGCCGATTTGTTTGGGTCCAAGCTTACGCGGGTTGGTCTGTCGATCAGGCCATATGACAGATACTGGGCCTCGGCCCTCGCATTCACGATGCCGATGGGAGTTCCAGCGCCGGTTGAAGGCGATCTTGATCGGCTGGTGACCCAACCGCGCAGTTGGCGGCAGGTGATTTCAGACGTCGCGCGGGTCTTTCCCGGCGTTGAAATCGCCGTTTGGGACTTTGAACGCCTGATCGGACGGCCACAGGCGCAGTACCGGGTGCTGACAGGGGGCAACGGACGCATTCAGCCCTCAGATGCCCACCACAATGCATCGGCCCCACGAGAGGCTCTGCGTGAGCTTTTGTTGGCCCGTGGCGATGCCGACGGGGCGCGGGCGATTGCGCCGGGGTCCGGGCGGTATATGCCGTTCAAGGCACATCACATAGACGCGCTGAACGCGCGATATCTTGAAGATCTGGCGTGGCTGCGGACGACATCTGCCGCACGCGTGAATTTTGTGGAAGAGGCCAGCGAACTGCCCGCCTTTGCCACCCGTATTGCAGGAAGAGGACGCACATGAGCGATATCAAGAAAAAGTGGCTCGACACCGCTGAAAAGGAACTACGCGGCAAGCCGCTTGAGGCTCTGAACTGGGAAACCCCTGAGGGGATTACCGTGAAACCGGTCTATTCGGCCGAGGATGTCGCGGACCTGGATCACGTCGGCGGTATGCCCGGGGTGGCGCCTTATACGCGCGGCCCGAAAGCCACGATGTATGCCGGACGACCCTGGACGATCCGCCAATACGCAGGGTTCTCGACCGCAGAGGAAAGCAACGCGTTTTACCGGCAAGGGCTGGCAGCGGGCCAGATGGGCGTGTCAGTCGCCTTCGATCTGGCGACGCATCGGGGTTATGACAGTGACCATCCACGGGTGATCGGCGATGTCGGCAAGGCCGGTGTGGCGATTGACAGCGTTGAGGATATGAAAATCCTGTTTGATGGTATTCCTTTGGACAAGATTTCCGTGTCGATGACGATGAACGGTGCGGTCATCCCGGTTCTGGCGTCGTTCATTGTCGCAGGCGAAGAACAAGGTGTCGACCGCGCGCTGCTGTCGGGCACCATTCAGAATGACATTCTGAAAGAATTCATGGTCCGCAACACGTATATCTATCCGCCTGAACCGTCGATGCGGATTGTTTCTGACATCATTGAATACACTTCTAATCAAATGCCACGTTATAATTCGATCTCGATTTCCGGCTATCACATGCAGGAAGCGGGTGCGAACCTTGTGCAGGAACTGGCGTTCACGCTGGCGGACGGCAAGGAATACGTCAAAGCGGCGATTGAAAAAGGCATGGATGTAGATGTCTTTGCCGGGCGGCTGTCGTTCTTTTTCGCCATTGGCACAAACTTCTTCATGGAAATCGCCAAACTGCGGGCTGCACGCCTGCTTTGGGCGCGGATCATGGGCGAATTCAATCCCAAAAAGCCGCAAAGTTCGATGTTACGGACACATTGCCAGACCTCTGGCGTGTCTCTGGCAGAGCAGGATCCGTACAACAACGTGGTCCGCACGGCATATGAAGCGATGTCGGCGGTTTTGGGCGGCACGCAAAGTTTGCACACCAACTCGTTTGACGAGGCCATTGCCTTGCCGACTGAGGCATCAGCGCGCCTTGCCCGCAACACTCAATTGATTTTGCAGAATGAAACCGGTGTGACCAAGGTCGTCGATCCGCTGGCGGGGTCGTATTATGTTGAAAGTCTGACCAACGAATTGGCCGAAGCTGCCTGGAAAATCATCGAAGAAGTCGATGAAATGGGGGGCATGACCAAGGCTGTGGCGACCGGGATGCCCAAGCTCAGGATTGAAGAAGCTGCGGCCAAACGGCAGGCAGCGGTTGACCGGGGTGACGAGGTTGTCGTCGGCGTGAACAAATTCCGGCTGGAAACAGAGCCGGTGATTGACGTGCGTGAGATCGACAATACGGCTGTCAGGGACTCCCAAATCAAACGTCTGGACCGCATCCGCGCCACGCGGGATGCCGCGGCCTGTGACGGCGCCCTTGCGGCGCTTGAAGAGGGCGCTTCTTCTGGACACGGGAACTTACTTGAATTGGCGGTCGCCGCGGCGCGGGCGCGGGCAACCGTCGGGGAGATTTCGGACGCCATGGAAAAAACATTCGGGCGCCATCGCGCCGAAGTGAAAACGCTGGCCGGGGTTTACGGCGCCGCCTACGAAGGCGACGAAGGCTTTGCCGCAATCCAGAAAGACGTCGAAGCTTTTGCCGAAGAAGAGGGGCGCAGACCCCGGATGTTGGTCGTCAAGATGGGGCAGGACGGGCACGACCGTGGCGCAAAAGTGATCGCAACTGCGTTTGCGGATATCGGCTTTGATGTGGATGTCGGGCCATTGTTCCAGACCCCTGAAGAGGCCGCAGAGGATGCAATCGACAACGACGTGCATGTTGTTGGGATTTCGTCGCAAGCCGCCGGACACAAAACGCTGGCCCCGAAACTGATCGAGGCGCTGAAAGCCCAGGGGGCGGAGGATATTATCGTGATTTGTGGTGGGGTTATTCCGCAACAAGATTACGATTATCTTTATAAATCAGGCGTTAAGGCGATATTTGGACCCGGAACAAATATTCCGGAAGCTTCAAAAAACATCCTCAGCCTGATCCGCGACGCGCGGAAGTGACAGCCACGACGATCATATCACACGTCGCCTTCGGGCGGCGTGCGCGCATAGTCAAACAGCGCGAAGTCCCGGTCATAAAGCCGGGTCACCAGATCAATGGTGTCCGGTTCATAGAGCGCTGCCAGCGGTTGACCCCGACCTTGCCGCTTGGATTTTCGGGCGTGACCAAGGGTGGGCGTATTGATGCCAAGATCTGCTGTCAGGGTGTTGAGATCACGGTTCAGCGTATCAAATTTCAGAACGCGGTTGACCAGCAAAGTCCCGTCGGTCGCGGTGACATAGTGGGACTGATCCGGCAGACGCGCAAACAACCCAGTGCGCGACATCCAGCGCGACTGAGGCGCGGCGAGGCGCCAGTTCAGGTAGTCGCGAAACGACATCGCCTGAACCTTTTGGGCCAACCTCTTGTAGCGGTAGGTTTTGATGAACTCAAAGTGGGATATCGCATGGTCAAACGGATTGCGGACCACGGCGAACCGCAAAAAACTGTCAAAAACCGGCGGGCTGAGTTTTTTACGGACGAAGCTGGCGGTATCATGCATTTGAAACCAGGCGGTTTCGGGGGATTGTTGCACCGGCAAACCGCGCATCAGAGCCGAGCCGGCGCTGAACGGGGTATTCAGGCAATTCGGCGCAAGCGCTTTGGTGACAGATGTCCCTGCAGTTTTGGGAATATGGATGAAAATGAAACGATGGGTTGAAGAGATCAGCATTGTGGGTTTTTCATCGACCGAAGAGGCCTCGTTGGGTGCCACACACTGGACGTTGGGTCAAGGACGGCGCTGGGATGCGCGGGCAAATAAGTTTTCAAGCGGGCAAGAGCCTGCGGTGCTAAAGGCAGAAAAGTCGAAGGTCTGGCAAAGTTCGACGAGATAGTTTAATGGTGAACTAAATCCCGGCAGTCATATAGGTCCAATATTATGAGCGAACGTTCTAACGACAATTTACGGCAAGCCGCGCTGGACTATCATGCCTTTCCAAAGCCCGGAAAGCTGGAAATCCGTGCGACCAAACCCCTCGCCAACGGGCGCGATCTGGCGCGCGCCTATAGCCCCGGCGTGGCTGAGGCGTGTCTTGAGATCAAGGCGGACCCGGCAACGGCGGCAAAATACACCGCGCGCGGCAATTTGGTGGCGGTTGTCACCAATGGGACAGCGGTCCTGGGGCTTGGCAATATCGGGGCGTTGGCCAGCAAACCGGTGATGGAGGGCAAGGCCGTCCTGTTCAAGAAGTTCGCCAATATCGACTGCTTTGATATTGAGTTGAACGAAAGCGATCCCGAGCGGCTGGCGGATATCGTGACCGCCCTTGAGCCCTCGTTTGGGGCGATCAATCTTGAGGATATCAAAGCGCCGGATTGCTTTATCGTTGAAAAACTGTGCCGCGAACGGATGAATATTCCGGTGTTTCACGATGACCAGCACGGGACTGCGATTGTGGTCGGGGCGGCAGCGACGAATGCCCTGCACCTGACTGGCAAGAAGTTCGAAGACATTAAAGTCGTCTCGACCGGTGGTGGTGCTGCGGGAATTGCCTGTCTGAACATGCTGCTGAAACTTGGCGTGAAGCGGGAAAATGTCTGGCTGTGCGACATCGCCGGGCTGGTCTATGAGGGCCGCGTAGAAGAGATGACACCGCAAAAAGCGGATTATGCGCAGTCCAGTGATCTGAGGACACTTGAGGACGTGATCGGCGGGGCGGATCTGTTTTTGGGCCTGTCCGGACCAGGCGTTTTAAAGTCTGAACATGTGGCAAATATGGCCGACAAGCCGATCGTTTTTGCGCTGGCCAACCCGACGCCGGAAATCTTGCCGGAGGAAATCCGGGCGGTCCGGCCCGAGGCAATCATCGCGACTGGCCGGTCGGATTTTCCCAATCAGGTCAACAACGTGCTGTGTTTTCCATTCATTTTTCGCGGCGCGCTGGATGTCGGTGCAACTGAGATCAACGATGAAATGCAGCTGGCTTGTATTGATGGAATCGCGGCACTGGCGCGGGAGACGACCTCGGCTGAGGCGGCGGCGGCCTATCAGGGTGAACAGTTAACGTTTGGGGCCGATTATCTGATCCCAAAACCGTTTGATCCGCGTTTGATCGGGATCGTGGCGGGCTCGGTCGCGAAGGCGGCGATGGACAGCGGTGTTGCGACGCGACCGCTGGCTGATATGGAGGCGTATAAAGCTGATCTTGATGGCTCGGTGTTCAAATCTGCCCTGATTATGCGGCCTGTGTTTGAAGCGGCGCGCAGCGCCGAGCGGACAATTATTTTTGCCGAGGGCGAGGATGAGCGGGTCTTGCGGGCCGCCAACGCGATGGTGGAAGAGGCCGTGGATCGGCCCATTCTGATCGGTCGCCCTGAAGTGGTGATGCGGCGGATCGAAAACCACGGTCTGAGCATTCGCGAGGGCCGGGACTTTGATCTGATAAATCCCGAACAGGATGACCGGTTTCGGGACTATTGGGAGACCTATCACGCCGCGATGGAACGACGCGGGGTGACGCCTGATCTGGCAAAAGCAATCATGCGCACGAATACCACAGCGATTGCCGCGGTGGCGGTGGCCAAGGGGGATGCGGACAGCATGATTTGCGGCACATTCGGGCAATATCTGTGGCATCTGAATTATGTCGAACAAGTACTGGCGACGGGTGCGTTGGCACCTTTGGGTGCGCTGAGCTTGATGATCCAGGAAAGTGGCCCGCTGTTTGTGGCTGACACGCAAGTGAACCCGGAACCAACGCCCCAACAGATCGCCGACACGGTGATCGGGGCTGCGCGACATGTGCGCCGGTTTGGGGTTGAGCCGAAAATCGCGCTGTGTTCGCACTCGCAATTTGGCAACCTTAACACCGCAAGTGGGCTGACAATGCGCGCGGCGTTGGAGATACTGGACGCGCAAGCGCTTGATTTTGCTTATGAAGGTGAGATGCACACCGATGCGGCACTGGACCCTGAACTGCGCGCGCGGATTTTTCCCAATGCGCGGTTTGAAGGTGCTGCGAACGTTCTGGTCTTTTCCACGACCGACTCGGCAAGTGCGGTCAGGAACGTTTTGAAAATTTCGGCTGGTGGGCTGGAAGTGGGGCCAATCCTGATGGGGATGGGAAACAGGGCGCAGATTGTGACGCCTTCGATTACGGCGCGGGGTTTGCTGAATATCGCAGCCCTGGCGGGGACGCCGGTGCAACATTACGGATAATACTGAAGGAGAATTGTGATGGGATACCGGGATATTTATGCGGGGTGGAAAGCCGACCCCGAAGGGTTCTGGATGAATGCGGCAGAGGCAATTGACTGGGTCAAGAAGCCATCTAAAGCGCTGTTTTCGGACAACGCGCCGTATTACGAATGGTTTAAGGATGCCGAGGTCAACACCTGCTACAACGCGGTCGACCGGCATGTCGAGGCGGGCCATGGCGACCGCGTGGCGATCATCTATGACAGCCCGATTACCGGCGCCAAAGGCAAGACAACGTACGCAGAATTGCTGGAAAAAGTCGCGCGTCTTGGCGGGGCTTTGCAAGCAAAGGGTGTCACCAAAGGCGACCGCGTCATCATCTATATGCCGATGGTGCCCGAGGCCGTGGTCGCGATGCTGGCCTGCGCGCGCATTGGCGCGATCCATTCGGTTGTGTTCGGCGGTTTTGCTGCGAACGAACTTGCGACACGAATTGATGATGCAACACCCAAGGCGATCATTGCCGGGTCCTGCGGCGTCGAGCCGGGACGGGTCGTGGCCTATAAGCCACTGCTTGACGGGGCGATAGACCTGGCGACGCACAAGCCCGATTTCACAGTGATCTTACAGCGCGAGATGGAAGAGGCCTCGCTTGTTGAGGGGCGTGATTTTGAATGGGATGCGTTTCAGGCCGATGCTCCGTTGGCTGAGTGTGTGCCGGTCAAAGGCGATGATCCGGTCTATGTCCTTTATACATCCGGCACGACGGGCCAGCCCAAGGGCGTGATCCGCCCAACCGCCGGGCATCTGGTGGCACTGCACTGGACGATGAAAAACATCTATGACATTGATCCGGGCGAGGTGTTCTGGGCGGCGTCTGACGTGGGCTGGGTCGTGGGCCACAGCTATATCTGTTATGCGCCGCTTATTCAGGGCTCAACCACGATTGTGTTTGAGGGCAAGCCGGTGGGTACACCGGATGCCGGTACATTCTGGCGGGTCATTCAGGAACATAACGTTAAAGCGCTGTTTACGGCGCCTACGGCGTTCCGGGCCATCAAGCGGGTCGACCCAAAAGGTGAGTTGCTGAAGCAATACGACCTGTCATGCATGAAAAATCTGTTTTTAGCGGGCGAACGGGCGGATCCGGACACCATCCACTGGGCGCAAGATCAGTTGGGCGTGCCGGTGATTGACCACTGGTGGCAGACCGAAACCGGCTGGGCGATTGCGGCGAACCCGATGGGGATTGAGCATTTGCCGGTCAAAGTCGGCTCTCCTTCGGTGGCGATGCCGGGCTATGACGTGCAAATTTTGGACGAAGGCGGCCATCAGATGCCAACAGGCGAACTGGGTGCGATTGCGGTCAAGCTGCCGCTGCCTCCGGGGACATTGCCGACGCTGTGGAATGCAGATGAGCGCTATAAATCGTCCTATTTGTCCGCGTTTGATGGCTATTACGAAACTGGTGACGCTGGATATGTCGACGAGGACGGGTATCTTTACATCATGGCGCGCACGGATGACGTGATCAACGTTGCGGGACATCGTCTGTCAACTGGCGGGATGGAAGAGGTTCTGGCGGGCCACCCCGATGTGGCGGAATGTGCTGTGATTGGGGTTGGGGACAAGCTGAAGGGGCAGATGCCGCTTGGGTTCTTGTGCCTGAACGCCGGGGCCGGGCGCGACGAGAACGAAGTGGTCAAAGAGTGCATTGCATTGATGCGTGAAAAGATCGGGCCCGTGGCCGCGTTCAAGCTGGCGGTCGTGGTGGATCGTTTGCCGAAAACACGGTCGGGTAAGATTTTGCGCGGCACGATGGTGTCCATTGCGGACGGTAAAGACTGGAAAATGCCTGCAACCATTGATGACCCCGTGATTTTGGATGAAATCACCGAAGCATTGCAAACTTTGGGCTATGCGGGCTGAAAAGTCGCAAAATACCGGGTAAACTGGCGCGTATCTCCCACAGTTGGGGATGCGCGTTTTTCATTTTCGAAAAAAGCGTTTGTATTTTTGCAACAGGCGTAGTCAACATAAGCACAACCACAAGAAAACGGTGACCACATGAAACGACAAGTTGTTGGTTTACTGATTTATTTGATTGCTGCGTGTATCGGCGGCGCCTCGTATTCTCAGACTGTGCTGACGGTGGTTTCGACCACCTCGGGCGCTATGACAGGTCTGACGATGGACCAGTTAATGGCGATGGAACAGGTCGAAATTGTGACCTCGAACGAATTCGTGGATGGTGACAGAACATTTCGCGGGCCATTGGCGCGTGACGTCCTGCGCTTAAGCCATGCGGAGGGGGCCAAGATCGTGACGCTGACAGCGGCGAATGATTATCAGGTCGAGGTGAATCCGGCAGAGTTTTATGATTACGATGCGATCCTTGCGCTCAGTATGGATGGCAACCCACTTTCAAAACGTGACAAGGGCCCGATCTGGATGATCTATCCGATGAATGATCATGCCGAGCTTCACGACCCGGTTTATAACAGCCGTCTGATCTGGCAGTTGGTCAAGATGGAATACCGGTGAGAAAATCTACACTTCTGACCCGGCTGGTTGGGTTTGCGATCGTTACTCTGACGGTTGCTGTGGCTGCCGTGGGGTTTTTTGTTGTCCGCAACGATATTGATGAAATGCGCGATGCGGGGCGCGAAAATATCCTGTGGTCGGCTGTGCAACTTGAAATCGAACTGATGCGGTTTCAGCGGTCGCTGGCGGATTTCAGCGCGGGCGAACCCGAGGTTTCGGTGCGGGTTGTGAATGATCGGTTTGATATCCTCTGGAGCCGGGTGTCGCTGTTTCAACAAGGCTCGGTCGGGGCGCGGCTGAGATCTTATGACGTGGCCGAAGATACGATCAACACCCTGTTTGCGCGGATGAAACAGGTCGAGGACAAGATTGTCGATCTGACGCCGGGGGATCGGGCGACGGCCAATTGGCTGCTCAGCCAGTTCAAAACATTTGGGCCCGAGTTGCGTGGATCAAGCCGTGCGGTTTTGCATGGTGAGGAAAAGAAAAATGCGCTGTCGCGCGAAGAATTGGCGCAAAGCTCGGCCGCGCTGACGATACTCAGCGGGCTGACGGTTCTCGCGAGTTTCCTGCTGATATTCGTGTTTGCACGGGAAACCAACAGATACCGCAGACTTGCGCGTATAAATGAGGACCTGCTGGAAGAGGCAGAACGCGCAAGTGCCGCCAAGTCACAGTTTCTGGCAATGATGAGTCACGAGTTGCGCACCCCGATGAACGGGGTTCTGGGACTGTTGGCCCTGATCAAGCAGCAAGGCTTGACCAGCCATCAAAGCCGCTTTTTGGAGCAGGCGGAACGGTCGGGTCAGCAGATGATCGACCTGTTGCGCGACATTCTTGATTATTCTGCGATTCAGGATGGCAATCTGAAACTGGACAACAAACCGTTTGAGCCCGAGGTCCTTGCCGGGGCCGTGCGGGACATGTTTCACCCGCTTGCTTTGCGGCATGGGATCGAATTCGGCACCCATGTCGATGCGGATTGTCCCGCGCGTCTTATCGGCGATTTTGCCCGGCTTCGTCAGGCGTTGACCCATCTGGCGGCCTATATTCTAGAGACCGCGGGAACACGCAATATCGCGCTTGATTTCAGGTATGAAGACGAATGCCTGCTGGCGTCTATCTCGTTTGATTACAGTCGCGAGGGCGGTGAATGGAAGCCAGATCTGATCATGGGGCATTCTGACGGCACCGGAGATTCCTTTGCAACCGAGGCGTTGGGCCCGGCGGTATCACGCGGGTTGATCGACCGGATGGGCGGGACCACCAAGCTTGATACGCCCAGAGAAAACCGGATCGCGGTTCTGGTGTGCGTGCCCGCCAAAGAGCTTGTCGTCGACGAGTTGATGATACGAATTATCTGCCAGTCCACAGCCCTTGAGGCGATTTGCCGGGCAGCGCTTAGGGGCGATAATGTCCGGTTTGTCGAGGCGAACACTTCGGTATCACCGCATGTCGTGATGATCGAAGCAGGCGGGGAACGCGAGGCGGAATTGATCCGCCAGCAGAGCGAAATCACCCCTGGCGCGTTTCTGGTGGCGTTGGGGCGGCCGCAAAATCCGGACGATTTTGACGACGTTGTCGATGTCCCGATTGATATCACAACGATCCGAAAATCCAGATTCATGCAACTTGCGGAAGGTAGATCAAAGCTTGCTGTAAACGGTAATTCGAAGTATGCAGTAGGATGAGATGCAACCCAAGGTGTAGGGAACGTCAGGTTTTGGCTGACTGAAGGGGAAGATCAGTGACGCCGGAAAAGCCAGAGTCTCCGATAGATCGACAGGGTGACGTGGATCGTCCTTTGAACCGGTTCTCGCTGTTATCCCATGATTTGCGGTCGGCACTTTCGGATGTTCTCGGTGGATTACATCTGATCGACCATGATCAGCTCAGCGATGAAAACCGACAGCATTTCGACCGGATATCTGTCGCAGGCGAGACCCTTGTGCGGTTGCTTGACAAGACCGTGACCGAGGAACAAAGCACCGTCGAAGAGGCGGTCACGCGCGCGGTCAATATCAACCTGTCTGATTTCCTCACCGATATCCGCAAGCGCTGGCTGGATCACGCCAGGGAAAAGGGGATCGAATTTGAAATTCGGGCCTCGCAATCGCTGCCCGCCATTCTGACGTTGGACCGGGTTGCGCTGGATCGGGTGATTGCCAATCTGGTGGGCAATGCGGTCAAGTTCACCGATGACGGTGTGGTGGTTCTTTCCGTCAGCAGTGACGCGGATAAAGCGCTGTGTTTCAGGGTTGAAGACGATGGGCCGGGGTTCTCAAACGGCGCGTCCGCCCGGTTGTTTCAATATGAAGGCCGCCCGCTTGACACCGGCAAGCCCGGCAGTGGTCTGGGGCTGTACATCGCCAAAGAGTTGACCGATCTGATGGGTGGCAGCCTTGTGGTGCGCAATCGGCAAGGTCCGGGTGCTGAAGTTGTGTTGAAACTGCCTTATGAGGCTTGGTTTGATCGCAGTTTGCGCCGCGATGCCAAGGCGCGGGACGTGACGGAATTGCAGGACGCCGACCTATCTGGCCTGCGGATATTGCTCGCCGAAGACAATATGACCAACCAGCTGGTCGCAACCCAGATGCTGGGGGCGATGGGGGCTGAATTCGCTGTGGCGTCGGACGGGCTTGAGGCGTTGGAACTGCTGGAAACGCAGGTGTTTGATCTCGCGCTATTGGATATCGAAATGCCGCGCATGTCGGGGTTAGAGCTGATCAAAGCGATCCGGTCGAAACCCGCGACGGTGTCCGAAATGCCACTTGTTGCGTTGACGGCTTATGTGATGCGCGAACATCGTGAACGGATTTATGGCGCAGGTGCAAACGGCATCATCGCCAAACCGTTGATGAGCATTCAGGAATTGGGCCACGCGATCCTTGAATATATCGATGCGCCGGGTCCAGGCATAGTCCGCCAAGGCGCGCCCGTTGATGTAAGTGATGCTGAGCCCGGCGAGGTTGTGAATCGGGGCGTCTTTGACACTTTGGTTGAAACCATAGGCGCTGACTCCACGGCGGAACTTTTAGGAAAATTGCAGGCAGATACGGACACGGTGGCCGAAGGGCTGGTGCGCGGGCAGCGCAGTCTGGATTTATCAGAGATCCGGTCACAGACCCATATTCTGATTTCCGTCGCAGGCGCCATCGGCGCGCGGAGATTGCAACTGATCGCTCAAAGGTTGAATGCTGCGGCCAACCGGCAGGAACCGGGAGAGATCGAAACTTTGTGCGAAGAATGTCTCTCTGGTCTCGCAGAACTTCAGGGGTTTATACTGACCGAGCAGGCGACGTCTGCGACTCACCCTGTTGTCTGACCCGGAACTGACCGAAACACATGGCACCGCCACTTTTGCTGATCGAGGATATGCCGTCTCTTCAGATGGTTTACGAGGCTGTGCTGCGCAAGGCCGGGTTCGATGTGGTCAGCGCGGGAACAGCGGCCGAAGGCTTGAAGGCCTTCAAAACGCTGCGCAACCGGATTATCCTGCTTGATCTGATGTTGCCGGATCGGTGTGGTCTGGAGTTGATGACTGAATTGCTGGAGTTTGATCCGGACGTGCGCGTCATTGTCATCACCGCGAACGGGTCGATCAACAAGGCAGTCGAAGCAATGCGCATTGGCGCGTATGAGTTTCTGGTCAAACCGTTTGACGAGAACCGACTGATTAACGTGATCGAGATCGCGCAGGCCGAGTCTGGCACGCGAAATGAGGCAGCAGAAGCCGTGGCTGAGGCCGAGGCTGCTGCCGGGCGGTATCTTGGTTTTATCGGCTCATCCCCACCGATGCGCGATGTTTATGGCAAGATCGGCTCTATCAGCCGGTCGATGGCGACGGTGTTCATTTCAGGCGAAAGCGGGACCGGCAAAGAGGTCTGCGCACAAGCGGTGCACCAGACGTCCAAGCGGGCATATGGGCCGTTCGTGCCTTTGAATTGTGGAGCAATCCCATCCGATTTGCTGGAATCTGAGGTGTTTGGCCATCTGAAGGGATCGTTCACCGGCGCGATTGCCGACAAGGTTGGGGCCGCGGGGGCTGCTGACGGCGGCACGCTGTTTCTGGACGAGGTCTGTGAAATGGACCTCAATCTGCAGACCAAGTTGCTGCGGTTTTTGCAGACCTCCACCATCCAGCCGGTTGGCTCTCCTTTGGCGCGCAAGGTCAATGTCAGGATCATTTGCGCGACCAACCGTGACCCTTACGAAGAGGTTAAAAAGGGCCGCTTTCGCGAGGATTTGTTTTACCGCCTGCATGTTGTACCGATCCATTTGCCGCCTCTTCGGGATCGTGGAGACGACGTGCTTGAAATTGCGGACCATATGTTGCGGGTTTTTGCCGAGGAAGAAGACCGCAGCTTCAACCGGATTGACGATGACGTCCAAGCCCTGTTCCGGCGCATGCCGTGGCCCGGAAATGTACGTCAATTGCTGAATGTTTTGCGCAACGTGGTGGTTTTGAACGACGCTGACAGCATCAGCGCAACCATGCTGCCGCTTGAGATTTTGCACCTGAGCGAAGAAGATGCTGCGGCTGCCGTATCGCCTCGGAGCAACGAGCGCCGGATGTTAGAGCCTGAGTTGCAGGGCCTGATCGGCAAATCTCTGGCCGAGATCGAGCGGCTTGTGATCGAAGAAACGATTGCGCAAAGCGGC
>Ga0316204_10008016_pt1 | contig 14997 bp, 15 predicted proteins | sample 6monrhotite_MG_2_FD_205661 | JGI IMG/M metagenome (GOLD analysis project Ga0316204, IMG submission 205661) | Microbial mat bacterial communities from mineral coupon in-situ incubated in ocean water Damariscotta River, Maine, United States -... | ecosystem: Environmental > Aquatic > Marine >...
ACATGAAGCAGATGGACCCAGAGCAACTAGCGGGTGAGCTGGCATTTTATATAGAAAAAGCTGAGCTGGATGTATCAACAGGTCCTGCGTTGGCAGATGTGATGGAGGTGTATCAGGAAAGGTGTTCCACTCTTGTCGAACTGGTGAGTGAAATTCGCTACTTCTATGAGGATTTTACTGAGTACGATGCAAAACAGGCAAAGAAACAGTTTAAGGGTGGGGCGGTTCATGTGCTTGAAGCGCTAAAGACTAAGTATGCTGCGCTGGATAACTGGGTGGCGGAAGACATTCATGCGGCAGTAGAGCAAACCGTTGAAGAGTTAGAGGTCGGTTTTGGAAAGGTTGGTCAGCCTTTGCGCTTAGCAATTACAGGTCATGGACGATCACCATCTATTGATATAACTTTGCAGTTATTAGGTAAGAATAAAACCCTTGAACGCCTGGATCAGGCAATAAATTTTATTGGTTGATGAAATCAGGTAAAAATGTGGAGCATGTCTGCTAAATGCCTAATAAGGCTCGACTTTATTTCGTAATACTTATAGACTCTGAGCTCAAATTTGGGGCTATAGCTCAGCTGGGAGAGCGCAACACTGGCAGTGTTGAGGTCGGCGGTTCGATCCCGCCTAGCTCCACCAAATTTAATGATAGATAAAAGCTCTATTCAGGCTGAAGTTTGAGTTCGGAGGAGAGTTATGTGTTTATCGTGTTCTTTATGTTGGGTTCTTTTAGAATAAAAGTGCGTTAGGCTCGTTCCGTGTTTTGATTGTAGATTAAATTTTTGAGTTAAGTTGAGGGTGGGGTGTTTATTTTTTGATGGATTCGGATTTGAAATTTAATTAACCAATATTGATTTATGTTAGAAATAGGTGATTCAATGCTTTTTCAAGCGTGCTGCTACTATGGTTGTTCAGAAATGATGCTGGGCAGCTAAAGCGATGCGTTGCTTTCTCGGGTCGTAATAATAGTGCCCATCAAAATGCCTTAGGTTAACTTGAATAGTATATTTTTAAAAAAGATAGTGACATTGGTCTCTGGAACTGCGGGTTCGCAATTAATACTATTGTTAATTACACCTATTTTAACAAGACTATATGACCCAAATGATTTTGGCCTGTTTTCTGTCTTTGTCTCTATTTCCCTTATAATAGGCACTGTATCATGCCTTAGATATGATGTAGTAATCCCCTTGCCGAAAAGAAATTATCATGCATTTAGTGCACTGGTAGTTGGAGTAGGGTTGGCTATAATTTTGGGTGTTATTGTTTCCATTATTGTGTTTGTGTGTTTGAGTTTTGATAAGCAAGTGCAATCAGTTTTTAGTATAAATGTAGACCCAAATTTATCTTATTTGGGTATATTTGCAATATTATATGCCTTAAATCAAGCTCTGACTTTCTGGAAAGTGCGTAATGGCTTATATCGAGATATTGCTATTATTAAGCTTTTGCAAGGTGTTGTAACAGCTGTTATTCAAGTGGCTCTTGGGTATATGTTGATAGGAGCATTAGGTCTTGTTTTAGGATATTTGGCAGGCTTTTTTGTTTCGGCTCTTATGCATCTTGATAAGTCGAGCAAGGCAATTAAAAAGTATTTATCGAAATCTAATAAAAAATCTATTATTAGAATAATACGAAGATATAAATCCTTTGCGGTGCTATCCACATCTTCATCATTAGTGAACAATCTAGGCTTGCATATGCCTATCTTGCTATTGGGGTATCTTTATAGTTATGAGGTCGTAGGCTTATTGATGTTATCTAATAGAATGCTAGGAGCTCCGGTGAATATGGTGGGACAAGCAATTGGAAATGTGTATTTAGGTGATGCGCCATCTATTTTGCGAGATAGTCCGGAGAAATTGTTTGAAATATTTAAGGATATTATAAAGAAAATACTTATAGTGGGTATCGTACCGTGTGTCGTTATTATGTACTTTGCTCCCAGTATGTTTTCATTGTTTTTTGGTAAGGAATGGTATACGTCAGGTGAATATCTGCAACTACTTGCACCGGCGTTTTTTATGCAATTGATTGTGTCCCCGTTGTCACTAACACTAGTTGTTTTAGAACGTCAAAAGCTTCAGCTTGTATGGGATGTTTTTCGATTGGTGGTTGTGTTTTTGTCGATCGTAGTTGTATATTATTTTGGAGCGGAAGCAAAAATTGCCATTGCAGTTTATAGTATAAGTCTTTTTGTGCTGTATCTAATGTTGTTAATTGTTATAGGGTTAGAGTTACGTAAAAAATGCGTCAATCTAAGCAGAGTATAATATGAGTTTTGATAATAAGTATTTTGAAAGTGAAGATGTCTGGGATGTTAATCGAGTTTTGGGAAATGCTCAAGAATTAAAACGGTTTACTATGACTCTGGATGTAATACCAGAAAGCATAAATAATTTGTTAGATGTTGGTTGTGGTAATGGTGCGTTTATGTATTTTGTAGAGCAAAACACTAAACCAAATAAAATTCAATTAAATGGTTTGGAAAGTTCGAAGGTTGCAATAGAAAATCGTGTATCAAAAGCTGAAATAGTTGAATCTGATATCACAAAAATGCCATTCAAAAACTCTGAGTATGATGTGGTTAGTGCTTTGGAAGTGTTAGAGCATATGTCATATCAGGATTTAGCAAAAGCTTGTTCTGAAATGCAAAGAGTGTCATCAAAATATATATTGGTTTCTGTGCCATATAAGGAAAAAAGAGTATTTGCTACTTGCCCTGAATGTTCATGTAAATTTAGCCCGATATATCATCTAAGATCTTTTGATGATGATTTATTGGAAGGCATGTTTTCAGAATATAAATTAGTAAAAAAGAAATATGTGACTATAGAGAGTTTCTATTTTGCCGAGTATTTAAGAAAAGCGAATTACGAGTATAGAATAAAATGGGAAAATGAATTGGTTTGTCCGCAATGTGGATATTCAACTGACACATGTAAGGATGAAAAGGTATCGCATATTGAAATAAACAATCCTCCCTTAATAGAGATGGTAAAAAAGCTTATTCCTAAAAAGAAGAGACCTCACTGGGTGATATGTTTGTATGAAAGAAAATAGAGGATCTGTATTAATAATATCTAGGGAGTTTATCCCATATGCGTCATCTTTTGGTGGTGTAGTGAGGATGGTGAAATTAGCTGATTATCTAGTGAGTAATAATTTTCAGGTTTATACACTGTCTGGTAAAGGAGGGCAGCCTAATTATTATGGATATGAGTCTGTTGTAGATAAAATTAATTGTTATTACGTGACAGACAAGATGCAGGATGTTAGGCGTTCATCCAGTTTTGGTGCTAACGGTTTATTTCAAAAAATCAAATTTAATGTTTTAAAAAATATTAGAAAGGCAGTTGAGATGGTGCTGGTGCCTGATTTAGGAGTGTTGTATGTGCCAGCATTTTTTAGGTCAGCTATTAATCTAATTAAAAAATATAGAATAAAAAATATTATTGTTACATCTCCTGTGCCAAGTAACTTATTGGTAGGGTATTTTTTAAAAATTTATTTTAAAGATGAAATAAATTTCATTATTGATTATAGAGATAGCTGGAATACAACAGCTATTTTCAAAAAAAATATTAAAGTAATTAGTTGGATTAGTAGTAGGCTAGAGAAAAAGGTTCTATCTAGTTGTGATCATTTTGTATACGTGACACCAGCGATTTTAGATAAAGTAACAACTGAAATTATGGGTGACGATATTTTGCTTGCAAAGAGTAGCCTTATCAGAAATGGATATGATGGTGCGATGTTGAGAGCATATGAGAATTTAGCCTTTATTGAGAATGAGTGCTTAACAATAGGATATTTTGGCGCGATTGATGATCGTCCTAACAGTTTTCGAAATCCAAAGAAGTTTTTAGAAGCATTTGAGTCTGCTTCACAGAAATTGAAGCTTAAAATTTGTTTCTTCGGCAAAGTAAATATTGGAAAGGAGTGGAATGATCGTCTCGGTGATAATATGATTATTTGTGGGAATTTGAATCATAGCGAAGCAATGAAAAAAATGAATGAAATGGATGTTCTTCTTGTTATTCATACCGAAGAAGAAGGTGCGGACGAGGTTATGCCTGGTAAAATTTATGAATATATTACAACTGGTAAGCCACTGTTGAGTATTGGGCCGCATAATTTGGAGGTTTCAAAGTTTGTTAATTCAAACCGTCTGGGTTATACCAGTGAAAATGAAGTCTTGTCTATAGAGAAAACGCTGCTAGAAATTCATAGTGATTGGTTGTCGTCTAATATGAAAGCATATGATTCTAGCTTGATAAAGCAATATGATCGATCCGTACAGTATAAAAGCTTTTTAAATATATTGGATAGATGAGTGAAACCATGAAAATTCCACTAAATATATCTATAAAAATTATTTTCTTGTCGTTGTTGAGAAAAATAAAAAGCATCATCAAGTCAAGGTTTAAAAGAAAGCAGTCAAAAGGTGTAAATAAAAAACGTCAAGTAGTTAGCCTGAATGAAGTAGTTCAAACATTGAGTGAGTTAGGTGTAAGTAGTGGTGACGTCGTTATCGTTCATAGCGGTATTAGTAATTTAGGTAAGCTTGAAAAAGGTGCAGTTGGATTATTAAAAAGTTTAAAAGAAATAATTGGTAAAGAAGGAGCGCTGTTTTTACCAGGATTTAGGTTTAATGGGACTATGAAGCAGTTTCTTGATGATAATGAGGTTGTAGATTTTCAGAAAAATTCAGTGAAAATGGGGGCGTTATCAATTAAGGCGGTTAATGATCATGATTTCAAAGAAAGTATGCATCCAACGCATACAGTATTGGGCTATGGAGAGAAGTCTAGAGAAATGCTTTCTAAGCATCAATATTCTCAGTCTCCATTTGATGAAAAATCCCCATTCTATTTATTATCCGAGAGTAAGGGTAAAATCATCACTATAGGAGTTGATCTTGATAAAGTAACTAACTTCCATGTTATTGAAGATCAAATGTTGGATGAGTTTCCCGTGCCTACATATCTAGACGCAGAATATGAAGTATTGATTAGGAATCTTGGTAAAGAATATAAGGTTCGAACAAAGTGTCACAACCCTGATTTATCTCTGGTTAGAAACTGTGAGAGATTTCATGAGGAATTTATAAGGGAAGGTATAATGTTGAAAACTCCTGTTGGTAGTTCTTATATTGCTGTTATAGATGCGCTTAAAATGAATAACTTTTTGAGAGAAAAAGCCAAATCTGGGTATACAATATATGGGAAAGTATGAAGCGAATAAACCATTGTTGTTAACATTTGATTATGAATTATTTTTTGGTGCTGATTCTGGGACGGCTCAAAGATGTTTGATTGAACCAGTCAATAGTTTGTTGGATGTGCTTGATTCGGCTGCAGTTAAAGCTACTTTTTTTATTGATGTTTTATATCTTTGGGCGTTGAAAAATAATTTTAATAGTAGTCAAAATTGTCGTGAAGATTATGAGTTAGTTGAAGATCAAATTAAACAAATTATTGCTCGTGGTCATGATGCTCAATTACATATACATTCTCATTGGTTGGATGCTGAAATTGATTTGAAAAGAAATAAGTGGGTTTTTACTTATAAAAAATATAGATTGCATGCACTAAATAACACAGCTGATTCCTCTGATATATTATCTGTATCTGGCTGTGTTGAAGAAGGTAAAAAAATCTTGCAAGATATCTGTAGGTGTTCGAAGTCTGACTATGAGGTATTTTGTTTTAGGGCAGGAGGCTGGTGTTTGCAGCCATTTGAAGACTTAAGGGCGGCTCTTATTAATAATGGAGTGACATGTGATTCGTCTGTGCTTCCAGGTTATAAGAGTTCCAATGATGATGCCCATTATATGAATTACCTTGATGCCCCACAGCTTACCAGGTGGGTGTTTGATAAGGATGTGTGTGAAGTAAATAAACAAGGTTCGTTTGTTGAAGTACCTATTCCTACAGTCAAAGTTAAAAATTGGAGATTGTTAAGGAATTTTCTTGTAAAAAGAATTTTAGGAGGATGGAGTAAATATGGTGACGGGGTGGGGATGCGGTTTCAGTCGCCATCATTCAATCGTCTTAAAATGCTTGTTAAACCATTTTCTACTCAGTTGAAATATATTGATCTAGATGCATATATATTGAGTGATATGAAGTATATGATTGATGAAATTGATAGAGAGTATGAAGGCGAGGGAGCAATTGTATTACTTGGTCACCCAAAAAACTCATCAAAATCTTCAATCGATACGTTGAATCGTCTTATTCATACAACTGGTTATAAATTTGCTAAATCATATCGTGATTTTTTGTAAATTTAATGTAATGTATTGATGGCATGTTGTAGTGAAGAATAATGAATATTAGTTTAAGAATTAGTCTTTTAAATGTAACTTATGCATTTTTATGTGTGTCTTCATTATTGATCAGTCTCTTGTTTCATTTTTATGAGAATATACCGGTTTATTTTATAGCTATAAAAGATGTTGTAATTTATTCGTCTATATTTGTGGCCTTGCTCGTATTTAAAGTACCACCAGGTCTAAGTAAATACGTATCTTCAATTATTCCTATTGCAATTATATTATTGCTATCTTTTGTAATGTCTGATGCGCCAGAAATAGCTAAAATTGCTTCCATAAGGCAAATTATAAACTTGTATGCAATTATATTGTTGGCGTATTTGTTAGTTAATAATTTCAGATGTGAGAAGTTGTTTTATAGATGGCAGTTCTTTGTTGTTTTTTTTGTTTTGTTGTTTGGGTTCTTTGAATGGAGTTCGGAAATATGGAGAAGTGGAGTCTTATTTAATTATTTTTCTTCAAAGAATATACCAGTTAATTCTGTAGGTTATCCTTACTTTTTTCTCGAGCCGCTCAGCTCGCTTAGGAATATTGTTGATCGTGAATATGTGATTAGAATGACGTCAACGTTTCTTGATCCTATTAATTTGGGGCATGCGCTTGTTTTTTGGTTTGTGTTATTAAAGGAGAAGGCACATATTGTAAGAAATGAAGGGCTAAGAAAAGGTCTGATGTTATGTATTTTAATTGCACTTTTTTTGACGTTCTCAAAAGGCGCGTGGCTTCAATTACTTTTGATATTATTTGTTTTTGATTTGTTTAAGAGCATAGAAGTTAGAGTGTTCTTATTATTTTTAGTTGCGCTATTACTAAATGTTTTGGCTAATTATCATGCAGGCGTTGCTATACATGTTTCAGGGTTTAACGAGTCTATATCTTCAGTTACTCTTATGGGTTATGGCTTAGGAATGGCTGGGAACTATGCGAGTATGTTTTCTTCTGTAAAGGAAGTGATGATTGGTGACACTTATATAGGGGCTCTTTTAGGTCAAATTGGGGTTGTAGGGTTAGTTGCATGGCTGTATCCTATTTTTCTAATTCTTAAAAAAATAGAGAGACTTTCGAGCAGCATTTCTATTAAAATAATAGTTACCCAGATTTTCATTTCATTGTTTTCTGAAAATGCATTTAACCTTTTATCAATATTTAATATCTCACTTTTAATAGGTATAGAGTTAAGGCTATCAGAGATTAGATATAGATATTATAAAAAGATGCCAGTTAATGAGTAAGCAATTGATTATTTTAGGTATAAGAGGAGTGCCGGCTTCTCATGGTGGTTTTGAGACTTTTGCTGAAAACTTATCTGTGTATCTAGTTGAATTAGGGTGGGATGTAATTGTATATTGCCAAGAATCTCTATCTGAATATTCAGGAATATTTGAGACTGAATGGAATGGTGTGCGCCGAATTCATATACCTGTAAAAGGAGATGGGGCAAAAGCTACAGTTGTGTTCGATTATTTATCTGTAAAGCATGCTATTAGTCAGTCGGGTCCTGTTCTTACATTAGGTTATAATACTGCGATTTTTAATTTACTATTTAGGTTAAGGGGTAAGGTGAACTTAATCAATATGGATGGCATTGAATGGAAAAGAGATAAATGGAAATGGTATGAACGAGTGTGGCTTTATTTAAATGAGCGTGCAGGTTGTCATGTTGGTAATCATCTTATAGCTGATCATCCTGAAATTAAAAGTCACCTAATATCTCGAGTGAGTGATAAAAAAGTCACAATGATTCCTTATGGCGCACGTAAAGTTACACATGCGGATGAAGACAGTCTTAAAAAATTTGGTTTATCCGCTGCAAAATATGCGATTGTTATCGCGAGACCAGAGCCTGAAAATTCAATATTAGAAATTGTGAAGGCGTTTTCTCGTAAACCTCGTAGTATAAAATTGGTTGTACTAGGTGGTTACAATGAAAGTAATGCTTATCACCAACTAGTCAAGTCCGTTGCTAGTAGTGATGTTATGTTCCTAGGTGCGGTTTATGATCATAGCGATCTGGATTCACTGCGTTTTTACTCTTCTTTCTATATACATGGTCATACTGTGGGAGGCACAAACCCCTCTCTTATTGAGGCACTTGGCGCCGGACAACCAGTCCTAGCTCATGATAATAAGTTTAATCGCTGGGTCGCTGGCGTGAATTCACTGTATTTTAAAGATGAAAATGAATGTAGTGAACGCATAGATAAGATATTGTGCGATGTAAATATTTTAACTGAAATGTCTATAAGTAGTCAGGAGCGGTTTAATCGCTCATTTACTTGGGATGGCGTATTAGAACAATATAAGATATTGTTATCTGATTATAACTAACTTAGTTTTATCCTTAGCTACTATTTTTTTGTCAATCTTTTAATATTTTTTGGAGCTTTAAAGTAGTGTTTGGTAAATCGGCATTAAAAGGTTATTCAGGCTTTTTTAGTTTGTTTTCCAGATTATCGGATCCAGCTATAGTGGTGCTGGCAGCCTTTCTTTCTTATGGTATAAGATTTTCTTTTCAGGAGATGTCTATGCCAAAAGATTATAGATCTCTTGTTCTCTTTGCTGTTTTCTGCGTAATAATTATCTTTCCATTGTTTAATATATATGCTTCTTGGAGAGGTCAGAGTCTGGCTAAACAGGCTAAGGTTATTATTCTTTCTTGGCTATCCGTTGTCATGTTAATGATTATTATCTTATTTAGCTTGAAAATTTCATCTGATTATTCAAGGTTATGGTTAACATGGTGGATGCTATCTGGCTTATTGCTATTGTTGGCTTCACGTATGTGCGTATATTGGTTCTTACAGTACCAGCGTAAAAAGGGTAAGAATTACAGAAAAGTGATTGTTGTAGGTGCTGGCGATTTAGGGAAAAGGTTGCTATCTCAGGTTGCCGATTCTCCGTGGACAGGATTTAAGATTCTTGGATTATTTGATGATAGTGTCGAATTGCATGGTAAGCATATTAATAACATTAAAGTATATGGAGATTTGTTGTGTGTTCGTGAATATGTCGAGGAGTATAATGTCGACGAGGTATGGATTGCTTTGCCTATGAGAGCCGAAAGCAGGGTAAAGCAGTTGCTTTATGAACTACGACACCAAACTGTAAATATTAAATTCATACCAGATATATTTGGTTTTTCTTTATTAAATCATTCTATGACTGAGATTGCCGGTTTTCCAGCAGTTAATTTATCTGATACGCCGATGATGGGTGGTAATAAAATTATAAAAGAAATTGAAGATCGGGTATTAGGTCTTTTTATTTCCCTTATGATTAGTCCGTTGTTGGCAATAATTTCTGTTGCTATTAAGTTAACATCGCCCGGTCCGGTTTTATTTAAACAAAAACGGCATGGATGGGACGGTCGAATAATCAATGTTTATAAGTTTAGAACAATGAGGGTGCATGTAGAGGATGAAGGTCAAATTACTCAAGCATCTAAAGACGACTGTCGTATAACGCCTCTAGGTTCTTTTTTACGAAAAACTAGTTTAGATGAGTTGCCTCAGTTTTATAATGTCTTACAAGGGCGGATGTCGATTGTTGGTCCACGCCCTCACGCAGTACAGCATAATGAGTTATATAAAGATCAGGTTAATCGTTATATGTTGAGGCATATGGTGAAGCCGGGTATTACAGGCTGGGCTCAAGTAAGTGGCTTTCGTGGAGAGACTGATACACTGGATAAAATGAAAAAGCGTATCGAATATGATCTTTACTATATAGAAAACTGGTCATTATGGTTCGATTTGAAAATTATATTTTTGACGATATTTAAAGGCTTTGTTAATAAAAATGCATACTAAAAAGGCATGACAATGAAAGTATTGGTAGTGAGGGGCTGGCTATATTAGCTCACATATGGTGAAAATGTTACCGCTAGCTGGGCACGAGTCGTAACTTCGGATAACTTGTCTAATGGCTATGAAGATGCAGTATAGTATGGTGAGTTCGTTAAAGGCGGTATTGTTGATGCTGAGCTTTTAAATAACATTTTCTCTAAAAATGCTTTCGACGGAGTAATGCATTTCGCTTCATATATTCGAGTGGGCGAGTCAGTTGAAATACCTTCCATGGATTATAAAAATTAATGTGACCAATACGCAGGTGTTACTAGATGCGATGATTGAATATGGTGTTAAAAGTTTTATATTCTCATCCACCGCAGCGACATTTGGTGAACCTGAATATATACCTATTGATGAAACTCATCCTCAAAAAACAATTAATCCCTATGGACATAGTAAATTAATGGTCGAACAAATCTTATCTGATTTTGATCATGCTTATGGTTTGAAGTCGGTGAGTTTGCGTTACTTTAATGTGGCAGGCGAAGATGCTGATGCTGGTGGTGAGTTGGGTGAGCGTCATATTCCAGAAACGCATTTGGTGCCTTTAGTGCTTCAAGCGGCATCTGGTCGTCGCGATAATATTGCAATTTTTGGTACGGATTACGACACACCTGACGGGACGTGTGTGCGTGATTAAATCCATATAAATGATTTGTGTAGTGCACATTTACTTGGGCTTGAGCACATGGTTGTAGGTGGTGACAATAAGGTTTATAACATGGGTAATGGTCAAGGTTATTCAATTAAAGAAGTTATTGATGTGGCTAAAAAAGTCACAGTGAATGGCCTTGAAGTAAAGCTGGCGGAGCGACGTGATGGTGGCCCTGCTAAGTTAGTTGCAGATTCTACCTTGCTGCAAAAAGAATTAGGATGGACGCCGTAGTATACTGATTTGGAAACTATCATTCGCCATGCCTGGAGTGGGAACAAAAATATTCAGACTGGGGATGATAGTTAATTTTTAGATTTAGGTTCTTTTAATTCTACCAGGCACTGCCTCATTTGCTCATGCCAATCTGTCGGATCAATTCCGAACCTGTCTGCTAGCGCCTTAGTTGATAGTCTTGAATTCACGGGTCGCTTTGCTGGAGTGGGATATTCAGTTGTTGCTATGGCTTGAACAAGGGTTGTTACAAGATCAACATCAGGTAGTGTTTTTTGCGCTGACTCTATAATAGCTGACGCAAAGCCATGCCATGAAGTGCTGCCAGAAGATACTAGGTTATATATGCCCGACGTAAATCTATCCTGCTTTAATTCTCTATTTGCTTGTGAAATTATTTGTGCGGTCGTGTCAGCAATAAAGCGAGCTGAAGTAGGCGAGCCATATTGGTCTGCGACGATTTTTAATTCCGGCCTTTCTTTTGCCAGGCGCAACATAGATAGCAAAAAATTATGAGTTCTAGAGGAGAAGACCCATGAGGTCCGCAGAATTAAATACTGGCAGCCACTTTTCTGTATGGCCTGTTCCCCCGCTAATTTGCTTGCTCCATAAACGTTGATTGGGTCCGGAGTATCAGATTCGTTATATGGAGACTCTTTATGGCCATTAAATACATAATCTGTCGAATAATGAATTAATAATGCATTTATTCTTTTAGCTTCTTCCGCTATTGCTTTTGGAGCAATAGCATTAATTAGATAGGCTAGCTCATGTTCTTCTTCGGCTTTATCAACGGCAGTATACGCAGCAGCATTAACGATAATGTCTGGCTGGATCTCACTAATCACCAGTTTCACGTTATCGGGATCTGACAAGTCTATACGATTTCTATCTACTGCAATTATGTCTCCAACAGATAATAGAGCACGCTGCAACTCCCAGCCCACTTGGCCATTTTTCCCAATTACCAGAATAGTAGGGGCGCGTTCGCTATTAAACCAATTTCTACTCACTCAAATACCTCGGCAGCATCTAAACGTGCACCGGACTGATCTTTACTGGATAAAAGAGGTTTGCTTTTAATGGGCCAATGTATATTTATTTGTGGGTCATTCCAAATAATGCAGCGTTCATGCTCGGGGGCGTAGTATTCAGTCGTTTTATACAAGAACTGAGCTGAGTCACTCAAAACTACAAAACCATGTGCAAAGCCGGCTGGTACCCAAAGCATTTTTTTATTTTCTGCGCTTAAGTATTCGCCTACCCATTGACCAAAGGTGGGTGAGCTTTTTCTAATATCTACAGCCACATCAAATACTTCACCTTCAACGGCTCTTACCAGTTTTCCCTGTGCTTGTTGAATTTGATAATGCAATCCTCGTAATGCATTTTTAGTCGAGCGCGAATGATTGTCCTGAACAAATTCACAATCCAAACCTGTTTGCTCTTGAAACGTTTTTTGATTGAAGCTTTCAAAGAAGAAGCCACGTTCATCACCAAATACAGTAGGTTCTATTATTAGGACCTCTGGTATTTTTGTTTTTATAATTTTCATTAAGCTAAAACATCTTCATTTGCGCGACGAATTAAATATTGTCCGTATTGATTTTTCTTAAGAGGCTCAGCTAATTCAATTAGTTTTTCTTTAGAGATATATCCCATTTCATACGCAATTTCTTCTATACAGGCAACTTTTAAGCCCTGTCTATTTTCAATTGTTTGAATAAAATTTGAAGCCTCTAGTAGGCTTTCGTGTGTGCCGGTATCGAGCCAGGCGTAACCCCTGCCCATTAATTCAACCTTAAGGTCGCCTTGCTCAAGATAAGTCTGATTTACCGTTGTGATTTCAAGCTCGCCACGTTCTGAAGGTTTTATTGTTTTGGCAATTTTGCAAACATTATTTGGATAAAAATATAAACCCACTACCGCATAATTGCTTTTAGGGGTATCGGGTTTCTCTTCGATGCTTAAAACATTGCCGTTATCATCAAATTCTGCAACGCCATATCGCTCAGGATCCTTTACGTAGTATCCAAATACGGTCGCTTTTTTTTCATTGCTGACATTAGCAACAGAGTTAGACAACATGGTGGTCAAGCCATGACCGTAAAAAATATTGTCACCTAACACAAGACACACATCATCATCACCAATAAATCCTTCACCAATGATAAACGCTTGTGCAAGTCCATCAGGTGATGGCTGTTCTTCATAGGTGAACTGCATACCTATATCGCTGCCTTCGCCCAGTAAGGCTTTAAACTGAGGGAGATCTGTAGGTGTAGAAATAATTAATACTTCTGTGATGCCAGCAAGCATTAATACCGATAGAGGGTAGTAAACCATTGGTTTATCATAAATGGGGGTAAGCTGTTTACTCACACCCTGTGTAATGGGGTATAAACGCGTACCAGAACCACCGGCAAGAATGATGCCTTTCATTATTCTGTTTCTCCAGCGCCTAGACGCTCTCGTTGATAACTACCATCTTGTACATGCTTACACCATTCACTATTTTCTAAATACCATCTGATGGTTTTTTCAATCCCAGTATCAAACGTTTCTTCGGGTAGCCAACCTAAGTCTTTGGCTATTTTATCAGCGTCAATCGCATACCTAACATCGTGGCCTGGACGATCTGTTACATATGTAATTAAATTTTCATGTGGAATGTAGTTTGAATCGGGTACTAATTTATCTAATAACGCGCAAATGGTTTTTACTACTTCAATATTGGTTTTTTCATTGTGCCCACCAATATTGTAAGTGTCACCGAGCCTGCCATTTTCAAGCACTAGACGTAATGCTCTTGCATGGTCGTCCACATGTAACCAGTCACGTATTTGGTCACCTTTTCCATAGATAGGTAGAGGCTTGCCCTCAAGCGCATTTAAAGTCACTAGGGGTATAAGTTTTTCTGGGAACTGATATCCACCATAATTGTTGGAGCAATTGGTGATTACAACCGGCAGACCATATGTGCGATGCCATGCACGCACTAGATGGTCTGAAGAGGCTTTGCTCGCAGAATAGGGTGAGCTTGGATCATAGGACGTTTCTTCGGTAAAGAAACCAGTTTCATTCAGGTCGCCATACACTTCATCGGTTGATACATGATGAAAACGAAAATCGGATTTTCTGGGTTCATCTAACATATCCCAATATTTTTTGGCCACATCTAACAAGTTGTATGTGCCAACAATATTAGTCAGTATAAAATCAGCGGGCCCATCAATAGAACGATCCACATGTGATTCGGCTGCGAGATGCATGATGGCATCGGGTTGGTATTGATCAAAAACTCTCTGGATATCGTTAATGTTACGTATATCAACGTGTTCAAAATGGTACCGCGTATTACCTTCAACTTCAGTTAATGACTCAAGGTTACCTGCATATGTTAGTGCATCCAGATTGATTATCTCGTGATTTGTGTCGTTAATGTATTGGCGTATAACGGCAGAGCCTATGAACCCTGCACCACCTGTAACAATTATTCTCAAAAGAGTTCCTTGAATTTTGATATGCGATTTTGAATTGTGGCTCTAAATGTGAGCTATATAAATTGCTGCTAATAATACGCATCTATTGCGATTAAATAAACAGGCATGACTTTATGGTATGATCTATTGTGCATGTGGAGTGTTATCATATGTATAAAACTTATGCTTACACGTTGGTTAATAAAGCGCTAAAATGCCGCCTGATTTATATTATCCACAGGATTTACCCTATGAGCCTTGACGAGGGTTCCAAGCCAACTAATTTCATCCGTCATATCATCGATGACGATATATCCAATAACAAAAATAACGGCAAAATAGCGACGCGTTTTCCGCCGGAGCCTAATGGCTATTTACATATTGGTCATGCCAAATCTATTGCCCTGAACTTTGGTATTGCTGAAGACTATAACGGCAC
>Ga0316204_10008017_pt1 | contig 14997 bp, 11 predicted proteins | sample 6monrhotite_MG_2_FD_205661 | JGI IMG/M metagenome (GOLD analysis project Ga0316204, IMG submission 205661) | Microbial mat bacterial communities from mineral coupon in-situ incubated in ocean water Damariscotta River, Maine, United States -... | ecosystem: Environmental > Aquatic > Marine >...
AAAAAAGGGCATTAATCCTTTGCATCTTGATAGTAAGCCGCCATCAATTCCATATCGAGATTTTATTGATACAGAAATTCGTTTTAACATGTTGTGGAGAACGCACCCAGAAGTAGCAGAAGATCTATTGAAACAATCTCAACAGGATGTTTTACATCGTTATCATTTCTATGAGCAACTAGCGGGCCTACCATGGGATGATCTCGATTCTTCACAGCCGCCTCACCGTAAGCTGGCCTCTGCAATGAAGTCTCAAAAAGTTAACGCTGAGCCAACTAAGAACGTAACGGAGGGTAAATAGCATGGTTGATATAAGTACTAAATATCTTGGTTTGGCTCTCAAAAATCCTTTAGTTGCTGCATCTTCTCCTCTAACCGGTAACCTGGATGATGCAAAGCGTCTTGAAGACGCAGGTGTTTCTGCAATTGTTTTACCTTCGTTATTCGAAGAGACCATTCAACATGAACAAAAGCAACTAGAAAAATATGTGCATTCGCAAGCACTTGGTCATTTCGAAGCGGATTCATATCACCCTGTACCAGAGGATTATAAAAATGAGCTAGATAACTATCTGGATCATTTGCAACGCCTGAAATCCGAGTTGGATATCCCCGTGATTGCTAGCCTTAATGGGGTTTCAAATACTGGCTGGATTGATTATGGAAAAGAACTAATGGACGCGGGTGCAGATGCACTGGAATTAAATGTTTATTATATTGCTGCAAATCATAATCAAACCGGTGACGAAGTTGAACGGCGATATCTGGATTTATTAAAAGCTTTGCGCCAAAACATTAATATACCAGTCACGATGAAACTATCTTCTCAGTTTTCTTCTGTATCTAATATGGTAAAGCAGTTACAAACAGAGGGCGCAGATGGTGTCGTATTGTTTAACCGTTTTTATCAACCTGATATTGATCTTGATACACTCAAACTAAAACCACAGCTCGAATTGTCCACTCCATCTGAGGCCTTAATGCGTATTCGCTGGATAGGTATGCTAAGAGGTCGGGTAGACCTATCTCTCGCTGCTAGTGGTGGTTTTCATACTGTTGAAAGTATTATTAAGGCATTGTTAGCCGGTGCAGATGTTGTGTATTTATGCAGTGTGCTATTAAACAAAGGACCTGCATATTGCGACCTGTTATTAAAACAGTTAAGTGATTGGCTGATTGAACGTGAGTACGAATCAATTAAACAGATGCAGGGTAGTGTGAGTCAGCTTTGTGCAATTGATCCAGCTAGCTATGAGCACAGCAACTATATTGATGTTATCAAGAGCTATAAGCGATAAGAGATATTAAATAATGACCTTTATTACAGATATTGTATCCAAATATGTACACGAGTCTCAGGTGTCTGCTATTAAAGAAATGGCAATGCGTAGTGCTCAAGTTCCTGGTGCTGTGTCACTTGCCTGGGGTTTGCCATCCTTTCAAACACCAGAATATATTAGACAAGGTGTGAAAGATTATCTTGATAGTGATGTGGATGCAGGAAAATATACTTTGCCAGATGGGTTGATAGAGTTACGAGAATTGGTAACTAAAATACACCATAAAAAAACAGGTATACGAGTTGATGCTAATAAGAATGTGATGATTAATGCCGGTAATATGCAATCTCTAAACACCTTGTTTCACACTATGCTCGATCCGGGTGATGAAATTATTCTAACAGACCCCTGTTTTGCCTCGCATATTCAGCAAATAACTTTATTTAATGGAAAACCTGTTTATTGGAAACTCGATGAATCTAATGGATGGAAGTTGGATTTAGAAAAATTGCCAGAGCTTATTACAGATAAAACACAGGCTATAGTACTTGTATCACCATCAAACCCGACAGGCAAAATATTTAGTAAAGAAGACCTAATGGAAGTCGGTCGTATAGCAAAGCAATATAATATTTTTATTATTATTGATGATCCTTATAGTGATTTTCTTTATGAAAACAGCGATAAGTATTTTAATTTGGCCTCAGTCGAAGAATTTAAAGAAAATATTGTATATATGTATTCGTTTTCTAAATCATATGCCATGAGTGGCTGGCGCCTTAGTTATATGGTCATGCCAGAAGAATTAAAAGAAGAGGCTATGAAGGTCCATGATGCGACCATGATCTGTGCACCTAGAATATCTCAACTCGCAGCTATCGTTGCTTTGTCTCAGGAATCTAATCATAAACAATTGTTTCAGGAAAGTTTATCTATAAGGCGTGACCTTATTGTGCAACGTTTAAATAACATTCCTCACGTGTTTGAATACCAGAAACCGGAAGGTGCTTATTATATTTTCCCTAAAATATTGGTTGAGCATGAATCTTCCAGACAGTTTTCAATTGATCTATTAGATAATGCAAAAGTCACAGTGACACCTGGAAGTGCATTCGGTCCTTCGGGTGAAGGGCATGTACGTATGGCTTATTGTGTTGATGAAGATTCAATAAACAAAGCCTTTGATCGTATTGAACAACACTATTTAATATCTAATTTTTAAACTTAATTAGTTGGTTGTGTTCTGATATTAATTTTTAAGGTATCTACATAGCTAGAAATCATTGATATCGAGCTTAAACTATATGGCTCAAGCTATTAAACTTGATTTTCTCAATATAAAAGCAAGGATGCTAATTCCTTTCTACAGTCGCAGGATGTATTGTTCTGGATTCAAGATTAAGTGTTATATCTTTTTTATGCTATAGATATTATTCTACCTATTATTACAGCCTACATAGCAGCTAAGTACTATGGGAAATACATGAATAATAAAATACGTGACTTACTCAACCAGATAACCGAACTTGAAGATGAGCTACGTAGCTCATTGCAGGAGCAGGAGAGCAGCTTACTTTTTAAAATTAAGGATAAGCGCATTGAGTTTGAACGCGATATAAAGCAACAGCACCGAAAACTCAAAATGGGTATTTTCCGCTGGATAGTAACCAATCGACCACAAAACCTGATTACTGGCCCTATCATTTATGGAATGTTTATTCCGCTGTTGATAATCGATCTGTTAGTGAGCCTGTATCAGGCAATTTGCTTTCCCATTTACGGTGTCACAAAAGTGCGCCGCAGTGACTACATGGTGTACGATCGTCAGCACCTCGAATACCTCAACGTTATCGAAAAATTTCATTGTACCTACTGCGCTTATGGTACTGGGCTCGTCGCCTACATGAATGAAATACTTGCTCGTACCGAGCAATACTTTTGTCCAATTAAACACGCCCATAAAATGCTCGGTACACATTCGCGTTACGAACGTTTTATTAATTACGGCGAAGCCGCAGACTACGAAGCAAGGTTAGAGGAATACCGAAAAGCGCTAGGTGAAATAAAGTGAATTGGCATGTTAAATAATGTTGGTTTAAAAACAGCTACTGATCAGTTAGATTCAGTTTAAAAGATTACAAAGATAACTGTTGCATTAAAATTCCGCATCAACCTTGAAACTCATTAACTCTTTTGAAACAGGGTGCGTGAATTCAATTTTTTCTGCATGTAGGTATAAGCGATCGGCATTATCACCATAAAGATCATCACCAACAATGGGTGTGTTTAGTCCCAGACTGTGTGCAGCATGTACTCTTAGCTGATGTGTTCGACCTGTAATAGGGTGAAAATGAACTTTGGTTTTTCCGTCTTTACGCTGGATAACTTGCCACTGTGTTTTTGCAGGTTTTCCGTATTCGTAGCATACCAGTTGGCGTGGGCGATCATTTAAATCGACTCTAAGCGGTAAATCTATAATGCCTTCGTCATCTATTAGTGTTCCATCAAGTAGCGCACAATAGCGTTTCTTAACTGTGCGTTTAGTGAATTGTTTTTGCAGGTTTTTATGGCTGTCTTTAGATAGTGCAATTAATAATAAACCAGATGTGGCCATGTCTAACCTGTGTACGATTAATGGGCCGGTGGCGTTGGGGTAGGTGTTTTTAATACGCAGGTACACTGAGTCTTCAATGTTTTTGCCAGGCACAGATAATAGGCCGGCTGGCTTATTAATAACCAGCATCTCTTCATCTTCATAAATAATATCAAATGACTTGGCCTCACCAGGGTTGTGTAAGAAGGGGTTATCATCCATTTCAATGCCTTCGAGCATATGCGATAAAATGGGTTTACATTTGCCCTGGCAGGCTGGATAAAAATGTTGGTGTTTTCTAATTTCAGACTTTGGTGACGCACCCCACCAAAACTCGGCCATGGCCAACGGTTTCATATGGTGGGTAAATGCATATTGTAATAATTTAGGTGCCGCACATTCACCGGCGGCAGCGGGTGGTGTTTTTTGTGGGGTGTTAGAAAATATATCAAACAAACTTTTAAATTGTTTATGTTTGTTTAGAAACTGGTATTGATTAAATATCTTTCGCTGCAATGCAGATGATTGAGATTTTCTCTGGTCTTTTAGTGCGATGATTTCACTATTTAACTGCGTGTGTTTTTTCGAAATCTGTTCTATTTTTTGTTTCCAGTAAATTTTTAAATCTTTTAGCCAGTTTTTTTCGTCTATGCTTTGCTTGCTGAGTTCTTGTTTCAATTTCTCAAAATCAATCTTATTTAGCGCTATTTCAGCTTCTGTCCTTTTGGTTTTTCTTTGTTTTTTCTTTTCGATCATTAATTGACGCTGGTTATCTATATTATCTTCAGCTGTTTTTATTACATTATTAAGATTAACGGCTAAAGCCAGAAATTTGGGATTAATTTCCAGTGCTTTAATATCAGCTGTCAGTTGATTAATTTGTGTCTGTCCCTGGAGATAAAAACCGGCATCGTCTAGTAAATCAAAAACGGGGGGTGCAAATTTAGCGAGGTGGTTACTGTCAGCCAGCTTGCCTGAAAAGGCGGCAAGGTAACCAATTTCATCATCTTGGTTTTGCACCAGTAAAACACCAAACATTTTACCGATAGCTCCTTCGCTCTTATCACTTAGCCCAAAGTTGTGTATCCAATCTGTTTGTGTGCTTAGATGTAATTGTAATTCCTTAGCTGCCTGAAGACATAAAGGATGTGGCTGGTAGTAAAAAGGAAAGGTGAATTTTTCAGGTAAGTTATATGCGCTTATTGGTGCATTAAAGGCATTAAAACAATCTTCTACTAAAATATTGTCTGTATGGATGTTAACAGGCATAGGCAAATATCGTAGGGAGCGCGTTGGCATGTAAATGTGCATATTATACAGTAGATCATGTCGAGTTTGAGCTTGATCGCTGCATTTTTTTCGGATTACAGTTTCAAGTAACTATCACCCATATATCAGTCATCACCTGTATAATGTATTGCAAATAACATCCCACTAGATAGTACCGTTGGTACTGAGAACATAGAATGATTGAAATTGGGTACTATTACGATTTAAACGTGGTTAAAAAAGTAGATTTTGGTTTCTACCTGGATGCTGAAAATCTTGGAAATGTATTACTGCCTATTAAGTTTGCGCCAGAAGATTTAGACATTGGCGACGAAATAGAGGTTTTTTTATATCTTGATTCAGAAGGGCTGCCCATTGCAACTACCCAGGAGGCCTATGCAGCAGTCGGTGAATTCTGTTATTTACGTGTAGTTGATACAACAGGCATTGGAGCTTTTTTAGACTGGGGATTAGATAAAGATATATTGGTTCCATTTGCCGAGCAACATCTACCTATGGAGGTTGGTAAATCTTATCTTGTGTATTTATATATCAATGATATAGATGGACGAATCATTGCCTCATCGAAAATAGATAAGTTTATAGATGATGATGCTCCACACAATTATCTTCCTCAACAATCAGTTGACCTTATTATTTCTAATAGTACAGATCTTGGTTACAAGGCTATTATTGATCATAGTCACTGGGGAGTGTTGTATAAAAATGAAGTTTTTAAGCGTATAAGTTTTGGTCAAGATGTTAAAGGTTATATTAAGCATATTCGACCGGATGGAAAAATAGACTTAAGCTTGCAAGGTGGCGATGAAACACGAACTAAAAATAAGCATATTATTTCAGAATACTTAAAAATAAATCAGGGATACGTCATGTTGAATGACAAATCAGATCCCGAAATTATTTCTGAGTTATTTGGCATAAGTAAAGCAGCCTTTAAAAAAGCGATTGGGAGCTTATACAAAGAAAGAGTCATTACAATTGAAGCTGAAGGTATTCGACTGAATGATAGTAATAAAGACTTGCAGTAATTGATACTATTATAGAATTCAGGTTAAAAATCTATTACGCAATGTAATAGTTAATATTTTCGTATCTTTATTTTGCTCTTTGTATTTTTACTGGATTGTGTCTACTTATTGATCATATTAGTGCAAGCTTTATAAATACTATTGTATTATTGCTTGATTTTAGTGCGAGTAATCCATAATAGGATAATGCTTAGTTCCAAGTTATTGATTTTATGATGTTAACTTATTTGGCACGGTACATGCTTTAACATGCATAAGCAGTATTTGACTGTCTTCAATTCATTTTCGCTTTAAATTTACGTTATTAGCAATGGTTCCTTATCTACGTGTGACAGACGTCAGTCGTCAAATGCAGATGGTTAAGGTTGTTTTTTTTGGGTTTATATATGGTTACAAGCTCGTCGAATAATATTGATAGCTTCGCACGTCAATTTTACGATGTTATTGTAATTGGCAGTGGACCTGTTGGTATACGCGCTGTACAGGAATTGGTGAAAGTCCATCCAGATATTTCGATTGCTATTTTTGGTGATGAACCATGGCATCCATATAACAGAGTAAAACTCTCTTCACTAATCTCAGGTGAAATTAAAGAGGAGTCATTATATTCATCTTATGATATAGAAAAAATTAATAATGTTAGTTGTTTTTATAACAACAAAATCACTGAAATTGATCGTTATGCTAAAGCAGTGATTGATGTTAATGATAAGCACTATAGTTATAAACGTTTAATTCTTGCAACTGGTTCACGCGCTAACATACCGATAATTGACGGTATAGATTTACAGAATGTATTTACATTTAGAGACTTAAGCGATGCTGAAAAGCTTGTGGGTAGAAGTACTCGTACACGAAAAACTATCGTTATAGGTGGAGGCTTACTTGGACTTGAAACAGCGCGTGCTATGCAGCGTTTCAATACTGAGGTACATGTTATTGAACATAGTAAGTGGCTTATGTTCAATCAGCTTGATGAGAGAGCGGGTAATTATCTTAAATATCATGTCGAGGCACTAGGTATACAGGTTCATCTATATCAACGTGTACTAAAAATTAATGGCAATGATGATGGATGTGTTACTAGTATTACATTAAGTGGTGGTGAATTAATAGAGTGCGATACAGTTATTATAGCTGCCGGTATTATAACGAATAGTACCTTAGCATCAGATGCTGGTTTACATGTAGCGAAAGGTATTCGCGTTAATGATCATATGCAAACTGTAGATAAGAATATATTCGCTATAGGCGAGTGTGCAGAACACAATGATAAAATAGTTGGTTTGGTTACGCCGGGTCTTGAACAGGCTGCAGTCGTTGCTCATTATCTTGCTGGTAAAAAAACTAAATACTCAGGGTCTATTTCAGCAACTAATCTAAAGGTAATAGATTATTCGGTTTTTAGTGTTGGTAATATTGGTGTCATGGAACCTTCACGTAATACATTTATTTATCAAGATCACACAAATGAAATATATAGAAAAATTGTTGTTATTAATGGTCGTATACGTGGTGCAGTAGGTATAGGTAAATGGGTAGGAGTGAATCGTTTTCAAGAAGCTGTAGAGAAAAAACGACGCATCTGGCACTGGCAAATAAAACGTTTTATTAATGATGGAAATTTATGGAACGATATAGAGTCTGAAAATGTTATTGATTGGCCGTCATCATCTATAGTATGTAATTGTACTGGCGTAACTCGCGGGCAATTAAATGTCGCTATGAAACATGGTGCTACAACAGTCGAAACATTATGCCATGAAACAGGTGCATCTAGTGTATGCGGATCATGTAAAAATCTAGTGTGTGATTTTGTGGGTGCTAAAACTGCACCAGAGGAAAATACAGGATATAAAAAATTCAAAGTAGGGTTATTATTTATGATAATTGCAGCAATATTTATTTTCTTCTATTCTTTATAGCTATATAGTAAGTCTTGCAAATTATTACATTAATAATCGAAATTAATATTGAGGTAAAACATGACAAACGAAGAGATATCGCTCGTAAAAGATTCATGGGCCAAAGTTGTGCCAATTGCTGAAACTGCTGCTGAATTATTTTATGGAAAATTATTTGAACTTGATCCTTCACTAAAACCAATGTTTAAAGGTGATATGAAAGAGCAGGGACATAAATTAATGGCTATGTTAAATACAGCTGTTACGGCATTAGATAAGCTTGATACGATTGTACCAGCGATTCAGGATATGGGTAAGCGCCATGTTGCTTATGGGGTTAAAGATGAACATTATGATATGGTAGGTGAGGCTTTGATCTGGACACTTGGTACTGGCTTAAAAGATGATTTTACTGAAGATACTAAAGCAGCGTGGATTGGAGTGTATGCATTAGTTGCCACGACGATGAAAGACGCTGCTGCTGCATAAATGATAACTCAATTTATTTTGAAGCTTCAGTTGTTTAATCCAGCTGAAGCTTCATCAGATCTTGTGATTATATTATGAGATAGGCATCAATGCAGAACTAAATAATAGTTTATTTATTAGTAATCCATACAAAATCATAGGGTTCTAGAATAATGTTCTCTCTAGGGTCATCATATTTATAATCACTAATTAGATCTTGCCAATCATCAAGTTCAATTAGATTTACATCTTTTAGAGCTATTGTTTGAGTTTTATCTGTTACATTATATATACAGAATATACTCTGAGATCTATCCTGACTCTGACGCCAAAAAGCAAACAAAGCAGTATCAAAATGAAGGGTAAATTGAGTTGCATTCGGATGGAAGGCGGCCTGGTTCTTTCTTATAGTTAATATGTTCTTTAGCTTATCGAATATCTGTTTATGATTACTTTTATCATTAGACAAGTGAGAGGTAAGTTCGTCAAAGTTCCAATTGTGTCTATTGATAGCTCGTTTGTTGGATGTTGATTCCATCTTTTGGTGATCATTTTCTGTGCCGAACAAACTGTGAATATATATACCTGGCACACCTTCTAAAGCAATCATAATGGCATGTGCACATATAAAACGGTCAATCTGATATTGATCCTCACCTTTAAATGTGCCTTTTAAGGCATCAATCAGGCTTATATTCAACTCATAGGGTCTGTGCTGCCCATCTGCCATAGTACGCCAGGAAACATCGCCACCAAAATCCTGCATAAGTTCGGCGAGTTGATCGACAGTACTGTCATCAAGTATTCCTTCTACAGGACGCATTCCGATACCATCATGGGAAGCAATGAAATTAAAATAGGAGGTGCCATTTTGAGCAGGTGGCATGCTCATCAACCACTGTTTTAATAAACTAGATTCACCTGATAGTAATGTGTATAAAATTAATGGCGGTAATGTGAAGTTATATATTAAGTGTGCTTCATTAGCATTTCCAAAATATGACAAATTTTCTTTATTAGGTATATTTGTTTCCGTAATAACAATAGCATTTGGGTTTGCATGCTCAATTAGTAAGCGTAACAGTCGTATTACTTCATGTGTTTCAGTTAAGTTAATACTTGGCGTGCCTGTTTTTTTCCACAAAAAAGCTACTGCATCCAGTCTGAACAGGCTTACGCCTTTGTCTAGATAGAGTTTAATTATTTTTACGAATTCTAGTAGAACCTTGGGGTTTTCAAAGTTCAAATCTATTTGGTCGTGACTAAAAGTACACCAAATATGTTTCTTACCATCTAGTGTTTCTGTTTCTCGTAGCAAAGGAGATGTTCTCGGTCTAATAACTTCACTTAAATCATCATCAGGATTAGCTTCTATAAAATAATCAGCACCTGGATGTTTTCCTTGTTTATAGTTATCGAACCACAGACTTCTACTAGAACAATGATTGATAACCAGATCAGCCATAAGAGAAAAGTCAGCTGATATTTCTGTAATTTGATCCCATCCACCTAATGACTGATTTACTTCTGAATAGTTTATGACAGAAAATCCATCGTCAGAACTATAGGGATAGAAAGGAAGTATGTGTATAGTACTAATGACATCTTTAAGGTTATCATTAAAGAAGTTGTGTAATGTGTTTAACGGAAAAATATTATCTTGTTTTATGCTATCACCATAAGTGATGGTAACAATATCGTTTTCCGACCATAAGTTTGTATGTTGTTTGGCCTGATAAAAACTATTTTCATAGTTCATCAGACGTATAATTTTTTCACATATAGAAATATGATCTTCTTCAGGATATATTTTCGAAATATGATCTGTAATTCTAGACCTTAGTTCTTGAAGATTCTGTTTTTCTGTGTTTAAGCTCATGAAAGTTCTTTCCGGTCCTTTTCTACTGCATCGAGTAATTGAGTAAAAATATCAGGAATAGCATTAGAAACACGATTCCAGCTAGGTATAAATGGTGCTTCATCAGTATCATCAAGAAAAACATTGCCCGCATGCTTAATGTTTTCGGCAAACATTTCTACCATCTTTTCTTCTTCATGTGTTTCGTAGTCTAATCCATTAAAAATAGCATCGTTTTGATAGCTATCTATTAGATCTAGCGCAATACGGTAGTAAGTTGCTTTAGTTGTTCTTAGGCTTTCCTGGGTAAAGTTAATACCATCAGTGGCTAGTTTCTTAAAGATGGCTTTTGTTATTTCAATCGACATTTTAGACAAACCTTTTTGTTTATCTTCAGAGGATAAGTTTTGATGCTTATGATCATAGTTTTGTGCTATATCAACCTGACATAAATGGCTGGTCGCATAATTTTTTCGCATTTCCATTAGAATACCTACTTCAAGACCCCAATCGGTTGGCATTCTTAAACTCTCCATTGCATCGTGACGCATGGAAAACTCCCCCGCGAGTGGGTAACGAAAACTATCAAGAAATTCCAGGTACTTATGTCCACCAATCTGTTGATTAAGAGCGCGAACTAGCGGTGTGACAAGTAAACGGGAAGCGCGTCCATTCATTGAGTTATCTGCAATGCGTGGGTAATAGCCTTTACAGAATTGATATTTAAATTGTGGATTCGCTACAGGGTAGAGCAGGTGTGCGAGCATATCGCGTTTATACGTAATGATGTCACAGTCGTGTAGGGCGACTGCTTGTGTATTTCTTTTGGCTAGCATATAACCCATGCAATACCAAACATTACGTCCCTTGCCGCGTTCAGTTGGAGCTAGTCCTTTCTCACGAAGTTTTTCGTCAATGGCCAATAGGTTCGGTCCATCATTCCATAAAATGTCGTGCTGTTGTGGCAGTTCAGAAAAAAACTGAATTGCATGTTTGAATTCATCACGTGATGCTTGATCGATACCGATAACAATTTGATTTAAATATTCTACTTTTTTTAACTCATCAACAATTGTTGTTAACGCGGGCCTTTCCAGTTCTGAATAAAGTGAAGGTAGTATTAATCCCATTGGACGAATATTAGAAAAATATTTTAATTCTTTTTCCATTTCGTCTAATGTTCTGGTTGATAGATTGTGTAGTGTAGTTACACGGCCATTTTGAAAAAAATCGCTCATTGTAGATCCTTTGCTTTTATTATTGCAGCATTAATTCCTTGAGACCAACCATCAGGCGCCTCAAGTGTTGTTTGTATAGTGGGAGTTACTGTTTTTGTTAGATTATTATTTGACGGTGATTTTACAATAATGGATATGTCGCCAACATTCAGCATAGCAGCATCATTTTGACTATCGCCCAATATAATCGTTTTTATTTCTGTTTCAAGTGTATTTTTCTGCTTACGTGTAATGTCTTTTAATGTGATGCTGGCTATCCCTTTGTCGCAATTTCCAAGTACATGTAAAAAACGACCACCTTGTAAAGTATTAAAATTTCTATCTTGTAGTTGTTTTTTAAATAATTTTAGGTTGTCCTCATTAGAATTCCATATAAGTGGTTCACTGAATTCTCTTAAAACAGCTTGCTTTGTCTGTTCTAGGCTCAGCCCGGTTAATTTACTGGCTTCCTCTATACTGCATTTCGAGAGTAATTTGTAATATGAACTAGGCGTATCGATTGTGTTTAAAACATCGCTAATATCAGAATGGGACTTTCCTAGTATTATTCCCCAGTATTGATCACGTGAATAACTTTCATAGCTACTTTCTATTATTGGATATTGAGATTTAGGTATATATATACAAGAACCATTTTCCACAATAAATGAATCATTAATACCTAATTTTTCTTGCAATGTTTTGCATTCATCAAATGTTTTACTGGTATTAAAGATGATTGGTATATTCATCATTTTTAATTTTCTAATTGCTGTTAAAGCATTGTCGGTAGCATAGCTATGATGATTTAATAATGTGCCATCTAGGTCTGTTATTACTATCCATTGTGTAACTTTATGATGCGTCATGTCGTTTAACTATTTTGTTTATTGAATGGTCTTCTTCGATAGGGATTACAACATCGGCCGTTGAAGGTAAGTTTTGTAGTGTGTGTCTAGTTATTCTTTCATAATGCTGTATAAAACGATTTAACTGATTCTGACTCATAATATGAGACTGTTCAGTCGCTTTTGAACTCTCTCTTAGTTTGTCTTCTTGTAGACTTCTCCATTCATATATTTTTTCAAAGTCAGGAGCCTTAAGTATGATGCTCATATCAGCGTGATTATAAATTTTCTTGTGGTAATATTTTAGTTGTTCATTAGCGAAGTGTCTCCAAATACCTTCTGAATCTTCAGTAACTTCCAGTTGGTTGACAGCTGTCATGAGTTCTTCTTCTCTTTGGACTGGGCTGTGATTGCACCAGCCTTCAAATAAAACAATATCTGTAGTTTTATTAGATGATGTCCACTGATCTTCAGTATAACGATCGTCGATCGCCTTATTAAAACGTGGTATTAAGCATTTTTTCCCGTGCAAAAGTTTGGATATAGTATTTTCCATTAGATGGATATCGTGCGTACCAGGAACACCGCGCGTTAATAAAAGAGGGTGCTGTGCATTTGCTAGTTTTTCTCTTTCTATGCGTGTTGAATAGAAGTCATCTAGAGAGATGTTAGCAACAGAATAACCAGTCTCGGCTTCTATTAAGTACTTTAAAAAATGAGTAAGAGTAGATTTACCTGTTCCCTGAGCGCCATTAATACTAATGAATAGTGGTTGATCAGTTTTTTTATCCAGGATATGCGCAGTCAGTGGAAGATAGATAGATTCAACTATCCGTATAAAGTCTGATGGTAGCTGCATCTCTTTAATTAACGCTTGACTGATTTCTTGTGTTTTTATCGACCAACTCATACTGGAAATCTAACTCAGTTATCTGTTTAGATGTAACATTGCAATTATTGTGCTCATAATGAATTTATGCAAAAAATAAGTTCATATACGTGCGTATGGTTAATTATTCAATCAATTGAGTTATTTGCCAGTTACTATCTAGTGCATTTTGAGGCTAGGACTATTATGCGTGCACTATATTGGTGCGTGCCGGTGTAATGGTCTATATTTTTGTATAGTCATAGCAAGTTATCGGCATCCTAAAGGCAAATGATAGTGTTCATTACAAACCATTATTAACTACAGCATTTGCCCGTGATCTTTCCCTCATCTGGCTTGATTCTACTTCAGAAGGAAATGAAAATTCACATTCATCAAATTGATTAAGTATTTAGTAAGTTTACCGTGACTCTGTCATATTTCATAAATCAAACGAATGATAATTAATGCAGCAATAATACACTCCGATTCCACAAGCTTTATCCGGCATTTTATCTATTAACTTACGTTAAACTAGCAATACAACTGTCTAAATCGAGATTACCATTGACCAATTTTGCTTTTAAAAATCGATACCTGTCATTGGGTGAGGGCTTTTATGAAACCTGTAAACCCACACCTGTTGAGAAACCGGCACTGATTAAATTTAACCATGAACTGGCAGCTAAACTTGGTTTAGATGGAGATGATCTGGATGAAAATTTTCTAGCGGATATTTTTTCGGGCAATGTTATTCACGCAAGCTGTGAGCCATTGGCTATGGCCTATGCTGGGCATCAGTTTGGTGGCTTTAATCCTCAACTAGGGGATGGTCGTGCGTGTTATCTAGGTGAACTTGATCTATTTGATGGTGGTTCTCTTGATATACAGTTAAAAGGCTCCGGACAAACACCTTATTCTCGTAATGGAGATGGTCGGGCTGCATTGGGGCCAGTACTGCGTGAATACCTGTTAAGCGAAACAATGCATAAGCTAAATGTACCAACAACTCGGGCATTAGCTGCAGTAACGACAGGCGAGCCAGTTGCCCGAGAAAGACTTATGCCGGGAGGTGTAATTACCCGTGCTGCTAGTAGCTATATTCGTGTTGGCAGTTTCCAATATTTTTATATGAAAGAAGACAATGCATCTGTTAAGGCACTTGCTGATTATGTGATTGAACGCAATTACCCCGAGGTCGCTAACGCTGAATTCCCTTATAGAGCTTTGTTTGAAGTTATTTTACAGCACCAGGCTAAATTGATTGCACGCTGGATGCACATTGGGTTTATTCATGGAGTGATGAACACGGATAATATGTCCATTGCAGGTGAAACTATCGATTATGGCCCCTGTGCATTTATGGATTTTTACAAGCACACACAGGTGTATAGCTCTATTGATCGTGATGGGCGCTACGCCTATAGTAATCAGCCCTCGATTGGTCTGTGGAATTTATCTCGTCTAGCTGAATCCTTTTTGTCACTTTTTTCTGATGATACGGAACAGGCCGTTGGCATAGCGAAGACAATTCTTCAAACATACATTACAGTTTATGATGCGCAATGGCTTTCAGTTATGCGAGCCAAATGTGGCTTAATTGCTGGGAGTGGAATTAGTGCCGATGAAGATAAGGCATTACT
>Ga0316204_10008018_pt1 | contig 14995 bp, 12 predicted proteins | sample 6monrhotite_MG_2_FD_205661 | JGI IMG/M metagenome (GOLD analysis project Ga0316204, IMG submission 205661) | Microbial mat bacterial communities from mineral coupon in-situ incubated in ocean water Damariscotta River, Maine, United States -... | ecosystem: Environmental > Aquatic > Marine >...
GGATGAGCACACCCACCAGCGCCAACCCGGCGAGGATCACCCAGTTATACGGGTTCGAGAATGTCATCGGATAATGGTTCGATACCATCATCAACAATACGGGCAGGGTCATATAATTATTATGAAGGCTGCGCTGTTTGCCCTTTATGCCAAGCGCGGGATCAGGCGCTTCGCCAGCCAGCAAGGCGGCCACAACCTTTTTCTGGTTCGGGATGATCACCATAAACACATTGAACGCCATCACGCTGCCCACAATCACGCCAATATGAACGTAAGCCGCACGGTCGTTAAATATATGGGTAAGCCCGTAAGCCGCTCCTGTGAGAAGCGCAAACCAGATGACGGCAAGCAGCTTATTGTTGCTGCCAAGCGCTGATTTACAAAGCGTGTCGTACACCAGCCAGCCACCAATGATAAAAGCGAGACTGATACCAATGGCTTCAAATTGGCTGAGCGCCATCTTGGATTTGTCGATAAGGAACAGGTCAGCACCGTAGTAATAAATCAGCGCCATCAGGGCAAAACCGCTCATCCAGGTAAAATAGGCTTCCCATTTGAACCAGTGCAGGTTTTCGGGCATCGCTTCAGGCGCCACTGCATATTTTTGGTTATGATAAAAGCCACCCCCATGCACCGACCACAGCTCACCGGACATGCCTTTTTTCGGGTCTTTTGGTTTCTCCAAATGGTTATCAAGCCAAACAAAATAGAAAGACGAGCCAATCCAGGCAATACCGGTGATCATATGAAGCCAGCGGATCGCCATATTCAGCCAAGGCGTGAAATCTACTTCCATCAGTTTAGTCCTTTTTCTTCATCTGTCATCGCGCTGAGCACTTGCAATAATTCTGCTGCAACACTAGCGGCAATTACCTGTGGTTCTTTGCCTGATATGCCTTTTACGCCAATAGGGCAAATAAGCTTGGGCAAGTCTTCTTTGGTGATCAGGCGTTCATTTACCATGCGATTTTCAAAGCGTGCACGTTTGGTTTTCGACCCAATCATGCCGCAGTAAGCTGCGTCTTTGCGGGCTAAAATCCGGGAAATCAGCTCATAATCTTGTTGATGACTATGGGTAAACACCAAATAGAAGGCACCTGCAGGCGCGGCATCAACAAAGGGGAAATAGTCTTCGCTCACATGTTCTGTCTGGCTAGCCGCTATATGCTCCGGGAATTCATCCTCGCGGCTATCCACCCAGGTCACATCAAATGGTAAAGGGGCAAGCGCCGTGGCCACAGCGCGGCCCACATGCCCCGCACCAAACATAACAAGCTTCGCTCGTTTGCGCGTGACCTGTTCAAGCATTATACCGGCATCTACTGCTTTGCCTTCAAACCGGTCCCCCGCCGTATCCTGAAAGGAAACCGGGTCGCGGGCATAATGCTCGCACCAGTTTTTTCTTGCAGAACCGTCTTCAAAATAGGTCCGTAGAAACGCCTGCCGGGGTTCCTTCAAAAACTCTGCGCCGGGCTGAATTCGTTCGAGCAAAATAGTGACACTGCCACCGCAACATTGCTCAAGAAGCGGCCCCAAGGCGTAGCTTTGGAAAATATAATCCGGCCCTTCTTCCCCGAGGAATTTTCGCGCTTGGTCTGCCACCCGGTGCTCTAGCGTCCCGCCGCCAATGGTGCCAAACAGCGCAGTATCAGAGACCAGCATTTTAGTGCCTGCGGTGCGCGGAGCAGACCCTAAGGTTTCCACAATAGTCACTATTACATATGGCCCTTCAGCCACCAGTTCGCGTGCCCTGTGAAGCCAGTCCCACATGGATCAGGCCTCCGTTTTTTGTTGAAGGTCGGTCACGGCTTTCAGTACCGCTTCAGGGGTGGCAGGAGCGCTTATTTCCGGCGAAACTTTATAGTCCCCCACGCTCGCCACCGCATCAATCACGGCTGTGAACACCGAATTCGCCAACATGAAAGGTGGTTCGCCCACGGCTTTCGACCGGTGGATTGTAGCCTCAGTATTGCGGCCATGCTTCCAAAGCTCAATGTTCATCACATCGGGCCTGTCAGAGCAGGTAGGGATTTTATATGTACTGGGCGCGTGGGTCATCAGATTACCCTCAGCGCTGTAAACCAGCTCTTCTGTTGTCAGCCATCCCATACCCTGAATGAAACCGCCTTCGATCTGGCCTTTATCAATCGCCGGGTTCAAAGAGCGCCCTACCTCGTGCAAAATATCTGTGCGAAGCACCTTGTTTTCGCCCGTAAGCGTGTCGATCACCACTTCAGAAACGGCAGCCCCGTAGCTGAAATAAAGGAATGGCCTGCCCTTGTGAACAGCCCGATCATACTTGATTTTAGGCGTTTTATAGAAGCCTGTTGCCGACAGCGAAACCCGCCCCAAATAGGCCTCGCCAATAAGCTGATCAAAGCTGATTTCCTTGTTTTCAATGCGCACCGTGCCAGCGCGAAAACTAATACGGTCTTTCGAGCAACCATATTTTTCAGCTGCAAACTCGGTAAGCCTCGCCTTGATCTTGCGGGCAGCGTCCAGCGCAGCCATGCCGTTAAGGTCAGACCCTGAAGACGCAGCGGTTGCCGACGTATTTGGCACTTTCTCAGTCGTCGTCGCGGTAATTTTCACACGGGTTACGTCGATCTGAAACTCTTCCGCCACCACTTGGGATACTTTGGTGAACAGCCCCTGTCCCATCTCGGTGCCGCCGTGGTTTAGGTGCACACTGCCGTCAGCATATACATGCACCAAAGCGCCCGCCTGATTAAGGTGCGTGGTAGTAAAGCTGATACCAAACTTAACCGGGGTGATGGAAATACCTTTTTTGAGGACAGGACTGCTGGCGTTATAGGCACGAATTGCTTTCCGGCGCGTGCGGTAATCGCTGCTGGCGGCCACGTCTTCCAACAGCTCGCGCGCTACATTATCTTCAACACGCATGCCAAAAGGCGTGATGTCCCGGCCAGCTTCGCCGTAAAGATTGAGAAGCCGCACATCGAGCGGGTCTCTACCCAGCGTCAGCGCGATATGCTCAATCACCCGTTCGATCCCAAGCATGCCTTGCGGCCCGCCAAAGCCCCTGAAGGCGGTGTTGGAAACTGTGTGGGTCCTGTAGCGGTGCGAGCGGATGTCTATGTCCGAGAGATAATAGCAATTATCCACATGGAACATGGCGCGGTCGTTGATGGCGGGGGACAGGTCGGTAGAACGCCCACAGCGCGACGCCAGCGTGATCTTCATGCCTTCAATACGGCCTTCAGCGTCAAAGCCCACATCATAGCCGTAGGTAAAATCATGGCGCTTGCCGGTCATGATCATATCATCGTCGCGGTCAAGCCGCAGCTTGGCGGGCCGTCCGGTTTTTACAGCCGCCAAGGCGCTGATAGCACCGAAAATCGCCGGGTGGGTTTCCTTGCCGCCAAAGCCCCCGCCCATACGGCGTACTTCTACGGTAACTGAATTAGTTGGGCGGCCCAATACATGCGCCACCAAATGCTGCACTTCACTCGGGTGCTGGGTGCTGGAATAGACATGCACATCGCCGTCTTCCTTTGGCGTAGCCAGCGCGACCTGACCTTCCAGATAGAAATGGTCTTGCCCGCCAATGCTAAAGGTCCCTGATAGCCGGTTGGCGGCTTCGGCAAGCTTGGCCTGCGCATCGCCTTGGCCCATCTGCTGGCTGGCCTCAATAACAGAACCAGCTTTGGTAGCCGCATCAATGGTGATCAGCGCTGGCTTTTCTTGATAAGTTATCTGAACCAACTTTGATGCCGCAATAGCTTCAGCTAAGCTGTTGGCTGCAACAGCAAAGATCGGCTGGCCGATATATTCAACGAGTGTTTCCGCAAACAATGGGTCATCACCAGCAAAAGGGCTGACATCATTCTCGCCAGGAATATCAGCGGCACTGAGCACACATGCAACACCCGGCGCAGCCTTCACTGCACGCAAGTCGAGCCCAGAGATATCAGCATGCGCCTTTTCCGACATGGCTACATAGATATGCAGCAAGTTTTTCGGTTCAGGAATATCATCGATATAAACCGCACTGCCCGCAACATGCTTGTGGGCGCTATCGTGCGCCAAGTCTTTATGAACCGCGCCTTTGATGCTAGAGGTGTTAGCTGACACAGGCAGCCTCCTGACCTAACACTCGAATAATTGTGCTGCGCGACTTCTCCAAATAGAATTTCATCAGCAGATTTTGCGCGGCCGTCATGCGGTAGCTTGCAGAAGCGCGCATATCATCGAGCGGAGTAAAGTCCTGCTCCAGCGCGGCCATTGCAGCCTTGATAGAAGCTTCGTCAAAAGCTTTGCCCAGAAGAGCAGCCTCAGCACGTGAGGCCCGTTTTGGTGTTGCTGCCATGCCACCGTATGCGATGCGTACATTTTGGACGATATTGTCACGCATTGTCACAGCAAACGCCGCACACAGCGCCGAAATGTCCTGGTCAAATCGCTTCGATATTTTATAGGCGGCAAAGCTCAGGCCCGCAGCAGGCTTGGGCAGAATGATCTTTTCCAAAAACTCGCCGGGCCACCGGTCTTGCTTGCCGTAGCTGATAAAATAATCCTCAATCGGCATGTGTCGCACATCTGTGCCAAATCTGAGACAAATCTGTGCCTCGGCTGCGATCAACAAGGGCGGCATGTCTCCGATGGGTGAGCCATTTGCGATGTTGCCGCCGAGCGTGCCGCTGTTCCGAATTTGGGTGGACCCAATGCGGCGCATTACCGCGCCCATATCAGGATACTGAGTAGCAAGCACGCCTAGTGCGTCGCTGTATGTGGCGCCCGCCCCTATCTCAATATGCTCACGCAAGTCATTGATTTCTTTGAGTTCCGCAACGTCGCCCAAATATATCAGCGTCGTCAGTTCCCGGTGTTGCTTGGTAACCCACAGCCCCACGTCGGTGCCGCCCGCAAGCAAAATTCCATCTGGATTAGCCGCATAGATATCTGCCAAATCAATAATCGTTACGGGTGCGAAATAATTTAACTTCCCGCCTGTAAGCGTGCTTTTGCCGCTAAGTTCAAGTGTGACATCTCTTTTGACGCGCTTTAGTGACACGATTTTGGCGGCAATATCCGGCAATTCGTCCGCGCCAATTTCAAACATGCGGGTCGCTGCTTCAATGATTGGACCGTAGCCAGTACAACGACAAAGATTGCCCGCGAGCGCTTCTTCAATTTCGAACTTCGAGGACGGTTCGCCCTTCAGATAAAGCGCGTAAAGCGACATCACGAAACCCGGCGTGCAAAACCCGCATTGGCTGCCGTGGGTTTCCACCAGCGCCTTTTGTACCGGATGCAAACCACCATCTTTTGATTTCAGGCTTTCGGCAGTAAGCAATTCTTTGCCGTCGAGCGTAGCCAGAAACAAAATGCAGGCATTCACCGCCCGGTACTGGAGCGTGCCAGCAACCAGTTCGCCCAGCACCACCGTGCAAGCACCGCAGTCGCCCTCCGCGCAGCCTTCTTTGGTGCCGGTGCGCGCGGCCTCGTAGCGCAGGTAATTCAAAAGCGTTGCATTCGGGTCGCTTATACGAACCGTCTGCACCTCACCGTCGAGCAAAAATTGTATGCTGTCTGACATCCGTTCAACTGCCCCTGTAGGTACTATATCCATAAGGGGAAATCAGAAGCGGCACATGGTAATGTGCATCCGGATCTGAGATACCAAAGCGGATTGGCACCACATCCAGAAACGCTGGGTCGGTGAGCTGGGTACCGCGCGCCTTGAAATAATCACCGGCGCTAAATTCCAACTGGTAAGTTCCAGGCTTAAAATCACCGCCCGCTAAAAGTGGGCCCTCCACCCGGCCATCAGCATTTGTACTGGCCGACGCCAAAATTTGTATACTTCCGTCAGAAGCCAGCCGAGAGAGTGTTATTTTTATACCTTCGCCCGGACACCCGTTCGCGGTGTCGAGCACGTGCGTGGTTAGGTTCCCCATCCTGTTCCCTCATCTTGCCGAATTTAGAGTGGTTCGAGGCTGGAGATTGCCGGATTATTGATTATAAGTAAAGAATATTGTAAACATTTTATTTTTAAATTGTTGACAATATTGAAAAATAACGGAAACTGCGCGGATGAAGCAGCCCACACTGACAGAAGAAGACATCTGCGACCGCATTCGCGCCAGCGTTTTGGAGCAGCGGCTCGCGCCTGGCACAAAGCTGACGGAAGAAACACTGTGCGGTATATTTTCTGTAAGCCGGGGAGTGGTTAGAAAAGCACTGACAATGCTGGCGAACGACAGCATCATTACGCTGGTCAAAAACAAGGGTGCCGTGATCGATTCGCCCACCCCCGAACAATCGCACCAGATTTTTGAAGCCCGCACCATCATGGAAAATGCGCTTCTGCGCCGCACCATTGAACGCGCCGACAAGGCCGCCATTAAAGGCATGCGGACGCACCTGAAGGCAGAGCAAGCCGCGCTTGATGCGGGCGATGTACCTAAATGGATCAGGCTTTCGGGTGAATTTCATATGGTGTTGGGCGCAGCGGCTGACAATGCACCTATGGGGGATTTTCTGGAGCAACTTGTGTTCCAGTCTTCGCTCATTCTCGCGCTTTACGGCGACCAAGGCACACCCAAAAGCTGTGAGGGCGGCGAGCATGAGCGCATCGTAGACGCCATCGAAGCGGGTGACATAACCGCAGCCACCACCATTATGGCCGAACATATGGCTTCCTTGGAGGCGCTGCTCGATTTTAACCGCAGCGACAAACCCCATGATTTGGCTGCCATTTTGGCGCATGAAGGCTGAGGCAAACAAATGGATGCACCTTACCCCCGAGATATGAAAGGCTACGGCGCGAACCCGCCGCACGCCAAATGGCCACAGGGTGCCCGCATCGCGGTGCAGTTCGTGATGAATTATGAAGAAGGCGGCGAAAACTCGGTATTGCACGGGGATGACGGCGCTGAAACGTTCCTTTCAGAAATTATCGGTGCCCAGCCGGTGGCAGACCGCCATATGAGCATGGAAAGCATTTACGAATACGGCAGCCGCGCGGGCGTTTGGCGCTTGCTGCGCCTGTTCGAAAAATATGATATCCCGATCACCGTTTTTGCCGTTGCCATGGCACTGGCCCGCAACCCGGATGTGGCCAAAGCCTTGATAGCAGCCGGCCACGAAATATGCAGCCACGGGCTCCGCTGGGTAAATTACCAGAATGTCAACATAGATACCGAGCGCGCCCATATGGCCGAGGCGATCCGCATTCTCACTGAAATTACAGGCGAACGCCCGCTGGGTTGGTACACGGGGCGCACCAGCCCCAATACCGGCGCACTGGTGGCGGAAGACGGCGGGTTTCTCTATGACGCCGACGATTATAGCGACGATCTGCCTTTCTGGCGGGAGGTTACCGGCAAGCCCCAGCTGATCGTGCCCTATACGCTGGATAGCAACGATATGCGCTTTGCCAGCCCGCAAGGTTTTAATGCTGGCGACCAGTTTTATACGTATCTGAAAGATGCCTTCGATGCGCTGTACACTGAGGGCGCTGAAAGCCCCAAGATGTTATCCGTTGGCCTGCATTGCCGCATCATCGGGCGTCCCGGACGCATTCGAGCGTTGGAGCGGTTTATCGAATACGCCAAATCGCACGATCAGGTTTGGTTCGCACGCCGCATTGATATTGCCCGCCACTGGCACCAGCACCACCCCTTTGAAGGACAAAACTGATGGACGGTGCCCGGCTGAAAGTCAAAGCCAGCGAAGTTGATGAAGCAACTTTCCTGAAAACATACGGCGGCATATATGAGCACAGCCTATGGGTGACGGAAGGCGCATGGGCCGCACGGACAGGCGATAATCTGGACAGTATAGCGGGCTTGCACGCTGCAATGACGGCAGTTGTTGAGGCTGCGGAAGAGAGCAAAAAGATGGCGCTTCTGTGTGCGCACCCTGATCTGGCAGGCAAATTGGCAGTTGGGGAAGTGCTAACAGCCGACAGCCGATCTGAGCAGGCGGGCGCGGGACTGGATACATGCAGCGCAGAGGAATATGAGGAACTTCAAAGCCTTAACAGCGCCTACAAAGAAAAATTTGCCTTCCCTTTCATCATTGCGGTGAAGGGTCATGACCGGCAAAGCATCCTCGCCCATTTTCGCGCGCGCCTGTTAGGTGACCGGGAAACCGAATTTAAAACAGCAATTGTAGAAGTGCATAAAATAGCCCGCATTCGGCTGAACCAATTAACAAAATAACGAAGTAAAACAAAATGACAGCAACAGATTTCACCCGCGCCATCAATCTGGCAAACCCTCGCCTGAGTGCCCAAGTTACCTATGCCACCGACGATTTTTTCGCGGATAAAGCCCGCCTGATTGACCCGGCGGACCCTGTGTTTATTGAAGGAAAATACGACGATAACGGCAAATGGATGGACGGCTGGGAAAGCCGCCGCAAACGCACGCCCGGCCATGATTTTTGCATCATAAAATTAGGCCAAGCGGGCATTATTCAGGGTGTGGATATTGACACCAGTCATTTCACTGGTAATTACCCGCCGGGCGCGATGATCGAAGCCTGTGTATCAAGCGAAGACGTACCGGGCGAAGACACCGATTGGTCAGAGCTGGTCGCAAAAACCCATTTGCACGGCGACAGCCACCATTTGGTTGAGGTGACAAGCGACACCCCCTGGACCCATTTGAAACTCCATATTTACCCTGACGGCGGCGTGGCGCGGCTGCGGGTATACGGCACCTTTCACCGTAACTGGCAGGCGGAAGATTTCGGGCTTGAGCATGACCTGCTCGCAGCAGAAAACGGCGGTGTGCCAATATTTGCCAACGATGAGCATTTTGGCGTCCTTGGTAACATCATGGCACCCGGACGCGGTATAAATATGGGCGACGGCTGGGAAACAAGACGGCGGCGCGAACCCGGGAACGATTGGTGCATTGTGGCACTGGGGCATGTTGGTGAAGTATCAAAAATACTTGTCGATACGGCCCATTTTAAGGGCAATTACCCCAGCGGGGTAATGCTGCAGGCCGCGCGCATTGAAGACGGCGCTGCAGATCTGCCTACCGCGAGCCAACATTGGACGGAGCTGATGCCCAAGCAGGGTCTTTCCGCTGATGCTGAGCATACGTTTGAATCTGAGGTAGAGGCCGTCGGCCCCATCAGCCACGTGCGCATGAATATTTTTCCTGATGGCGGCATCAGCCGCTTGCGGCTGTTCGGCAAACTGGCGGACTAGCCAGAGGGTGCAAGCCCCGCTGTTGTGATGGGCGGGGTAACAGTAGATAATTTTTAAGCTACTGCTTTAAAAGATATTTTTGTCAAGTTCGTCTCAAGCGTCAACGGATGCGTGCTCACGGATTGTTTGGTTTCGGCCGCCTGACTTGGCGCGGTAGAGCGCATTGTCGGCACGTTCAATAAAGTCACTCACCGGTTCGCCGTGCCTATAACAAGCCAGGCCAAGCGACAAGGTAACAGAGCCAAAATCCAGACCTTTTTGCTTGTTTCTAATGCGGCGCGTACCAATGGTTTCCCGGATGGTCTCAACCAGCGTGAAGGCATTGTCTGGGGTGGTATTCGGCAAGATAAGGGCAAACTCTTCACCGCCGTAGCGGGCTGCGAGATCGCTGCCCTTCACATTTTCATGCAAAGCGGACGCAACGAGTTTCAACACCTGATCACCCACTTGGTGGCCAAATTCATCATTGAATTTTTTAAAATGATCGATGTCACCAACTACTAGGCAAAGCGGCACGTCCTTGCCGTCATGAGCTGCAACTTCGGCGCCGAGTGTTACATCGAATTTTTTACGGTTCGCAATACCTGTCAGCGCGTCGGTATAGCTTTCCGCTTCGGCTTTTTTCAGGTTTTCCTGCAAAAGCGTGATTTGATCAGATGATTTGTTCAGCCGGTCTTGTAATTGGCTATTTGTATCCTGTATGCGGCGCGTTTCCGAGAGCATGCTCTGCACAAAGACTTCAATACTGCTTATATTTTTGTTGGTGAGAAAACTGTCGAGGCTGGTTTTAATCGCCGAGTTTACGCCCTCTATTTCGCTGGTCGCCCCGCCAAGCACTTGCAAAATTTGCTGCACCTGCTCGCGCATTTCATCGCCTGTATCCTGCAGTAAAATGCTTTCCTGCGCCGTACCGATAAAGGTTTCGTAAAGCTGTTCGTTGCGGGCCCCATCAAACGTCTGATCGCCGTCGATAGCCTGGTCGAGTGTTTTCTTCAAATCTGGAAAACGCTCGCTAACGTAATTATACCAAACGGCAAAATTAGGCGGTGCCGCCGGTACATCGTGTGAATTCATCAAATCGATCGCGCGTCTGGCATACCCGCCAGCTTTTTCTACACCGTCGCCAAAGCCCATACTGAAAAACCTGCCCTTGATCGTTCCCTCACCCATTTTTCAACAGGAAACGAATATCAGACCCCAAATCTGCATTTTTCGAATCGAATCGATGGACGATAACATAAACGAGTCTGCGAATCACTAGCTGTTAACGAATCGTTAGGGGCTATTAACGAATCGTTAAAGGAATCGGTTATTTGCTATTATAAGCCGTAAAATACTACCATTTTTGGGCTTTTAGCATTTGTATCACGCGCCGCCGCGCTGTAAAAAGCGTCTGGCGACACAAACCGGAGCAATAGCATGTCAGCAGCGTCAGAAAATGACCGGCTCAATGAGTTGGAAATAAAATTTGCTTACCAGCAGGAGACGCTTGAGGGCCTGAGCGCCGAGGTGGCCAAACAGTGGACAGCGATCGATAAAATGAAACGGCAGCTTGGCATTATGTATGACCAAATGTCCAACATGGCTGACGATGGTGACCGCCCCGCAGACGACCCGCTGCCGCCCCACTATTGATTGAACAACCCTGCTGTTTATTAGGGCTTGAAGCGTGCTTATTTTCGGCCTTGCTCAACGCTCGGCTCAATCCCATTTTGTGATTGGCTCGCAGTTGCAAAAACCCTTTATAATCAGCCACTTTCCGCTCGTATCGTGCAGGCTAGCTGCATTGACAGGCTTCGCATAAATCCGCTAGAGTATGCCTAAATTTACCAGGTATTTTTTTGCGATTGCGGTGCATGATGACAGACCATCTTTTAAAGAAAATACTTATCGTTGGTGGTGGGTCCGCTGGATGGATGACTGCAGCGTCGCTGGCGAACAGTCTTGGCGGAAAATGCCAGATTGAACTGGTAGAATCAGAGGCCATAGGTGTTGTAGGTGTGGGGGAGGCAACGATCCCGCCGATCAAGCTTTTCAACCAAAAACTGGGCATCAACGAGCAGGACTTTATGAAGGCCACCCAAGCGAGTTTTAAGCTGGGTATTGAATTCGTAAACTGGGGCAAAAAAGACCATAGGTATTTCCACCCGTTTGGGGAATACGGCGCGCCGTTTGATGCTGTGCAACTGCACCATTACTGGCTGCAGGCCCGCAGAGGCGGCGACACAACCAGCTTGGACGAATATTCCATGGCGTGGGTTGCCGCGAAAGCCGGAAAATTTAGCCCGCCCGCACAAGACAGGCGCATGGTGCAATCCACTTTTGACTATGCTTACCATTTTGATGCGGTGCTTTACGGCCAGTATTTGCGCGCCTACGCGGAAGCGCGCGGCGTGAAACGCACTGAAGGCAAAATTACCGGCGTAGAAAAAGACGGTGAAACCGGGTTTATTTCGGGCGTAACACTGGAAAATGGGGACAGGGTTGAAGCGGATTTTTTCATTGATTGCACAGGCTTCATTGGTTTGTTGATCGAAGGCGCGCTCAAAACCGGTTATGACGATTGGACCCACTGGCTGCCCGCCGACCGGGCCTATGCTGTGCCGTGCGCAGCGGATGGCGGGGACGAAAAAGGCGACGGTTTTACACCCTACACACGGTCAACCGCACGCGAAGCCGGGTGGCAGTGGCGCATCCCGTTACAGCATAGAACCGGCAATGGTTATGTATATTGCAGCCAACATATCAGCGATGATGAGGCGGCGAACACCTTACTGGCGAACCTTGACGGGGAAGCACTAGCGGACCCACGGTTGCTCAGATTCAAAACCGGCAAGCGCAAAAAATTCTGGAACAAAAACTGTGTAGCCATTGGCCTATCTGCTGGCTTTATGGAACCGCTGGAGAGCACCAGCCTCCACTTGATACAGGCAGGTATCACCCGGTTTTTGGCGCTGTTCCCAGGTGCCAAACATGATGCACTGGCGGAACAGGAATTTAACCGGCTAACCACACTCGAATATGAAGCCACGCGGGACTTTTTGATCTTGCATTATAAAGCCTCAGAGCGCGAGGATACGCCGCTTTGGAAATACTGCAAAAACATGAGCATCCCCGATAGCCTTCAGTATAAAATTGATCATTTCAAAGCGGCGGGGCGCATTGTCGCGAGCGAGATTGAACTGTTTAGGAACCCCAGCTGGCTGGCGGTTTTCATCGGTCAGCATGTATGGCCCGAAAGCTATGATCCGCTTGCAGATATGCGCGGCGTTGACGGCGCGGGGAGGCTTGCGGGCTTAAGGCGCGTGATGGCCGATGCCGTAAGTCAGATGCCCACACACCAGCAATTTGTCGACCGCCACTGTAAAGCGCCGCCTCAGGCCTGATCCGCGGCGCAGAAGCGTTTTATGAAATCGCTTTGTGACGGCAGCTTTGGGATATTGGTATCAATGATGGTTTTGATGTTGGCCATATAATCCTTAAGCTGGTCCTCCGTAAGCGCATCTGCCATCGGGTGATAATCAGACGGCGAAAGCCCCTGCCCGTACATAACCTGCACCCAAGCGGGTTCGTTGAACAGGTCAGTGCGGTTGCGGAAAATACGGCCGCTGGTTTTAAACAACTCCATCTTGCGCGTAAGTTCCTGCGGAATATCCATGGTTCTTACATAGTCCCAAAACGGGCTGTCGCTGCGCTCGGTGGCATGATAATGCAATATGATAAAGTCGCGAATACGTTCAAAATCAAACATCGCCTGGCTGTTATATTCATCAATATCCGCCTGATCAAAACCGGCATTCGGAAACATGATCATCAGCTTAGTGATGCTGGTTTGAATGATATGAATGCTGGTGCTCTCCAGCGGCTCAAGGAACCCACTAGAAAGGCCGATAGCCACACAGTTTTTGTTCCAGAATTTTTTACGCATCCCGGTTTTAAAAGGAATGGTGCGCGGCTCGGCTATGGCTTCCCCTTCAAGATTGGAAAGCAATATATTGGCCGCTTCATCTTCGCTCATAAATTTACTGGAAAACACATGGCCGTTGCCCGTGCGGTGCTGCAACGGTATGCGCCATTGCCAACCCGCCGAGTGCGCAATGGACTGCGTGTAGGGGCGGCTTTCGCCCGCGTTTTCGCTGGGCACGGCTATAGCCCTGTCCACCGGCAGCCAATGGCTCCAATCATGATAACCGGTCTCTAAAGTTTCCTCTATCAACAGCCCGCGAAAGCCCGAGCAATCAACGAATAAGTCACCGTCTATCTGGTCACCATTTTCAAGTAAAACACTGGTTATAAAGCCATCTTCCGGCCGCTGGTTCACTTTGGTGACTTTGCCTTCAACGCGTGTAACGCCGTTTTGTTTTGCTAACCCGCTTAGGTATTTGGCATACAGGCCCGCGTCAAAATGAAAGGCATAGGTGATGCCGGAAAGCGGCGAGTCTGGTACTTTATCCAGTCGTGCAAATTTCTTGGCCATCGCAGCCTGAAAATTAAAGCTATAGTCCCAAAGCCCGGACGCCACCCCCACCCGGTGGGCACGCATCCAATATTGGTAAAACTGGATCATGCCCACGTCTTTTCCGATGGTGCCAAACGTGTGCATATAGCGGTCACCGATTTTGCCCCAATTTTGGAACTCAATACCTAGCTTGAAAGTGCCTTGCGTATTTTTTACGAAGTCATTTTCATCCAACCCCAGCACATTGTTGAAAAGCTGGATCGGCGGAATAGTGGCTTCGCCAACACCGATGGTGCCAATGGCATCGGATTCCACCAACGTGATATCCAGCTTTTTTCCAAGCTGACGCGACATCATCGCTGCCGTCATCCAGCCCGCCGTGCCGCCGCCAACGATAACTACTTTTTTGACACGTCCCTGACCCATGGCTCACCCCGATATAAAAATTAATAGCCGATAAAAAAATGCCCCCGCCGACTGTAGGTCGGCAAGGGCGTTGCTTCAAGAAGCCTTCACTTTAGAACCGGTAGTTAAAGCCCATAAAGAAGGTTCTGCCATAGTTTTGGAAGTCACGAACCTGGCGCTGGTCAGAGCTCTGATATGTGGTGAACGGTTCGTTAGTCAGGTTATTAACCTGCAAGAGAAGTGTGAGACCATCTGCACCGTAATCAGAGAAATCGAAGCCCATCTGCGCGTCGAAAATTGTTTCGCTCTCAATGGTCACTTCTGTGTTTGCAAGGCTAAGGCCTGAAACTTCACCAAGGAAGTCTGACCGGTGCCGTACGCTGATACGCGCTGAGAAGCCGTATCTTTCATAGTAGGCCGTGGAATTGATCACTGTTTTCGACAGACCCGGTAGCGGAATAGGATCACTGGTATCAGTTTCCGTCACCTCGCTATCCGTGAAGGATGCGCTGGCAGTTATACCAAACCCAGTAAGCTCTTCGGCAAGCAACTCTCCAGGGAATGATCCTGAAAGCTCAACGCCGTAGATATATCCGCCGCCGCCATTTTGTGGTGATGACCGTACGCCCCGAAAGGTTGGCGGTGTGAAGCCAATATCAATACCGCTGAAATCAATTTCCTCGCTACCATTGAAAATATAAGTTTCTAAATGCTTGTAGAAACCTGCGACAGAAACATAACCGCCTTCACCAAAATAATGTTCGACGCTCAGATCAACTTGATCAGCAATCCATGGTCGCAGTTGCGGGTTACCGCCACCGGCGTTCCAGGGTGACTGGATGATATTGCCGTTGCTGTCTTCCTGAAAGACGATCGCTGGATTATAGCCAAAACCAAGGCTGGCATTCATGTCTTGCATACGAGCGCGGGCAAGCACACGT
>Ga0316204_10008019_pt1 | contig 14995 bp, 10 predicted proteins | sample 6monrhotite_MG_2_FD_205661 | JGI IMG/M metagenome (GOLD analysis project Ga0316204, IMG submission 205661) | Microbial mat bacterial communities from mineral coupon in-situ incubated in ocean water Damariscotta River, Maine, United States -... | ecosystem: Environmental > Aquatic > Marine >...
TCGGGTTTCCTGCGCCCTTGTCACGTGGCCTGTTTTGCTTGTCCCGATCTGTCGGAATCCTGTCCCACGCATGGGAACAAATGCAGCAGGGCGGGCGCAACAAGGGGCCGATGCCGCCCGCCTATTGGCCAAAGTATGATAAAGCATAAAATATCATAGATTATTAGTTACCTAATATGATATTGCTATTTCAGACATCATGAGGTGATTCTGAAATGCCAAACGAGACCGGCGATCCGCTCTATTCCCTCGCGCATCTGACCTTGATCAATGCGACGGCCCCGGAATTGATCTACATTGCCGCGCGCGCGGGCTACGACGCTGTTTCACCACGCTTTATCCAGATGAATGTGCCGGGAGAGTTCCGCGAAAGCCCGATCGACAAAGCGATGGTATCAGCGACCAAAACCGCGCTGCAGACCACCGGCTTGAAAGTTCTGGACATTGAATTGGCCCGCATCACTGAAGATTGTGATCCGCGTAGTTTTGAAGCTGCTTGCGAATTGGGCGGTGAATTTGGCGCGACCCGCATGATCATGTCGGCTTGGACGCCCACTCGCGATGATCGCAATTTCATTGTCGACTGCTACGCAGAAACCTGTGAAATCGCGGCTCCTTATGGCCTATCCGTCGATTTGGAATTTCCCAGCTTTAGCCGCCTGCGCACACTTGATGAGGTCTTGGACATTGTGCGCGCTGCGGATCAGCCAAATGGCGGGATTCTGGTGGATACTCTCTACTTGCACCTCAGCCGCGTCGACCTTGCCGAGTTGTTGCATGTGCCAAGCGAATTGCTGAATTTTCTCCATATCTCGGACGCTTTGCCGGGTATTGCGGACACGCGCCAAGGCATGATCCAACTGGCACGCGATGCGCGTTTGTATCCGGGCGAGGGCTGCATCGATTTTGCGGGCATCATCGAACGGATGCCTCCTTTGGACTATTCTATCGAACTACCAAACCAATCCCGTGTCACCGAACTCGGTTTTGAAGAACACGCGCGGCGGTGTTTGCAACACGCCAAGCGCACTTTTGGCGACGTGAGATCACAGCGTCGCACCCACCCCATTCCCACACAAGAAAGCATGAAAGATGGCCAGAGAGCTCACTGAAGAAGAACGCAATTTGACAGCAGACATGATTGCGCGCGCCCGCGCCGCGATGGCAGAGATTGAGGATTGGACGCAAGCCGAGCTGGACCGCCTGTCTCAAGCAATTGCATGGTACGCAGGCAACGAGGCGACGTTCACGCGGCTGGCCGAACAGGGCGTAGACGAGTCTGGTATCGGTGACCGCGCAGGACGGCCTGCCAAACGGTTCAAAATTCAGATGGTTCTGCGCGATGTGCTGCGCACGCCCTCCACAGGTGTGGTCGAGGTGGACGAGGTCAAAGGTCTGATGAAATACGCCAAACCCGCAGGTGTTATCGCGTCACTTATTCCGATGACGAACCCTGCGATGACGCCGCCAGTGACGGGTGTTTCCTCTGCCAATGCGCGCAACGCGGTGATTTTCTCGCCCCACCCGCGCACGGCAGGCACCACGTTTGAAATGGTCGAGGTTATGCGCAAGGCTTGCGTTGCCGTTGGCGCTCCTGCGGATTTGTTTCAGTCCATTCGCCATCCATCTATCCCCATGACCCAGCACTTAATGGAAGAATGTGATCTGACTCTGGCGACTGGCGGCAAGCCGATGGTGAAGGCGGCCTATTCGTCAGGTCGCCCGGCCTATGGCGTTGGGGCGGGCAACTCTTCGATCGTGATCGATGAGACAGCGGATATCGACATCGCAGCGGCCAATACACGCATCTCCAAAACGTCCGATTTTGGGTCCGGTTGTTCGGCGGATGGCAATATCATCATTCAGAAAAGCATTTATGAACATATGGTTGCAGCCTTGCAGGCTGAGGGCGGATACCTGTGTAGCGCCGAGGAAAAGGCGCTGCTGAAAAAGGCGATGTGGGACGATAAGGGCAACCGCACGTTCCCAACGATTGCGTGCAAGCCGCAGCAAACGGCTGATGTGGCTGGGTTCAGCGTGCCCGAGGATGCCAAGTTTTTGATGGTCGAAAACCAAGGCCAGATCGGGCCAGAACATAAGTTCAGCAAGGAAAAGCTGACCACCGTTATGGCGCTGTATCATTTTGATACGTTCGAGGATGGGCTCGACACGGTGCGTCAGATTTATGCCACGGGCGGCATCGGCCATTCCTGCGGCATCTACAGCCACAACGATGACAACATCGACGCCTTGGCCCGTGTGGCCCCCGTCAGCCGGATGATGGTGCGCCAACCGCAATCCAAAGCAAACGCTGGGTCGTGGACCAACGGAATGCCGATGACCTCCTCACTGGGTTGCGGCATCTGGGGCGGGAACATCACCAACGAAAACGTCACAATGAAACACATGATGAATTACACATGGGTCGCCCGCCCCATCGCTGAGGATCGCCCCAGCGAAGCAGAGCTATTCGGTGAATTCTACGGACAGGAGATCGCACAATGACCACGAAGACAGTTGCAGAACATATCGTTGATTTCCTGGGCCGCCGCGAGGTCGAGCATGTGTTCGGCTTGTGCGGACACACCAACATTGCCGTGCTTGCGGCCCTTGCGGACAGCCCGATTGATTTCATAACCGTGCGCCACGAGCAGATCGCCAGCCATGCTGCCGACGCCTACGCCCGCGTAACGGGCCGCGCGTCCGTGGTGCTGTCACATCTCTCTCCCGGTTTGACAAATTGCGCCACGGGCGTAGCCAACGCAGCACTCGATTGCATCCCGATGGTGGTGATCGCGGGCGACATCCCGACCCATTATTATGGCAAGCACCCGCATCAAGAAGTCAATTTGCACGCTGACGCCGCACAGTGGGAGATCTATCGTCCGTTCGTGAAACGCGCATGGCGTGTGGACCGCGCGGACCTCATGGCGGAGATTTTGGAAAAGGCATTTCATTTGGCCGAAAGCGGTCAACCGGGGCCCGTTCTCGTCAACGTTCCAATGGATATTTTCAGCGAAGTCATCGCGTCAGACACGTTTGATCGCATCGCTGGAAACACCAAGTCTCTCGTCAAACCGTCCTTGGATGACGAGACAGCCCGCCAGATTGTGAGTGGTCTGGCCGCGGCATCGGCTCCCGTCGCCTATGTGGGCGGCGGGATCCTTTTGGCGCAGGCAAGCGGTGAGCTGGAAGAGTTCGCCACTCATATGGGCCTGCCGATTGCCCATTCCTTGATGGGCAAGGGCGCTGTGCGCGACGATCACCCGCTGGTCATGGGCATGACGGGGTTCTGGGGCACGCAACTGGTGAACCAAACCTGTCTGGACGCAGATGTCGTGTTCGCTGTCGGAACGCGCTTCAAAGAAGCCGATTGTTCCAGCTGGTATCCCGGCTACACCTTTAACATTGGCGCCAAAGACAACGACACCAAAGTCATCCACATCGATATAGAACCGCAAGAAATAGGGCGCAATTATCCGACTGAAATTGGCGTGGTTGCCGATGCGAAATCTGCACTGCGTGTCCTGATCCGCGTGGCGAAGGACATGTATCCTGACGGATTTGACCGCGCCGAAAAGAAGGCCGAGATTGCAGCGTTCCGCACATTATTCAAGGCCTCCAACACTGAAATGCAAACCTCAGTTGCGTTCCCGATGATGCCAGAACGCATCCTCGCAGACACGCGAACAGCTTTGCCTGATGATGCGATCATTACAACGGATGTGGGGTGGAACAAGAACGGGGTGGGCCAACAGTTTGATATCCTCACCCCGGGGTCAATCCTTACTCCGGGCGGCTTTGCCACCATGGGCTTTGGCCCACCAGCGGCAATCGGCGCGAAACTGGCAGCACCCGACCGCGTGGTCCTAAGCCTCGTGGGGGATGGCGGGTTCGGGCAGAACCCGTCGATGCTGGCGACGGCTGTTGAATTGAACCTCGGAATTATTTGGCTGGTGATGAACAACAACGCATTTGGCACCATCGCCGGTTTGCAAAAGGCGCATTATGGCCTGACCTACGGAACGACCTTCCCCGGCACTCCGGAAGCCCCAACCAATGGCCCCGGTTACGCCGAGATCGCACGCGCCTACGGCGCTGAAGGCATCCGCATTTCTTCAGCAGACGACCTGTTGCCCGCGCTGCAAGCCGCCATTGCCAGCGGCAAGCCGACGGTGTTGGATGTGCCCATGATCAACAATCCGACACCCACGACAGGGCACTGGAATATCCTTGATATCTATTCGCCGGATAAGGACGTCAGCCACGTTTCGACCTGAGAAAGTACACCGAATGAAAAATCCAAAGAACTTGTTCAAACACGCCTTGAAGGCTGGCCATCGCCAGTTGGGAATCTGGAACACGATCGGTGGCAATACGGTCCCCGAATTGCTGGGCGGTTCGGGGTTCGACTGGGTTCTGGTGGATTGCGAACACGCCGCGATTGAAACGGTTGAGGTTCTGCCAGCCCTTCAAGCCATCGGACAAACCCCTCAAACCTCTGCGGTGGTGCGCGTGGCGACCAATGATCCGACCCTGTTCAAACGCGTTCTGGATATGGGTGCGCAGACCGTGATGGTGCCTTATGTGCAAACCGCTGAAGAGACCGCCGCCGCCGTTCATGCAATGCGCTACGGCCCCAAAGGCATGCGCGGCATGGCGGGCATGACCCGAGCGACACGTTACGGGAAGGTCGAGGATTACTTCAACACGGCTGAGAGTGAACTGTGCCTCATTGTGCAAATCGAAACGCTTGAGGGGCTCCGGAACCTCGACGCCATTGCGCATACGGACGGTGTGGATGCGGTGTTTATCGGCCCCGCAGATCTGTCCGCGAGCATGGGGCTGGTAGGTCAAATGACCCATCCGGACGTTGACAAGGCTATTTCCGACGCCATCGCAGTCTTGGTCGACATGGGCATTCCCGCTGGCGTCATGGCACTCGACCCTGACGTCGCTGACCGCTACATGGCCAGCGGCGCGACTTTTGTGGCCGTCGCTGTGGATTTGGTGTTGCTGGCGGACGCTGTGTCCAACATCCGCAACCGGTTCAGCTGACACTAACTTGTCCTTTTACACGCAACCTCACGAATCCAAGTCCGGCAAGCCCGCCCTCGCATGGTTGGCGGCTTGGTCTGCAACATGTTCCTTGAGCGTGTCGTTTCCGCTGTAGTGCGCGTAGATGGCCGATTTTCGGGCCGCGCAGCCGTGTAGAAATTTATGCTTTTGCAGCAATTTCCACGCCGCGAGCACATGCAGCACCAAAATCGAATTGACACAATGGGCTCCGAACCGCCTTTTGCTTTCGCAGAAACACTTGATGACGCGCCAGCGGCGAAGCCGTCGTTGGTTTTTTGGTTATAATACGTCGTCAGCGCTGTGTTGATGTTTGGGCAGGAGGGTTGGATGGAGGGCAAATCATGCCAAGAGTTCAACTTCCCGCTGTTACCCCAAAACGAAGAGCCTGGAATAAGGGTCGCCCCATTGGGCAAAAACGCCCGCTTCTACCCAAACAGGTCTGGGCCATCCGAATTCGCCTCGAACTAGCGGGTAATCTCCGCGATCTCGCATTGTTCAACGTCGCAATAGATAGCAAGTTACGCGGATGCGACTTGGTGTCACTGAAGGTCATTGACCTTCTCAGCGACGACAGAATTCGTGAAAGAGTGTCCGTCGTTCAAAGTAAAACGGACAAGCCTGTACAGTTTGAACTGGCTGAAAACACGCGTGAAACTGTGACCAACTGGATCAAGTCTCCGGAAATGATCGGATGCCAGTTCTTGTTTCCGAGCCGATTTCATGATCGGCCGCACATATCAACACGCCAGTATGGACGTTTGGTTCGTGATTGGATTGTTTCCATCGGATTAGAACCCAGTGGCTATGGCACCCATTCCATGCGCCGAACAAAGGTGGCGGAAATCTACCGCAAGACAGGCAACCTGCGTGCTGTTCAGCTTCTGCTTGGCCACACAAAGGTTGATAGCACCGTCAGATATCTAGGGGTCGAACTCGAAGACGCGCTGAGTATTGCAGAAAGGATTGATATCTGAGAATTCTGACGAACGGTTGGAGCCGTTCGTCATTTCGAAGCGGTCTTGATCGTTTGACACTTCCTACGGCGGCAAGGAGCCCACTTTGTGAATTCGATGTTCTCACTGCGCGCGCTCGCAGCACACAAATTTCTGCATCTGCTCAGATTTTGATGTCGCAGTGCGGCCAAAGAACCAGCCGTTCGTGCATCGCGCAGCGGGCTAACGTGGGCCAAGGATCAAGTCGCTGACGAGGCGTGAATTCACTGCGCCCGCATCACACTTTTGCTTTCAAAGGCTTTATAGACATTCGACAGATGTGGCTGAAAGTGGCTACGCTCATCCTGTGTTTTGTGCATTCCGAATGAGCGCTGCCAGCCGATAGAAGCCGTGGACAAATTTCGAATAAGGCAGTGTAAGGAACAGTGCCAAAACCGTGGCCAGATGAAACGACAGAAGATAAGGAACCAACGCCGTTCCTGTAGCGGCATAGAGGAATAGCCCCGAGCTGCTTATCGCAAAGAGCAGAACAACAAATGCCATGTCACCACCGCGCACACGGGCATCTGAGAGGTCACTATCGGCCCGCAATTTCAGCCATATCATCCAGAGAGTGCCACCGCTGAGCATCAGACCACCGGGAACTCCAAATAGCTTGGGCAGACTGAAAAGCGCGTAAGGTGCTGGCATATCAAACACATAATGTAGCACCGTGCCCGAGGACGTCGACGCGAAACAGAGTAGGAAGCCCCACATCGTCAACTGATGTGCGGTGCGGCGAGCATTGGTGAACCTATCCTCGTCCTCAAAATTGCATCCCTGATCCTGCCCACCACCCAGATTGCGCATCTTTGCCACGTCCAGCATCGCGCGGCGCAATGTCTTAAGGCTCAGATCCTTGCCCCCCACATGCGCCCAATACCGTCGCACGGATATGACCATAGCCAGCAAGGGTAACACAAAGGCAGGGGCAAAAATTGCGACCATAATCGAATGGCTCATGTAGGCGTAAAAGCCCTCGCCGTCAGCGGCGCTTTGCACCGAGCCTGCTATGAAGATCAAAGCAATCAGGCACACAACAAAGGCAGCTGCGATCCCCACGCCATGCTTGTCATAGGCCCGTGCAAATCCGGACGGCCATGCAAAGTCTTTCCAACTATCGGTACGCACCTCGGCCAGAATCTTCGGCAGATTGATCGCGAACTCATGCGGTTCGGTATACTGGCAGGCATAGTAGCAACCACGACAGTTGTGGCACAGGTTTGCCAGTTGGGTGATGTCAGCATCTGCAAAAGCCTTTTGCCGGGTAATCGCAGGAAACACCGCGCAGTAGCCTTCGCAGTAGCGGCAGGCGTTACAGATTTCGATCTGGCGGCGGGCTTCTTGCGTTGTATCAGTTGACATGGGCGGCGGCCTCCTTTCCTGCGATACGACCGAATACAGTTCCGATGGTCATCCCGAATCCAGCCAGATAGCCCTCGCCAAGGATGGACCCCGCCATAATTTCGCCCGCCGCCCAGACATTGGACAGCTGCACACCATTGGCTTGCACCCGCGCGGTGTCGTCCACTTTGAGGCCAAGGTAGGTGAAGGTGACGCCGGGGCGCAATTCATAGGCGTAGAACGGGGGGTCCGCAATTTGGCGCGCCCAGTTGGTCTTGGGCGGTGTCAGGTTTTGTGTCGCCAGGCCGTCGAGTTTTTGCGGGCTGAACGCTCCATCTGTGCAGGCCGCGTTAAACGCCTCGATGGTGTGCAAAGCCGTTTCCGGCAAGCCAAGTTTAGCGCACAACCCTTCAAGCGTATCCGCCTCTATCGGGGGAAAGACCGAGGGCATGAACAAATCGCGAGAACGGGCGTCGATGATGGAATAGGCGACCTGATCGGGCTGTGCGGCCACCAGTCGCCCCCAGATTGCATAACGCTTGGGCCAGACATCCTCGCCCTCATCATAAAAGCGCTGGCCGTGTTTGTTGACGACCACCGAAAACGGCACGCAGTCCAAACGCGTGACGATGCCACCGTCGAATTTTGGTGCGCGCCCGTCAATGGCGACAGCGTGGCATTGGGTCGGATCACCGACACTGCCCGCACCCTGATCCAGCATATCGCGCAGCACGACGCCGCGATTATAGGGCGTGCCGCGGATCAGAAAATTGCGCGCGGCAGGTCCCCACGCCTCGGCGAGCCAGTCCAGATCGGCCTGAAACCCGCCAGAGGCGATGACCAAAGCGCGTCCTTCGATCTGTGTGCCATCGCGTAACGCGACATGGGTGAAGGTTCCCTCTGCCATACCCACATGCACCACCTCTGCCTTATACCGCACTTCTACACCAAGGTTTTGCGCCGTGCGGTAATAGGCATTCACCAAGGCCTTGCCGCCGCCCAGAAAGAACGCGTTGGTGCGCCCAAGGCTCAGCGTACCAGAGAGCGATGGCTGAAACCGCACCCCATGCGCCTCCATCCACGGCAAGCACTCTTGCGAGTCGTGGATCACCATGCGCGCAAGGGTTTCATCGGTGTTGCCTTTGGTCACGCGCATCAAGTCGTCGAAATACTCATCCTCGGCATAGCTGTCGATTAGTACCGATAAAGGGCCGTCGTGCATACAGCGGAAGTTGCGGGTGTGGCGCGAATTGCCGCCGCGATAGTCTTTTGGGGCTGCCTCAAGGATCAGCACGCGCGCACCGGTTTCCGCCGCTTCAATCGCAGCACACAGGGCGGCATTTCCGCCGCCAACAACTATGATATCAAAAGGCTTTGTCATTTTGTAGGCTTGAACAGGTCCTTGCGCAGGGTCATCAGAGCACCGGGGTCTATGCGCCCTTGAATGACGCAGGTGTCTCCGCTGGCCAATGCTTCTTCAAGTGCGGGTCCCATATCGCCCGGTCCTTCGACCCAAAAGCCACGCGCGCCGCACAACTCCGCGAATTTATCGTATCGCGGGCTGGCGATCTCTGCGCCCAGCAGGCGTCCGCCGAAAAACTCTTGTTGATAGGCTTTCTCCGCCCCCCACGCCTGATTGTCGAGAACGATAAAGATAACGGGCAGTTTGTGGCTAACCGCCGTTTGCACTTCGATCATCGTGTACCCCATGGAACCATCCCCCATGATCGCGACAACAGGCCTGTCCGGTGCTGCGGCCTTGGCTCCAATGGCTGCGGGCATGCCAAAGCCCACCAGCCCGAAGTCCAGCGGCGTGATCAGACCGGGGGATTGATAATGCGCCAAACGGTCTGCCGCCTGCAAACAGGTGTTGCCTGTGTCGAGCGTGACAATGGCATCCTCGGGCAGCGCCACACGTATCTCCGCCAAGGCGCGTCTGGGGTGCGTCGGAAGTGTTGCAATCGCAGCTTCCTCGGTGCGTTCTTCAGCCAAGGACGCCATTTCGGCCATGAATGCGTCGCGCCACGGTGTCGCATCGGGGGCGGGCGTCTCCATCAGCGCCAGTGCCGTTTCACGCGCATCTGCCTGCACGGCGATGTCCACGGGGAAATAGCGGCCAATCGCGCTGCCCTCAATATCGACGTGGGCGATACGGGCTTTCGGGTTAACATATTCCGCACTGTAGAAGGTTGAGTTGAAGCCCAACCGCGCACCCAACACCACGATCACATCTGCCTCGCGGGTCAAGCGGGACGCCACGCGGTTGCCGCGCGGCCCCCCTTGTCCTGCAAACCACGGATGGCCGTGGCGCAAAATGTCAGCGTGCCCCGTGGAGGCCACGACAGGCACTTCGAGCGCCTCGGCCAGAGCTGTCAGAGCGGCCGTGCCATCGGACCATTTGAACCCTCCGCCCGCCACGATAACGGGCCGATCAGCGCTTGCGATCAGCGCAGAAATCGCCGCCACATCAGCCGCAGCAGGTGGCCCTGCCTTGGCAATTTTCACCGCCAAAGGGTCAATCGCCGGAATGTCAGCGGCGAACAGATCACGCGGCACATGCAGTACCACTGGCCCGCGCCGTCCCGACATCGCCAACCGGATTGAATCTTCGAGCATCGGGGCAAGCCGTGCAGGGTCCGTCACCATGATCGAGCGTTTGCAAATCGGCGCAAAGAGCGCGACTTGATCGACCTCCTGAAAGGTATCTTTGCCGTGATCACTGCGGCTGATTGCACCCGCGATGACCACCAGCGGCGCATAGGCTAATTGCGCCTCGGCCACAGCTGTCACGAGATTGACGACGCCTGGCCCCGCCTGTGCGCCCAAAACAACGCCTGGGCCACCTGTCACGCGCGCATATGCATCTGCCATATGGCCCGCCGCACGTTCATCACGCGCGCCGACATAGGCGATCTCACCGCCTTCATACATCGCATCGTAAAGTTCCAGCATGGACCCGCCCAACAGCCCGAATACAGTTTTCACGCCGTTGGCCCTGAGAACGCGGTAGATCGCTTCACCGCCGTTTATCATGGATGTCATTGCTTTTGTCCTTTTGGCTTTTGAACCAGACGCAAGGTCGGGCGTTTGGGGCGATAAATGCTTGCCGCCCGATTTTCTCCCATCCGAGGAAACCAGAGACGTTGAGAAGACGTGGCGTTGGCGGTGACCAGTTTCAGGCGTTTCATGTCCGTGGTCTTTCGCTTTTTGAATCCCATGCAGGGGCATCCAGCAGATGCAGCGCAAAGGGTTGATTCAGAAGTTGCACAGACAGTCCCGTGTCGGGCGCGTCTGCGCGCAAATAGGCAAAGACAAGGCTCTTGCCGACCGTGTGACCATAGCCGCCAGAGGTGGTCAGCCCGATGATCTTGTCGCCCGCCAACACAGGCTCTCCACCGTGGCAATCATGCCCTGTCGTGTCCACTTTGCCGTAGACCAGCCGCCATTTGGCGTCCGTGGCAAGCGTGGCATCGCGGCCCAGAAAATCGCGGCCTTCGGGCTTGAAAAAGCGCATCAAATCCGCCTCGGCCAGCCCGACATCTGTCGTTAGCTCGGCGCTGGCGGGATAGGCTTTTTCCATCCGCATCGCGTTTAGCGCGTGGCCCCCAAAGTCGCGCAACCCGTGGGCTGTGCCTGCGTCAAACAACGCGTCATAAATGATGCCAATGCTATCGAGCGGTGCGTGCAACTCCCAGCCCAATTCGCCTGTAAATGACACCCTCAAGGCAAGGCAGGATTGTCCGGCTACAGTGATCTCTTGCGCGCTTAGCCACGCAAACGCGGCGTTGGACAGGTCTGCATCTGTGATCTTCTTCAGAATCTCGCGTGATGCAGGCCCAGAAAGCGCGAGCATCCCCCAAGTCTGACTGAGGTTGGTAACCGTTACATCTTCGCCTGCGCGGATATTGCGGCGTAGCCAATCCGCATCCGGATTGGACCTCGCGATGGCTGATCCGGTAAAGAACCGCTCTGGCCCCAAGCGGCAAATCGTCATCTCAGTTTCGAATTTGCCCGCATCAGCCAACAGATGGCACAGGCCGATGCGCCCGTCCTTTGCGGGTATTTTGTTCGCGCTCAGTCGGTCCAGCAGTGCTGCCGCATCAGCGCCCGTAACCTCGAACTGCGCAAAAGCGCAGAGGTCGATGACGCCTGCCGCCTCACGCACGGAGCGCACTTCGGCGGCCACGCGATCGTGCCAGACCTGATGGTGCCAGCCGTTGGCGTCTACAACGTCCGTAGCATCCGAGAACCAGCGCGGGCGTTCCCATCCGGCAACCTCGCCAAAGACAGCGCCTTTGGCGGCCAGCCGATCATAGAGTACATGGCGGCGCAAAGGCCGCAGGCTTTCGAACTGTTTGCCCGGAACGGGTGTGTCGTGGCGGCGCATGAATTCGTCTTTGGTCCGCTCCACGATAAATGTATCGTCGGCAAAATCGCCATAGCGGCGCGGATCCATCGAGCGCGTGTTCTGGCTGGTCTGGCCTGTTGTCATCCACTCGGCCAGAATTTGCCCCGCACCGCCGCCCCAAGCAAGGCCAATGGACGACCCGCAGGCCAGCCAGACATTGGGCGTACCTGACGGCCCCAGCAGCATCCCGCCATCGGGCGTATGGGTGATCGCGCCGCGCACCACACGTTTGATCCCAAGGTTTTCAAGAATCGGCATCCGGTCAAAGGCGCGTAGCAGGAAGTCCCCGATACTGTCGTAGTCGGCCTCGAAAAGCTCGTTCTCGGAGGTCCAGGGCGCGCCCTCGGGCATGGTCCAAACGGTGGGGCAGACATGCCCCTCGTAAATGCCGATCAGGCCCGATTTCTGTTCCTGCCGGATGTAGCCGCCAAAGGTGTTGTCACGCATCACAGGTAATTCGGGGCGGTCCAGAAATTCAGGCACGGTATCAGTGACCAGATAGTGATGCAGACAGGACACGGACGGAATTTTCAGCCCGAACCATGCGCCGACTTGATTGGCATAAGACCCCGCCGCAATGACCACATGTTCGGCCAGAACTTCCTCACCCTTGTCGGTCGTCAAGCGCCACAAATCGCCCTTGCGCGCCGCACCCGTGATCAGCGTATGACGTTCGATCTTTGCACCGCGTTTACGGGCAGCAATGGCAAGGGCCTGCGTCACGCTGGACGGATCAATGTGGCCATCTTCAAAGGTCTGGATCGCGGCTTTCATGCCTTCGGTATTGTAAAACGGATTGCCCTGTTTGACATCGTCGGGGCCGACTAAGTCCATCGGTAAATCCAGCAGGCGGCCAACGCCCATGATGGATTTCAGCCAATCGACTTCATCATCGTCATAGGCCACGCGATAACCGCCGACCTCATGCCAGCCGATGCTCTGCCCCGTTTCCTGCTCCACCGCCTTATAGGTCGCAATCGACGTCTTGTTGATCCAGCCCGACAACCGACTGCCCACTGCATGGGCAATCTGCCCGGCCGCGTGCCACGTCGATCCTGACGTCAGTTCTGCCTTTTCAAAAAGAACGATATCGCTCCAGCCGTGTTCTGCCAGTTGATAAAGCGCCGCAACGCCCATGATCCCGCCGCCGATTACGGCGCATTGAACGGTGCGTGTCATATCTTCCAATCCTTCAACGGGGCGAGGGCTACGCGCGCAGAAAATCGTTTACAGGCAATTTCGACTTCAAATCCATCGACGATTTCACCGGCCCGAAGCCGATCCAAACACGTGGTCATCATCGCAAGCGCCGCCGTGCGCCCATGGGCATAGTTCCATGCGGCAGAGGTGATCTGCCCCGCGACGCGGCCCTCAAACCAGATCGGTTCATCATGGATGGGGATGGCGTCGGCTGTATCAAACAGCAGGGTCGCAATCTGACGCTGCGGCGTATGGGTATTCAAGGCCGTCTTGCCGATGAAATCGGTGTCCATCGCGCAAAACTTCTCAAGCCCGGATTCATGCGGTGTGGTGCCTTGGGTCAACTCGTGTCCCCACGCGCGAAACCCTGCTTCGATCCGCAAGCTGCCACTGGCGAACAGTCCCGCATGGCTCGCCCCTGACGCGACCAATGCTTCATGCGCGGCCATGGACATTTCGGCGGGGATATATAGCTCGAAGCCCAGCTGTCCTGTGTAGCTCAGCCGCCCGACAAACCCGCGCGCCAATCCGACCTCAACTGGGGCAAAGCCAAAAGGTTTCAGTGCTGGCAAGGGCGCTGCACTCGCCTTTTGCAAAATCTCCTGCGCTTTTGCTCCTGCCAACCCAAAGATCGCCCATCCGCTGGTGACATCCGTAACCTCAACCTGCATCGCACCTTTTTCGCGGCGCATGTGCATCAGGTCGCGCACCACTTCGCCCGCACCCGTGATCATCAAATAGGTCTGATGCCCGTGCCGCTGCACCGTGACGTCCGATTCAATACCACCGCGTGCATTTAAGATCTGGGAATAGACGATCCGCCCCGCAGGGACGTCCATCTGAGCCGTGCAAATGCGGTTGAGAAAAACGCATGCATCTGGGCCCTGCACCATGATCTTACCAAAGGCAGACTGGTCAATGATCGCCGCCCCTGTTCGACAGGCAGCCACTTCTGCCCCGACTTGATCGCGCCATGCAGGCACGCCAAAACTCAGTGGCAGATGCGCAGCTTCACCACCGAAATGCACCGCACGTTCCCATCCAGCCATTCCAGCAAATCGCGCGCCTGCATCCTTGAGCGCGGCATGGATCGGCACGCGGCGTTGCCCCCGTGCCGTGTCCATCGCAAGGCCGGGATAGGATATATCATAATGCCGCCCCAGCACTTCGGGGATACGCGCCTCTAAAGCACCCAGCACGTTCATTTCAGGGCCAAAACGCCGGATATCCGCCTCGTTCAGCTCCATCGTCGGATGGCCCGCAATCATCCATTCGGCCAGCGCCTTGCCCGCGCCACCAGCAAGCGCGATGCCGCTAGAATTCATGCCACCGAGCACGAACAACCCCGGGACGTCTGGGCTTTCGCCCACGATGAATTGGCTGTCGAGCGTGAAACTTTCAGGCCCGTTCAGCAGCATTCGAACCTCCGCGGCTTCTAACGCGGGAATGCGCCGCAGCGCGTTTTCCATCATCGGCATGAAGTGATCCCAATCTTCACCCAGCAGATCAAAGCTGAAATCAGCAGGGAGGCGCGACAGAGGCAGACCCTTGGCGTTTGGCTCGAACGAGCCAACCAGCAGCCCTTCGACATCGTCGCGCGCATATAAAAAGGCGTCCTGATCGTTCAGTGTTGGCAGATGCACACCTTTGCCAAGCGCCTGAACCTCAGCCAGCGGCTTGGTCAGGATGTAGAAATGTTCACAGGCATAAAGCGGCATATGCGCGCCTGCCATTTCCGCCACTTCGCGTGACCAAAGCCCGCAGGCAATGACGACCTCATCGGCCTCGATCACATGATCACCAACCTCCACCGCACTGATCCGACCACCTGTTTTGCGCAGACCCGTCACACGGGTGTCTTCAAAAATCGACACGCCCCGCGCCTTCGCCCCTTTGGACAGCGCCAGCGCCACATCCGACGGATTTACCCGCCCATCTGCAGGTGACCAGACCGCACCAATCACATCGTCCG
>Ga0316204_10008020_pt1 | contig 14994 bp, 17 predicted proteins | sample 6monrhotite_MG_2_FD_205661 | JGI IMG/M metagenome (GOLD analysis project Ga0316204, IMG submission 205661) | Microbial mat bacterial communities from mineral coupon in-situ incubated in ocean water Damariscotta River, Maine, United States -... | ecosystem: Environmental > Aquatic > Marine >...
AGCTTAAGGGTTACACTGTAGAGCACCGAGGCGTGTCATTAGACACCCTTGAGGAGTTTATCGCAGATTTCCCTGTAGCCACCGCCTAACAAGCGAAATCACGAGACGTTAACGAACGCCCGCTTTTGAGCAACGCCATAGATTAAATCGAAAACTGGCTATGACCGCCGTGGTGGCAAACGAAATCGTCAAAACCATTTTTTGACACATTGACTTACAAACTGCGACTAAACTTTCCGGTTCTACTTTGGTCTGATATGGCTAGGCTTATCAAGGATTAAACTATGAATATGAAAACTTCATTCAATAAATTAGTTAAAGAAAACTGGGGCATTTTGCTATTTACTTTGGTGTTATTTGCTTCACGTAGCAGTTTCGCTGATTGGTATGTAGTGCCTACTGGGTCTATGTTGCCAACCATTGTTGAGGGCGACAGAATTTTTGTTGATAAAATGGCGTACCGTTTAGAAGTGCCTTTTACTGATATTGAAATTATGCAAACGGGTCAGCCTAAACGAGGTGACATAGTGGTGTTCAATTCTGAGAAAGCCGGTAATAGATTGGTTAAAAGATTGATTGGTGAGCCCGGAGATAGAATAGCCATGCTCGATAATAAACTGATTATCAATGGCCAACCCATCCTTTATGAAGACAGCAAAAATGCATTTCACAAAACTGAGTATTTAGATAACGTTGCGCATGTTGCGCAATTTATGCCTGTGGCAGAAGCGCGTGATAATTTTGCTGAAGTGATAGTGCCAGAAGGGCATTATTTGGTTTTGGGAGACAACAGAAACAATAGTGCTGACTCTCGATATTATGGGTTTGTACCTGCCATTGAAATTCAAGGAAAGGCGAATAAAGTATTGGTATCACTTGACCCTGAAAATTACTATTTACCCCGTATAGAAAGATTCAATGAGCCGTTGATTTAGCAAGCGGCAAGAAGGCAAATAGCTATTGCTAATGTTTGCCAATAGTAGATGTAAATATTGCAAGGCCGTGCATTGCCATATACTGAGTTCGATTACGGCTAATAGAGTCGATTAATCCTTCCTCAATATTAATCAAAAAAGGGATCTCCATGAGACGACTCGGAATTATCTTACTTACATTTACTTTATTCATTAGTTTTAATGGGTATAGCGCCCATCACAGTGAAGCCAAGGCGCATCAAAAAGCAGTATTGGTAACAGGCTCCAGCTCTGGTCTTGGATTAAAAATGACTCAAGAGTTAAGTAAAAATGGCTTCTTCGTTTACGCCGGTGTGTTGCATAAAGATGAAATGCAAACCATGAATGCAATGGAAAATGTTGCCGCAGTACAATTTGATGTGCGAAATCAAGACGAGATAAACGCTGCTGTGAAATTTGTTAAAGACCAAGGCCGGGGGTTGTATGGCTTGATTAACAATGCAGGCGTGGCGGTGTTTGGACCTATGTTGGAGTTACCATTGGAACAACTGCAATATCAGATGGATGTAAATGTATTTGGGCCTTTTCGGGTCACTCAGGCTTTTGCTCCGATGATCATCGAAAGTAAAGGGCGTATTGCCACTACTGGCTCGATAGCAGGTATTCTCTCAAGCTCAATGTTTGGTGCATACAGCATGAGTAAGCATGCTATTGAAGCTTATACCGATGCATTGTCTCAAGAAATGAGCCGTTTTGGGGTGAGTGTGCATGTGATTGAGCCGGGCAACTATGCATCTAACATCGGTAATGCCGCCAGCAAATTGATGAGCGATACCAAATATTGGAAGGATGACAGCCAATATAAAAAAGAGCGTGATGGATTGATATTAAGGTTAACCCAAGTAGAAAAAGGCAATGATCCTATAGACGTTGCACTTGCCGCACTGCATATTATGCAAAGTGACACGCCTAAGCCGCGTTATATGGTCACCGCAACTGTAGACCAAGCCGATGCCACGGTTCGCCGTCAAATTAGCAAGATGTTAGAACTCAACAATGGCCAAGTTCATCAGTTTGATCGTGCTAGGTTAATTGAAATGTTGGATGAAGAAATAGCTAAATCTAAAGAGACGGCGAAGTAAGTGAATTGAAGTGACTGCCATTTATGCGTTTGTTTATTAGGCGCGTTGATAGTATGTCACTCGGCTGCCCCGTTTAATTATGCTTGGAGTTGTAGCGGGATGACCGTCTATATCTAAATGACTAAATTTGATGGGTAATCCCAAAGCATAGTAAAAATTTTCGGCGTCTTGTAGGTGAAAATGCAAATGAGGTTCTGTTCCATTTCCACTAAAACCACAAAGTCCAATGACTTGTCCTTGACTGACTTTGTCACCTACTTGGGGTGCAATAGTATTGGCCAGTAAATGCGCATAGAAGCCATATTCACCCTCCGCATGTTTAATAATAATATGATTGCCAGCCATTTCGCGCGCTAAAAAGTCCACCACAAAATAACCCACACAAAAACCATCACTGAGTCCATCTACTACTTTTACCACCTCACCACTGGCAGCCGCTAAGATTTCTTTCCTGTAGCAAAAGTAGTCCTTTACGCGGTTGCCTTTTGCTTGATGCCGAGAAAAGTGTGAGTCTGCCATCACAAAATCATAGGCATATCTTTGTGTTAAAATGTCCCACGAATGAGAAGTCTCTGGCGTATGCCCTCCTTGGTAAACCAACCACTCATTATCAAAGGGTAAACGGTATTCAACCTTAGATTGAAACTGAGCTGCATAATCTTGATTTTGATTCAAGCGTATACTGGTTGCACCTTGACCAATCAGTTGTCGAATTTGTTGACAAAGCAAAAACGGATTGAGTATGGATAATAAAGTAGAGGGATAATAGGTAAAAATAGGGGCAAATTTACCTAATTTGCCAATGGGTGCAGGCAAAGGCCAGTTGTATGCTGGGTGAGCTTCATATTGTTCGGTAGGGCTTTGATGATTGGAGTTATATTTGCGCACACAAACAGTGGCGAGTATATAAACACTAAAGTAATTGACCATGTCTAGTAGCGTTGACCATTCAAAGTTAAACCAATAAATAGCGCCCTTATTGATACATGTTGCCACTATCAAGGTAAAAACGATAGGAACAAACCAACCAATCAACTTGTTTTTCGCTGCTGTATGGGTTTGTTTTGTTGTTTGTGACACCTGTCAATCTCTCTGGTCATAAAGCTAGTTGCATAATGATGGGTGAGATTAAAACGTAGATAAAGCACTGTTATTAACATTGTGAAATATGGTTCTTTGGGTATCATAAAGTGATGCTTTATGAATCAAAGAAGGGACGTTATGACTGACAAAATGAATGCACATCTAATTCGTCGATGTTTAGAAGTGGTTAAATCTGAATTTAAACAATGCAACATGACCTATGCAGAAGTGGCAAGCAATCTAGCTGTTTCAGAAAATACGGTTAAACGCATGTTAAATGCCAACGACATAAGCTTAGAGAGATTGCTCACGCTTACAGATCTGTGTGGCCTTACATTTGATTCCTTATTAAATAAGGCCAAAGTAAAACCTACGGCAAACAATTATTTTACCGCCGAGCAAGATAGTGCTTTTTTTAGAATGCCCAATTTGTGGCACTATTTTAGTGAATTGTTTTACTATTCAAAATCTGCTGCTTGTATTCAAAAGCAGCATTGTATAACTGAACTTTCTAATTATCGGTATTTACGCGCTCTTGAAAAATTAGGACTATTGGATCTGTTACCAAATAACGCAGTAAAGTTTTTAGTGTCTACTCCTATTGGATTTAATTCTGATAGTTTGGTTTTAAAAACGCATATTGCAAAATTCATTAAGAGTACCTGCGACACTGTTATTTCAGGAAAAAAGTCGCCGGAACATTTCATGTGGGTCAAACCGATACGCATGCCGTTATCTTTATTCAAAAAAATGAATGAAGAATTAGTCGCTACCATTAGTAAATACACTGCAGTAGCTGAAGTCGCCTATGTTAATGATAAAACCCTACCCGAATTTCAAACCACACTTGTAGGCCACCCTCTTGATTTAAAAGGATATAAAGACGCCGATATTATTGATATTGATGAAATCTGAACATCAACAAACATATAATTTTTGGATGCAAATACAAGGTATAGCGGACACAATGGATACGCAGTGAATACAGAAGACAACTATGAATGCATGGATGGAAATTTTCAGATTCAAAGGTCTGATCGATTTTCTGGTAGCTGATAGACTCAACCCAAGCACTTGTAAAATCCTATATACAGTAACCAGATAGAACTATTCTCCCAGCTCATAATATCACTTCTGGTAGTTTGTCAAATGCCGTTTTTGTTAGGTTGAAATCTGTAAATTATAACCAGAATATTTGCGCATATTGATAACACGATCACCATCTAACATAAGATATTGACCTTTAATGCCCAATAGGGTGCCTTCAAAGCTCAACTCTTTATCTAAGTTAATAGATTTCACTTTTTCAGGGTACTGTTCAACAGGATAGTGGATATCTATGGCTGGAGTATCGGTAATATCAATTGCCTGAAATCCGTACTCTTCAATGATTTCGTCTAGATCACCTTCAACTTGTTCCAGTAGCGATTCTTTTAAGGCGACTAAATCCACTTGCTCAGGCTGGCTTTTTAACATAGTGCGCCAATTGGTTTTATCGGCAATATGCTCTTTGAAGGCCATTTCGACTAAGCCACTGGTTAATCTGTTTTGCACCCGCATGATGGCAATGGCTTGAGTGGCACCTTGATCTATCCAGCGGCTAGATACTCCGTCGGTAACATGGCGAGTAATACCTACTTTTATGGTGCCTGTGTTGGCGAGATAAACAAAATGGTCTGACAGGCAGTTGGCTTCTCCCCAAGCGGGCTCTCGGCAAGTGCCTTGTTCGTAATGACACAGTTCTGGCTTAATGATACAGGTATCACACTGAGCCAATTTCATTAGACAGCGATAGCAGTATCCTTGATTAAAGCTCTTTTTGGTTTTTGTGGCACAATGTACACAATGTATCTCGCCAGCATAATTAACCTTTAGTGATTGGCCTATCAAAGCATTCATATTGATTTTGTTATCGCCAACCGGCAGCGCATACTGAGCAATATTGTCTGAATTGGTGCTCACTCGCATCTTGCGGGTGTTGCCTTGGTACAAGGTCATAAAATTTTATCCAAAAATCATCATAAAAATAATACTGTAAATTTATCACAGACCCTGAGGTAAACGAAAAATATCAACAAGTATGATTTTTTATATGGGTTGTTCCTTGTTTTATTGGCAACATGACCCAAGCTGTATAAGTAGGATCAAAAAAACACTGTAATCAGAGCAAAGAGGAAAATCTATGAAAATAAATGTTTCAGGTCATCATTGCGATATCTCAGAGTCAGTTAAAGAAGATATTCATCAAAAGTTCACTAAAGTAGCCAGCCATTTCCCCACCCTAATCGCCATAGATATCATCGTGACTAAAGAGCACGGTGAATATAGTGCTGAGGTAGCCACTAAATATGAAGGCACCAGTATCGCAGTAAAAGGTAAAGGTGCAGTGATGTACCCTGCTATCGCTCAAGCAAGTAAAAAATTGGATTCAGCACTTAAACATCGTAAAGGACAGCTAAAAGGTGATTTGCATGAAAAACCGAGTGTTACCACCCCAGAAATCGCCCATGAAATTATTCAGGGTATGGATTTAACCTAAGCAACCTTAGTCTTACCCAACGCGCTCAAGTTAGTTTTAATAACTTGAGCGCTCAAATATCAAATTTATTCTTTCACGACTTCTAACTTGTCACTTGCCATAATTTGCACTTTCTTTACACATTTTTTACCGGTTTTTCGCACACTATTTGTGTGAATTGTTGGGTATATAATGAATTTAGTTAATGCGGTAACAACCAATGGCTCGGTAAAGCTATTGACACTTTGTTGTTTAATTGGGATGTCTATAAGTCTGTCTGCCCATGCTCAAGAGCGTGGCGCAAAGGAAATGCCAAAACCCCCACAGTTTTCGTCATTAGACTTGGATGGTGACGGTGCTGTTACTTATGCAGAGTTTGAGCAAAGTAAGGTGCCTAACAACGATCACGCCACTATTTTTGGTCATATTGATGCAAACAGTGACGGGGTATTAACCGAACAGGAATTGACCAGTCATAAGCCACCACGCCGTGAAAGATAGACTTTGATAGTTCAGATGGCGAGTGCAACTTCTTCTAGTGAAATGAAAGTGCAGAAATCCGTTATTTTGTTGCAAGTTGACGGTATTGATTTTGGAGTCGAATGGCAGTAATACTGTCTTAGCGGTCATACGTCTTTCAAACTTGACTGGGAAGTTTGTGCCATTTTCATTTGTTCGAAGATTTGCTCTTTATCAACTAATTCAGATCCAAAGAAGACATTTCATCGGATCTTAATCCCGTTAATTTTGCCTTCGATTAAGTGTGTTCATTAGGTAATAGTCATTGCCCGTTAGGATGCAAAACCAAAAACACGCTTCGCGCCATCAGGGATGATGGTGCGGTACCTATTTGGCTCTTGGGCATAGCAGCCAGTCGTGGCCCTTTCAAAGTATGAAGTTTTATTGTCAATCGACATCTAAAACAATATGAATATACACTTTACATATCCAGCAGCTTGACTATACTGAATATACAGTTTGTATATGGGTGGATAAAGATGGTTCAAACAAGAGTATTTAAAAGCAATCAGTCACAGGCAGTTCGCTTGCCTAAAGCGGTAGAAATGCCTGAAGATATTAAAGATGTTGATGTAGTGGCTATCGGTAACACGCGTATTATTTCCCCCGCTGGCTCCGCATGGGACGAATGGTTTGAAAATGATACTGTTTCAGATGATTTTATGGCAGCCCGAACACAACCAGAAGCGCAGAAAAGAGAGGCGCTTTAGTGCTGAAATATATGTTAGATACGGATATGTGTATTTTCACAATCACACGTAAACCAGCACACATAAAGCGTATGTTTAATACCCATATTGGGCAGTTGTGCATCTCTGCTGTAACGTGGGGTGAACTAATTTGTGGTGCTGAAAAATCAGAGCAAGTGGAAAATAACTTGGCAACACTAGATGGTTTTGCCGCGCGTTTGGAAGTATTGCCTTTTGATAAACAAGCATCAAGGCAATTTGGGCAAGTTAAAGCAGAGCTTGAATTACAAGGCCAAAAAATTGGCAGTTATGACACGATGATTGCTGGTCATGCAAGGAGTCAAGGTCTGATAGTTGTGACTAATAACGTTCGTGAATTCAAACGTGTAGAAGGGGTACGCATTGTGAATTGGCTCGAACAAGCCTAATTAATGGAAAAATTGGAGCAAAAAAAATGGATGACGAATCAGTGCAAGGAAAGCCGCCCTACGTGCTCGTTAAACAGTGATGTAACTTACTAGTTAGTGACGATAAACGGATTGATCTGGCAGTCAAAACGAGAGCGCTAGAAATGCTGAATAAATGCTTTGAAGACGACCAAGCGATTATTCGCTTTCTTCAAGCTAACGAAACTAAACAGGGGTAAAATTGCTCGCTGAAAAACGCTTATATAATCCCTTGTTTGGGGCGTTAAATTTCTTTCACACTGGAGCAGTGAATGCTAGATATAGATAGATTTATCGTCGAATTGGACAGGCTAACGACAGCTGTTCATTTCTATGATGAGATCTACGGCGAACAAAGTACCATTAAAACAATGTCAGACTTATCTCGTCATGCAACGAAGATAATACAATTATCTTTACATAATGACATCGTAATGTCGTTATCCCGTTTATTGTTCGATGGCAAAGAATATAAAGTTTCTGGAGATAATTACGAATACTTAAGTCAATATAATCTCGCTACTAAGTATGAACACTATATTGACTCTAATCTAAACTTACATCGAGATGAGATTAGAAAAATTAAAAAGAACTTGAACATCAAAGATTATCGGGATTTGGTTCTGGCTCACAACGATAAAGCCACAATAACTGGACAGCAAAGGCATCCTAAGCACAAGAGAAAAGGGGTCAAGTTGCTTGCTTCACAATACTCTTGATCAATTCCTCAACCCGTGTCCTAAACTGGCTATTTTCTCTCTCGCGTTTGCGGATTTGGTGGGTAATAAAGCTCACAGATACGACATAACTCAAATGAAATCGAGCCGCTATATCTGTCAACTTCGCCGCAACTAACTCCTGGCAAAAATACATAGCCAACTTTTTTGCTTCGTTCTCTTTTTGCAGGCCCTTGACTCTTTTTGTAATATCGACATCGGTTACAGCAAAATAATTGGCTACAACTCTGATCACATGCCCCATAGTTAAATCAAGCTGAATGACTCTGCTTTATTATCATTATCTATAAAATAAGAGTAGATTCAAAAGTATTATTAGACAAGTGACTTGACCCCTATTTTGCTTTTGACCCCTATTTTGCTTGTGACCCCTATTTTGCTTGACCCCTATTTTGACCCCTATTTTCGTTTGACCCCTATTTTCGACCCCTATTTTCCCACGTTAGACAAGTGACTTGACCCCTATTTTCCCACGGTGATGCGAAGTTGGCTAATTTTTGTTTTCCTGATGATAATGGCTTTGGTAGGCTAGCAGCGGTTGATTTCCAATATGTAGGTAATGGAATAGGAGTAAAAGACCTTGCTTATTTTTTAGGTGCTTGTCTCAATCAGGGTGACTTATTCAAATATGAACAAGTTATTTTGGATGATTACTTTTCACAGCTAAACAATGCGCTTGATCATTATCAAGTAAAAGTGGATTTCATTGATTTACAGCAAGAGTGGCGCAGTTTATACCCATTGGCATGGGCCGACTTTTATCGATTTTTATTAGGCTGGAGTCCTGACCATTATAAAATCAATCCTTACATGCAACAACAAACCGATATAGCGCTAGCGAGCTTGTAACCCTAGTTTGTGCAAACTCCCAAGGAGTCAGATGAAAACGAATATATTTACCTACTTATCTATATTATTCAGCCTACTTATCTTTGATGGCATTTGGTTAGGTGTGGTTAAAAATGTCGATTCAGAGTACAACTAAATGATATCCAAACCGTCTAGTGGTGAGCGACTAGTCAGTAATATAAAAAGTGCCATAGGTGCTAATTTATTACCTGGCCTATGTTTGCAGTTATTTGCTCTAAGTATTGGCTTAAGTTTTTTTTATTGGCCAGCTTCGCAGCAGGTTTTTCAATTTTTTGCTGACTTAAAGGCAGAATATGGAGTGTTATATGCGGCTATATCCACTGCATTTTTTGGTGGACTGTTGCCTTTTTTATATCTGTTTGTGAGTGGAAAAATTCGATTTTTGCCTTTTCAACAACTGCTTTTTTATGTACTGATTTGGGCGGTGTTGGGTAGTTTAATAAATGGATTTTATACTTTTCAGGTAGTGTTATTTGGTGAAGGAACCGATTGGCTAACCATATTAAAAAAAACAGCTTTTGATCAATTTGTGTTTTCAGTCTTTGTCACTGCGCCTCTTATTGCATTAGCTTTTTTATGGAAAGATCAGCAATTTAATTGGCATAAAACAAAAATGCATTTTGATGATCTGATCAAAGTGCAAATTCCTACAACAGTAGTCACCACTTGGATTATTTGGATCCCCGCAGTCAGTCTTATTTATATGATGCCAAGCAATCTTCAAATTCCGTTGTTTAATCTGGTGTTATGCTTTTTTGTATTGATATTGGCTATTTTAAATGTGGATAAAGCGCATCATGTACAAGACTAGCGTGCATACATAACTGCCAAAATACCTTTTTATCAACCAGTTCACCTTGCTCTGTGATACTTTTTACTTTGGCTAACGTATCGTAATACGTCCCCTATGTCCCCATAATGATCCCTACAGCCAAAATTAAGAGAGATACACTTTGCAAGCCCCTAAAACCAGCGCCGTAATGAAATGGCTATTTGGCCAACTTCGTCCTTACAAATCAAAAGTGGCTATTGCCATAACAGCATTAATTGTTGGCGCGGCGTCGTGGTTGTTATTAGGCCAAGGTATCAAAGCTGTGGTGGATCAAGGTTTTATTGCTAACAACGCTGATAAGTTAGATCAAACTATGTTTATGGTCATGGGCATTGCACTTGTAGGCAGTATTGCTGCTTATTTCCGCTTTTATTGGATGATTTGGTTGGGCGAGAGGGTTAGCGCGGACATTCGGCAAAATGTGTACGGGCATTTGTTGACTCTCTCTCCTGCATTTTTTGCCAAAACTCGAACCGGAGAAGTAATTTCTCGATTTACCGCAGACACTACGTTATTGCAGTCCGTGGTGGGCATGGGCTTATCCATGGGGTTGCGCTCAAGCATCACTTTTATCGGTGCACTATTTTTAATGCTTTTTTCGAGCCCAATGTTGACCTTGTATGTACTGATTGCGGTACCAATAGTGTTACTACCGATCCGAGTATTTGGTGCCAAAGTCAGATTTCACTCCAAAAATAGTCAAGATAAAGTCGCAGATGTGGGCGCTTATGTAGATGAAACCTTGCATGAAATCCATACTGTGCAAGCTTATTCTCATGAAGAGATAGACAAAACATTGTTTCAATCTCGCATCGAGAGTGTGATGGGGGCAGCGCAACTGCGGATCAAATACCGTGCCTTGCTGGTGGCTTTTATTATGGCCATTAGCATTATCGCCATCACGCTAGTGGCATGGGTAGGTGCGCAGCAGGTATTATCCGGTGAATTGAGCGCGGGTGAACTCACCGCATTTATGTTTTACGCTGTGATGGCGGGTGGCGCCGTGGCCACCATCAGTGAAGTGATTGGCGAAGTTCAAAAAGCGGCGGGTGCCAGTGAACGTTTAATGGAACTACTCAATACGCAAACCAGTATTGAGTCGCCGCTGTCTCCGATTGCTTTACCCAATAAAGTCAGAGGTGACATTGAGCTCCAAAATGTGAATTTTTATTATCCTCAAGCCGACACAGTTGCTGTGATAAAAGACCTGAATTTGAAAATAAAAAGCGGTGAGCGCATCGCTTTGGTAGGGCCAAGTGGAGCAGGAAAGTCTACATTATTTCAATTATTGCTGCGTTTTTATGATGTCGGCAGTGGTCAGATAGCATTAGAAAACCAAGACATTAAATTACTGGATGTGACTGGATTACGTAATCAATTTGCCTTGGTGCCTCAAGAATCAGTGATATTTGCTAGCAGTGTGCAAGACAACATTGGTTATGGTCGCACTAATGCTAGCCAGTTAGACATTGAAAACGCTGCTAAAGCGGCTCGCGCCCATGATTTTATTAGCGAGTTACCAGAAGGTTACCAAACCAATTTAGGTGAGCGAGGTGTGCGTCTGTCAGGCGGTCAAAAACAGCGAATTGCCATTGCTAGAGCTATCTTGGCCGACAGACCCATCTTACTGTTAGATGAAGCCACCAGTTCTTTAGATGCGTCTAACGAACAGCATGTTAAGTTAGCGCTAGAAGAATTAATGAAAGACAAAACCACTTTGATTATCGCCCATAGACTGGCAACGGTAATCAACGCAGACAGAATAGTGGTGATGGACAAAGGTGAGATAGTCGCCATAGGCACCCATCAAGAATTGGTGGCAAGTAATGCCTTGTATCGTGAATTCGCGCAATTGCAGTTAGTGAGTTAAGGGCAGTTGCGAGCTTTGAGCGGACACGTAAAAAACTAAAAGATTTTGAACCACCGAGAGCACCGAGGGCACAGAGAAAAGCAAGGACGAGTTGCGGCTTCGCCGAAAAGATTTTTTTATTGTTTTTCTTGGCATTCTATTCCTCTGTGAAGCGAAGCGCTCTATGTCCTCGGTGGTTTAAGACTTTTTTTGGTAAATGATAAAGAAGGACGGTTTATGAAAATTGCGCAGGTAGGTGAGGAGATACTTAGGACCCCAGCTAGGCAGGTTGAGCAGCTTGAGTTTGGCCAAGCGTCGCTGCTCACCTTTATTGATGAATTGTTGGGGACTATGCTTGAGGCCAATGGCATTGGTATTGCTGCACCACAAGTGTTTGATCCTCGGGCTATTATGATTATTGCCTCGCGGCCCAATCCACGTTATCCCGATGCCCCAGATATGCAGCCTTTAGTGATGCTTAATCCTGTGATTACCCAAACCAGTGACATCAAAGTCTGGGAGTGGGAGGGATGTTTGTCTGTGCCGGGATTGCGTGGGCGCATTGAAAGGTCATACTCGGTTGACGTGGCATATGTGGACAGATCAGGTAAGACTCAACTTATCCAATTAGAAGGTTTTATCGCACGTATATTTTTACACGAGTATGATCATTTAATTGGCAAAACCTGGCTTGATCATATTACTAGTACAGAAAATATTATGGCAAATGACGTCTGGGTTGCTAAATTTACCTGAAAATTTTTGTTATCAATTTTTAGCAACTCAGTTAGCATGGGTATAAAGCCCTTAGAACAACAAATTTTAAACGTTTTTGGATAGTGACTTTGATTTCTTTTTCTTCATTTAGAACAATGTTTATCGCCGCGGGCTTAACGTCAGTGGCTTTGGTTTCTCACGGTCAGGAAGGTCAAACTCCTGAACCTGATACCTTTGGACAGTGTATCGAGCGCTTGCAACAACAAGCGCGTGACGCCGGGGTGTCTGAAAACACCACTGTCGACATTTTAGGGCAAGTTAAACCTTTACCAAAAATTTTGGGTTACGATCGCAATCAACCAGAATTTGTTCAGACTTTTACTGGTTACTTTTCAAAACGCGTGACAGATTGGCGGGTCAATAAAGGTCGTGAAAAACTGGCGGAACATCGTGAGTTCTTGTCTAAACTTACCCAGCAATATGGTGTGCCAGCCCATTATCTGATTGCGTTTTGGGGCTTAGAAACAAATTTTGGGGGCTACAAAGGTAAAATTCCTACTATCGCTGCTTTAACCACCTTGGCTTGTGATCAGCGCAGAAGTGTTTATTTTTCTGAAGAGCTCATGCAGGCTTTGTTGTTGCTTGAGCGTGAAAACCTTGATCATAAAGCTATGATTGGCTCTTGGGCTGGCGCTATGGGGCACACTCAATTTATGCCAACAGCTTACATGAAATATGCCAAAGATGGTGATGCAGATGGCAAAGTTGATCTGTGGAACAATGAATTAGATGCACTGGCATCTGCCGCGCACTTTTTGCAGAAATTAGGCTGGGAAACAGGCTTTAAATGGGGCCGAGAGGTTTTGTTGCCCGAAGATTTTAACTATCAATTAGCAGGTAAATCACAGCCTCAAGCTTTGTCTTTCTGGACACAGCAAAAAGTGACGCAAGTTGGCGGTAAAACGTTAGGTGACAGTGACTTAAAAGGCGCGTTGCTTATCCCTGCTGGACATACAGGGTCTGCGTTTATGGTTTACCCCAATTTTGACGTGATCCTAGGTTGGAATAATTCCGAATATTATGGCATCGCGGTAGGTCACTTGGCAGACCGAATAAAAGGACAAGGTTCTTTATCAAAACCACTACCTGAATTACCCAATTACACCTTAATTGAAATGCAGCAATTTCAAGAAAAACTCAATCAATTAGGTTTTGATGTAGGTGAAGCCGACGGAATTTTAGGCCCAGCCACACGTAAAGGCGTACGTGGATTTCAAATGACTGTTGGTTTGATTGCAGATGGTTACCCATCTAAAGAAACAGTTGAAGCGGTGATGAATGCGCCCTTGAATATCGAAGCAGAAATTAATAGTTGAGGGTTTGTAAAGTATATATCGCGCATTGGATCATCACCTAAATAGCAAAACAGGTAGGGGTTATTAAACCTCTATCTGTTTTGTATTAGGGTACAGTTCATTTTTAAAAATCACCTAAATAGACTTTAATCTCGTCTTTGTTGTTTTTTTGTTTTGCCAAGGCAACCTTATCCAGCATGTTCAATGCTCTATTATTAGACTTGTCCGTTCCCCGTAAAATATCATTCTGAACATAGGCTAAAAATATAGCCATCTTGTTAGGCGTACCACTATTGTGCAAGGCTATGACTATTGGCTGCAGCATTTGGAGGTCAACATCTTCATTGTTATTCTTCCATTCACTTCGCTTCCTGAACACCCAACGTATCAGCGCTATAACAACTGCTTTTTTAGGAAGCCTGGTCAGCTTCGAACTCTGATTATGGTTTATCCAGGCATCAAGATTAGCTAGTGTCAAAAAGCTTACAAGTACCCAGCCTATCCCGGCCTACCATCAGGTCTTGGAGTGGTAAGTATTGGTGCATAAACAACAACAAAGATGCCAAAGGCCAATGCCCATAAAACCGCAGAAAGCACGTGCAAGTTGAAGTGGAAATATAGCTGAATATAAGGAGAGAGAAGCCGAATGCCGCCGGCCAAAATTATCAGGCTAAATGCATATTTCATTAGCCAATGGGGTGTCAGTGGCCTACCTGAATGACCCAGCGAAATACGGGCTATCATCGCCAATATCAACGAGCTCATTGCCCCAGCGGTTAATCCGTGTAACGCATTGGATGTGGATATGTTTACACCGGCATAGTGTAAAGCGAACAACAAAAAACTGCTTGGGATAAACCAGTATGCTAAATGCAAAGACCATACTAAAGGCGTTTTAAAGGTTACCTGAGGTCGCCAGCGGATTGCCCGAATACTGTGCGCCAGCGAGCAGGATGCAAATAGCAAAACCATTAGTTTGCTAGATAGAATATGCTGTATTCCGCCAAAATGTATCAGCAGCAATAGGGCGGTTAAGCCTATCACTGATTTTTCCAACCAAGCTAGATTGTCGACTTTTTTTGTTTGGGTGCCATTAGCCGTGAACATGGGGAACACTCGCCCTGCGATAACCGTCATTATAAGCGTGATGATCAAAACTGTGCTGTATATACCTTGCGTATAAAAATGCATGTCGCCAGTTAAAACTGATAAATGTGTGAACAAGTTGGCTGTTGCCAGTAAAAGTAATATTGGCACAAAAATCAGGTTGCGGTATTGTTTAACTTTTAACACTAGTCTTGCAAAAAAAAACGCCGCTACAAT
>Ga0316204_10008022_pt1 | contig 14992 bp, 12 predicted proteins | sample 6monrhotite_MG_2_FD_205661 | JGI IMG/M metagenome (GOLD analysis project Ga0316204, IMG submission 205661) | Microbial mat bacterial communities from mineral coupon in-situ incubated in ocean water Damariscotta River, Maine, United States -... | ecosystem: Environmental > Aquatic > Marine >...
CTTCGAAGACAGGGCCTGGCGTTTGTCGATGTTCGGAGACGAGATTGAAGCGATCTGGGAAATCGATCCGCTGACCGGTGAAAAAATTGGCACGTTGGATGAAGTGATCATTTATCCCAACTCACATTACGTAACACCACGTCCGACCCTCATGCAGGCAATTCCTCAGATCAAAGTCGAACTGAAACAGCGGCTGCGGGAGTTGGATGAAGAGGGTAAGTTGCTGGAATCGCAACGTTTGCGCGAACGCACGACGTTTGATCTGGAAATGCTTGAGACGACGGGGCACTGCGGCGGGATTGAAAATTATTCACGTTATCTGTCTGGCCGCAATCCTGGTGATCCACCACCAACCTTGTTCGAGTACCTACCGGATAACGCCGTTCTTATGGTTGATGAAAGCCACGTGACCGTGCCGCAGGTGGGTGGCATGTACAAAGGTGATTTTAATCGAAAATCAACCCTGGCTGACTTCGGGTTTCGGTTGCCGAGCTGTATTGATAACCGGCCTCTTAAATTTGAAGAATGGGATCAGATGCGGCCGCAGTCGGTTTATGTCTCGGCGACGCCTGGGCCTTGGGAACTGGAGCGTACGGGAGGTGTGTTCACTGAACAACTGGTGCGCCCGACCGGCTTGATCGATCCTGTTGTTGAAATTCGCCCGGTCGAGTCACAAGTGGATAATTTGTTGGGCGAAGTCAAAGCCGTCGCCCTCAAGGGAATGCGTTCACTGGTCACGACATTGACCAAACGCATGGCCGAAGATTTGACGGAATATTTGCACGAGCATGGTGTGCGTGTGCGTTACATGCATTCAGATATTGAGACCCTCGAGCGGATCGAGATTATTCGTGATTTACGCCTTGGAGCCTTTGATGTGTTAATCGGGATTAACCTGCTGCGCGAAGGCTTGGATATCCCGGAATGCGGTCTGGTTGCTATCCTGGACGCCGATAAAGAAGGGTTTTTGCGTTCCAAAACGTCGCTGGTGCAGACCATCGGTCGCGCGGCTCGAAACATTGACGGGTTTGTTATCCTGTACGCCGATAAAATGACTGGTTCCATGGATTACGCCATTAGTGAGACCAACCGCAGGCGCGCCAAACAGGAAATTTACAACGAATTGCATGGGATCACGCCGGAAAGCATTAAAAAGGGAATCTCCGATGTCATCGACAGTGTTCATGAACATGATTATGTGACCGTGGACACAGGCGTTGGCGGTCGCAAGGAACTGGTGGGTCATAACATTCAGTCGGTGATTGCTGATTTGACCGAGCGTATGAAAGCCGCGGCGGCTGATTTGGATTTCGAGGAAGCCGCGCGCCTTCGTGATGAGGTGCGGCGCCTGGAAGCGACCGAGCTTGGCCTTAACAAGCCGGGCACATCCCCAAAAGTCGCCTGGACACACAACAAAAAAAGTAAAAAAAGCCAAAGACGATAGAATGTTTTCCCTATGACCAAACCAGATGTTTCAACAAAATTCAAACAACCCGTTACACAGGCCACCGTCGCATCAGACTGGCGGGAGCGCGGGTATTCGTGCCAGTTATTTACCGATCCGTCAGGCCAGCGTTGGGAAGACTTCGTCCACAATTGCAATGAGTTGGTGACAGTGCAGCAGGGCAGGCTTGAGTTGGAGATCGAAGGTCAGATTGTTGAGATGGGGCCGGGCGATGAGGCCTTTATCCCGAAAGGGGCGCTGCATTCAGTACGAAACATTCATTCCGGGGTTAGCAAATGGTTGTTTGGTTACGATTGATGCTGCGTCGTTAACCACCGAACAGGGAAGGCCGCACAACCCATTGGATGGTCCAGTTGTGCATCTCTTCGCCCCGCTCAAGCGCGATCACACAACCCGGCTCGAATTGAACGCAGCCAGATGTCTCGTCGCCCGTGATCAACTGCGATACCAGCTTACCCATATAGGGCAAATGACCGACGATCATGACGCGATCGTCACTTCCAAATTCCGATTTCAGGGCGCCGGTGAGCGGCGAAATCGCATCGTTCGGGCCGATCGGATAGGCGCAATCCTGCACAAGGCGTCCGGGCCCCAGGACATCCGCATAAATCAAGGCGGTTTGTTGGGCGCGTAATTTCCCCGAGTGTAACACCCGGTCAACACGGAAGCGGCTGCGCGCCAAAAAAGACGCCAGCTGCCCAACGCCCTTACGCCCCTTGTCAGACAGTGGGCGTAAGGGGTCCATATCCTTAGCTACGGCATCGCCGTGCTGAACCAGATAGAGGTGCATCTTTACTCCTTCCCTTGGACATCAGGATTTGTTTTGAAGGATGCCCGAGTTTTCCTGTTCAGCAAACCCACTTTGCGCGATATGGTATCTTCTGAAACCCGGGATCTGGCAAAAATCGTTTTCGACGACCGCCATTCCAGCCGATTCCAATACGCGGCAAGACCGCTTATTAGATTCCAGCGCAACCGCTGAGACAGCCTGTAAGTCAGCTTCGTTCAACCCAAAACGGAGAGCCGCTTTGACGGATTCTGGGGCCAGGCCTTGGCTCCACCATCCCTGACAAAGCGTGTAACGAAGCGACAACTCTTCCATGTCAGGCCGTTCGACAAACCCGCACTCGCCAACGAAGGCACCGCTGGTTCTGTGGGTCAGGGTCCACATCCCGATGCCGCGGGTTGTCCATTGCTGGCGATAGAGTTCAAGCTGCTCGCTCGCGGCTTGCGCATCTATGGCCCCGACTGTGGTTAGAGCCATATTGGCCTCTGAGCCCTTTAAATGGATCAGATAGTTTATATCGGCGGCTGTGAAAGGCCGCATGATCAATCTCTCAGTGGTGATTTGGGTCATTGTTTGATCTCCTTTGCTTCGACAACGGTGCACACTGGCCACAGCCAGTGATCCGGGCAGGCGGTGCAGCCCGGTTTTCGTCGTCGATCAAAAGAGGTCAAATTCGTGATACGCATAACATCCTCAAAACAAAAAAACGCGGCACTGGAAGGTGCCGCGTTTTTAAAGGAAACTTATCTTTGTTTACTTCTATCCAGCGGCGGCAACCAATGCTTCTGCGACATGTCGCTCTGTTTCGGCTTTCGCTTTCGTGACTTCGTCAGCATTTTGCCAGGCAACATTCGCGTCTTCGAGACGTTTAGCGGCTGCTGATTTGTCGATATCTCCTACAGGCATTGCTTCTTCGGCAAGCACCGTGCAGCGATCCGGCGAAATTTCGCAGAAACCGCCGGCCACAAAAATGCGTTCTTTAACGCTGCCGCCCTCGTGGATATCAATAACGCCAGGGCGCACGGTCGCAATCAATGGCGAGTGACCGGGGAGCACACCGAGGTCACCCTCTGCTCCCGGAACAACAACCATCTCTACCGACTCTGACTTTAAGAGCTTTTCTGGTGAGACCAGCTCGAACTCGACCGTATCGGCCATTCTTACATACTCCCTAACAGGACTTAAGCAGCTTCAGCTGCCATCTTCTTGGCTTTATCCAGAACGTCTTCAATGGTTCCAACCAGGTAGAAGGCGGCTTCCGGGATGTGATCATACTCGCCATCCAGAATACCTTTAAAGCCTTTGATGGTATCTTCCAGTGTAACCAAAACCCCGGGAGACCCGGTGAAGACTTCAGCAACGTGGAACGGCTGAGACAGGAAGCGTTGAATTTTCCGGGCACGGGCCACGGTCAATTTATCTTCTTCCGACAATTCATCCATACCCAAAATTGCGATAATGTCCTGCAACGACTTATAAGTCTGCAGAACCTGCTGAACACCGGTTGCAACACCGTAATGTTCATCACCTATGATCCGCGGATCGAGAATACGAGACGTTGAATCGAGCGGATCCACAGCCGGGTAAATACCCAATTCAGCAATTTGACGACTTAGAACCGTCGTTGCATCCAGGTGCGCAAAAGATGTTGCCGGTGCCGGATCGGTCAAATCATCAGCAGGCACGTAGATGGCCTGAACCGAAGTAATCGATCCTTTGTTGGTGGATGTAATTCGTTCCTGAAGCGTACCCATATCGGTTGCAAGGGTTGGCTGGTAGCCCACAGCGGAAGGAATACGGCCCAACAGGGCGGAAACTTCAGAACCGGCTTGTGTGAAGCGGAAAATGTTATCCACGAAGAACAACACGTCCTGGCCTTCTTCATCACGGAAGTACTCGGCCAACGTCAATCCGGTCAAAGCAACACGCGCACGGGCTCCTGGAGGCTCGTTCATCTGGCCATAAACCAGGGCGGCTTTTGATTCGCCTTCAAGATTGATAACGCCGGATTCCATCATTTCGTGATAGAGGTCATTACCTTCACGGGTCCGCTCGCCAACACCGGCGAAAACAGAATATCCGCCGTGACCTTTAGCGACGTTGTTGATCAATTCCATGATCAAAACCGTCTTGCCAACACCGGCACCACCGAACAAACCAATTTTACCACCCTTGGAGTATGGCGCGATCAGGTCAACGACTTTAATCCCTGTGGTTAGGATTTCGGTTTCGGTAGATTGTTCGCTGAATTCCGGTGCATCGCGGTGGATGGCCATTTTCATTTTGGTTGTCACAGGACCGCGTTCGTCAATGGGATCGCCAATGACGTTCATGATACGACCCAAAGTTTCCGGTCCAACCGGCACCATAATCGGGTTGCCAGTGTCTTTGACTTCCGCAGAACGTTGCAAACCTTCAGTCGAATCCATAGCAATGGTACGCACTGAGTTTTCACCCAGATGCTGTGCGACTTCAAGCACCAGCTCTTTGCCATTGTTGTCCACTGTCAGCGCGTTCATGATCGACGGCAATTCGCCGTCGAACTGAACGTCGATCACAGCACCCATAACCTGAGTGATTTTACCTTTAGAATTAATTGTCATCGCTGATGCTCCTGTTGCCTTTCAGCGTTCGTGTTGCTTACAAACGGATTAAAGTGCTTCCGCACCGGAGATGATTTCAATCAGCTCCTTGGTAATAACGGCCTGACGTGTCCGGTTATAGGTCATCGTCAAACCATCAATCATATCGCCAGCGTTCCGGGTCGCGTTGTCCATGGCCGTCATCCGGGCCCCATGTTCAGACGCGGAGCTTTCCAGCAACGCCTGGAAAATTTGTACGGCCAGGTTTCGTGGCAGCAAATCAGCCAGTATATCTTCTTCTTCCGGCTCAAAAATATAAACCGATCTGGGTCCGTCAACTGCTGCGCTTTCAACTTCGTCGTCATCGTGTTCAGGCGGGCTGAAAGGGATCAGTTGCATCGGGGTGACAATTTGCGTCATTGCCGATTGGAAGCGGTTAAAGACGACGGTACAGACATCAAACTCGCCTGCTTCAAACATCGTCGTGATTTTATCCGCAACTTGTGATGCTTCACTGAAGTGGATGTTCTTTTTTCCAAGCCCGGTAATCATATCCACGGTCTCGTTCGCATACTCGCGTTTGAGAACATCGTGCGCTTTACGGCCGACAAACAAGATTTTGACGGATTTCCCGCCCGCCTTCAGCTCGTTTGACATCTTCCGGACTTGGCGGACAATGGAGCCGTTAAAACCACCACACAATCCACGATCCGCTGTAAATGCGACCAGTAACTGCACCTGATCGCTGCCGGTGCCAGCCAGCATCTTCGGTGCGCCATCGACGCCGCCGAGAGACTCTGCCAGAGAACCCAGCATACGTTCCATACGCACTGCGTACGGACGCGCCGCTTCTGCTGCTTCCTGCGCACGACGAAGCTTGGCCGCCGCCACCATTTTCATGGCTGATGTGATCTTCCGCGTCGACTGGACACTGGTGATCCGAACTTTTAGGTCTTTAAGATTGGCCATTGATGGCTATCCATTCCTATTCGTTGTTATGTCCAGATTAAGCGAATGTCTTGACGAATTCTTCAAGAATGCCCTTGAGCTTCTTGTCGGTGTCGTCAGAAATCGCTTGCTCTGTGCGGATCGTTGTCAAAACGTCGTCATGTTTTGCGCGGACTTCGCTTATGTATTGTTTCTCAAATGTGGTGATCTGATCGACCGGGATTTTATCGGTGAAACCGTTCACACCGGCAAAGATAACAACAACCTGCTCTTCAACCGTATACGGTGTGTACTGAGGTTGCTTGAGCAATTCGGTCAAACGCGCACCACGGGCCAGCAATTGCTGGGTTGACGCATCCAAATCAGAAGCAAACTGAGCAAACGCAGCCATCTCACGATACTGAGCCAGTTCCAGCTTAATGGTACCGGCAACTTGTTTCATGGCCTTGATCTGGGCTGCTGAACCCACACGAGACACCGACAAACCAACGTTCACAGCCGGACGAATGCCTTTATAGAACAATTCTGTTTCCAGAAAGATCTGGCCGTCCGTAATCGAGATCACGTTGGTCGGAATATATGCAGACACGTCGCCGGCCTGTGTTTCAATAACCGGCAAAGCTGTCAGCGATCCGTTGCCAGCCGCATCGCCTAATTTACAGGCGCGCTCCAACAAACGAGAGTGAAGATAGAAAACATCACCCGGATAAGCTTCACGTCCTGGAGGACGACGAAGCAGCAGGGACATTTGACGATAAGCAACAGCTTGTTTTGTTAAATCATCGTAGAAGATGACCGCGTGCTGGCCGTTATCACGGAAGTATTCTCCAATGGTGGCACCTGTATAAGGTGCCATAAACTGAAGCGGGGCAGGCTCAGATGCCGTTGCCGCGACAACCACGGAATACTTCATGGCGTCATAGTCTTCGAGGGTCTTGACCAACTGAGCAACCGTTGAGCGCTTCTGACCAACAGCAACGTAAATGCAGAAAAGCTTTTCTGAATCATCTTTTGCCGCATCGTTTGTTTTTTTCTGGTTCAAGATCGTGTCAATAATGACAGCCGTTTTTCCGGTCTGACGGTCACCAATGATCAACTCGCGCTGACCACGGCCAACCGGGATCAGGGAATCAATGGCTTTAAGGCCCGTTTGCATAGGCTCATGCACGGATTTCCGTGGAATGATGCCAGGTGCTTTTACTTCAACCAGTTGACGCGTGACGTCTTCAAGAGGGCCTTTGCCGTCGATCGGATTGCCCAGGGCGTCGACAACGCGTCCAAGCATGCCCTTGCCTGCAGGCACGTCAACAATGTCACCGGTCCGCTTTACGGTATCACCTTCGCGAATGGTCCGGTCATTACCAAAAATAACGATACCGACGTTATCGGTTTCCAGGTTCAGGGCCATGCCCTTAATGCCACCCGGAAACTCGACCATTTCACCAGCCTGAACCAGATCCAGTCCGTGAACACGCGCAATTCCGTCACCAACTGACAGAACCTGTCCGACTTCTGCGACCTCAGCCTCAGAGCCGAAATCAGCGATTTGTTTCTTTAGTATTGCAGAAATTTCCGCGGCACGGATTTCCATTAACCGACCCCTTTCATGGCGAAACGAAGCTGATTGAGCTTCGTTTTCAAAGAACTATCAACCATACGGGAGCCGACCTTAACAATCAGGCCGCCCAACAGACTTTCGTCAACACTCGCGTCGACGGTAACTGTGGTCCCCATGGCACTTTTTAGAGAATCTCCGATGGCTGTTAACTGAGCTTTTGTCAGTGGTTTAGCCGAGACAACTTCCGCTGTGGACTCGCCGCGCAAAGCACTGAGCAGGGCATTGTATCCCTTGATCATGGCCGGAAGCGCAAAAAGTCGGCGGTTTTGGGCAACAAGCCCAATGAATTTACGTGTCAGTTCGCTTATTTCAGCTGCTTCCAAAACAGCGTTCATGGCGGAACTCTGTTCGTCGCGCGAAATAACGGGCGATCTGATTAGCCGATTGAGGTCGTCCGATTCGTCAAGCATCTGCGAAATGGCGGAAAGATCTCCGGCCACCTGGTCCAGTTGCTTATCTGCGTCGGCAAGCTCAAAAAGCGCCGTAGCGTAGCGGCCTGCTAGGCCGGTGGCGCCGATTACATCCGATGACACCTGGTGAACCTCATCTTTAGAGTTTGATATTAGGAATTCGCCTTAAACAACCCGTCACCAGATTACACAAGGCAAAATCCGCGTCTCCGAGAATGACCCGTTGAAGCGGCCACTTCGTACCATACTCAATCGGGGTATGCAACGGACTCTGGGCACCTTTTTGCAAGGCAATAAACCTGAGATTTTCAAGTCGATTTCACAGACTTTTAAGTTCGCCAAAAAAATATTTTCTGAGTGATCTTTATCACAGCCAATTCGTCGCGTCGAACTATGAACTGCCGTAAAACCAAGAACCTGAACGCACCAGGGTTTGAACAGACTACTGGAGTTAAAAAGTGAGTGCTACCAACCGTGACCGGGAACGGTGTTCACCCGAACGGTTCGCCGAAATGCTTGTCTTATGATTATTGCGGTTTATCTGCGAAGATAAACCGCTGCAAGGAGTACCATCTCCCTGCAGCGGCGGGAGATGGATCGGGATTGGCTATAAGTTTCCGCGTTTTGAATACTCAGTCGTGCAGGATGCGTGTCGATATCAGTTAGAAAAAACTCATGGGGTCAACATCGACCTGAATGCGGACCTTTTTAAACCGCTGGGTTCGCGACAGCCACTGACGGACCAACGGTTGTACGGCGGTCTCCTTGCTGGTTTTCAGCAATAGCCGCCGCCGATGCCGACCGCGCAATAAGGCGAACGGTGCCGGGGCAGGTCCCAGGACCTGGATGTCCTTGCCAGTGGGTGCGGCCCTCGCCAGCGCCAGGGCGGCTTGATCTACCGCCGTTTCACTGAGCCCGGAGACGATCAGGCTGACCAGCCGACCAAAGGGTGGCATCATTGATTGGCTGCGTGATTTTGACTCGGTATCCAAAAATTCATCCCGGTTTCCCGATAACAAGGCCTGCATCACGGGGTGCTTTTCCAAGTAGGTCTGCAAGAGTACCCGTCCCGGTTTGCTGCCGCGCCCTGCCCGTCCGGCGACCTGATACAAGAGCTGGAACGTGCGTTCTGCCGCCCGTGGGTCACCCCCCTGCAACCCCAGATCAGCATCTATGACCCCCACCAGTGTCAGGAGCGGAAAGTGATAGCCTTTGGCCACGATCTGGGTCCCGATAATCAGGTCGACCTCATGATCTTCGATCCGTCGAACAAGTTCACTGGCGGCACGGGGTGACTGAATATTGTCACTGGCAGCGATGGTCATGCGTATATCGGGAATTAAGGTTTCGATTTCCTCTGCCAACCGTTCGACACCCGGACCGCAAGCGACAAGGCTGTTTTCCGTCTTACATTCCGGGCAATGTTCCGGTGGCGAGATATGAAAACCGCAATGATGGCACTGAAGACGACCAGCAAGCCGGTGCTCAACCAGCCAAGCGGTGCATCTGGGGCACTGAAATCGGTGCCCACAAGTCCGGCACAACGTCAGGGGGGCGTAGCCACGGCGGTTCAGAAACAACAGCACCTGTTCGCCAGCACCGACGGTTTCCAGTATGGCGTCGGCGAGGGCAGGAGACAACCAACGGCCACGCGGAGGCGGGTGCTTGAGCATATCAACGGCTTTAATATCCGGTAGCGCTGCTCCGGCGTGTCGTCTGGGCAACTCATACTGGTTATAGCGTCCGTTCGTTGCATTGATAACGGTTTCCAGCGATGGCGTGGCTGACGCCAGGACAATGGGAATTTCTCCCAACCGCGCCCGAACAACCGCCATATCACGCGCGTTATAGATAACACCATCTTCCTGCTTGAATGCACCGTCGTGTTCTTCATCAATGACAATCAGGCTTAACGCTGGGAAGGGTAAGAAAAGGGATGATCGCGCCCCGACAACAACTTTTGCCCTTCCTTGTGCCACCGCGCGCCAGGTGTTGCGGCGTTGAGCCATGGTCAAATCGGAGTGCCACACGGACGGGTCAACGCCGAACCGGGCACGAAAACGTCCCAGCCACTGTGCGCTGAGGGCAATTTCCGGTAACATAACCAAAATTTGCCCGTCTTGCCGGAGTGCCTCTGCCACCGCCTCGAAATAAACTTCGGTTTTGCCCGATCCGGGGACACCATCGAGTAAGGAGACGGAGAACTGTTTGTCGCTTACGGCTGCGATCAGGTGTGCAGATGCCTGGAACTGTTCCGGCGATAAGTCGGGCCCGGCGCGGTCCGGGTCTGGCGCGGCGATGCTGAGATCGGACGTCAGAGACACCTTGGTCAGGGCATTGGCATCGTACAGCCCCTTAATAACACCGGTGCTGGTCGCCGCTTCACGCGCAATCTCCGTTGCTGTTCTCGGGGGGGCATCGGACATAAGTTCCAAAATGCGAATTCGAGCGGGTGTTAAGCGAATATTGGGCTGTTGGGAAGATTTTATATAGGCGGTGATCGGTTTAGGCGGTTCCAGCGCGTCACGCACACTCATGGCCATTTTTAGTACAGACCCCTTTGCCTGCAGCGTATAGTTGGCGGTCCAGTCGATTAACCGTCGCGAAACGTCAGGTAGCGGCGGGCAATCCAAACGGCTAACAATGTCTTTTAGTTTGCTTTCCGCCACATCTCCTTCGGCAGGCCCCCAAACCACCCCTTCGGCAATTCTGGGGCCCAACGGCACCCGGACAAAATCGCCATCTGAGACGGCATCCATCTCGTTAACCCTGTAATCGTACGCACCGCCGATTGGTAGTGGCAACTGGACAGCGACCCGCGCCCCCGGTTCGTAACGGTTAGGGCGGTCTTGGGCGGGGTTTTTTTGAGACATTCGGTGTGAGGCGTTTCTTATTTGTTAAGGATACTTCGTTAACCATACAAAGGTGTATAATAAAGCGATTCGCAGCCATGGGCGACGAATAAAAGGGATTGAGTGATGAAACAACAGCTAGACAACATAACACCGCAGCATGAAAATGAGAAATTGATGACAAATCAACAACTTAGTGAGGAGCAGGTCGCAACCTATTTGCGCGATCATCCGGATTTCTTCAATTCACATGCGGATATTATGAGTGAAGTGGTCGCTCCAGAACGCTGGACGGGTGATGGAGTCGTCGATATGCAGCGCTTCATGCTGGATCGACGCACATCAGAAATCGATGAATTAAGAAATTGTGCACAGGAAGTTATCGAAACCAGTCGATCAAATATGTCCACTCAAACCCGTACGCATGCGGCGGTTCTGGCTGCCGTTACCGCAAGCGGATTTGAACATTTGATTCGCATACTTGCGGATGATTGGCCATTTTTACTGGATGTCGATGTTGTGACTGTTGGGTTCGAGCCGTCGCATGGGGACGATCCAAGGCTCATTTCAAATGACTTGCGTCTTCTGGAGGCGGGTGATGTGGACCGCTTCGTCGGCGTTGACCAGGACATTAGCCTGTACCGGGAATTTTTAGATGATGGCCGGGTATTTGGAGCCGGTGCGGGACTGGTCAAATCCGCTGCCATTGCACGCTTACGCCCATCCATTGCATCACCTGTTGGTCTCATGGCATTGGGATCACGGGGCGACGCATTCCATCCGGGCCAGGGTTCGGAATTGATTGGGTTTCTGGTGCGTATTTTGGAATCTCTTATCCATCGGGAATTGGGCGCTGCTGAATGATCCAGGTCGCCGAGCCAGCGGTTATCAAGGCGGTTACAGATTGGCAGGACTGGCTTGCCCATGAACGGCGCTATTCGGCTCACACCCTGGACGCATATGGCCGCGACCTCGTCACATTTTTAAAGTTTCTCGCCGACCATTTGGGTCATGGGGCCGGGTTGCGCGATCTCGATCACCTGACGACCCGCGATTTCAGAGGTTATTTGGCGCGCCGAAATTCCGATGGGTTGAGCCGGACGTCGACGGCGCGAGCCATGTCCACTCTAAAAAGCTTCTTCAAGTTTCTAGAACGCGAAGGTCGGATCACCAATACAATCATTCAGACCGTTCGCATTCCAAAAATTCCAAAATCAATCCCAAAGGCCCTTTCCATTGAAGACGCGCTGAACGCCCTGGAGGTTGTCGAAGAACTGAGTGACGAAGCTTGGGTCGGAAAACGTGACAAGGCTCTTCTGGCCTTGCTTTATGGCTGCGGCCTGCGGCTGGGCGAGGCCCTACAGTTATCGCGAGACCAAGGAGAACGCGCCTTACAAGAGGACGCGACCCTGGTGATCAGTGGCAAGGGAAACAAGCAACGCCTGGTTCCGGTTTTGCCCGCCGTCGGCGAGGCCATCCGGGATTATGTGCGGTTGTGCCCCTACCAGACCGATGGTGATGCTCCTTTGTTCCTAGGGGTGCGTGGCAAAAGGCTTAATCCGGCGATCGCGCAAAAGCAGGTGCGTAACGTACGGGCCTTGTTGAACTTACCTGCCTCCGCGACGCCGCACGCACTTCGCCACAGTTTCGCGACACATCTGTTGGGTGGCGGCGGTGATCTCAGAACCATCCAGGAGCTTTTGGGGCATGCGTCCCTTTCGTCGACACAACGTTATACAGAAGTTGACGGCGAGCATCTCTCGGCGGTTTACGAGGCGGCACACCCGCGCGCCCGACGCCAGAGTTAGAGTCTATGCTGGTCGAACGGAACCATCAAAATTGATCCCATTTGACCTGGTTAGGCTCTAAGTAACAATGGGCAGCTCAAAATAGAACGTCGATCCCATGGAGGGGGTTGAATATAAATTAATAATTCCTGCGTGTCCGGAAATGATGCCCTTACAAATGCTTAAACCCAACCCCGTACCAGCGATTGAGCGCGTGTCTGACGAATCCACCTGAACAAACCTGTCGAAAATTGTTTTTTTAAATTTGCGCGGCACGCCGGGGCCCTGATCGGTAATCGCCACCCGAACAAAGCCCCTTCTTTCTGACAGCTGGATTTCGACAACGTCTTCCCGGCTTGAAAACTTCACCGCGTTGGAGAGTAGGTTATCCATTACCTGCATGAGGCGTTGGCGATCCCCGTTTACAATATAGTCGTGTTCGCCCTTTAAAACGCGCAATTGAATATCGAACCGATCTGCGAATCCCAGATTTGCCTTAACCGATGCGTCGACCAGATCGTTGATGGATAGCGTTTCCAAATCCAGTATGAAATCGTTTCGATTGATTTTATCCAAATCGAGAATATCGTTAATGAGATTGAGGAGGCGTTCGCCATTCTCAATCCCGATTTCGACCAAATCCTGGGCCGCGTCCGGAATTACACCACCGGCACCACCTCTCACCAAACCCAGTGACCCGAGAATGGAGGTAAGTGGTGTTCGTAGTTCATGGCTAACGGTCGAAACAAACTCGCCTTTCATGCGGTCCAGGTGGTAACGTTCGGTGAAGTCGCGGAAGCTCATTATGTAGCCGCCCCCGCTCATGGGGCTTCCTCGAAACTCCACCCACTTGTCATCTGCCAGTCGAAATTCATGCTGCACAGGTTTGCTTGGGTTTAATATCAGCGCGGATACATCGATATCGTCTTCTCCGGCAGGGGAAGTTGCGACTTTTTGTAGAATAAGCGAAAGCAGCGCAACCCGGAGTTCTTCGACGTTTGTGTTTTTCAATTCCCTCAAGTTAAAAATTGTAAAGAGCTGATCATTCCATGTGACCGGTGAACCGTTTGCCCCCAGAACCAATATGCCGTCCGGGATTGTACGGAACGCGGTTTCAACGATCTCGGCCTTTTCAGCGCTGTCTCTCTCGGCGGCACGCAATCGGGAAATATCTGTTGCAATGGTCGCCGTAAGGCCGTCCGGCAATTTATGTTCATTGATCAAGACAACGACCCCATCCGAGCGGCGATATTCGAATGGGGCTCCAGGCTCCCTGTGGTGCTTAATGCGATCCGCAATCGTAGCCTCAACCCGTTTTGTATCGTATGAACCAGACGGATAGCCGTATAAAAGCCGAATGTGTTCAGCGAATTCGATTCCAAGCCTGGACGCTTCGGGTGTATGCGCGTTTAGTTCAAGAAATTTGTTGTTGGTAAATATCAGGCGATCATTTTCATCCCACAAGGAAAAATAGTCGCCCATGTTCTCCAGAGCAGCGGTCAGTTGTTTGGCTAATTCGGCCGTTTCGATTTCTTTCGTTACCATACGAGCCGAGCCGCGGTACCCACAATATTCGCCGTCAACATAGAATGGAACACCACTAACCTGCAGCCAGGTCGTCGCAACCGGGCCGCGCCTGGCGTAGGTGAAATTTGTGAAAGGTTCCCTGCGGTTGTGTATACCTTGAAACTCTCGCCAAGCCGCTTCTCCGATCTCCTCACGAAGCCCCAGGTCTTCACGTGACTTCCCATAATGCCACTCAGGTTCAATGCCGGTCATCTCGAAAACATTGGCAGACATGTAGGTAAAACGATCTTCTTTGTCCGTTTCCCATGACCATTCTGACGTGGCACGCTGAAAGTCAGCGAAGCGTTCGCGTTCGAGTTTGATCTGGTCGTTGATGTCGCGTCGCTTGCTCATTGATTGATGTACTTTACCTTAGCCAAGGTGCCCTTGTTATGGCGTTGCACATGCCAGTCAATCAAATCGACTAACTTTGATTCGCATCGCCGAAACCAGAGAACATAAGTAACATATATCCCGATGCTATATGAATACATCAGAATTTGGTGCAAGAAAATAGGACTTAGCCGGCACGGGAACGGTTTAGCATCCATATGAAGACCGGTCCCAAACCGACGATAACCCCAGATAAGGCAAAAGCCCATCCCCAGGTGGCCGTTGCGCTTCCAATCAGGCTGGAAGACTGACCGAAATCCAGGACCATACCAAATATCAGCGGTCCGGCAAACGAACCCATGAAACCGATGCAGGAATGGACGGCCATGGTCGCCCCGCGGTAGCCGGTAGGCGCTGACGCGACCGCGCCTGCGGTCACGGATGAACTTTCACCGGCAATCGTTATTCCGTAGCAGACCAGCAATATTGCGACAACAAGGAACGGCAGCTCGGCGGCGAACCCAATAAAGCAGGCGAACAGTGCTGAGGTCCACATGATGATGGTTATGGCTTTGTGTCTGCCAATCCTGCGCGCCAGTTCGTTGCCAAGGACGCTGGCTGGCAGAGCAAAAAGATTGGCAATT